>JAABUQ010010603.1_pt1 | contig 12022 bp, 14 predicted proteins | sample 5560001 | NCBI WGS metagenome assembly JAABUQ01 (sample SAMN10711888, study PRJNA513371) | rock metagenome | isolation source: Antarctica rocks | place: Antarctica: Victoria Land, Finger Mt nord | collected 2015-12-18
GCTGGGGTGTCCGGCCGCTGCCGCCTTGTTCGGCTTGCCCATGGCAGCGGTAAATCCACGCTACGTTCGCCGGCCCACAGCTCGACACTCGGCTCAACCTCGGGCGGGTCCCAGTGGTCTAGAAGCCATTCGAGGGATCGCAACGTACGCGCATGGGACGAGCCGGTCGTCCCTCGTGCCCGGCGCCTCAGCACGCGTCCTGCTCAGCTGTTATCGGCCTCGAGCACCCGCTCGATGGCGACGGTCGCAGCCCTGCCGCGGGACCACCGGTGGTCGGCGGCCCAGCGCTCGAAGCGGTCAAGCAGCTCGCCGGACAGGCGGACGCTGACGGTGGTCGCCCGGGCTAAACCGGGTTCCGTGCTGGGTGTGTGGGCCGCTGACGTCATCGGCCTCGTCGGGTCCGTGACGGGAAGGCCGTAGGCGTCGGTTGCACCGGTCAGCGCTGCCCGTTGGGGTGAGCGTGGGGTTCGCCGGGGCGGGGTGGTCGTCACGGCTTCTCCTGGTCCAGTAGGCGGGCGGTGATGGTGGTGAAGGCGTGGGCGAGCTGGCTGTCGGGTCGTAGGGCGCTCGCCGCCACCCCGGCGGCTTTGGCGGCGTCCAGGGTCGCTTCGGCGCGCCGGACTGGCGGGTCGAGCACGAGGCCGGGGTAGTCGCCCGCAAGCTGCTCGAGCAGGGCGCGGTGTTCGCGCTGGGCAGGGCCGTCGGCCCGCCAGGGGACATCGGTGACCAGCACGCCGGCAAGGCGAAGGGTGGGATGCAACCGGCGGACGTTAGCGATCGCGTCGACCGCCATCGCCAGGCCGGTCAGCGAACCCTGCTCGGGGCGGGTGGTGAGCAGCACGAGGTCAGCCGCCAGCAGCGCCTGCGTGAGCAGCGGTCCGGGTTGGGGCCCCGTGTCGATCACGACCAGGTCCGTGCCGTCAGCTAGGGCGACGAGCGCGTCTGCGAGCCGGTAGAGCTCTGCTGGATCGCCAGACAACTGGGCGAGGCGGGCCAGGCCGGTGCCGCCGGCCGCGACCCGAAGACGGTCCGACCAGGGGCTCCCCGCCAGCGCCGATGCCAGTCCCCGTCCCTCGGTGAGCGCGTCGTAGAGCGGGCAGCCCTCCCCCGCTGCTTTGCCGATCAGACGGTCGGCTGCGGTTCCCTGCGGGTCCCAGTCGACGACGACAACGGACTGGCCGCAGCGCTCGGCGGCGGTGTAGGCCACCTCGAGCGCGGCGGTGGTCTTTCCCCCGCCGCCTTTGATGTTGGCAACCGCGATCCGCTGCATGCCGCACAGTGAAGCAGCCCGCATCACATCTGCTGACTGTGACGCGCCGTGCTTCACCGTGCGTCGTCCTGTGCTGGTCCGCTTCAATCGTCCCTGGGCTTTGGCTGGTGCACTGCACGCGGCACGCAGGACGCGGGAACTCCACGGTGTCCCGGTTCCCACTCAAAGGTGAACAGTGGTCGAGTCTTTGTCCCTGCAACGCCAAAGCCACCAAGAAGGACAGCAGCGCAGTAGGCCGGCGCGAGCACCAGCAGTCGGCCACCCGGCCTTGAAATGCACACAGACGCTCCTCATAATGAAGCACCGTGAAGCGTCCCGCCCCAAGATGCTTCACTTGGGAGACGTCTCGGTCACAGAACGAGCGGGCCAGCCTGATGCGGTCGGTCAGGAGTCGACAGCGGGGGAGGGGAACCGATCATTCTGCGTGGGGCGGAGGAGCCGGCGGGCGACCCGCACGAACACGACGATCTCGCCTGAGGTGAAGTCGTCCAGGTTGGAGCGACCAGTCCGCTCACTGTGGGCCGACCGCCCGCCGTGAGCGGCATCCCAAGGGTCCCGGACTCCACCATGTCCTCGTACAGCACAGCTGTCGGCCCGCGCGAGGGGCCGCCCTGCTGGCCTCGGCCTAGGCAACAACACGCAGGCGCCGACCAGAGGGCCGCCGAGAGCCTCAAGACATCCATCGCCTCTGTATGCACACGCACGGAACGGACGGCGCGGCAGCACACCCGAACAGCGCGTATTTCTCAGACGTACCTCGCGTATCAAGTGTGCTGCCGCGGCCCCCAACAGCAGGGGGCCTTGCCCTCGAAACTACGAAGGCGCGCTGCAGTGTGGTGAGGAAACGCAGCCAGGTGAGCATGAACCGGGATGTCGTCGTGGTCGCGACCATGAGAACAGTAACGAGCTTCAGCCGGGGACAGGACCAAGTCAGACACTAGACGCCTCAGGTGACCGCGTGAGACTAGTGATCGGTCTGGTCGTCAAGGAGCTGTCGGCGACGTCCCCACCCCTTTGCGTGACCGAAGGGTGGGAACCGCCGGGCGAATCCCAGGCCGGACCGTACCGGCGAGGCAGGCGCCGCGCCCTAGACGGGGCCTACAGGCGCTCTGTGGAGCCGCCGACCCGGGTGAGGTGTTGCGGGAGCGCGCTGGGTGTCGGTGCGGGATGGGTGCGGCGGTCAGGCTGCCTGGGGGAGCGGCAGTTCGGGTTGGTCAGGCCGGTACAGCCCGCGTTCGACCCGCCAGCCGCGGCGGGCGCAAAAGTCGGTCCAGTAGGCGGTGAAGCCTTCGCGCTGCAAAGCGTGCCGGGCTCGGCGGCGGGCGGTAGCGCCGGTGCTGCCCAGCAGGGCCGCGGCGGCGGCGAGGGCGGCGGGGAGCTGGTCGGGGTCGGCGGCGGGGCGGGTGCGGGCCCAGCTGGCTCCGCGGCCGCCGCAGCTGGCAAGTCCGGCGGCCTGCAGCCCGATCAGGTGCCGGATGAGCGTGCGGCGGTGCAGCCCGGTCAGGGCGGCGAGCTGGTCGAGCGTCAGGCCGCCGTAGGCGCCGTCGTCGAGGGCGTCAAAGATCCGGGCGGCGACCCGGCCGAGGCCACCGTGGATGGTGTGCGCGAACGCGTCGTGGGCGCGGGCGGACCCGCCGGCGGGGACCAGCGGGCGGGGCGGCAGCTGCTCGAGGACCGCGTCGACGTCGGCCGGGGGAGTCGGCGGGATGTCGGGACGGACCAGGCGCCAGGTGGCGGCCTGGGTGCCCTGGTGCGGGTGCTCCAGGCGGAGCCAGCCGCGGTCGACCAAGCGGTGCAGCGCCACCGCCGCGGTGCCGGCGCTGACGTTCGCGGCCTCGGCCAGCTGGCGGGTGGAAGCCGACGGGGTCAGTGTGCAGGCAGATGCGGCGACGTCGACGAGCACGGCGAGCACCGCCCGGTCGGTCACCCCCGCCGCGCCGGCCCACGCGCCCGGGTCGGTGTCGGCGGCGGCGAGCAGCTCAGCGAGCTCGGCGCGGACCGACAGGTGGTCAGCGACTGGGGGGCGGGCGGCAGCGCGTCGCTCGGCTTTGCGCCAGGTGGTGGTCAGCCGGCGTTCGGCGTCAGCGGGGTTGCGGTGCCGGCAGGTGCCGGTCTTGCGCAGCTGGACCGGGGCCCAGTCGCCGAGCGCGCCGCCGGCGAGCACGTCACGCCAGGCGGCTTCGGTCCAGCCGGCGCTGGCCGCGGCCAGCGCGCTGGCCATCACCGCCTCCGAGCGGCTGGTGTAGCGGGCGCCCGTGTCCCCGTCGCGCAGCAGTGCGGTGATCGGCTCCGACAGCGGCCGGGCCGGCAGCGGCGCATGGAAGCGGGGGCGGCCGACACTGGCCGCCGGGACGGTCACCGCCGCAGGCGGCGCCGGCCACGCGCAGGACTCATCTGCAGGTCACGACACGCCCAGAACTCGACACTCCAGGCATGCGCGACCCGCCAGCTGGCGGGGGGTATGGTTCCTCCTGAGGTTCTCGACGAAGCCCTGCACCCAATACAGCGGCCAAACTGACTTGGGGTGTGGGGCTTCGTTCTGTCCCGGGCCGGTCGGTCGACCGCCCGTCAGCCGACCGCTAGGCGGTCAGCCTCATCTGCTCATCAGCCGGCACTTCGCCCTCTGGCGAAAGAACCGGAGGGAGCCCGTATCGGTCGGCCAGCGCGCTCGCCAGGACGTCGCTGTACGAGACGTCCCGACGCTCGGCTTCGTCTCGCATTGCTCGTCCGATTGCCATGGGAAGTCGCGCGCCAATAGGCATCCGCTCGCCCTTGCTAGGGCGACCACGCTTGCCGGGCTGTCGTTGCTGCACGGGAGCACCATGCCAAGCCGTTAGCGGTAAACGGCGCAGCCGCTCCGGCGTGTCGCGGTCTTTCTCAGCCGAGGGCAGGGGCAAGCAGGGCCTGCCCTAGCAGTGGGACCGCGGCCGCGCGGCACGGCGCGCGGCTACTAGCGCGGCACGGGGCGGCTGCGGCGCCCCAGGAGACGCCTCCGGCCGTGTTTGGTCAGCCGCGAGGCTGGGTCGCTCTTCCCACGTTGGTGCGCAGCCCACCCGGCATCAGCGGCAGCTCGTTCCTCGGGTGTGTCGGGCTCGTCGTCCAGCGGAGCCGCCAGCAGCGTCCGCACCGTCGGGTCGGCTGCATGGCGCAGCAGGCTGCTGGCCGACTCCACCGCCTCGTCGGGCAGCTCGGCGACCAGCTTGTGCAGCTCGGCCCGGGTCACGAAGCCAGCGTAATACGCACGCGGCAGCCCCTGTACCCCCGTGTCACGCGCCGGCCAGACGCTAAGCCCCAGCGACTCCTGTCCAGCTGCGTCCGGTCTCCTTCGAAGGCGGCGGCGGGTGACTGGTAGGGAGAGAGCGACATGAGCGACGACGAGGGCCCATGGGTCATCCAGGTGTCCCGGCCAGCACAGAAGGCGCTGCGCCGGCTGCCCAGCGAGCGGGCCCGGCTGTTGCGCGGGATCAACGCGCTACCGGCAGGTGACGTCGTCCGTCTCCAGGGCGCCACCGACGAGTTCCGGCTGCGGATCGGGGATTGGCGGGTCCGGTTCCGCGTCGACTACACGGCTCGGCTGATCACCGTTGTGGCGATCGCGCCACGCGGTCAGGCGTACCGGGGGCTGTGACGGCCTCACCGGACCAGGGGCGGGTCGGCGTCAGGTTCGCCGCCGGCGCCTGCCCGGCACCCTCCGCAGCGACGAGGGGTTCGAGTAGCAACGGCGCAGGATCCTCCGCTAACGGCTGCTGGCTGGGCTCAGTCGTCGGCGGTGGTGGGGTCGCGGAGTGGCCGGAGCCGGTCGTTGGTGCCTTGGTAGCTCTCCAGCCCTCGCCGGCCGCCTTCCGGGACTGTCACCTGTACCGCTCACGCTGGCGCCCCGATGTTGCCAACGCCGTAGCCGCTGGCTGGTCCGCTGACACCTTGGCTCCGGCGGTCACCGCCGGCTCTTGGGAAGGCGTGAAAAGCGCAAGCGCGGTTCTAAGCAGTCGACTTCGGGACGCCGCAAGCGCCGGGCCGCCGCCCGTCACGCTCGTCTCGTCACCTCGCAAGCGGTGTGGCACGCACCCGAACTCCGGAAGACGGCCAGACGATGAGTGCGCAGGCTGCTGGTCGGACGCTCAGAGCGAGGTGGCGTGGGCATGACCGATGCCGTAGGGGCGGCACAGCAGCCCTGTGAGTCCCCGAAACCATGCCGGTACTGCGGTGCAGCAGTCCGCTGGCTCCCCGCGCTCGGCGCCGCCATGTGGCCCTTCGAGGCCCCAGTGCCCGCAGAGCTGGTCGCAGCTGGCGACGCGTACGGCGTCAAGCGGCTCGGTGGTGTTCTGACCGCGGTACCCCTCGACGGCCGGCGTGCCCCGGGAGGGCGCGTGCTCCTCCGGCATGATTGCGTGGTCGCTTGCTCTGCCAGAGAATCTGGTGCCTCCGCCAAACGTCGCCGTTAGCAGAAGGTCTGTGCCCGCTTGGACATTCGTCAGCCTCCGCCTTCTCCTAGTCCTTCTCGGCGTGCCGCCGTCGGTCGATCCAGAACCGAAACTTGACGAGAGCGAAAAGAACTCCGATGAAGACGAGAATCCCCAAGACCGCGACGAGGAGGTGCACAACACTAAATTCACCCATGCGTTTCCAATTGGTCGTCTTCCGGGACCCGCCCGGCGCGTGGCGGTGTTGGCCCATGCTCGGGACATCGCCCGGCTAGCTGAGTAGCCCATCGACCCCAAGCGTCAGGGACGAAGCGGTGCCGCCACATGAGCAGGACCCGGTTGTCACTGTCGATCACTATCGCAATGGCGACACGAGCGAGGCGGACGACGTGGTGCTCGAAACGGCGCCCATCCGGCGTCTCGACATCGACCAGGACGCGGCGTACCCATCGGCTGTCGTAGAGCGTCCGCTCCCCAAAGACCCGAGTCTCCATAGAGGCCGGCTGCCGCTCCGCATCCACGGGCGCAACGTACTCGCCGAATCGGTTGCAGGACACAACTCACGCGGCGGTTGCCTCAGAGCTGCCGGTCGAGTCGGTGCATGGAAGCACCGCGAGCACCCGTGGTCGAGTCAGCCTTCGCCAGCCGCCGGGTTGTACCCGCGCACGCGGACCATGCCCTTGTTCGGGTCGTCAGGTGAACCGCTCACTACAACCCAGACTTCGGCCGTCGCCCAGCCCCTTGCGAGCTGCTCGTCCGCCCAAACGAGCACGGCATCCATGTCTCCACCAGACAATTCCCACTCGGATCTCTCCCAGCCCATGTCTGCTTGCCGCAGGCCCTTCGGCCGAAGATCAACTGGAACGTCCTCCAGGCGTTGCTGGCGCCACAGGTCCACTCGGAAGCTTGGCTCGCGCAGTTGCCATACGTCATCAGACAACTTCGCGGACCGGACCAGTAGAGCCACTTTTCCTCCACGGGGCCGCCTCTAGGCGAGGAAACCAGCTTCCATCAAGATCGGGTGAGGACTATCTCTACGTCCTCAAGGCAGGATTGCGCCCATGGAGCCAACCGAGGCCATCAACGCCCTGGAGGTTGCGTTCAGGGACCTGATTCGCATGGTCTGGGGTGTTCAGTGGCTAGAGGAGAGCACGCTACCTCGGGCACCGCTCGAGGCGAAGCTCGCTGAAGAACAGGCCAAGCGCCGCGGCGCAAAGGTCAGCACCGACCTGCTCGACTACACCGACTTCACCCAGCTCGGGAACGTACTACTCGGCAACTGGGGCGACTTCACGCCGGCTTTGGGCAAGAAGAAATATGCCGAGGCGTACATCGACCGGCTCAACGGTTTGCGCAACGCCCCCATGCACAGTCGCGTCCTGCTTCCGTTCGAGCGAGATCTCTTGGCTGGCATTGTCGGAGAGTTCCGCAACCTCATAGCGATCTACCGAAGTAAGTGTGGGCCGGATATGCGGTACTACCCTGTGATCGAGTCAGCCGTGGACTCATTCGGCAACTCATCGCTTGGGTTGAACGAAACGGGTATCAGGCTGAAGATAGGAGACGTCGTCTCTTTCTCCTGCTCAGCCAGCGATCCTCAAGGCAGAGAACTGACCTGGGAAATATCCAGCCAGTTAACGCCTACTGAGCTCAATAAGATCGCCAGACAGACCGGCAACGAGGTCTCTTTAGATTGGATAGTGGACGAGCGGGAAGTGGGCGAGACAATCATGATCGTCATCGACGTAACAAGTTCGGGTAAATATCATGCGAGATCACGGTACGACGACGCACGCTTCTTCAGTTATTCGGTCGACCCACCGCTCGAGCACGCCCACTGGGCCACCCTGCTCATCAGTCTCATCGTCCTGGTCCGTCACACGCTCAGCGGGCACGCTCCGCCCCTGGCCGGGCCGCGCCGGCCTCGTCCTGTACGGCGTTGGGGAACGCACCGTCCTCACGCCGCCGACGGATCGTGGACCGGCTCACGGAGCAGGCCGCGGCCGCGTCGGACAGGGTCAGCAGCGGGCGCTGCAGCGGCGGGTGAGCAGGCGCCTGGTCTAGCTGCGCCAGCTCGGTAAGCAGGGTCATGGCGCGACGATGACGGCGGTGGGCAGGGCAGGCCCGAAGCCACGCCGCAAGCCCTGGGCTTACCCCGCGACCGTGTCGTTGCTGCTACGCCACTAGCCCGAGCCTCGCTGGCAGCCAGTGCCAGCCGCGGTCTCCCGGCCGGCGAAGCTCGTCGACGCAGGCGAAAGCACACGAACCGGGAGTCCGCGTCGGGCAGCATTCGGGCCGATGGCGCGACCGGCTCGGCGCAGCGCAGGCAGCGGTAGTCCCCGCCGGCGAGCGTGACGCCGCTCTGCCACTGGCCGGCTCGGGCGGTCAGCACCAGCTGGGCGGCCATGTCGCTACGCGGCCAGGAACGGGAAGTGCAGCAGGCCGGCTGCGCGCCGCTTGGCTGCCTCCGGGCGCCGGTCGTACCTGGCGGTCGTCGTGACCGTCGCGTGGCCCATCAACCGCTGCACCGTTGAGATGTCAGCGCCCGCGTCGAGCAGGTCGCCGGCGTAGGTGCGCCGGGCATCGTGCGGTGAGAACGCTGCGACGCCCGCCTCGACCGCCCGCTTCCCGAAGGTGGCGTAGACCGCGCGCCCAGTCATCCGCCGGACCGTGACCCGGCCGCCTCGATTGACCGGGCAGAACAGCGCACCAGCTTCGTCGCCCCGGACTACCAGCCATGCCTCGAGGGCCGCCTGCGCCCCGTTCTGCACATAGGACAGCCGCTCGACCGCGCCTTTGCCGTGCCGGACGTGGACCTCGCCGGTGCCCGCGTCGTAGTCGGCGAAGTCGAGGTCGACCAGCTCGGCGAGGCGGACCCCGGCGGTGAAGGCCACGCCGAGCATCGCCGCGTCGCGGGCACCGGCCGGGGAGGGGTCGGCCTTGCATGCGGCGACCAGGGCGGCGATCTCGCCGGCGCCGACGTTGCGGCCGCTGGGCAACGTGGTGCCTTTCACTGTTGGCAGGTCGGCGGCGCGGTGGTAGTCCTCGGCGCTCATCAGTCCGAGCCGCCATGCCTCCCGGAGCACTCCGCGCAGCGCGGCGAGGTGCTTGTTGACCGTCGCGGGCTTGAGGTCCTCGGCGAGCGCGGCCCGGATGGCTTGGGTGTGCTGGTAGCGCAACTGGTGCCAGGGGAGGCTTGCCGCGGTGCTCTGTCCGCCGCTGGCGAGGTCCGCGATCCGTTCGAGCGCTCCCCGCATGGTCCGCTGCGACCCGGAGCCGAGCCGGGCGAGATAGACGGCGGCCGGGTTGAGGTCGGCGCGCTCGACGATGGCGGGCAGCAGGTCGCCAGCGAGGTTTACGGCGGCGCTTCCGGCGCTGGGCTCCATATCCAGAGAAGATACATTCTCTGAACCTATCTAGCAAGGATCAGGCATAGCAGACAGTAAATCCGGCATAGCGCCCCGTGACCGGCACCTCGCCTGGGACTAACGGCTAGGCATGCCAACGCTCGCGCTCTACGTTCGTCCGGTCGGTGCTGGGCGTCAAAGCCAGCCCTGCCTGGCCCATACACCCGGTAGGGGCAGCCAAGGGCAGCGCGATGCGCGGGGCGCTTTCCCCACGCTGCATAGACGCGCCCCTGCGCCCGGCACCGACCAGGCCCCCCGGTTTGGGTTACCCGCAGCCGGGGCGGGTGCCGATAGGTGTTGGGCCGCGCCGGACTCATGGGGGTGGGGCTGGCGGCCCTCTAGCTCATCGTCGAGCGGTCCGGCGCGGCCTCCCGACTGAACGTCTGGCACGCCGCCATGTTCGTGATCCTGACAGGACGTGAGCCAGGCGCACGGCGCCAAGGTCTAGGCATGGCCGGCGCTCGCCATCTAGGTCCATCCGGTCGGTGCTTGGGCAGCCGTCGCCGTCCTGTTCGTCTGGTGGGTGATCGTCAGTACCGCGGGTGTGCTCTCCGTGTTGCTGATCCTTCGGCAGGCGCCGCACAGTATGCCCGCGGCATGATTGCCCACGGCAGGCCACACCCCGCACCCCTGACGCACACCCTCACCACGTCACCCCGCCGGCACACGTCGGCGGGGTGATCGTCCGTTGGGCGCCTCCGCCCAGGGCGCCGCACCCGCACCCCGCCCGGGCGCCGCGCCCGCGCCCCCGCCCGCGCTGCGCCCCGGTCCGCGATTCCCGGTCCGCGTTCCCAGCTCAGCCAGGCCCTGCCCCGGGAGGGGTCGGCGCAGCGCCGCCAACAGTGCTAGATGACTGATTCCAAGGGGTGTCAGTGGTCGTAGGCCAGAAGTGAGCGTTTGACGGTCTGGCCAGTGTGGTCGTTGTGCCAGATTGCCGAGGTCAGGGCGAGCATGCGTTGCAGGACGCGGACCAGCACACCTGTTGGGGTGTGGCCGCCGTGGCGTTCGAGATCGAGCTGACCTTTGAGGGTGTCGAAGATCGACTCGACGGTCTGGCGGAGCGGTTTGAAGAACTGTCCGCCGGGCCGTTCGGGTTCGCCTTTGCGGGCCCGGCGCAGCAGGCGGATGTCGGCACCGGCCAGGGTCGCCTCGAAGTCGCGGCCGAAGTAGGCCTTGTCCGCGATCAGGGTCTGCCCGGGCCGGGCTGCGGCCAGGGTGGGGTCGTCGGTGAGCAGGTCGAGCAGGACCTGACGTTCGTCGGCTTTGGCGCCGGTCAGCGCGTAGCCGATCGGCAGCCCGTGCAGGGTCGCGACCAGATGCAGGCGCAGCCCCCAAAAGTAGCGGGAGTGGCTCGCGCAGTAGCCGTACTCGGCCCAGCCGGCCAGTTCCGAGCGGCGGACCGCGTCCCGGGACCGGGCACACTCCACCGGTGTGGAGTCGACAACCCACACGTCGTCGGTCCACAGGCTGGTATCGGCAGCCAGCGCGCTGACCAGCCAGTTCAGGGCCGCTGCCAGTCGACGGAGCCGCTTGTTGTAACCCGGCTGCTGCGGCAGGTAGGGAAACAGGTGCCGCAGCCGGGCGCCGGCGAACCGCAACCACCGGGCCTCGCTGGTGAACCCGAGCAGCGCCTGCAGCACAGCCAGCGTGACCAGCTCAGCGTCGCCGATACGGGGTGCGATCCCCACCACCGGCCGGGACGGACACCGTTCGGGGCAGCTCTTCAGCAGATCGTCGGCGCGGGCATAGAGTGCCGACGCAAGGGTGTCCAGGTCGGCGTCCACGTGAGCCTCCAGGTTCGACGTTGGGTAAGCAACGCCGATCCTGGACACCCTTCTTTGATCTTCCGCGGCAACGCGCCGGGCCGGGCCCCTTGGAATTAGTCATCTAGGCGCGGCGGACCCCGCCGGTCACCGTCGTCGGTCACCCCCCCGGGGGGTCCCGCTCAGCTCGCGCCATCCTCGGCGCCCGGCCGCGCCCCTCGCCTCGAGTCCGTCGCCCGCGCCTCGCGCTCCGCGGTGCGGCGTTCGTGCGGCGCCAGTCCCCGCCCGCCGCGCCGGAAACCGGACCCCACCCCTTGCATATAGATCACGAAGTGTGGGCGACCGTGTACCCCCGCAGATTTCACGGTGCACTTTTGCAACTTCTGGTCATGCTCCTGGCTTGACACAGCAGGGTCGGTGCGTCGGTGGCTGTCGGCCCGCGCCCTCGCCGTCCCGCCGACGTGGGTTCGTGCCCGTGGGCTCAGCAGCGCGACCCGGTCGTCAGGTAGGCGCTCCCTGCCCGCGGAGGCCACCGCTGCCCCCTTCCTCGTCAATGCTGATTGCGGCCGTCTGCCAGCTGGTGGCCCCTGCCGCAGGAGCGGTCGTGCCGTCTGTCCGCGCAGGAACGGGCTGCGTGGTCGGGCAGGGCGGCCGCCGCCGAGCAAGCGAGCGGTTAGTGACCCGCTCTCCTGCGGTGGAGCCGGACGCTGCTGTGGGCTCCCACGTAGGCGCAGCTCGTGTGACCGCACTTCTCCCAGTTGCCCGACTGCACGGCGGCGGCGGTGACGGAAGAGTCGGGGCTGTAGTCGTGGGCGTGCAGCAGCCCGGCTACGGTGCCTTCGTACTGGGCGGCAAGCAGCGCAGCTTCTGCGATCTTGTCGTGGCCGCGGGCGAAGAAGGATCTGGTGCTGACCTGCTCGCCGCAGCCGCACCAGCAGTTGCCTGTCGGGAGGGGCCTGGGCGGCTGTGTTGTGCTCATGCAACCAAGATATGCCATCAAGAGCAGGTACCAAGAGCGAAGACCGATCGGGCGCGGGGCTACTAGGGCGTGTCTCCTATGTGGTCAGCCAGATGATGATGCTGCGGAGGACGGCGCCGCCGCGGAAGATGATGGCGAGCTTGTCGTAGCGGGTGGCCAGGGCCCGCCACTGCTTGAGGGTG
>JAABUQ010010605.1_pt1 | contig 12020 bp, 10 predicted proteins | sample 5560001 | NCBI WGS metagenome assembly JAABUQ01 (sample SAMN10711888, study PRJNA513371) | rock metagenome | isolation source: Antarctica rocks | place: Antarctica: Victoria Land, Finger Mt nord | collected 2015-12-18
ATGATGAAGCTCGAGGGCAAGGACGTCTGCGCGATCTCTCCCCAGCCCCAGCAGCAGCGCGACGCGGGCGTTCCACCGCTTTGGAACTCCTATGTCACCGTCGAGAGCGCCGACCAGGCGCTGGAGAGCGCGCGGGAGCTCGGCGCGACCGTGCATGCGCCCGCATTCGACGTGATGGACGCGGGGCGCATGGGGGTCATTCAGGATCCACAGGGAGCGTTCTTCCTCGTCTGGGAGGCGCGCCAGCATGCCGGGGCCGCGCTCGTGAACGCGGCGGGCGCACTGGCCTGGAACGAGCTTGCCTCCTCTGATCTCGACGCGTCGGCGAGCTTCTACGGTGAGCTGTTCGGCTGGAGCGCCGAGCCGGTGGCTGGCAGCCCGATGCCGTACCTGATGATTCAGAACGCGGGGAGGGCCAACGGCGGCATCAGCCCGGTGATGCCGCCGGACTCGCCCTCGCATTGGCTCGTGTACTTCGGGATCGACGACGTGGACGCCGGGATCGCCAAGGTCGTCGAGCTGGGCGGCCAGCAGATCGTGGAGCCGGTGAGCATTGGAACTGGGAGGATCGCGATCGTGCGGGATCCCCAGGGAGCGATGTTCGCGCTATACGCGGGGACCTTCGAGCCGTAGGCCGAGAGGGGCGAGCCGTCGGTCGGGGGCTCAGGGCGGAGTTCGAGCCGCAGGCCGGGGGCTCAGGGCGGAGTTCGAGCCGTAGGCCGCCGGTTCGAGGGGGCCCGAGGGTCGAGGCGGAGGCGGTTGGAGCGGAGGAGCGGGGCGCACTTCGCCTCGGGCCGTAATCATCCATAGGTGAGCATGCACAGTGCGTCACGACCGGCGCCAGCGCGTCGCCCTGACGTGCTATGCAGGCATGGCGTGCACAGCTCGACACGGCCTCGCGGATGGTGACCGTTTGACGTATCGTGCAGGTCATTCGCCGTTCCAGCGCGAAGCCGCCGTGGTTCATGCCTCCTGGGCTTCGAGGGCCTGCAGCCGTCGCATTCCGTTGATCGCGGCGGGGGAAGCCGGCGTAGGGAGCGACATGGATCATCAGCTCGCGCAGCTCGTCCGTGCTTACGCCGAGGTTGACGGCTGCTTGCAGGTGCACGTCCAGAGCGCTCTACTACCGACTCCTCGTCAGCCACGCGGGCAGCGATCCCGGCTACGTGGACAACCTGATCGAGCAGCTCTATCCGGCTCTCACGACCCACCCCCAAACGTCCCGAGCGGAGCTCGCGCCCCCAGCCGTTGCTTCGTAACTGCAGCCCGGGGTTGGGGACCTGCTTCGCTTTCGACGCTTGCCGTCTCGACGCGGACGTGCTCCGCTGCTCTTGGTCTCGACGCGGATGGACTTGCTGTCTTGACGCGGACGTGCTACGCGTGCTCTTGGTGGTCTCGACGCAGACTCTGCGGTCGTTCATACTCCCCCTGGCGTGCGCAGAGCGGTACTCATCGGATTGGCTGTTCTCGCGTGCGTGGGCTGCGGCGCGGGTGGCTCCGGCTCAGGCGTCGGAAATCGAGCCGCTTCGACGCCCGGCGCCGGCGGGTCGGCCGTTCGGGCCCACCCGCAGGCGATCGATCCGGTCGCTGGTGCGGCCATATCGCCGGGGTCCTCGAGCTCCGGCGATCCTGCGCAGGTGAGCGTCGGCGCCCCGAGCGGGGGTGGGCTGGCGCAGCCCGTCTCCGACGCACAGATCCGGAAGGAGCTGGCGTCCAGCGGCCTGTCGGCCAACGCCAACCAGGCGATGCTCACGCCGGAGGGCCTCGCGGTCCCGCCCGTCGACGCGCCGGCGGTCGTCCAACGGGTGATCGCTGCGGGCAACGAGATCGCGCACCTCCCGTACCGCTTCGGCGGCGGCCACGGCACGTTCGAGGACACGGCCTATGACTGCTCAGGCTCGATCAGCTTCGCGTTCGCCGCCGCCGGCCTGCTGGGCACGACGCTGGCCTCAGGCGGTCTGATGAGCTGGGGCGCGCCGGGCCGCGGCAAGTGGATCACGGTGTTCGCAAATCAGGGGCACACGTTCATGTACGTCGCGGGCCTGCGTTTCGACACGGTCGCCTACGCGGCCTCCGGCACGCGCTGGTCCAACCGATCGGCCACCGAGGGCGACCGCTTCGCCGTCAGGCATCCGCGGGGGCTGTAGCTCCAGTCGCGCGGGGCGGTCGCGCGGGACGTTCGGCTCCCGTCCGAGGGGAGCACTATCTTGCCGGAGCGATGAAAGCGATGAAAGTCCGGCAATTTGCCGACGGTTGCGATGTCGCGCAGGCGCTGCTGGTGCGAGCTGTGGAGGTGCGTACCCGCCGAGAGGGGGGCGAGTACCTGAAGCTGAGCGTCGGGGACCGGACCGGAAGCGTGCCGGCGACGGTCTGGGAGGAGGTTCCCGCGGCGCGTGAGCTGTGTCGACTGGGGGAGATCGTCCATGTCAGCGGCCGCTATTCGGTTCATCCGCGCTTTGGGCCGCAGCTCGCGGTCCAGGCGGTCCGCGCCGTCACGCCAGACGAATACCGCCCGGAGGAGCTGGTCGACGGACCCGCTCGCGCCGCTGAGCAGATGGAAGCCGACCTGCGCCAGCTGCTTGCGACGGTGCAGAATCCGCACCTGCGCCGATTGCTGGCGGTCGTGTTCGGCGAAGGCTCGCCGACGTGGTCGAGCTACCGGGACTCGCTGACGGTCGCGCAGGCGGTCAGCTCGATCTCAGCCACATTTCCCGGCATCGACCGAGACGTCGCGGTGACCGGCGCGCTCCTGCACGACGTCGGCAAGCTCGAGGCCTACACGATGAAGGGCGGGGCGATCTCGATGTCAGACCACGGGCGGCTGTGTGGGGAGATTCCGCTGGGCTACTACCGCGTCCGCCGCGTGATCGAACGGCTCGACGGCTTCCCGGCCCAGCTCGAGCAGGCGGTGCTCCACATCATCCTGAGTCACCACGGATCGCTGGAGCACGGCAGCCCGGTCGTGCCCTGCACGCGGGAGGCGACGCTGGTTCACATGATCGACAATCTCGGTGGTCGGCTGGGGAGCTTCGATCGGCTGGAGAAGCAGCTGGCGGCCGGGGAGCAGTGGTCTGGCTACGACAAGGCGATCGGTGGAGGGGCGTACTTCGCCGACGGCGTGGCACAGGAGCGTGAGGCGGCGTAGGGCAAGCCGCGGGCTAGCTTCGCGGGGTGATCAGGCAGTCGAGCATCGTCGTACACCTCAATCTGTAAGGGCCTTGTGACTCCCGCGTCGTCCCAGTGGCAAATCTGCGCAAATAGCGCACGCCAGCCAGGGCTCTACCACGAGTGACGCACCGCCGCGACTACAGTTGCGAGCTGATGGCCAAGGACACCGAGAAGCTGATCCGCCAGCTCTCCCTGATCTCCTATCTGATGGCCGAGCGCCGTCCCGTTACGGCCCCCGAGATCAGGCGTGACGTGGAGGGCTACAGTGTGATGAACGAGGACGCGTTCGCACGCCGGTTCTATGCCGACCGGTCCGAGCTCGAGTCGCTCGGGATCGCGCTTGCGGTGGAGAAGCCGATCGATGGCCTGGTCGAGCAGGAGAACTACTCGCTGCCGCCGGAGAACTTCCACCTGTCGCCGATCGAGTTCAAAGATCAGGAGCTGGCGGCGCTGCGGACGGCGCTGCAGCTGCTCGACGGCGAGTTTGCCTATGCAGAGCCGCTGCGGCTCGCGCTGCAGCAGATCTCCTGGGGTCGACCCAGCCCGCTGAGCGCCCCGGAGCAGCGCACGGTCGCGCTCGGAATCACGGGATCAGCCGGAGGGCACGAGATATCCCAGCGCCTGGCGAAGATCGAGACTGCGATCTTCCGTCGCAAGACCATCGTGTTCGACTACCACACGATGGAGCGGGACGCGCTCGCCACGCGCCGCGTCGATCCTTACCAGCTGCTCTACCAGGGCGGCCAGTTCTACGTCGTCGGACGCTCGCACGAGCGCCGGGCAATCCGCGTCTTTCGTCTCTCGCGGATCCGCGGCAAGGCCGGCTACGCGACCAAGGCCGAGCACGACTTCCAGCGGCCGCCGAGCTTCGATCCCCGCGCGTACGCCAACCGCATCCATTGGCAGTTCGGGAAGCCTATCGGCACCGCCGAGGTGTGGATCGGGCACCGGATCGCGTGGCAGATCGAACGCCACTTCGGCCGCTACGGAGAGATGCGCCCGGCGCAGGATGACGGGGACCGGGTGTTCCTCACTCCCTACGCCAACGCGCGCCAGCTGATCGCCTGGGTGCTCGGCCTCGGCGACCACGCCCGGATCCTCGGTCCGGCCTCGCTCGCCGCGGAGCTGGCTGAACGCGCCAGGCTGTTGACCCGGCGACACACCGGGGAGCCGCACCTCGCGACGGACTCGCGGGTGGATGGGGTGCTCGCGGCCGGCAAGCGGGATGATGAGTTCGCGGCGGCTGGCCGCGATGTCGACCGTGACCGGGATGGGGATGGGGATGGAGGCGATAGCGAGCCGCGCGGGTTGCCTGCCGAGCGCGGGTTGCCTGCCGCGCGCGGGGTGCTCGTCGCCGGCGGGCAGGAGATCGATTCACAGGGTGCACAGCCGGACATGGGCAACGGGCATCATCCGGACGTCGCGATCCGCCCCGAGCGCTTCGCTCGCCTGGTCACGCTGGCGAGCATCCTGATCGACGCCGGTCGCGACGGGCGGCGCCTGAAATCAGGCGAGGTGTGCGCCGCGCTGAAGATCTCATCCGAGGAGCTGCGCGAAGACGTCTCGGTCCTGAACGTGGTCAACTTCGGGGCAGGAACGTATGTCCTGTACGCCGAGATCGGCGTCGACGGGATGATCGAGGTCGACCCCGAGCCGTATGGCGACTCGTTCGCCCGCCCGGCGCGGCTATTGCCGATCGAGGCCAAGGCGCTGGTCGCCGCCATCGATCTGATCGGCGAGCACATCCCGGACGGCTCGCTGTCGTCGGTGCGCGAAAAGGTTGTCTCGGCGCTCGGCGAGGATCCCGCCCACGAGGGTCTGCAGATCGCTTCGCCGCCAGGCGACGACGCCGAGATCGCGGCTGTCGTATCGCGCGCGATCGCCGGCCAGCGCCTGCTCTCGTTCGAGTACTACAAGGAGAACGAGGACGAGCTCGCGACTCGGCTGGTCGAACCGTACGCGCTGATCAACGGTCGGGAGGGATGGTACGTAGCCAGCTTCGATCCCTCCCGCGGGGGCGTGCGCCACTTCCGCCTTGACCGGATCAAGTTCGCGAACGTCACCGGCGAACGCTTCCAACCGCGTCCCGACGTCGATCCTGCCGCCGATGTCGACGGCTGGCCTCGCACCGGTGAGGTTCCCGCCTCGCGCCGGGCGCAGGTGTGGATCTCCTCCCAGCGCGCCCGGTGGGCGCGCGAGGAGCGCACCGTGGTCAGCGAGCTGGAGGATGGATCGGTGATCGTCGAGCTCGGCTTCGCAGGTGTCGACTGGCTGGTGCGCGAGGTGCTCAAGGAAGCCGGCGATGCCGTCGTGCTCGAGCCTGAGGACGCTCGCGAGGCGGTCCGCGTCGCGGCCGCCGCGATCGGTGCCGCCCCCGGGGGGATGGTCGATGCGGTGGCCGCCGACGGGGCGCTCGGCGCCGCGGCCGCTCAGCCATGCAAGCGCTGAAGGGGCTGATCCTCTCCGGAGGGAAGGGCACCCGTCTGCGCCCGATCACCCACACGAGCGCCAAGCAACTGGTTCCGGTGGCCAACAAGCCGGTTCTGTTCTACGGGATCGAGGCGATGGTCACCGCGGGCATCGAGCAGGTGGGGATCATCATCGCGCCCGAGACCGGAGAGGAGATTCGCGCCGCAGCGGGCGACGGCTCGCGCTTCGGAGTCGAGCTCAGCTACATCGTGCAGGATCAGCCGCTCGGTCTCGCCCATGCGGTGCTCACGGCGGAGCCCTACCTGGGTGATTCGCCGTTCGTGATGTACCTCGGGGACAACCTGCTCCAGGGCGGGATCGAGGAGCTCGTGGCGACGTTTCGCTCCGGCGAGCCCGATGCGCTGATCCTGCTGACGCCCGTACCAGATCCCGAGAGCTACGGCGTCGCCGAGCTCTCCGGCGGCGCCGTGGTCCGCTTGGTGGAGAAGCCCTCACTGCCGCAGAGCAACCTCGCGCTCGTCGGGGTCTACATGTTCACCCCGGCGATCCATGGCGCGGCGCGCTCGATCGAGCCGTCCGCACGCCACGAGCTCGAGATCACCGACGCGATCCAGCACCTCGTCAACACCGGCCGTCGAGTCGAGCCCCACGTCGTCAAGGGCTGGTGGAAGGACACTGGCCGCCTCGAGGACATGCTCGCCGCCAACCGGCTGGTGCTCGAGACGATCGAGGGACGAGTCCAGGGCGACCTGGTCGAGTCCCAGGTCGACGGCCGGGTGGTGATCGAGCCCGGAGCGCGGCTGGAGCGCTCGGCGGTCCGCGGCCCGGCGATCATCGGCGCGGGCGCACGGCTTACCGACTGCTACGTGGGTCCGTACACCGCGATCGGCGAGGGTTGCACGATCACCAACGCCGAAGTCGAGCACTCGATCCTGCTGGTCGGGTCATCGGTCTGCGACCTTGCCGGGCGGATGGAGTCCTCACTGCTCGGGCGCAATGTCAAGGTCGGCCGCGACCAGCGTCAACCACGTGCCTACCGGTTCCTGGTCGGCGACAACTCGGAGATCGGGATCATGTAGATAGGTACGGCCCCCTCAACGCCGTCCGCGTGGCCGCGGCTCCGGGTTCCACAGCCCGAGCAGGGCGAGCGTGACGCCGATGATCGCGAGTATTACGGCCGGGGTGCTCCACCCGGCCGCAAGGGCAATCACGAACGCGAGCAGATACGGCCGGAAAAGGCCCAGTAGGAGCGCCGGCGCTCCACCGCGCTTCGGTCGCTCCAGCTGTTCCTGGCCACGACGCCAACTGGTAGCCGAGTGGAGGCCAAGCCGATCGTCGAGCCGGACCGACGGTCGCGCCGTGGTTGCTCAGTCCTCGAGCCGACGAACCGCCGCATCCTGGTTGCTCACCTGAGTCCTCTCCGGGCATACTCATCGGCCGTGAGGTTCCGCACGACCGTTGAACTGGGCGGCAAGACAGCTACCGGGATGCGGGTTCCTGACGATGTGGTCACGGCGCTCGGGGGCGGGAAGCGGCCGCCGGTGAGCATCACCGTCGGCGGATTCACCTACAGGACCACGGTGGCGCCGATGGGCGGTCGGTTCTTCGTCCCGCTCAACGCCGAGAACCGCGCCGCGGCGGGAGTCGTCGCCGGCGAGGAGGTCGAGGTCGAGATCCAGCTCGATCTCGCGCCGCGTGAGGTCACCCTGCCCGCCGATCTCTCCGACGCACTGGCGCGCGATCGGGCGGCGCAGAGCTTCTTCGACGGTCTCTCGCTCACCCACCGCAAGGAATGGGCGCGCTGGATCGAGGAAGCCAAGAAGCCCCAGACGCGCAGCGCGCGCATCGCCAAGGCGCTCGCCGCCCTGCGGGCGGGCCAACGCACCCGCTGACGCACAAAGGGATGCCGTCTCGGTCACGAACCGCGAAGCTGAGGATGCGGTGCTCGCGGCGTGGTTTACGCGCCGCCCAGCAGCGAGACCAGACCGCTGGGGGTCTCGTCTCGCCCGACGTGGATCCGGGGCATCGTCAGCGGCGCTGAGGTGCTCTCGGTGCTGCCGCCGGCGGTGGTGTAGGCGAGGGTGAGGCCGGCCGCGCGCAGCGCGGCCAGAACCGCGTCGTCGTAGGCGCCGAAGGGGTAGGCGAAGTAGTACACCGGATGGCCGAGGATCGCGTCGAGCGTCCGCCGGGAGCCCGCGATCTCCCTGCGCAGCTCGGCCGGCGTCAGCCGGCGCAGATCGAGGTGATGGGCGGTGTGATCGCCGACGTCCATGCCGGCGCGATCGAGCGAACGGATCTGGTCCGTGGACAGGAACCCCGGCTCGGTCGTGCGCCCGGTGATGACGAAGAACGTGGCGACCATGTGCCAGCGCTCCAGGTCGGGGAGGATCGTCCGGACGTCGTCCACGTAGCCGTCGTCCACGGAGATGACGATCGGCTTGGGCGGCAGCGCCGCGCCCCTGTAGAGCGCATCGAACAGCTGCGCCTGGTGGATCGTGTGGTACCCGCGGTCGTGCAGTGCGGCGAGCTCGGCGGCGAAGCTGGCGGGATCGACGAGCAGGTCGGGCTGTCCGACGGCGGGCATCGCCACCACCCGGTGGAAGGTGAGCACCGGCACGTGAACGCCTCGTGCGGGGGGGTTCGGCGGGGGGATCAGCGCCGGGGCGCTTCGGGCGCTCGCCACCGGCGGGGCCCCGCGTCTGCCGCCAGTCGAGGACCTGAGCGCGGACGTCGAGGAGCCTGCGCTGGCGCCGCCGCTGGGGCCCGCGCTGCCCCCGCCGCCCGTGCCCGCGCTACCGCTGCTTCCGCCACAACTTGCGAGGACGACGCTGACGCTCAGCGCAGCCAGGAACGAAACGCGTCTCAACGACCAGAGCCCAGCCAGGAACGAAACGCGTCTGAACGACCAGGTCACGGTGGGCTAGGCTAGCGTGCGACTGGGTCGCCTCCTCCGCGAGATGAGCGAGGCACCGACAGTGAGCGACGCGCCGACCGAGCTCCGCGAGTGGCTGCTGAAGGCATGGCGGGGCAAACCCGGATCGCCCCCGTCGATCGCCCGCTGGCGGCGCGTGAGGCAGCCGAGGACGAGGAGGTCGACGACCTGTACAAGCGCTCCACCGGCGACACGGTCACCGACAAGCTGCTGCGGGATATCCGCAAGGAGAGCGCTCCCACTCGATGGCGGTGCAGGAGATTCGGTCGGGATCCGCGGATCAGGACGGAGACGGCAACGCGGGCACGCGGCCACACGGCAGCGCTGCGCCACTTGCCGTTCCCGGCGCGCAGGCGCGGCTGAACCGGATCCTCGGCCGGGAGACCTGGCATCAGACCGGCGGAGGCTGGATCTCGGGTGCGATCTATGGGGCGAACGACGGGCTGGCCGCGGTGTTCGGGATCGTCGCGGCCGCGGCGGGCGGGGGCGATCCGAAGCAGGCGGCGCTGGCCGCCGGGGTCTCGCCCGGGCTCGGGGCAATCGTGCCGGTGATCCCGTTCATGATCACAACCGGCACTGCGGCGATCATCGCCGCGGCCGTCGTCTCGCTCGTGGCGCACTTCCTCGTCGGCGCGGCCAAGTCCCTGGTCACGCTGCGGACCTGGTGGGCGGCGGGGGGCGAGATGACTCTCGCCGGCGTGATCGTGGGCGGGGCGACGTTCCTCGTCGGGTTGGCGCTGCCAACCTGATTGCGGCAATCGCTGCTAGTAGCCGCGCAGCTCGGTGAGCGCCGCGCGCAGCGAGGCGACATCGGCCTCGAGCGCGGCGACGCGCTTAATCAGATCGAGATCGTCGGAGGGCTGCGCCGGCTGGGGGGTGCTCGCCGTGGCGCGAGCGGTGGGCTGGGACGCCGGAGGAGACTCCCACAGCGGCTGATCGTGAGCTGGCGGCGGTCCCGCGAGCGTCACCGGACCTGCGAACTGGTGCGGTCCGTCGAGCGAGGGCGATTCCGCGGGCTCGGGCGCATCCGCCCCCCCGAGCAGCTGCTCGAAGCGATCCTCCTTCTGTCCCGGCCGCCGCTCCAGGCGCCGCCCGTAGCCACGGTCGGCCAGCACCCCCAGCACCCGCTCCACGTCGTCGAGCGAGCCGAGCTTGGCCATCCGCTCGCTGCGGGCCTTGAGCTCTCCCGGAGTCTGGCGGCCCCGCAGCAGCAGCACGCTGAGGACGGCCAGCTCCTCACGGTCCAGCCCGAGCGCCTCCTCGGCCAGGTGGCGGTACTTGATCGAGCGGCTTGCGTGGTAGCTGGCCAGGCGGGCGAGCCCGTAGCGGCAGAGCCGCTGGGCCGCGTCCCTGACGGTGCGCTCGTCGTAGTCGGTGACGGGGTCACGGTTGGTCGACTGGTTGCAGGCCAGCCGCAGCGCATTGAGCGACAGCGGATACGCGTCCGGCGTCGTCCAGCGCTTCTCGATCAAGCAGCCGAGCACGCGCTGCTCGGGCGCCGTGAGCTCGGCGATCTGCACGTCGCGAGGATAACCCCCCAACCGCTACGGTCTGCGTGCGTGATCGCCGTGGCGCAGCACGAACAGCGATCCGCCCGTCCGGCGTTCGTCCGGGCGGTCGTGTTCGCGGTCGGGACGGCGAGCCTGGGGGCCGAGATCGCCGCGGCGCGCCTGCTCGCGCCCTACTTCGGCGCATCGACGATCATCTGGGCGAACACGATCGCCACCGTCCTGCTGTCGCTCTCCGCCGGCTATGCGCTCGGAGGGCGGCTCGCCGACCGCCGGGCTGATCTGCGTGGCCTGTGTGCGATCGTGCTCGTCGCGGCCGTCCTGCTCGCGCTCGTCCCGTTCGTCGCCGACCCGTTCCTGCGGCTGTCTGTACGGGCGCTCGGCACGCGCTCCGTGGGTGGGTTCGTCGGCTCGCTGGCCGCCGTGCTCGTGCTGGTCGCGGTTCCGGTGATGCTGCTCGGCACCGTCGCTCCGTACGCGAACCGGCTGACCCTCCACCAGGTCGCCGACGCGGGAACGGTGACGGGTCGCCTGTACGCGATCTCGACCGCCGGCTCGCTGGTCGGCACCTTCGTGGCCGCGCTGCTGTTCATTCCATTGGTCGGGACGCACCGGACCTTCCTGGTGTTCGCGCTCGCGCTCGCGCTGGTGGCGGCGCCGGGAGTGGGATCGCGGCGCTTCCTGCTCGTGCCGGTGGCCGTGGCAGCTCTGTTCGCGGTGCCGCCGGCGGCGATCGGGGCCGGCGTTGCCGGCGCGCGCGTGATCCGTTCGGTCGAGACGCCGTACCAGCACGTGCGGGTGCTTCAGTTCAGCAGCGGAGAGCGCTGGCTCCAGCTCAACGAGGGCGTCGCCATCCACTCGCTCTACCGGCCGAGAAGCTATCTCACGGGTGGGTACTGGGACGACTTCCTCGTCCTGCCGCTGACCGGACCCCTGGGTCCACCGAAGCGGGTCGCGATCCTCGGCGATGCGGCCGGAACGGTCGCGCGGGCGTACGGCCACTACTTCCCTGCGACGCGGGTCGATGCCGTCGAGCTCGACGGGGAGCTGACAAGCATCGGACATCGCTACTTCGGCCTCACCGGACCGAGGCTCCACACCTACACGGCGGACGCCCGTCCATGGCTGGATCAGAGTCATGACCGTTACGACGCGATCTTTCTCGACGCCTACCGTCAACCCTACATCCCGTTCTACCTGATCACCCACGAGTTCTTCGCCGCGATCCGCTCGCACCTGCGCCCGGGCGGCGTCGTGATCGTGAACGTCGGGCACATCCCAGGGTCGAGCGCGCTCGAGAAGGTGGTCGGCGCCACGTTGCACTCGGTATTTCCCACGGTCCTGCGCGACGTGGTCACCGACGCCAACTCGCTGGTGCTGGCGAGCGCCGGCCCTCTGTCAGGCGCGCGGATGCTCGCCGCCCGCACCGCCCTTCCGGCCGGGCTGACGAACCTGGACGGCGCGGTCTCGCAGCAGCTCCGCCCGCCGCTCACCGGAGGCGAGGTCTTCACCGACGATCGAGCGCCGGTCGAGTGGCTGACGGACTTCTCGATCGTGCGTTACGCGACGGGACACAGATAGGCGACGGACGCTGAGGGGGATATGCGACGCGCGCTGAGGCGGATAGGCGACGGGCGCTGAGCTTGCCGGCCGCTTGACTCGAGCTCACCGCTGGGCAAAGGTGATCTCCCGCGCGGGCGAGACCGACCACTTCCCCCGCCTCCAGCTCACCCGCGTGCCGTCGGCGAGGCGCACCGAGGTGTGTCCGAGCGGCGGCCGGCCCCAGAGCGTCGCCTCGAGCGGGCGCTCGGCCTCGGGAACGTCCCCGAGGCCCGCGGCGACATGCGCAGCGGGATAGGTGACCACGATCGAGCCGTCCCGCACCCAGACCGGGATCCGGTGAAGCGGCGCCTTGACCACCACCTCGGACCCGCCTCGGGCTCGGTCGCCCGACCAGGTCTCGATCCATTCTCCCCGGGGCA
>JAABUQ010010606.1_pt1 | contig 12020 bp, 10 predicted proteins | sample 5560001 | NCBI WGS metagenome assembly JAABUQ01 (sample SAMN10711888, study PRJNA513371) | rock metagenome | isolation source: Antarctica rocks | place: Antarctica: Victoria Land, Finger Mt nord | collected 2015-12-18
AACGGCGATGTCACGGTTCGGCCAGCCTCGCTTGGCGTACCATGCACCGGCGGCACAGGCGACGGCGATTTGACCGGCGAGCACCGATACGAAGCCGATGATCTTGAGCGCGTTGTAGCCGTGAAATACGCTGATCAGGATACCGAAGAGATGGACCGGGATCAGCGGCGCCATCCGATCCGCGAAGAGCTCCGAGGGCGTCGGTATATCGAACGCCGCGCGGACGAACAGAAAGAATGCGGTCATCACGAGACCGCCGATTGCGCCCGCGATCAGGCCGGTGCGCAGCGGCTTCACGCGCGTGCACCGTACGGACGGAGCGCGCGCAGTCGCGTCTCTGCCGAGCGCTTGGCGACCAACGCAACGCCCACGGCGATCGGAGCATATTCCACCGCCCGCACGAGGAGGTCGCCGGGCGATCCGCCCGCGACGACGAGCGGGGCGGCATACGCGAGCGGTGCCGTTACGGTCCAGCCGATCGCGCCGAGCGCTACCGGCCGCCACGTTCGGTCAAACGGGCACGCCATCAACGGGATGATCGCGGCGATCACCGCCACGTACCACGGAAGAACGCTGGGAAGGACGAGCAAATACACGAGTTCGATCCCGAAGAGTGCGGCCGCCAGTGATACGCCGCGTCGCCGCAGCACGACCGCATAGGCCGTGCCCGCCAAGAGCGCGGCGGCGGCGCCCTTGCTCCCGAGCAGCGCAAAAAGTGTCGCGTTAAAACGTTGTTCGTTGACGTATGCATCGAGCGAACCGAACGTGTGCGGGTTTATCGCAAACGAGACGGCGTACACCGCGACGACGATCGTGCCGGCGGTGACGAGCGCGATCCGGTTACGAGCGAAGGCTACCGGCGCGAGAACGGCCGGATACAGTTTGGTGAGAACGGCGAGCGACATCGCCGCGCCCGACGCGAACGTTCGTCCGGAATCGAGGAAGTACGCGCTCGCAACGATCGCAGCGATCGTCCACGCTTCCACGTGCCCGCTTTGCGAAAACTCAAGGAGCACGAGCGGGTTCCACGCGTAGATTGCGGCACGCCCGAGCGGCAGCTTACGCAGCCGCAGCGTTGCAACGAGCGCGCCGAGCGCGAGCACGTCGCCGAGCGACATCACCAGCTTCTCGCCGATCACGGATGCCGGCGAGAACAGCGCTCCTATGAAGAAGAGCGCGTAGGCGGCGGGCGGATAGAGCGACGGGATCGTCCGCCAATCGATGAACGCATAGAGCGGGCTGTGATGCAAGGTCGCGAGCGCGTTCGAGTCCGGCGCAACCGCAAGCGGGTTGTATCCATGCGCGAGAAGTGTTCCGTCCCACAGATAGCGGTACGCGTCGTGGGAGAGAAACGGTGCACTCGGCAGCAGGATCGCTCGCGCGACGAGCGCCGCCACAACGAGAACGGCGATCGATCGCCGATCGCTGCGATGCCACAGGAGCGCCGCACCGGCGATCCCGGCGGTCGCGCACACGACGTACGCCGCCAGCAGCTCACCGATGTGGCGGCTCGGGTCCGCGAGCGTCGCGATTCTCGCTACCGCGAGGCACAGCGCCAGCGCAAGCGCGCCGATGACCACCATCAGAGCTGCGTTTCCTCGCAGTGCCGCTGCAAGAACGCGAGCCCATCGGTCGCGATCTCGTTTGCCGTCACGCCCGGCGCGCGCCACGTGCGGGTGACGGCTGCGACGTCGGGCGGCATCGGTAAAAACGATTGGATGACGTACCAGCCGTCGTAGCCGATGGCGCGCAGCCCAGCGAACGTCTCGTCCCAGTCGACTTGACCGCGCCCCGGCGTCGCGCGGTCGCTCTCCGCGATTTGGACGTGAAAAATACGGTCACCCGCGGCTTCGATCGCCGCGCCGGCCGAGAGCTCCTCGATGTGCGCGTGATAGGTATTGCAGACGAGTCCGAACGACGGCGAGCCGATCGCGTCGATGAGCCGAATTGCCTCCGCCGTGCACGTCGCAAAATTCGTTTGAAACCGGTTGAGGTACTCGAACGCAAAGCGCACGCCGGCGTGCTCGGCGTACGATGCGGCTTGACTCAAAATATCGACGGCGTGCTCCCACTCGCTGCGGCTGTGTTCCGCTTGTCCGAAGACGTTGACGGGCATCGCGAACGGTCCGCAAGCGATGTCGGCCTCAAGGGTCTCGCAAATTTCGACGATACGCTGTAAGCGCGCTGACGCTCGCCGGCGGATCTCGCTGTCATGATGCAACGGGTTACACTCCGCGTTCACGCCGGCACTCACCGTAACGCCGAGGTTGAACCGATTCAGCCGGGCCCGTATCGCGCGATAGTCGGAGATCGCGAGGTTGTGCTGCACCCCGATCTCGATGCCGTCGAACCCCCATTCGGCAACGCGGTCGATCAAGTAGAGTTCGTCAGCAGTCACGTCCGCCGTCCAGAGAAGCGTGTTGATCCCAAACCGCATGGCCGCCCCTCCAACTTCGCGTGCGTTCGGACGAGTGTAAGCGAGGTTCCACCCGACATCTGGAGTCGAATCTGTGGCAAACGCACATCAATTTGGGGCGGCCAAGGAACCAAGAGGCCGCCTGGCGGAATCGGGTGAGACAATCGTCATGTCGCAACGCACCGCCGCTTTGGAATATGTATCGAGCCTCTCGGCGGTTCTCGGTCGTGCGATGCGCCGGCCGAACTACACCGCGACGCCGGGCCTCGTGAGCAAGCTCTCCGGCGTGCCGCGCGCGACGATCATCAATTGGCTCGAAGGCCGCGTCGCGAAGCCGCGGCACTGGCAAGACCTGATGAGCGTCGCGGACGCGTTACGGCTCTCGGAGGCGGAAACGAACGCCATTCTGGAGTCGGCCGGGCATCCGCCGGTCGCAGCGCTCTTCGAAGGCGCTCGCACCGACGCCGACCGTTCGATGCTGGAGCGTTGGGAACGAACGAGCGGCGAACCGAAACCCGGCTCGCGCCGGAGAACGCAGGCGCCGCTTCCGGCGCAGTTGACGAGCCTCATCGGACGCGAGACCGAGCTCGCGGCGATCTGCGAGCGGCTCAAACGCGCGGACACGCGGCTGCTCACCCTCATTGGAACCGGCGGCGTCGGTAAAACCCACCTCGCCGTAACGGCGGCTCAGGGACTGCAGAACGAGTTCCGCCAAGGCATCGTCTGGGTTCCGCTCGCCGGTGTCGCCGAGCCGTCACAACTGTTTTTCGGTATCGCGCAAGCGCTCGGACTGCGCGAGACCGATCCGGACTTACTCCCGGCGGTGCTCAAGAGCATGTTGCACGATGAAAGCGTGCTCTTGGTGATCGATAACTTCGAGCAACTCGTTCTGGCCGGAACGCAGTTGAGCGAGCTTCTCGAAGCGACCACCAAACTCAAAATGCTCGTGACGAGCCGTGCGCCGCTGCGCGTGCGCGGGGAACGCGAGTTTCGCGTCAACCCGCTCACGATTCCGGATCTTGATTGCCTACCGCCGGCCCGCGTGTTGCAACAGTTCGCTTCCGTTGCGCTCTTTATCGCACGAGCGCAAGCGTATCAGAGCGATTTTATGCTCGACGAGACGAACGCGCACGCCGTTGCATCGATCTGCGCTCGCCTTGAGGGATTACCGCTCGCCCTAGAGCTCGCCGCCGCGCGGACGAAACTCTTACGCCCCGAAGCGCTCTTGCCGCGGCTGGAGCATCGTCTCTCGTTCCTTACCAACGGGAGCCGTAATTCGACCGCGCGGCATCAAACGTTGCGGAAAACGATCGCATGGAGCTACGCACTGCTCTCGGAACGCGATCAGACGCTCTTTCGGCGTCTCGCCGTGTTCGTCGGAGGGATGAGCGCCGCAGCGGCCGCCGCCGTGTCGCGCCTCGATGATTGCGCGCAGCCCGGGATGGGGCCGGAATTTTTCGAGGCACTCACCGCGCTCGTCGACCACAGCCTGCTCACCGTCACGCCGAGCCCGACCGAGGGCGGCGAACCGCGCTTCCTCATGCTCGAGACGATTCGCGAGTACGCGTTGGAAGTGTTGCGAGAACGGCGAACTTCACGTTGCCAACGAACTGCATGCCGAGCACTTTCTGCGTTTCGCCGAGCATGCGGACGGCGTGTTCCCCTCGCAGCCGACGACCACTTGGCTCGAGCACTTCAAGCTCGAACATGACAACCTGCGCGCGGCTTTGCAGTGGTGCATCACCGAACGCCGTCACCCGCTCCTGGGCGCGCGATTGGCAGCGGCGCTCGGGCGGTACTGGTTTGAACGCGGGCTGTTTCGTGAAGGCCGTCTCTGGTTGATGCAGAGCCTGGAGGCGCACACCGATCCGATCGATCCGTACACCGATGCGAAGATCCGCCTCTATCTTGCGTTTGCGGCAAACTATGAAAGCGATTACCTTGCGGGCGAAGCCGCGGCCCAAGAAGCCCTAACGGCGTACATGCAAACGAACGATCGAGCCGGCGCCGCTCAAGCGCGGAATGCGCTCGGTATCGCAGCGATGTACACCGGGCGCTATCTCGACGCCGAGCGGTATTTCGGCGAGTCGCTGTTCGAACATCGCGCGTTGGAGGACCGGCGCGGTATCGCGGTCGCACTCCACAACCTCGGCGAGATCGCCGCCGAGTTCCACAGCGATTTTCCGACGGCTCGCGCACGCTTCGTGGAGAGTCTTGCGATTTTTCGCGAGCTCGAGCACATGACGAACGTCGCCTGCACGCTCGGCGTTTTGAGCGAGATGGCCGTCCATCTCGGCGAGATCGACGAGGCGGTGCACTCGGGGCGTGAAGCGCTCGCGATCCACACGGACCTCGGCAATCGCCCGCTGATCGCCGAAGAGATGGCGCGCATCGGGCGCTGCGAGCTCTTGCGCGGCAACGTGGACGACGCGCGACGGATGCTGCGAAGCGCGCTCGAACAGATGGAAATCTCGTTTAACGCTCGGCACGTCGCCCGTTGTTTCGAAGCGGTCGCACATTTAGCGGCGAGCAGCGGCGATCCGGAGCGCGGTGCCCGGTTTCTCGGGTTCAGCGAGCGGGTCCGCGACGCGCACAATATCGCCCGTTCGCCGGCCTTGCAGCGGGAACACGCGCGGCTGGTCGAATCGATTCGCATCGGTTTAGCAGCGCCGGATTACGATGCATCGCGCCGGCGCGGATACGAGCTCGCGCCGGAGCAAGCGTTCAGCGAGGCCCGATCGCTCTAGCGCGCAACGTCGACGAGGACGCGCCAACTGGACAACGGCTGCGCGATAGCGCCGTGCGATTCGGGAAAGGAACGTCCCGCATCCATCTGCTACTCCAGCACGATGCCTCGCTTTCGATCGGCCGTCTTTGCTTTTGTCACCGCGTTGTTCGTTACGCTTGCGCCGCAAGCGACCGTCAACGCCGCCGGCCCGGCGCCGGTGGCGTCACCATCGCCCTCTCCGTCCCCGGCCGTCACGCCGGGTCCCGGCGGCATCTCAAAGCCGTTCGACGATCCGTATCCGTCGACGTACGTGCCGTTCGCATCGCAGCCGACGCTCATTCGCAACGCGACGCTGCTGACGGCGGCCGGTCCGGCGATCCACAACGGCTCAATCCTCTTGCGCGACGGCAAGATCGCGGCGATCGGCACATCGGTGACCGCGCCCGAAAACGCGCGAATCATCGACGGCACAGGCAAGTACGTGACGCCCGGGATCATCGACATCCACTCGCACATGGGCGACTATCCCGCACCGGGCGTTTCGGCGCACAGCGACGGCAACGAAGCGACGAATCCGAACACGGCCAACGTATGGGCCGAGCACTCCGTCTGGCCGCAGGACCCGCAACTTCCGCGCGCGCTCGCCGGCGGCACGACGACGATTCAAGTCTTGCCGGGATCCGCGAATCTGATCGGCGGACGCAGCGCGATCCTCAAAGTCGTCCCCGCGCGCACCGTGCAGGCGATGAAGTTTCCGGGCGCACGATACGGTCTGAAGATGGCGTGCGGCGAAAACCCGAAGCGCGTGTACGCATCGCGCGGGCCGTCGACGCGGATGGGCAACATGGCGGGATATCGCGCCGCATGGATCGCCGCCGAGGCGTATGAACGGAAGTGGGACGCCTATAACAAGACGCACCGCGGCGACCCTCCGCAGCGTGACCTCACATTGGAAACGCTCGCGGAGGCGCTGCGCGGCGACATCTACGTGCACATGCACTGCTACCGCGCCGACGAGATGGCGCAAGTGATCGACATGTCGCACGAGTTTGGTTACAAAGTCCGCGCGTTTCATCATGCCGTCGAGGCGTATAAGATTGCCGACCTGCTCGCGAAAGAAAACATTCTCGCCACGATGTGGGCGGATTGGGGTGGTTTCAAAATGGAAGCGCTCGATAGCGTTCGCGCCAACATCGGCCTCGTCGATGCGGCGGGCGCTCGCGCGACGATCCATAGCGACGATCCGTCGGGGACGCAACGCTTGAATCAGGAAGTCGCCAAGGCGATGTACGCAGCGAATCGTGCCGGACTCAACGTGACCGAGGACACCGCCGTAAAGTGGATGACGATCAACTCCGCGTGGGCGCTCGGGCTCGACGATCGCATCGGGTCGCTCGAGACCGGCAAGAACGCGGACGTCGTCATGTGGGACGGCGATCCGTTCAGCGTCTACACGCACGCGGAGAAGACGTTCATCGACGGCGCAATGCTCTACGATCGCGACGATCGCGCGCAGAACTGGCGAACGGATTTCGAGCTCGGCTACGTCCGCTCGGCGGTCGGCAAATGAAGAATGTGCGCATCATCGTCGCGGCGCTCTGCGCCGTGCTCACCATGACCGCCGTCGCATCGGCGGAGACGATCGCGATCACGGGCGGCACCATCTATCCGGTCAGCGGGCCGAAGATCCCGGGCGGGACGGTCGTTCTGCGCAACGGACGGATCCTCGCGGTCGGCGCAAACGTCGTGATTCCGGCCGGCGCGCGACGCATCGATGCGCGCGGAAAGATCGTAACGCCGGGCTTGATCGACGCGTCGACCGTTATCGGTTTAGTCGAAGTCGGCGGCGAGCGGTCGACGCGCAACACGAGCGCGCGCGGGCTCATCAACGCGGACTTCCGTCCATGGGAAGGCTTCTTCTCGCATTCCGCCTACATCGCGTCAACGCGCGAAGACGGCGTGACGTCGATCGGCATCGTGCCGTCCGGCGGCTTGATCTCCGGTCAGATCGGCGTGATGGATCTCGCCGACGGAACCGCCGCCGAGATGCTTCGGCGCGGACCGGCGGGCGTTGCCGCCACCGTTATCACCGGCCCCCGCTTTACCGCCGACGTCGACGAGTTGACCGCCGGCGAGACGGCGGGCGCGGAGCAATCGCTGCCTCCGGCGTCGCGTGCCGACGCGCTCGCAGCGCTCCGCGAAGTTCTCGAAGACACGCGCTTTTACGCGAAGAACCGGGCGAAGTTCGAGACGGGCGCAACGCGCGGGCTCTCCGCGTCGCGGCGCGGAGTCCAAGCGTTGCTGCCCGTCGTGCTCGGGAAAGAGCCGCTGCTCGTGGACGCTGACCGGGTCGACGACATCGACCAACTCGTACGATTCGCCCGCGCGGAGCGGATTCGGCTCGTGATTGCGGGCGGCGCCGAAGCGTGGGAGATCGCGCCGCGCCTCGCGGCCGCGCATGTTGCGGTCGTGACCGGCGCGATGAACAACATTCCGGAGAGCTTCGACCGCCTCGATCAGCGTCAAGAAAACGCGGCGATCCTCCGGCGCGCGGGCGTTGAAGTGGCGCTCGTCGGCAACGCCGGCGGCGGCAATGAAGAGCAATTCAACGTCCGCAACGTGAAGTACGAAGCGGGGAACGCCGTCGCGTTCGGCATGTCGCACGACGATGCGCTTCGCGCCATCACCTTATCGCCGGCGCGTATCCTCGGTGTCGCCGATCGTGTGGGATCGCTCACGGCCGGAAAAGACGCGAACGTGGTCGTGTGGAGCGGCGACCCGTTCGAGTTTTCAACCCGCGTTGAGCATGTCTTCATTCGCGGTCGCGAGTATCACGATCGGTCGCGGCAGGATCAATTGATCGAGCGCTACCGGCATCTCCCGCGCCGGAACAACTAATGGCCGGTACCGTTCGTTCGGTCGCGGATGTCAAACGCGCAAACTACTGCAGGATCATCAGCGACGCCGGATCGACCGGCTTCTTCAACACGCCGAGATCGCGGAGCGCCGACGCGTAGAACCGAAAATCATCGCTTGTGACCTTGAGCGAATACGTCGCGGTCATGCCCGTGTATCCAAGATATTTCGCTTCGATCGCTTTGGTCGCTTCAGGGTTCGCCGACATGTACTGCATCCCCTCGACGAGCGATGCACGAAAGCGCTGCAGCACATCGTGGTGCGACGTCGCGTACGAACGCGCTGCCCCAGAAGACCAGGTTGATATCGTCGCGCAGGTCCGCGAGATAGTCGGCGATTTTGGTCACGCCCGGTTGGCCGAGAATACGGCTTCGGACGGGCTCGATGACGGCGACCGCGTCGACTTGATTGCGCGTCAACATCTCGCCGAGCGACGTGAGCGGCAGCTCGACGAACGTGACCGACGACGTTGGGACGTTCTTCGAGCGCAGCCACTCGCGCAAGGTAACGTCTAAGCCGCCGTAAAGACCGGGAACGCCGATCTTCTTCCCCTTCAAATCCTCGGCCGTCCGAATCGTCGCCACGTTCGTTACGAGGCTGATCGTCGGGCTCTTCCGCTCTTGCCGGCTCGCGCCGGCGATCGCGACCAAATCGACACCGCCCTCGCGCGACTGTAAGAGCACGGTCGGCGGGACGCTTCCGATGTCGATCGCGCCGGCTTGAAGCGCGACCGGGATCTGACTGATGATGCGTTGCGGCTTGAGCGTGACATCGAGGTTGTGCTTCGCAAAAATTCCCGTGTCTTTTGCGACGAACGCCGGCACGAAATCATTCGCGTTCACATACGCGACGTTTACGGAGTCGGCGGCAGCCGCCGGAGCGCTCGTTGTGAACAGCAGCGCCGAGAGCGCAACAAGAACGAAACGGTGACGACGCATGAGAACCTCAGCCTGAGACGCCGACGAGTGGTAGAATCTGCCAGACGACGTACGTTGCGACGGCACATTTCTCCCGCAAGGACCTACGACGGCCGTCCGCCGCGCCTGATCGAAAGCTCGGTGCTCGCACGTTCACACGAACGGGCGAACGCGTTGATATGTTCTTCCATCTTTTTGTGCGCGGCTTGCGCGTGACCGCTATCGATCGCGCGCAGGATCGATTCGTGTTCCGCGTGCGCGTCGGTGATCCGGCGCGCGAAGACGAGGTCTCGGCTCGGAGCGGTCGAGATATAGAAATCGCTGCGATCCCAAAATGATTCGGCGGTTGAACAAACCGTGACCGATTGCGCCATCGCGTGCACGATTGCATGGAAGCGGCGATTGAGCGTTCGATAGGCGTGAGCGAGTCGATCGGGCGGCTCGTCGCGCGGACTGAGCTTCGCGATCTCGGCATGCACCGCGCGCAGCGCGCGACGATCGGCCGCGCTCGCACGCAGCGCCGCAAACTCCGCGGCTAATCCTTCGGTGACCGAAAATAAACGGAAGAAATCGGAGATCTCGCGCGCATCCGGTTCGATGACACGACAACCGACCAGCGGAACGACTTCGACGTATCCTTCTTGCGCCAGGCGTTTGAAGGCGTCCATCACCGGTTGACGGTTCGCGGTTAACGCCGACATCACGTCTTCGACGCGAAGTTCGCTCCCGGGTGGACGGACACCGTCGAGCAAGAGATCCTTAATGTATTCGTAGGCTTGCTCGTGAGGGCGGCCCTTAAAGCGTTGCTCCATCGGGGAATCCTTCAACGCCGGAAGTCACCGGCACTTTCCGGCTTGCCCCATCGTCGCGCGCTCTATCGAATCCGGGCGAATCCTTCGGCGAGCGTTTGATGATCGGTAAGAAAGGCCGTGCGTTTCTTGCCTTTGACGAACGCCAGCGCTTGCGAAAACGCGATCGCACCGGCCGGACGCCCGTACACATGGGCATGGACGGTGATGTCCATGCAAGCCGGGCGTGCGCTCGTTTCGGGATAGCGTTCGACGAGCGCCTCGAGCGTCGAGAGGTACGTCGCGGGTTCGTTCCCGTAGCGAACAGCATGCGGAAGATCGTTGACTTCCATCGTGAACGGAATAGCGATCAACGCACCCCCGGGCCCGTCGATCGGGCGCGGCAGATCCTCATCAAAGTAGTCGGCGTGCCATGCAAAGTCCGCCGCACCTAACAGGCGACTGGTGTTTGCACTCGGCGTGCAACGAGGGCTCATCCATCCACGCGGCCGCGTACCGGAATGGCGCGCGATCGCCGTGATGCAGCGTTCGAGATCCGCGGCTTCATGCTCTTCACTCTGGTATGCGGGCACGACGTCCTGCGTCCAACCATGCGCCGCGATACCGTGGCCTTGTGCAGCGATCGCGTGCAGTAGCGCAGGATTTCGTTCTGCAAGCAATCCGCTCGTGTAGACGACCGCCCGTACGCCGTGACGTTCGAGAATTTCCAGCAAACGCCAGATACCGGTTTTCGGTCCGTACTCCGCCCATGAGCGGCCTTGGAGATCGAGCACGCCCGCACGCAGCGGGTTTCCCATCGGCCCCAGGCCCGGCGCCGCGTCATCCGCGTAACCTTCCAGCATGACGCTTACCGAGACCGCGAGCAATCGCCCCTTAGGCCACATCTTCGGTAACGGCCGGGGTCGAGACGTTTTCATCCAGCGTGTTTCCCGCTGAAGCGGTGGAATGCTAGCCGCCGCGTCCTGGAGAAGGGATGCAGCCGGCATCGTGACTACGTTCGCGTGCAAGATGATCGTTGAAAAAGATGTTCCAATCATCGTTCGCGACGGCACGGTCTTGCGCGCAAACGTCTACCGGCCGGCCACGGACGGTCGCGCTCCGGTCATCATGGCGCAGGGCGTGTACGGGAAGGACACGCACTTCGCCGACGCGTTCCCGGCACAATTCGAAGCGCTGCTCGTAACCTATCCGGATCTCTGCCGCGACGGCTCGACCGGCGCGTACCTGCGATGGGAAGTCGTCGATCCGGAACGGTGGGTTCCCGACGGGTACGCCGTCGTGCACGTGGACTCGCGCGGCACCGGTCAATCGCCCGGCTATCTTGACCCGCGATCGCCGGTTGAGATCCGCGATTACTACGATGCGATCGAATGGGCCGGTACGCAACCGTGGTCGAGCGGCCGCGTCGGTCTCGCGGGCGTTTCGTACTATGCCTTCACGCAGTGGGCCGTCGCCGCGCTGCAGCCGCCGCATCTCTCTGCCATCATGCCATGGGAAGGGCTCACGGACTACTACCGCGACTCGACGCGGCACGGCGGGATCTTCTCCAACGCATTCACCGGCGCGTGGTGGCCGCGTCAGGTGCTCGTGAACCAGCATGGTAACGGCGCCACGCGATACCGTGACCGCGAAACCGGCGAAGCGCCGACGGGGCAGCCTTTGAGTGCTGCACTGCTCGCAGGGAACCGCGTCGACTACATGGGGGAGTACGCGCGTCATCCCCTCGACGACGCTTGGTATCGCGAACGCAGTGCGGATCTCGCTCGCGTCGTCGTGCCGCTGTTATCGGCGGCCAACTGGGGCGGTCCCGGCCTGCACCTGCGTGGAAACATCGAGGGATTCTTGCGCGCCGGATCGAGCCGCAAGTGGCTCTCGACCCACGTCGGAACGCATTGGGAAAGCTTTTATCTCCCGAAGTACGTGGCGCTCCAGAAGCAGTTCTTTGGTTATTTCTTAAAAGATGAACCGAACGGCTGGGGCGAGCGTCCGCCGGTGCTTCTTGCGGTGCGCCGGGTGGACGGAGGCACCGTTGACCGTGCGGAGGCTGCGTTTCCGATCGAGCGCACCCGTTACACGCGATACCATCTCGACGCGCAAAATCGAACGCTCGCGGCGAACGCGCCGAACCATTGCGCGAGCGCCGAGTACGACGCGATGAGCGAGGGCATCAGCTTTTCCACAGCACCGTTCGAGCGTGAGATCGAATGGACCGGGTTCTTCACGGCACATTTGAC
>JAABUQ010010607.1_pt1 | contig 12019 bp, 13 predicted proteins | sample 5560001 | NCBI WGS metagenome assembly JAABUQ01 (sample SAMN10711888, study PRJNA513371) | rock metagenome | isolation source: Antarctica rocks | place: Antarctica: Victoria Land, Finger Mt nord | collected 2015-12-18
CGCGACTTCTGATACAGTTTCTGCGCGATCTCGAACATCTCCTCCGGCGCGTAATCCGGGGTAAACGCGCTCGGTACGCCCGTCAGCTGGTGAATTTTGCCGCCCTCGGGCATGCCGTCGATCACTTCCAGTTCGCCCGGCGGGTCGCCCGGCAGCGCGTGCTCGTCGGTCCAGATGCCCGCCATCTCCCTATAGTCGCTCGGCGAGAACGTATAAAGCCGCCGGTGCGAACCCTCGTCGAGATATTTCTGGCATTCGGGGATCTTCGACAAGTCGATGTTGGGCGTCGGCAGCATCTTCTCCAGCGCGACGCCGGTGATCTTTTTGAGCGCCAGCGCATAGCTGTGCGCGTGGACCGATCCGCGTACCAGCAGATAGCCGCACACCTCGCGCCCCGTCGGGTCGGTCAACGTCTCGTACACGCGCAACTTATGCAGCCGCGCGCCGCATTCGAGGTGGAAATTGTGGAGCAGATCGGTGATCACGTTACCCGTGGTCGTGACGAAATCGTTGTTCCACGAGGCACCGTTGCTATTGACCGGCGTCGCGCCGCCACCGTTCGACAGGAAGGCCGCCGCCAGCCGCATGCTGCTCATGTCCTCGAACGGCGCGCCCGAGATGTCGCCGCCGTCGCCGCTGTCGCCGCCTTCCTTGTCCGGCCCGTTGGCGAGCATCGCGACGCCGTTGGAGACGAGCTCGACATGGCCGAGTTCCTCGGCGGTGATCGACGCGACCAGGCTGTAGAACGGGCGCAGCTTCGCCTTGGAACGAAAGTTGAAGCTCTGGAACATATAGTTGTTGAGCGTCGACATCTCGCCATATTTGCCGCCGAGCAGTTCCTGCAGCGCGGCGGCGGCGTTGGGATCGGCGCGCTTGGGCGCGGGCAGTTCGGCTTGCAGCTTGTCGACGCGCATGAACATGAGACGATACTCCGGGAAGGAACATGGTTAACCGGCACCAGTGCCCCGGGTTGCCATTGGTACGACCGCGCAACGATTTAAAGTTGAGATGACTCGCCGTACCACGCCACCCACGTCGCATGTGGATGGCAGGTCGCGAGGTCCGCCTTATCGGTCGCGCCCCACACTGGAGTATGCCTGGCATGTGTTGCGCAACGTGAAGATCGACGCCAACAGGCTTGCCGGAAAGCAATGGTCGGGTGTAGGCAACAGATATGATCAGGCCGACGCTCTCCGGTTTATGGGCGGCTTTCCCCGACCACGTACAATATCCGACGCTAAAGGATTTGTATTCCTGGCTTGGAGGCCAGGCAGCGGCGAACATCAATGCCGATGGTTTTGGCCCAAAGGGTAACACATGCGCGAGCAGATTGAGTGTTGCATTCAACAGGGCAGGATTCCCGATTAACCCGGCGATCGCGCATAGTATGCGCGCATTGACCTTACAGACGAAAGATGGACATCACATCATCGTTCGCGTCAAGGAATTCAGGGAGTATCTGCTGCGGGAGCTTGGCCGTCCCACTCTCGATCGAACCAGTCCGTTTGATAGTAATTTCGCTGGGCGTAAGGGTATCATCGCTTTCAGCGTATCGGGATGGTCGGATGCGAGTGGCCACATAGCGTTATTTGATGACCGTACATACCGCGAACCGGCGCATGACAATTATGCAACGCTGGCCGTTGGCGGGGTACACACGATTCAGGGCGAATTTTGGGAACTGAAATGAGGACGCGTGATCTTGTTTGGCTGCTGTTGCTGCTGCCCGCGTCTATCGCTGCCCATGCGCGTACCGACCTCCAGCGAGATGTTGAAGGTTACGCCAGTGCCGCATGTCTCAGCCGACAGCCACAACCGTTTCTGCGTGCTCAGGGCGATGCATGGGCATCCACGATCGTGCAGCGGGGACGCGGGGGTATAGCACCCTTACGCGTGGTGGCGGACTCGGTTGCGGCCGAGGTTAAGCGCGCACCCGTGGCAACGATCCGCGACGAAGAACATCCAATGCAACCGATGGCGGTGCCGGTTCTTTTCTGCGCCGAGATCATTGATCGCCCGCGTGTTCGTGCCGCCATCGACCTTGCCGTTGGCCGACTCGGTAATGCCTATGCGCGAGATGTGCACCGATAGTCGCGCCACGGCTGTCTCCACGACGAGATAACGGTGGAGTGGCACATTCGTCATCGCCATAACGCAACAGCGAGTCGCCGCCGCCGCGGCCCGCGTAAAGCCCCCCCCCTTTCCCCTCCCCCGCGTTGGTGCTGTCCTACAGCCCCCGTTTAGGTATATCTGTCCGGTCCTGTTTTGTTCCGCACCGGAGAACGACCATGGACTATCCCGCCACCCGCGTTTTCGGCGACGGCAACACGCCGCTCCACGCGCACGCGCGGAGGACTCGCGCGACCGGCTCGACCGGGAGCAGCTTCGCGAGGTCGCGCCCGGCCTGCGCGCGCCGGCCGACCCGATCGTCGTCCCCGATCGCGCCGACCCCGATCAGTCGGGCGCGCGAAGCACGCGGCGCGACGGGTGGACGCCCGATCGCCGCGCACGGTTCTGCGAACTGATCGGCGACGGTCAGACGGTGGACGCGGCGTGTTACCTCCTGGGCATGTCCGCCGCCGGGGCTTATGCGCTGAAACGGCGCGCCGACGGCGCGAGCTTCGCGCTCGCCTGGGAGGCGGCGAACCTCATCGCGCGGGGCCGGATCGCGGACCGGATGCTGGCGCGCGCGCTCGACGGGCAGGTCGACCGCGTGGTCAAGCCCAATGGCGACGTGGTCGAGCGGCACCGGTTCGACAACCGGCTGGCGCTGCACATGCTGTCACGGCTCGACCGCCGGGCGGAGGCGGAGGGCGCGGACAGTCACGCCGCGCGGCTGGTGGCGCAGGATTTCGACGGCTTCCTCGATCTCGTCCGCCGCGACGCCGCGCCGGCCCGCGCGGGGCTGTTCCTGCTCCATGCCGGGCAGACCGAGGCGACCGACCTCGCGCCGATCGCCGCGCTCGCCCGCGCGGACGCCTGGCTTCGCGCCGTTCCCGAACCGGACGCGGACGCGCCCGCGCTGGACGATCTGGAGGCCGACCGCCGCCACGAATGGACGGCGGAGCAATGGCGGCGCGCGGAGACGGCGGGGCTGGTCAGCTTCGCGGCCCCGCCCGCGCCGGACGACCCCGCGCTCGACGACGAAGTGGAGGTCCCCGAAACCGCGCGCGAGGCGCAACTTCGTCAACTTCGCGAGCAACTCGGCGATCTCGCGGACGCCGAGCCGGTCTGGTGGGACGACGAGGATGAAGCGTGGCGCACCAGCTTCCCGCCGCCGGACGATTTCGAGGGCTATGAGAACAATATCCCGGGGCATGTCGACTATGTGCGCGCGCTGACCGACGCGGAACTGGCGCGGATGGGACCCGGCCCCGACTGGTATGATGACGAGGAGCTCGCGGACATGGCGTTGGCGCGCGACCAGTGGTTCGCGCCGGTGCCCGACGGCCCCGCCGCCACGGTGTCGGACGACGCGGGCGCGCGCACGGCGTCGCCGGACGGCTTGCCGGTTGCCCACGCGCCCGCGCCTTCGTAAGGCCCGGCACCGTGCCGTCGCAAGCCCCCTCCCAACCGATCGTCATCGCCGTTCCCAAGGGGCGCATCCTCGCCGAGGCATTGCCGCTGCTCGCCCGCGCGGGCATCCGGCCGGAGGCGGCGTTCGGCGACGAGGACGCGCGGGCGCTGCGGTTCGCGACGGACGTGCCGGGGGTGGAGCTGATCCGGGTGCGCGCGTTCGATGTCGCGACCTTCGTGGCGCACGGCGCGGCGCAGCTCGGCATCGTCGGCTCGGACGTGATCGCAGAATACGACTATCGCGAGCTCTACGCGCCGGTCGACCTCCAGATCGGGCATTGCCGCCTGTCGGTCGCCGAACCCGCCGCGCTCGCCGCGACTGATGACCCGAGAGGATGGAGCCACGTGCGCGTCGCCACAAAATACCCGCACGTTACGCAAGTGTATTTCGCGCGTCGCGGCGTGCAGGCGGAGTGCATCAAGCTCAACGGCGCGATGGAGCTCGCCCCCACGCTCGGCCTCGCGCCGCGCATCGTCGATCTGGTGTCCTCGGGGCGGACGCTCAAGGAGAACGGACTGGTTGAGGTGGAGGTGATCCAGCAAGTGACCTCGCGGCTGATCGTCAACCGCGCGGCGATGAAGACGGTGGCGGCGGTGGTGCCGCTGGTCGACGCGTTCCGCCGCGCGGTGGGGGAGCATCATGCTGCATAGGTCAACACTGTCCCCCTCCCTCCTCAGGGAGGGGTTAGGGGTGGGTAAGCGCAAGGCGGGCTCGATGCCCGGCTTGCGCTGTGTCCGCGGCAACCGGGTGCTCGCTACGCTCCGTAGCAGGGAGAGGAGCAGGTGATTCGCCTGACCACCAGCGACGCGTTGTTCCCCACCGCGTTCGACGCGCTGGTCGCCGCGCGCCGCGAGCCGGACGCGGATGTCGCGCGCGACGTCGCCGCGATCTTGGCGCGGGTAAAGGCGGAGGGTGACGACGCGCTCCACGCGTTGACGCTCGGGTTCGACCGGCACGACCTCGACGCGACGGGGTGGCGCGTCGACCCGTCCGAGTGGGCGGCCGCTTACCATGCGCTCGCCCCCACCCTGCGCGACGCGCTCGACCTCGCCGCCGCGCGCATCCGCGCCTATCACGAGCGCCAGCGGCCCGAGGGCAGCGATCGCGTGGACGAGGTGGGTGTCCGGCTCGGCGCGCGCTGGCGAGCGGTGGACGCGGCTGGGGTATATGTGCCCGGTGGGCGCGCGGCCTATCCCTCCTCCGTGCTGATGAACGCGATCCCCGCCAAGGTCGCGGGCGTCGAGCGCATCGTCATGGTCACGCCCACCCCGAACGGCGTGGTCGCGCCGCTGGTGCTCGCCGCCGCGCACGTCGCGGGCGTCGACGAGCTGTGGCGGGTCGGCGGCGCGCAGGCGATCGCCGCGCTCGCCTATGGCACCGGGCGCATCCGCCCCGTCGACGTCGTCACCGGCCCCGGCAACGCCTGGGTCGCGGAGGCCAAGCGCCAGCTCTACGGCGTGGTCGGTATCGACATGGTCGCGGGGCCGAGCGAGATCGTGGTGGTCGCCGACGGCGCCAACGACCCCGACTGGATCGCCGCCGACCTGCTCAGCCAGGCCGAGCACGACGTGGTGACGCAATCGGTGCTGTTCACCGACGACGCGGCGTTCGCGGACGCGGTAGCCGGGGCGGTAGAGCGCCTCATCCCCACCCTCGCCACCGCCGCCACCGCGCGCGCGGCATGGGACGCGAACGGCGCGATCGTGCTGACGCGCTCGCTCGCGGAAGCGATGCCGCTGGTCGACCGGCTCGCGCCCGAGCATCTGGAGATCGCGGTCGACGACCCGCAGCCGCTGTTCGACATGGTCCGCCATGCGGGCAGCGTGTTTCTCGGCCGCCACACGCCCGAGGCGATCGGCGATTACGTCGCCGGCCCCAACCACGTCCTCCCCACCGGTCGCCGCGCGCGCTTCGCGTCGGGGTTGAGCGTGCTCGACTTCATGAAGCGGACCAGCTTCCTCCAGCTCGACGCCGCCGCGCTTCGGACGCTCGGCCCCGCGACGGTGGCGCTCGCGGAGGCGGAGGGGCTGCCCGCGCATGCGCTGTCCGTGGCGGTGCGGCTGGGGTGACGGGGGACAGCCGCGCGCCTACATCGCCCGCCATGCCCACTGCCCCGCCAACCCGCTCGCGCGCGCGTTCCGCCGCGCGCCTCGCCGCCGTTCAGGCGCTGTATCAGCGCGAGATGGAGGGCACCGCCATCCCACCGTTGCTCCACGAGTTCCACCAGCACCGGCTGGGCGCGACGGTGGAGGACGTCGAATATGAGGATGCGGACGTAGACTTTTTCGACGATCTGGTCCGCGGGGCGGCCGCGCGGGGGGAAGAGATCGACGCCGCCATCACCGCCAAGCTCGCGGCCGGGTGGACGCTGGCGCGGCTCGACAAGCCGATGAAGGCGATTCTGCGCGCGGGCATCTTCGAGCTGCTCGCGCGCGCGGACGTGCCGGTGGGCACGGTGATCAGCGAATATGTCGACGTCGCCCACGCCTTCTACGACCGGCGCGAGTCGGGGTTCGTCAACGGGCTGCTCGACGGAGTGGCGAAGGCGGTTCGCGCGAGTGGCTAGGCCGCCGCGGCGCGAGGCAGTCGAGCCGACCGAGGACGTGCCCGGCATCGTTGCCAGGCTGGAGGACATCGGCGATGCCGGCCTACGTCGACACGCCCGGTTGCGCTTGCGTGACCAGGAGATTGTGTACCGCCTGCGCGGAAAACGATTGCGGCGGCGTGAGCGTATCGCGGATGGGGCGGGGAAGTCGCTTGGCGGATCGTTGCTGACCAGCTCGGTCGCGCTGCTGCTCGGCGGCCAGCTCGCGCGTTGGACGATCGGTCCAGCGGTGATAGGATTGTGCATGTTCGGGTTAGGCATTATCTTTGCCGCTACGGTCGAGTACCAAAGCGCGGCTTGGGATAGCGAGGCCGATCGAATCGTAGCCGCGCTGGACGAGGTGGAGAAGAACGATGCCGATAGATGAGCTTGTTTTCTGGATCGGACTCGGCGTCGGTGGCTTATACACCGCTTTCCTCGGCGGCTTGTATTGGAAGACAATGCGCGAGGATCGTGAGCTGCGCGCGCGCTATGGCCTTCCACGCCGCCGCTGACCGAGGGCGAGTTCCTCCTCGCCCTGCGCGCGCTGCCGCTCCACCCCGGCGCGCGCGGACTGGCGGACGATGCGGCGGTTGTCGGTCCCTACGTCCTCACCACCGATACTTTGGTCGAGGGGGTTCATTTCCTTGCCACTGACCCGCCGGGCGATGTCGCCCACAAGCTGCTCGCGCAGAACCTGTCCGATCTCGCTGCCAAGGGTGCGCGACCCGAGGGGGTGCTGCTCAACTACCCGCTGTCCGACCCCGCGTGGGATCGCGCCTTTCTCGACGGGTTCGCGCGGGCGCTGACCGCGTACGCAACACCGCTGATCGGCGGCGACACGGTGTCGCTCCCGCTCGGCGCGCCGCGCGTGCTGACGCTGATCGCAATCGGGGCGGATGCCGCCGCGCCGCCGCGATCGGGCGCGCGGGCGGGGGACCTGCTCCACGTCACCGGCACGATCGGCGATGCGGGCGCGGGACTCGCCATCGCCAAGGGCGCGCCCGGCCCCGCCGAGCTCCTCGCTGCCTATCGCCGCCCCGTACCGCACCTCGCCGAGGGGCGCGCGCTCGCGCCGCTGGTGCATGCGATGTGCGACCTGTCCGACGGCCTGCTGCTCGACGCCGCCCGCATCGCCGCCGCGAGCGGGCTGGCGGTGACGATCGAGCTGGCGCAGGTGCCGCTATCCGCCGCCTATCGCGCGTTCGCCGGCGACGATCCGATCGCAGCGGCAACGGCGGGCGATGATTACCAGCTGTTGTTCGCCGCCCCGCCCGGCCTCGTCCTGCCCGTGCCCACGACGGAACTGGGCGGGTTTCGCCGCGGTGCCGGGCTGTCGCTGACCCATCTTGGCAAGCCCGTCCCGCTTCCGGCCAAGCTCGGCTATCTGCACGGAAGCTGAACCGCTTGCGCCGCCCCCCGCCCGCGCCTAGCCTCCGAACCAGCGACAGCCGGGGCGTACATCCGGCGTGGCAAACAGGAAAGGAGCAGACCCGGGCATGACCAGCGTGTTTATTGCAATGCTATGTGGCCTCGTCGCCGTCGCCTACGGCATCTTTACGGCGGGCCAGGTGTTGCGCCAGCCCGCAGGCGACGCGCGGATGCAGGACATCGCCGCCGCGATCCAAGAGGGCGCGAAGGCCTATCTCGGCCGTCAGTACATGACCATCGCGGTAGTCGGAGCGGTGGTCGCGATCATCCTGTTCTTTACGCTGGGCACCGTCTCCACGGTCGGCTTCCTGCTCGGTGCGGTGCTGTCGGGGGCGACGGGGTTCGCGGGCATGAACATCTCGGTCCGTGCCAACGTCCGCACCGCCGAGGCCGCGCGAACGTCGCTGCAGGGCGGGCTGACCACCGCGTTCCGATCGGGCGCGGTGACGGGGATGCTGGTTGCGGGGTTTGGGCTGCTGTCGATCTGCGCGCTGTTCTGGTATCTGGTCGGGCCGGCGCGTTACGCACCCAACGACCGCGTGGTGGTCGAGGCGCTGACCGCGCTGGCGTTCGGCGCGTCGCTGATCTCGATTTTCGCGCGGTTGGGCGGCGGCATCTTCACCAAGGCGGCGGACGTCGGCGCGGACCTGGTCGGCAAGGTCGAGGCGGGCATCCCCGAGGACGATCCCCGCAACCCCGCCGTGATCGCGGACAACGTCGGCGACAATGTCGGCGATTGCGCGGGCATGGCCGCCGATCTGTTCGAGACGTATGTGGTCACGCTCGGCGTGACGATGGTGTCGATCGCGCTGTTGATCCAGGCGGACGCGGGCGAGCTGATGCGGCTAATGACGCTGCCGTTGCTGGTCGGCGGGGTGTGCATCGTCACCTCGATCATCGGCACCTACATGGTCCGGCTCGGGCAAGGCTCTATCATGGGCGCGCTGTACAAGGGGTTTTGGACCAGCGCGTTACTGTCGGTGCCCGCGATCTGGCTGGTGACGAAGTACGCGCTCGGCGATCTCAACCGCGTGATCGGCGGCGAAGGCTTCCTCAACCCGGGCGGCGACGACCTTACCGACAGCATGGACGCGCCGGTGCGAACGGCGGCGGGCACGGCGGCGCATTTCACGGGTATGGACCTGTTCTGGTGCATGCTGATCGGTCTCGCCGTCACCGGGCTGATCGTGTGGATCACCGAATACTACACCGGCACCAACTATCGCCCGGTCCGCTCGATCGCCAAGGCATCGGAGACCGGGCACGGCACCAACGTCATCCAGGGGCTCGCGATCAGCTTGGAGGCGACCGCGCTGCCGACGCTGGTGATCGTCGTGGCGGTGATCGCCACCTATCAACTGGCGGGCGTGATCGGCATCGCGTTCGCCGCCACCGCGATGCTGGCGCAGGCGGGGATGGTGGTCGCGCTCGACGCTTATGGCCCCGTCACCGACAATGCGGGCGGCATCGCCGAGATGGCGGGGCTGCCCGACGAGGTCCGCCACAAGACCGACGCGCTCGACGCGGTCGGCAACACGACCAAGGCGGTGACCAAGGGCTATGCGATCGGCTCGGCCGGGTTGGCGGCGCTGGTGTTGTTCGGCGCGTACACCACCGATCTCAAGCGGGACTTCCCCGATCTCGAGGTCGATTTCAGCCTGTCGAACCCGTATGTCATCGTCGGCCTGCTGCTCGGAGCGTTGCTGCCGTACCTATTCGGCGCGTTCGGCATGACCGCCGTCGGCCGCGCGGCGGGCGCGGTGGTGGAAGAGGTGCGCGGCCAGTTCCGCGACAATCCGGGCATCATGCTGGGGACCAGCCGCCCGAACTACGCGCGCACCGTCGACCTCGTCACCCGCGCGGCGATCAAGGAGATGATCGTCCCCTCGCTGCTGCCGGTGCTGTCGCCGATCGCGGTCTATTACATCGTGCGGCTCGTGGCGGGGCAGGCGAACGGCTTCGCTGCGCTGGGCGCGATGCTGCTGGGCGTGATCGTCTCCGGCCTGTTCGTCGCGCTGTCGATGACCAGCGGCGGCGGCGCGTGGGACAACGCGAAGAAATATATCGAGGACGGCAACCATGGTGGCAAGGGGTCGGACGCGCACAAGGCGGCTGTGACGGGTGACACGGTCGGCGACCCGTACAAGGACACGGCGGGTCCGGCCGTCAACCCCATGATCAAGATCACGAATATCGTCGCGCTCTTGCTGCTTGCAGCGTTGGCCGCCCACGGCGGTCAAGGCTGATAAGCAGAAGGCAAGAGCGCGCGGACGGCGGATCGGGCGCGGACTCTACCGCGCCCGATCCGTCCGACGACGCGGCTTTGCCGCGGCGTAACGCCCTTTGTTGATGCGAACAGCCCCACCTTCTCCTGCTACGGTCATCCAGTTGCCGCGACTGATCCAATCCGGATCAAAGCAAACCGAATCAGCTGAGTTACTTAACCGGCCTGACACTCGCGTCTCAGCTAATCGGTGCCATATCGGACCCAACCCAAGACGACTCGCACCCGACGGATTGATTCAAGTCCGTGTGCAACCGAACCACCCCGGCAACCGCCTCCATTACGGCGACAACCTCTCGGTCCTCCGCGCGCATGTCGCGGACGCCAGCGTCGACCTGATCTACCTCGACCCGCCGTTCAACTCGAACGCGAGTTACGGCATTCTGTTCAAGGAGCCCGACGGGCGCGCGTCCACCGCGCAGATCGAGGCATTCGAGGACACTTGGCATTGGAACGACGTCGCCGAGGATGCCTTCGATCAGGTCGCCCGCTCCGGCCACACCCGCGCGTTCGACCTGCTCAACGCGCTCAGGGCGTTCCTCGGCGACAACGACATGATGGCATATCTGGCGATGATGGCGGTGCGGCTGCTCGAGCTCCACCGTGTCCTGAAGGAGACGGGCAGCCTGTATCTCCACTGCGACCCGACCGCCTCGCATTATCTGAAGCTGTTGCTTGATGGCGTGTTCGGCGTCCAGTTCTATCACAATGAGATCATCTGGAAACGGACGAGCGCGCATGGCAACGTATCAACCAACTATGGCGATGTGACCGACTCGATCTTCTTCTATTCCAAGGGGACCAAGCCGGTCTGGAACAGACCGATGATGCCGCTGTCGGATCGCAACATCGAGACCAAGTACAATATGGTCGACGCCGCCGGTCGGCGTTTCACTACCCGTGACTTGCGCAATCCCGGGGTCCGGCCCAACCTACCCTATCAATATCCCGCCTCGAACGGCATCACCTACCACCCGCACCCGAATGGATGGTCGTTCACTCGGGAAAAGATGCAGGCCTATGACGAGGCCGGATTGCTACATTTTCCGAGAGAGGCGAGTGGCCGTTTAAGGCTCAAGCTGTACCTCGATGAGAGCGCTGGTCAGCCTCGGCAGACGCTGTGGGACGACATTCCACCAATCAACTCCCAAGCCCAGGAGCGCCTCGGCTATCCCACCCAGAAACCGCTCGCCCTGCCTGGCGCGCGTTGCATGGTCCCGAGCGCGCGGTGATGTTCCCACAGACGCATGCGCCGGGCCGGATGGGCCTGTCGGACTTTACCGACATGAGCGGTCTTGGGGTGATCGTCGCCGGGCAACTTCTCGAGCACCGGCTCTACCACTTCGCGTTGGTCTACTCGGGCTTCGAGCATGGCGAGGTGGTGCTGGGCGGCGAGAGCTACACAGCACTCGCCTCCGGCCTTGCGGCTGCGCTTGGGATCCTTGGCGGCGCGCCTGCCGAACATCGCTCCGACAGCCTGTCAGCGGCGTTCCGCAACCTGTGCCTCGATGATGCCGAGGACGTTACTCGCCGGTTCGCCGCCCTGGCCGAGCATTATGGCATGACGCCGACGCGCAACAACCGGGGTGTTGCGCACGAGAACGGCTCGATCGAGAGCCGGCACGGCCATGTGAAGGATCGGATCGACCAGGCGCTGATGCTGCGCGGCTCGCGCAGCTTCGACACGCTCGACGCGTATCGCAGCTTCGTCGCCGGCGTGGTCGCCGATCACAACCGGCGGCACGCCGACGCCATCGAGATCGAGCGCGGCCATCTTCGTGCCTTGCCACCCGCGCCGCCTGCGACCTGGGACGAGGCGAGCGTGCGCGTGACCAGTTCGTCGGGCTTCTCGTTCCGGCACGCCTTTTACACCGTGCCATCGCGCCTGATCGGCCATCGCCTCCATCTTCGTGTCCATGACGATCGGATCGAGGCGTTCCTCGGCGGCGCGCCCGTCGTCACCCTGCCGCGTGGGCGGGCGCCGTCGAAGAAGGCCGCGCGCACCACCACCCACGTCGTAAGCGATGTTCTCACACCACTGTGGGTGTGTGGTTCCAGGGCATGAGGGTTTCGAGCGCGTTTGCCGGGTGACCGGTGGCGAGGCGGGTGAGCGTGTCGGTGAACCAGGCTTGCGGGTTGATGC
>JAABUQ010010608.1_pt1 | contig 12019 bp, 15 predicted proteins | sample 5560001 | NCBI WGS metagenome assembly JAABUQ01 (sample SAMN10711888, study PRJNA513371) | rock metagenome | isolation source: Antarctica rocks | place: Antarctica: Victoria Land, Finger Mt nord | collected 2015-12-18
GGACACCCTTGTCCGGTACTGAGGAGTTCCGGACACTGAGATCACGGTCACCGAACGGGCTGCGAAACGAACCGGAAGCCACGTCAAGGACGTCCGCGAACCCGGATAGTGTGCAAAGCTTAGGGCGTGAGATCGTCACGTCGGTACGTCGCGTACGGCTTCTTGGTGATGGTGTCGGCGAACATCGCCGTGCTGGGCTGGGCCGTCGGTGAATTTTCCTCGATCCTCGGCGGCGACCGAACCGTCGTCGTCTTGCTTGACCTGGCGATCTTGGCTACCTACGGCACCGGGGCGAAGATCCTGCTCCTGAGCCAACCGAACCCTGTTCGTGAAGCGACGATCACGGCTGTGTTTGCCCTTGGCGTGGTGCTGGGTCTTGTCCATGGCGCCGACATTGGGCGCGAGTACGGTCTCTCGTTGCCGCCGCCGTGGCCGCTGGCCGACATCGCGGCCGTGCTCCTGCTCAGCCTGACCGCCTTCGTGGTCGCCGGTGTACTGGCTGGGAACCCCGCCGGCGGCGCCCGGACGGGGATCATTTGCGCGGCTACTGCGATGCTGATCCTTTGGCTCTCATCGTGGGCCCTGAACTTCGCGATACCAGCACGCCTCCAGGCCATCCTTGTCACCGATCCTGAGTACACGGCTGGAACCTTGCGGGATCCGGCTGCCTACGCGTTCTACAACACGATCAGCTCAGCGCTCTCCCACGCGATCGTCCTGCCGTGTCTCGGCGCGGTCTTTGGGGCTCTCGGCGGCCTCATCGCGAAAGAGCGCGAGCAACGCAGATTGGTCGATCAGTTGGGCTGACCCTCGCACGAGACTTAGGCTCACCGCGCAACCTCTTTGCCACTTTGGCTGCGAAACGAACCGGAAGGCACGTCAAGGACGTCCGCGACCCCGCTCCGAGCACCCGCTCCGACCTCCCCGAACCGGCTAATCGTGTGTTCCGGTTCCGTTGCAGGTCCACCCCCAGGTCCCAGATGGCGAGGCCGGCAGCACCCGCACCGAGGGCGATGCGCTCGGAGAACAGCCCCTCGACACGGAATGCGGCCGGGGGGATACTTGTATCTACGGCGTGGCTCATCGCCGAACCTCATCGGACTTTCCAGCGGGTCCGTCGAGAGGCAAAGGGGACCGAATCCTCGAGTCGCTGTCAGCTCATCCGGTCCGGGACCGAGTCGCTGGGGCTCAGGCTCGGGTCGTGGAGAAGCCGTGACAGCCGACAAGAACTTCAAGCGCTTGGTGCGCGCCCGGGCTCGCCGCACCGGTGAGTCCTACTCGTCGGCTCGTCGCGAGCTCCTCGCTAAGAGACCAGCGACTCAGGAGGAACTGATGCACACCATCGATCCCGGTAGCCCCGACCGCCTCGTCGAGGTCACGGTCGTAGGGGTACCGACAAACGCACGGGGCGAACCCAATCTCGTTCTGACCGACGGCACCCGCAGACTGCCGATCTTCATCGGCCCGGACGAGGCCAGAGCGATCGCCTACGCCCTCCAACAGGTCGAGCCACCACGACCGCTCACCCACGACGCCCTGAAACAGACGGTCGACGCCCTGCATGCCCGCCTGGTGCGCATCGTTGTCGCTTTCGAGCCGAACGGGCGCACGTTCGACGCTGACGTCGTCTTGGCCATGGCCGACGGCTCTGAACAGCACCTCGACTGGCGGGTCTCGGACTCGGTGGCTCTGGCGGTCCGCTACGACCCGCGCCCACCGATCTTCGTTGCCGAGTCGTTGCTGGCCAAACCGCCCCACCCCGTAGGCGCACAAGTGCGTTGCGCCTGCGGGGAATGGATCCTCCTCGACGAAGATGTTCTGAGCGACAGGGTGGGTCCCTTCAGTGTCGACGTCGAATGCTTGTCGTGCGGACTGAAGCGACAGGTGCAAATCGTCAGCCCACGGCCGCCGACGGTACCTGAGGGACCGGGTCGGCCGACCTGATCCGCCCGGTGACGGCCCCCAGCGCTGTCAGCGGCGAAGGCTCCACACGGCTGGAGGGCTCTATCTGACGCGCTCCCAGTGTCTGAACCAAGCGGCTGCTCGTCGGTAGATCTCGTCGACCACATCGGGGGCCGGCATGTGGCCACCGGGATAGATCCATAGTTCGGCGGGAACACCGGCACGGCAGAGCGCGGCGTGCCACGCTTCGCCTTGTTCGGGACAGCCATCCTCGCCGTAGAGCAGCAGCATCGGGGTGCGCACCGCGGCGGCCCTGGTAACCGGCGACGCCCGCTCCCAGGTGTCGCGGTTGTCGGCAGGTGTCCCCCACCGGGAGCGACGAAACGGCTCTCCTCCCATACGGGCGTCCATGATCCGGTGGTCGGCGGCTCCTTCCCAACAGGCGGCAGCCCCATATGGGGTACCCGTCGTCACCATGCGGTTGAGGACGAAACCACCCCACGACCAGCCGAAGAGAAACACGTTGCTGGCCATGGCCTGCGTTTCGGGGGCGGTGATGGCCGAGGTCACGTCCTCCACGTTGGGATCGGCGTCGGGTGGGCCAGGGTGCATCCACGCCGACGAACGGCGGGCTGACCCGCCGATCCCCGCCGCCGCGTACTCCGGGGCCAGGGCGGCGAAGCCCGCCTGGCGCCAGCGGTCCAGGTCGTGGCCGAAGCCGACTCCCAAAGTGTGATTAGGGCCGCCATGGACATCGACGACCAGCGACCACGGTCCCGGGCCCGGCGGGGTCACCACCAGGCCCTCGAGCGGACCGCCGGGGCCGGCCCAGCGCTGCACCCGTGCGGGAGAGACGCGCAGGTCCGGCAGAGACACCACATCATCGGTCGTTCCGTCCTCGACAGCCACAAGCGCCGGGATCCCGTCAACTGGGCGACGCACCGCCACTATCTTGCGGTCAGAGCTGACGGCGAGAGGAAAGAACGACGCATCCGGGCCGCGCAACACCCACCGCCAAGAGCCCTCACCGGGCAGAGCGACGACCATCCCGGCCCGGATCCCGTCATAGGCGGGGATCAACAGCTGGAACTCATCGATCCGTTGACACGGCCCGGCAACGCGAAGCTCAGGAGTCATCGCCTCCCACCCGTGGTCGCCCTCAATGAGGACCTGCTGGGTCAGGTTGGGGTCCTCGGACCACAGCGCGACCCGTTGGCCCTCCGACATGGTGATCACCTGATGGACTGACCCCGAGAGCTCGGGGACTGCGTCTTCGGCCTCCTCCACGCCGTTGACGGCGAGAATTCGCATGGCGTGGGCCGTATCCGGGTCCGGGTCGGTGTAGACGTCGGCGAACAGGTCCGTACCAGTCGCATTGACCGAGAAGAAGCGACGACCCGGCACGCCCGACAGAAGTCGCACCGGGCCGCTCTCGGCGGTCACCCACCAAAGCTCCGAGACCGGATCGCCGTCCCGCGGATCGGTCCGACAGACAGCCACACCATCGTTCCACCAACAACCTCCCCGAGGCTGTACGGGACCCGGCAAAGCATGGCGAACACCATCAATCTCCACCCCGTCCGGTGTCACGACCGCCCACCGCCGTCTATCCGAGGAGGGGATCGCCAGCCCATCACCAGCGGTGACCACCAACCCCTCGGGCCACGACCTGACCTCCCACTCGTGGCGATCGCTCATGACGATCCGATCCGACCCCCACCACGCCAAGCTGCGAACCTGCATCGTTCGTCATCTTGCCACGATGCGCTATTCCGGCGGGAGCCCAATCGGAACGCAGTGTGGTGACAACAGCCTCTGACGCGGAACTTCCCGCCCGTCGGGTGGGGAATACTGATCGTCGGCGCCGCCGCTACCGCCGGTCGGCGAGTCGCTGACAACAGAAATTTGGGCCGCTGCTCAGTAAAACCCAGGGGGGTCGACAGCGACGTACCGCCGAGGCCGCCGGCATCGACGCAGCGACTACGGCCCTGCCCGCCCGCTCTCCCTCGCGCTCGGTGCCAGCGTGGAGCTGCGCTACCTGGGTGTGTCTCTGGACGAGCTGTGGCGGCGGCTCGAAGCCCGCAACATCGACAGTCCCTCGGGTGCCGTGCCAATCACTCGGGCCCAGCTCGAGCACTGGGCCACTCTCTTCGAGGTGCCGGACAGCGCCGAGATCGACCTCTTCGACGATCCTCTCCCGACGCACCCCAACCTCTGACCACGCCTCCTCCAGGGCCATCTGCGCGGCCGACCGAGGGGCGCTATCAACGGAAATTGCGCCGCTGCTCAGGGAACCCCTAGTGGCGGCGTTGGCCATCTCGGGCCGGCATGTCGGCCAAGACGTCCAAGTCGCCGGCGTCGGTGCTCCAGGTGGAGATCTCCATACGCGAGATCGTGCGGGCATCAAGGCGGACCGGTAGACGCTTGGATTCCTCATCAGAGAGACCCTCGACGTGCAGGCGGGCGTTCAATTCGCGCATCGCCGCCGCGAGGCGGTCCAGGTTGTTCGCGGCCCGGCGAACAAGACAATCGAAGTCCTCCGTTGATCGCACGGCCCCATAAGCGCGCGCCGCCACCCCTCCGACTACGAGGTACTCGACCTCGTAGCGGTCCAAGACCTCGACGAGCCGGGCAACATCAGGGCCGGACCGCTCAGAGGAGCTGGTCGACAACTGGGCGTGCCGCGATCCGGTCGGCTTCGATCTCGGCGAGGAACGCCAGGACCTTCTCCTTGGAGTCGAGGTGGCGGCCGTCGAGTGTGATCGACACGTCGTCCGCGCTGCGACGCGGAGCGCTCCGCACCGATTCGGCCAGCTCCGCCAAGTTGAGTACCGGTCTCACATCTCCAGCGTACCGGGGCAACTGGGCGTTGGGCTTCTCGCCAAAAAAAGGGAGACACAGCTGGGACGCACAGGAAGAGGGATGGCAAGCGGACCTGGCTGGGTGCCACGCCAGGATGGACATTGTTGGCGAAATCCTCTTGTCGGGGGGACAAGTGGTCACGTCCCTTGAATAGGAGAGGCGCGTCCGCCCGCGAACGACACAGACGCTCATCAGCCCACGCGGCGTCGTCGGCGACCTAGGCCCCAGACAAAAACCATCGCCGACCCAAGGCCGAGCGCGATGCCCGCCCCAAGAAGGAGCCATCTGGGTGCGCCCGCGGTGTGGGTTGCCGCCGCGGTCCCGTTGAGTCTGAGCGAGGAGGCGTAGATGTCCTCGGACTGGTTCACCACAGTCCCGTTGCGGCTGTCCTGCCACGCGAAGTACACGGCGTCAGCGGTAGAGGCGATGCCTACCGCGGCATGGCTTCCGACGTTGTTGGACCACACCCCAATAGACCGGTCGATGCTGCGGTCGTTGACCTGGATGTTCGGTCCGAAAGTGGCACCGTGGTCGGAGGAGGAGGCGTAGAATATGTTGTCGATCCCGTTCTCCCGGTCAGGACTGGCTCCAGGGGAAGGACTCAAGCGGAAGTCGTCCCAAGCAACGTCCAGGCGGCCGTTGGGTGCGATCGACAGGCCGGGAAGTTCGTGGTTGGCGCCGTTGCCAGCGTCGTCGTTGACCACTTTTCGAGCAGCCCACGTCTTGCCTCCGTCGGTCGACGCCCGCAGGAAAATGTCTGACCGGACCTTGCCGGCGCCGTCGTCCTGGAAGTTCATCACCTCAGGGGTGCTGTACCAGGCGATGTAGATAGCGTCCGAATGGGGGTCGGCGGCGATCACCGGTGGCCGGTAGTACTTCTGGTTGCCCGGGTCGATGACTTGACGGTTCCAGGTTTTGCCGTGGTCGGTGGAAGCGGTGTAGTAGATCGGTGGAGCGTCTTGTCGGGCGATGGGGATTGGCAGGAACTCGCTTGCCAAGGGCGTGCCGAAGCCTTTCGACCAGTAGGCGGCGCGGACTGCCCCGTCTCGTCCTACCGTCAGCCAGGTGTGTTCGCTCGCGTTCGGCGTGCTGAGGTCCACGGGCTCGCTGAAGGTCTTGCCGCCGTCGCTCGACGCCGCCACCACGGCCTCGACGGTGTCGGACAGCTTGGGGCTGGTCCAATCCCCTCGGGCCCAGCCGATGTAAACCCGTCGAGGGTCGTTGGGGTCGACGGCCCCGGTCGGGGAGATGTTGTAGCCGCGCCCTGGATCGTTTTCGGGCCCCTTGTAGACCAGGGCGGTGGTGAAGCTACGCCCGCCGTCGGTGGAGCGGGACAGGTAAACATTGCGGGGAACGAACGCCCGGGCACCCTTGGCAGTGTTGGAAGGCAGAGAAGAGGAGGCGAACACAGTCGGGTCGCTCGCCGTTGTCGTGACATACAAGACGCCGTCTCGATCGAAGAACGGCATGACGTGGGGGCCGTACTCGGCCCCGATCGAGCAGTCCGTGTAGGGCTTGACCATGATCTCTCCCCCCGGGAACCAGCTTCGGCCGTCGTCGGTGGAGATGTGGACCATGCATTCGCGGCTGCCTCGGACGTCGACGTCGGCCACGACCAGTTCCCCGTTCGTCGGGTTGCGGGCCAAGAGTGGGGTCGAGTGCGCCCGGACCGGGTTGGGATCGATGTTGACCTGTGTCGCCGCCGTCACTACCGGAGCTTTGGACGCCCCGGCCGCCTGCCCCAAACCAACCCAGACCATTGCTGCTACACACAGCGCGATCGACCGTCGCCAAGCTCTCATGCTCTCCCCCTCCGGATGGTCCTCCGCTTGTCACGGCGCCAGGTGTCAGCGTCGTGGGAGGATGACTCTGTTTAGCGTCAGCGGCTGGCGGCGGTCAATAAGTGCGGGAAACATCTAAGTGACACCGGCACCCCACCAAATTGAGCAGTGGACTCGTATTCTGACATTTTGTGCAGCCGGCTTCAACGAATGACACTATCCCGACAACGCTGCTACGGCGTCGAGGACTCGCCGACCGAGAAGCGTTCCGAGCAACCCAAAGATGGTCGGGTTGAGGAGGTACTTCCGGCCTGGGTCTCCTTCAGGGTCCCAACCCGGCGAGGAATCATCGTCGACCTCGTTGTAGGCCTTGATGTCGTCGTGGACACCGGCTCGGACTGGCCGTGGCCGGCCAGGTCCAACAGCACCGCACGGCGGCCGCTGGCGATCACCGCAGCCACCTGAGGCGCCCAGGTCCATCGGTGGTTCGAGATCTCCGGGCTGGAGCAAGCCGGGCCGCTGGTGTTCTGCGCCGGCGTGGCCGAGCGTGAGGGCGTGCTGGTCACCGCCGGCGGCCGGGTCCGGTGCGTGGCCGCCCTCGGGGCCAGCGGCCCAGCGGCCCGCCACGCCGCCTACGAGGCCGCCGACCAGGTGACGTTCGCCGGTGGCGTCCTGCGCCGCGAGGACATCGCCGTCACCGCCTGAGCTTCGGTCCCTCTCGCTAGGGTGGCAGCGTGGCGGCCGGAGCCTTCGAGGTGGTCTGCGAGATCGAGCCGCCGACGCAGCCCGATCTCATGCACGTCCGCCATCAGATCGGCGTGCTCAGCAAGGTGGCGTCAGCCTTCCTGATCCCGGACAACCACATCGGTCGGGCGACGGTGTCGAGCGTCGCCGTCGCCCACGAGGTGGAGCAGATGGGGGGCCGGTCCATCGCCTGCCTCAATGCCCGCGACCGCAACCTCCTGGGGTTCCGCCGGGACCTGCTCACCGCGGCAGTCTACGGCGTCGACCAGTTCCTCCTCGTCTACGGCGACACGCCGACAACGGGCACCCGGGCCGGGGCGCTGACCGTCCGGTCGATGATCGACGAGCTGCGGGCCTTCTCGGAGACGCCGGCATTCCGGACCGGCCGCACCCCGCGGGTCGGCGTCACCACCCGGCTCGGCCCGCTGCCGGCCTGGAAGCAGGCGGCCGACTTCCTGTTCGTCCAGGTGTCGTTCTCCCTGGACGCCCTGCTGCGATGGCGGGAGACCGTCGAGTTCGATGGCCCGGTCTACGCCGGGGTCATGGTGCTCTCCAGCCCGGCCATGGCCCGCAAGCTCGTCGTCGACCTCCCCCAGATCGGCATCCCGCCGTACTGGGTCGACGCTGTCGACGAGCACCGCGACGCCGGCGTCGACCTGGCGTGTGACCTGGTGAGCCAGGTGCGCGACAGCCGTGTGTTCTCCGGCGTCCACCTCGTTCCCGTCTCCCGCTACCGCCAGGTGGCCACGCGCCTCGAAGCCCGCCTCTGACCGCTGCGTACCGGGGCCAGGCATGGCGCGCTGGCTCGCCTGGGCGAGCGGGCCGCCGAGCACGCCAGCGTGGCCCTCACCGGGCGCAGTCACAACGTGCCAGCCAGGTCACCACCGTCGGCAAGCGCCAGGCAATGCCGACGAGGAGCTGCTCGGCGGCATTGGCCCGGGTCGAGGAGCTGCTGGGCCGCTACCCACGGCGGGGCTGAAGGACCCTGTCGGCACCAGCAGGCCCTCGCCCACGACGTCGTAGGCGAGGCGCAAGTCAAGGGAACGAAATGTCGGCACGAGAAAGCGTATCCGGCGGCCGGCGAGCCCGGGGTCTCCTATGAAGCGGCGGGTTCCCGCCGCGGCGACGGGGATGGGGCCAGGTCAATGGTGACTTCGCTGGGTACGTCGGGGAAGGTGGCCACCAGGCGCAGTTCGCCGCCCATGGCCTCGATGTAGCCCCGAAGGGTCGACAACAACATGTCGGCCTTGCGTTCCATCTCCGCCACCGACGGTTGGCTGATGTGCATCTTCCGGGCCAGGGTGACCTGGGTCAGCTCCCGGGCCTTTCGCACCTCGGCCAGGCGTGCGTGGTAGCCGTCGTGCCAGTCCTGCTGGCGGGCCTCGGCGGCAGCGACGGCTCCGCTCAACGCCGGGTCGGCACCGGCCAGCTCGGCCTGGAGGTCCTCCAGGTTCCTGTCGCCATCGATGGTGGTCTCCTTCGGCATCGCTCCTGCCCTTCTCACGGTTGGGTTCCTTCGGTCCTGCGGCGCCGGAGGAAGTCGTCATAGCGCTGGTCGGCGGTGGGGATGGCCACCTCGTACCAGCTCTGCCAGTTGTCGGTCTTGTCTCCCACCTCGGCGACCCACGCCAGCTCCCCGCCGTGGATGTAGACCAGGACCCGAAGGTGTCGTTCAGGAGCGAGGCTCAGGTCACGCAGCTCCCAGGCAGCTCCCCGGTGCCGGCTCCGCATCAGCGGCTTGGCCCGGGGCTCGCTCAACTCGGCGTAGGTGCTTTGGCGCACGTACGTCAACAACGCAAGGACAGCGGCTTGGGCCTCGGCTGGCTGACGCTTCAGCCACTTGACGGCCTCGGCGCCGACGATCACTTGCACCTGACCAGTATAGCCCCAACCCTATATCGGTGTCCACCTATACCGTCGGGGGGCGGGTCGGTGCCTCATTCGTCCTCGTGAGGATCGGCATCGGGGTCCCGCAGCGCCCGCCTTCCGCCGGCGAGCTCGGGAAGCAGGAACGAGTACTTGCCGTGGACGTTGAGGTGGTGGCGTACGAACGGCGACAGCCGGGCGACATCTTCGTCAGCCACCGGCTGGCCCTGGGCCCGAAGCTGGTCCAGGGCGGCGTCGATGTAGAGGGTGTTCCACAGCACCAGGCAGTTGAGGACCAAGCCCAGGGCGCCGAGCTGGTCCTCCATGCCTTTGTGGTAGCGCTGGTACAGCTCGCCCTTCTTGCCGTGGAAGATGGCAGCGGCGAGGGAGTGACGGCCCTCCTGGAGGTTGCGGATGCCCTTGATGTCGCGGCGGTAGGTCTCGTCGTCGACGTAGGCCAGGATGTGCAGGCTCTTGAAGATGCGCCCGTAGGAGGCGATCGCCTCACCGAGGGGGGTGGGGTGGCCGTCGCGCTGGAGCATCCGCACCACGTCGTAGGCCCGCACCGCCCCGGTGAAGATGGAGCCCACCACCCGGAGGATGTCGGGCCAGTGCCGCCGCACCCGGGCCAGGTCGATCCGGCCCCGGGCGAGGGTGTTGAGAGGCCCGTAGTCGGCATGGGCGTCGATGCGCCACCCCCGCTGGTCGAGCAGGTCGGCCAGGGCCGGGCGGTAGTCGATGTCCAGCAGCTGGCTCAGGCCGAAGACCAGGTCCGAGTAGGACCCGGTGTCGGCCACGATGACGTCGGGGCGCTGGCCGCCGTCCTGGCTGAAGATGACGTCGATCATGTGCAGGGAGTCGCGTGGCGTCCCCGACACGACCTTTGCTCCGAGCCCGGCACCCTGGTCGTTGAGCATGTTGAGCCAGGTGACGCCCCGCTTGGGGCCGAAGTACTTGCGGTTCGGTCGGGCGTAGATGCTGGGGACGGGGACGACGAAGCGCATCCCGTCGATGGCAGCGACCAGCCCGCCGCCGAGGGCCTGGGCGAAGGCGATGCCGGCCTGGGCCTCGATGAGCCACCGGTTGGCCGGCGAGTACGTCTCGGCGCCCAGGTAGGTCTGGTTGACGTGGCTGATCCGGTCACGTTCCAGGGCCTCGACGCCCTTCTTCACGATCGGGCTGTACCCGATGTTGAGGGCGTGGGCGGTCAGGCACGCGGCGATGCTCACGTGGAGGTCGGCGAGGCGGGTCTGGCCCCCCGAGGCGGCGGTGAAGGCAGCAACGAACCTCGGTTCCCAGGCCATCACCTCCAGGATCACCTCGGGGAGGTCGACGCGGGGCAGCATGGCGTTGACCTGGCGGCGCAGCTCGACCAGGATCGGCGGTTCCGGGATGGCCTGGAGGCGCTCCACGTGGAGCCGGCCGTCGTCGTCGACGGTGAGGGCCTCGTTGTCGAGCCGGCCGCCCACGTCCCGGTAGGCCTGGTCGAGGACACGGGCGTGCTCGGTGAGCAGTTCGTCGGGGGTCTCCGGGAGCGACAGCGCGGTGAGCACGGCCCCCTTGGCGTTGGCCCACGCCTCGCCGTCGAGCAGCTGGCCCCGTGGGTCGCGCCACCGTGCCGACGCCTCGGCGTAGATGTCACGCCGGGGCAGGTGGCGGTGGAACTGGGTCAGGACGCAGAACACGTAAGCGTTCCTGTCGACGGCGCCGTCGGCCGGCGGCGGGCTGGCGAACACCAGGCGCTTCCACGACCCCTGCACCAGCGTCTCATCGATGTCCGCAACGGTGGGCTTGCGCCGGCTCCGGAGCAGTTCGGGCATGCGCTTCATGGCCGCCAGCACCGGGGCCGCCTCGGCGCTTAGCGTGACTTTCGGTTCGGTTGTTCCTCGGGTAGCTCTACTCTCCGGCTTATCTTGGCCGTACCCCTGGCGGACGTCGCCATCGGAGTAGGCCATATCACCGAGCAAGGTCTCCACCTCCAAGCCCTCGGTGGAAGCGACTTCTTTGAGCAGGGGGGCGGCCCCTTCGCCGTCTCCGGCGTTGCCGGCCCGCACGTCGACGCCCAACACCAACTCGGAGTCCTCGTCGGTGATCAGATCCAGCTTGTGGCCGTCGAATCGCCTCGACGCCGACTTGCGGCCATGGCGCATCTCCGGGTCGGAGTGACTGACCAGGGTCCGCGAGACCGACCTGTTCCTCCACACCTCAGCCAAGCCCCTTGGCTTGTGAGTTAGCTAGCTGCCTTGCGGCGTCGGCTCAGAAGGACAGTGATCCCCACGGCGGAGCCGAGCACTAAAACCAACCCGAGCAGGCCGAGCGCGATCTCGGAGCTAGTCGTATAACCGGCGGTATGGTTGGCATCGGCAGACAAGCCTCGGTCACCGAGCGTGACCCACAAGTAGATAAGAATGCCAGCTCCCACTGTACCTGCAAGGGCAGCGGTGGCCAGTGAAACAGAGTGGAGTTTCGTCCGACTCACGAATCACGCCTTTCCAGCCGATAAGTCATCCGCCCTTTACGATAGCGGTGGGCTTGCCTTTCGGCTAAGGATTGCACTGGGCGCGGACCGTGTTCCAGTATCCCACGTTTGGGCGCCAGCTGTCGAGATTCCAACTCTCCTTGTTTGGAGCGCGCAATCTGACGATGTCCCAGTGACAGTAGAACTGGTCTTCCATGTTCCGCCGGTTCGCACTAGGAGGCCTCTGAAGTAATAGCCAGGATCCACCACCCGAGCACGGCTAGCCGGGCTTTCAGCACATGCAGATGCCTAGGGTTCCCGACTGGACACGGCGCGGGTTGTGATTAGCGCCCGCTGGTTCCTTCGGCCTGCTCGAAGGCTTGCAGGGAGAGGGTCTCGAGGTCGG
>JAABUQ010010609.1_pt1 | contig 12017 bp, 14 predicted proteins | sample 5560001 | NCBI WGS metagenome assembly JAABUQ01 (sample SAMN10711888, study PRJNA513371) | rock metagenome | isolation source: Antarctica rocks | place: Antarctica: Victoria Land, Finger Mt nord | collected 2015-12-18
CCGGCCAACTCGCCCACGCGCCCGCGCTCACCGCCTGCGCCAGCCCGACCATTACCGGCTACAAGCGTCATCAGCCCGGCACCTTCGCGCCCACACGCGTGTCGTGGGGCTTCGATAACCGCGGCGCCCTGCTGCGCGTCATGCGCGAGCAGGGGCCGGACACGCGGGTGGAGAACCGCCTGGGCGAGGCAGCGGCCAACCCCTACATACTCCTGGCCTCACAGATGGCGGCGGGCCTCGACGGGTTACGCCACGCGCTTGACCCCGGGCCGCCAATCGACGGCGACGGCAACGCCGACCCCCGGTTACCGCGGCTGCCGCGCGACCTCTGCGAGGCAATCGCGGCCTTGCGCGCCGACGCCGCCCTCGTCGACGGCCTAGGTCACGACATCGTGCGCGCCTACACGGGCGCGCTGGCCAGCACATGGCGCCGCTACCAATCCTACGTCACCGATTGGGAGTTCGCCGAGTACCGCGACGTCCTTTGAGGAGGTGAGCATGACCGGGCAACCAATTTTCTGGGACCAACTGGCGTGGCCTGACGTGGCTGCGTTGACCACGGACATGCGAGCGGTCATCATCCCCGTCGGCGCGGTGGAGCAGCACGGCCCGCACCTGCCGCTCAATACGGACTGGCTGCTTGTCTCGGCAGTGGCCGAGCGCGTTTCGACCCGCACGGGCGTGCCTCTGGTACCGCCGCTTCCCTATGGTACCTCGGCCACTCACGGCGGCTGGCCCGGCACGCTTTCCCTGCGCCCGCACACGCTCGCCGCCGTGTTAGAAGACATCACACACTGGCTGTACCAGGCGGGCGTGCGTCAGTTCTTTTTCCTTAACGGCCATGAGTGGAACACGGCGGGCATGCAAACAGTGGTGGAGACCCTGCGCTGCGCGCATAGCGACGTGCAGGTCAAGTTGCTCAATTGGTGGGCGCCCGTGCAGGACGAGCCCGAGATGAGCGCCGACTGCCCGCGCGCGGCGCGCCTCGCCCATGGCAATCTCACTGAAACGTCGCTCATGCTCTACGTGCGCCCCGAGTTGGTCCACCTGGACCGCGCGGCCGCCGAGGACGACGAGGACTTCTTTTGGGATTATCGGACGGACCAGATGTCCCGCTCTGGCGTCGTGGGACGAAACGCGGCCGGCGCCACCGTGGAGGTCGGCCGCAAGCTGATCGAGTTGGCAAGCGACCGCCTGGCTGAGCGGCTCCAGGCGGGGTTACGTGAGACGTTCCGCTACAAGACGGACTGGACGCTGGGCGGGTAATGAAAGACGTCGCGGCGACAGCGCCCGGCACATAGTTCACGGAGGTTGATCGATGCATGCCCGTTGGTTAAGGAGTGGCCGAATCGTGTCTCGCCTGGCTGTCACGTCGAGTATCGCGCTCGTCGCGCTGGCCGCCGGGACGCCCGCAGCGCGGACGGCGCACGCCGCCGCGGCCGCAAACAAGGATACCCTCTATATCGCCTACCCCTTCGCGCCGGCCTCGCTTGATCCGGCCGTATCACAGGATTTCCCCGTGGTGCAACGGGGCGCTTACAGCAGCCTCGTCACGTTGGACGGCAATAATCCGACGCGCGTCGTCGGCGACGTAGCGACGACGTGGACGTCCAGCCGCGACAAGACCATCTGGACCTTTACGTTGCGCCACGGCGTCACATTCCACGACGGCACGCCCGTCGACGCGTCCGCGGTCAAGTTCTCGTTGACGCGTATGTTGACCCTCAATCAGGGACCCGCGTACATCATGGGGCAATTCATGACGCCGTCGCGCATTACAGCCCTCACGCCCGATAAAATCCAGTTCCGCCTGCTGCCCACCGCGCCCGTCTATAGCTTCTTGACCGCGTTAACCTCGCAATGGGGCAACTGGATCATCAGCCCGATGGCGGTGAAACTGCACGCGGTCCATGGCGACCAGGCGCAGGGCTGGCTCGCCACGCACGAGGCCGGTTCCGGGCCGTACGTCATGACGTCCTACCAGGTGAACCAGGGCGCGACATTCACGGCCTTCCCCGGCTATTTCAAGGGGTGGTCGGGCCACCACGTCCACCGGGTCATCCTGTCGTTCGTCAGTGCCGACGCCACACGCCGCGAGCTCCTCGAGAAAGGCGACGCGGACGTGTCCCTCACGTTCACGCCCCAGGACCTGGACGCCATGAAGACGGAGGCGGGCCTGGTCGTGACCAACCAGTACGGGACGAACTGCGTGTACGTCGCGATGACTGAGTATGGCCCGCTCGCGTCGTCGCAAGCGCGCCAAGCGCTGGCGTATGCCTTCGACTACCAGGCGTTCGTCCACTCCTTGCTCAAGGGCTACGGGCGGCAATCGACCGGGCCGCTGCCCGCAACCATGAGCGCCCACGACCCCAGCCTCAAGCCCTATCCGACCGACCTGACGAAGGCGAAGCAACTGTTGCAAGAGGCTGGTGTGAAGCCGGGCGCGGCGCTGACCATGTGGTACATCTCCAGCGACGAGCGCGCCAAGCAGATGGCCACGGTGATGCAAGGGCAGCTCGCGCAGGTGGGCCTCGTCTTGAGCATCGTGCCCAAGGACGCTGCCACGTTCAGCACCGCGGAAGCCGCCAACGGGCCGTCCCTGTCGCAACGCCCGAACCTATAGGCCGGCCAGTGGACGCCCGACTACGACGACGCGCTCGACTTCCTGTCGCCGCTCTATCATTCTCGCGGGTCGAACGCGGGCACTGCCAACGCGGGCGGCTACCACAACGTCGAGGTCGACCGGCTGCTGGCGCAGGCCGCCCGCACGCCGAACGCCGGCCAGCGCCAACAGATGCTCAATCGCGTCCAGCACATTCTAACCTACGACGACCCCGCGTCCGTGTTCGTGGCCGACGTCACCGAGAACCCAGTCTACCGCTCTAACGTCCACGGCTTCGTGCTCAATCCCAACCAGGAGGAAACGTTCCCCTTCTATTCATTATGGAAATCGTAGGCCTTGTGTCAGTGGCGGCGACTCGGGGCTACGGCGACGCCCGTCCCCGGCCCGCTGGCACCGGCATCAGCGTAGGAGTTGCCGATGATTGTCCTGGTCGTACGCCGCCTCCTGTTCCTGCTCGTCGTCCTGTTGGGCATCTCGATCCTCACCTTCGTGCTCGCCCACATGGTCCCGACCGATCCCGCTCGCTTGCTGGCCGGCCCGCACGCCACGCCGCAGCAGGTGGCGCAGATCCGCCATCGCTACGGGCTCGACCGCCCCTTGCCGTTGCAGTACCTCACTTACATCGGCGGCGTCGCGCATGGGGACCTGGGAGTATCCTTGCACACCCAATGGTCGGTCGGGGCCGACCTGAGCCAGTTCTTACCGGCCACCATCGAGCTCTCCATCGCGGCCTTGCTCATCGCCGTTGCCCTGGGTATTGTGCTCGGCACGCTCGCGGCGCTGCGGCCCCATTCGTGGCTCGACAACGCCGTCACGATCCTGCCGCTGACTGGTGCGGCCATGCCCGCCTTCTGGTTGGGCCTGCTGGCGCAGTGGCTCTTCTACGACGTACTTGGCGTGTTCCCCGCAGGGGGACGGCTCGATCCGGGCGTGAGCAGCCCCCCACGCGTGAGCAGGCTCTACACGATCGATAGCCTGCTCGCCGGCCGCCTCGACCTGTTCGCCAGCACGCTATGGCACCTGGCGCTCCCGGCTGCCGTCCTCGCGTACGGCTCGTTGGCCGTCATCGCGCGCATGGTGCGCGGCAGCCTGCTCGAGGCCATGTACCAGGACTACACGCGGGTGGCGCGCGCCAAGGGGCTCTCGCGCGTGACCGTGGTCACACGCCACGCGTTGCGCAACAGTCTCATGCCCACGATCACAATCGTGGGCCTGCAATCTGGCTACCTGCTCAGCGGCGCTATCCTGGTCGAAACTGTCTTCTCCTGGCCCGGCCTGGGCCAGTACATGGCGCAGTCGATCCTTGCCGCCGACTACACGCCCATCCTCGGCATCACCCTCGTCATCGCCCTGATCTACGTTCTGCTCAACACGGCGGTCGACGTCACCTATGCGGCGGCGGACCCGCGTGTGCGCTATGGATAGTGCTGTTTCACAGGGGTTACGTTGTCGTGGTGGACACAGGCGACCACGGCCGCATGGCACATCACGCCGCCTGCGGCGGGTTGATTCCAGTACAGCGGCGCGGTCCGCTGCTACTGCTATATGATCGCGGTCGCAGGCATTCTCAGGATATAGTCGACACCGATCACCCAGCATACATAGGGCCGCCCCAAAGAACGGGGGAGAAGACCCGCGAGGAGAAATATGATGCAAGGTGTATTGGGTGTACCCGCCCACCCCGATGACATACCCTCAGCGCAGAAGGCTGAGGACGACACTGCACGGCCGCCCTCGCGTGTCCGCCTGCTCGTCCATGTGCTGCGGCGCAGTCCGCCGCGGTCGGGCGGCGCCTGCTTCGCGCTGCTGGCTATCCTCATGGCCCTGTTCGGCGCGCTGCTGGCCCCGTATCCGGCTATCATCCCCAACTACGCGGCTATCCTGGCGCCGCCCAGTCTCGCCCACCCCTTCGGCGCCGATCAAATCGGGCGCGATGTATTTAGTCGCGTACTCACCGGAGCGCATATCTCCCTTGAGGTGGCCGCTATCGTCGTCGCCATCGGGGCGCTCTTCGGGACGGCGGTCGGCCTTGTCTCCGGCTACGCGGGGGGGCTGGTGGACGAGATCTTGATGCGGGTGACCGACATCTTCCTGGCCTTCCCGGCCCTGGTCCTGGCGATGGCCATCACTGCCACGCTCGGAATCACCATGACGAACACGGTGCTGGCGCTCTCGGTCGTGTGGTGGCCCTGGTACGCCCGCCTCATCCGGGGCCAGGTGCTGGTGTTGCGCGAGCGCGAGTACGTCGAGGCGGCCCGGGTGGTGGGCGTCGGCCACGTTCGTATGATCTGGCGGCACATCCTGCCCAACACGCTGATGCCGCTGATCGTGCAGATGAGCCTCGATATCGGGGTCGCCATGCTCTTCGTGTCCGGCCTCAGCTTCATTGGCCTGGGCGCGCAGCCGCCCACGCCCGAGTGGGGCGCGATGATCGCCGACGCGCAGTCGTACGTGCGCTCGGCGTGGTGGGTTGCCGCGTTCCCCGGGCTGGCCATCACCCTCACGGTGATCGGCTTCAACCTACTGGCCGACATGCTGCAAGACTTGCTCGACCCGCGGGCGCGGGCATGACCCAACGACGTCGCTCAACGGGGGTGGCGGCTTGATATGGACCAACTCGTTCAGGTGGTCGAGTTGCTTGGATCGGTGGCGATACTCGTCCCGTATGTCGCCAGTCAGGCGCGCCGAATGGACCCTACAGGGCGCGCCTATGCGCTGCTCAACCTGATAGGATCGGGCATCCTGGCGATCGTGGCCGTGGTGGAACGGCAATGGGGTTTCCTGCTGCTCGAAGGGTCGTGGGCGCTCGTCAGTTTGTGGACCGTGACGCGCCTGCATCGCGGGGGTGGGACCGGATAAGGTGTAATGTTGTTGGTAGACAAGGAGGGTTATTATGGCGGTACGGCGGCTCTATGCCATGCTCAACGGCCACGAAACGGTCGATAAGTCGCTCTCGACGCGCGGGCGCGGCGGGATCTCGATGCGCGAGCCGATCCAGATGTTCCTGCTCGATACCGCGGACGGCTGGGTCCTCTTCGACGCCGGCGCGAACCCGGCGCTCGTACGCGACCCAGCGCTCAAACACCGCTACTACACCGGCCAGGGCTGGGAGGAGCCCGACCTGCCCGATGATCTCACACTGCCGCGCCACCTGGCGCGCCTGGGCCTGGCGCCGCGCGACATCGCGGCGGTCGTCATTTCCCACCTGCACCTTGACCACAGCGGCGCCCTGCCGCTGCTCACCCACTGCCCCGTGTACATCCAGCGCGACGAATACGACTATGCCTTCGGCGAGGCCGACGAGTCCGTGGCCTACTTCCGCGTCGATTACGCCGAGCCAACGCTCGACTGGCGGATCATCGACGGCGACCAAGAGTTGTTCGCGGGCGTCACAGCGATCAAGACGCGCGGGCACACGCCCGGCCATCAATCGCTCGTGGTCGAACTGCCCAACTCGGGCGTGTTCGTGCTGGCGCAGGACTGCGCCGACCTCGTCGAGAACCTGGACGACGATGTCCTGCCAGGCAGTTCCGTCGACGATCAGGCCGCGCTGGCGGCGATCTGGCGCGTCAAGGCCATCGCCGCCACGTCGGGCGGCCGGGTCATCCCCGGCCACGACCCGGACTTCTTCCCGACCTTGACGCAAGCGCCTGGATACTACGACTAAACTTTTCCCTTCCGTGCGGCGACGGCGTTGCCGCAGGCCAGTAAGGAGGCGGGACGGGGCGTCACGCCAGACCGGGGTCACGCCAGACCGGGGTCACGCCAGACCGGGGTCACGCCAGACCGGGGTCACGCGCGTCGTGGAGCGCGGCCTCGCGGCGCCCGCGATCATCAGCGCGGCGAGGCCGGTTATGGGCCGTCAGGCCGAGACGCCACGCACCACGAAACCGCCGTCGACAACCAGCGTATGGCCGGTAACGAACGATGCCGCGGGGCTGGCGAGGTAGAGGGCGGCGCCCACGACCTCATCGACATCGCCGAAGCGGCCCTGTGGCGTGTGCGCCAGGACCTGATCGCCGCGCGCCGTGCCGGCGATGAGGGCGCGGTTGAGATCGTTAGCGATCCCGCCCGGGGCGATCGCGTTGACACGGATACCATGGTGAGCCCAGTCGTTGGCGAGGCTGCGCGTCAACTCTACCACCGCGGCTTTCGAGCAGCTGTACGCCGCGATGTCGGAGAAGGCGGAGAAGGCGCTGATGCTGGAAACGTTGACGATGCATCCACCCTCCTGGGCGACCATCAGCCTGCCTGCTTCCTGGCAGCACAAAAATGTGCCTGTCAGATTGGTGCGTAGAATACGGTCCCAATCCTCCAAGCGCATCTCGAGCGAGGGGGCGCGCGTCGTGATGCCGGCGGCGTTGACGAGGATATCCAGGCCACCGTGCCGCTCACGTACGGCGGCGAACGCGCCGCGAACAGACCGCTCGTCAGTCACGTCGATGGAGACGCCGTCACAGGCCGCGTCGCCCGGCGCGCTCATCCCTTCCGCGACGTGAGTGGCGCGGGCGTGGTCACGACCAGCGACGGTCACGGTGGCGCCAGCGCCTGCGAAGCCGGCCGCGATCGCTTTCCCGACCCCGCTGGTACCGCCTACGACGAGGCAGACCCGGCCCGTGACGTCGAAGCCCGCGTAGATGGGCACATGAGCCTCCCTTATCGTGATAATTAGCGATCTGGCTGGAGCAGCGCGTCTTCGAGGGGCGCCAGGCGCGCGATGTGGACTAAATGCGCGCGCATAGCCTCCTCGGCGCCGGCCCCATCACCGCGGGCGATGGAGTCATGGATGCGCCGGTGCTCGGCTAGCCACACATATGGGTCTTCGTCGCGCCCGATGTCGGGCGCTCCGTCGCGCAAGAGATCATTCACCACGTCGACCAGGCGCAGCGCCACCTCGTTATCGCTGGCCGCGTTGATGGCATAGTGGAAGTCGATGTCGGTCCCCTTGATATCCTGGCCCAACTCGATGCACCGGGCCTGACGCTCTATGATGGAACCAAGGGCGGCGCGCACAGTGGGGGTGGCACGCTCGGCGGCCAGCCGGGCGAGGGCCGGTTCAAGCATCTGACGCACGTCGAAGAGTTGGCGCAGCGTCTGAGGGTGCTGGGCCAGCACCAGGGCCACCGGCTGCACCAGCATCTGGGGATCGGGTGTACGAATGTAGGTGCCTCCACCGACGCGCGCCTCGACGAGCCCCATTTGCTCTAACACGCGCAGCGCCTGCCGTATCGATCCGCGACTCACGCCAAGGGCGGCACTGAATTCGCGCTCGGACGGCAGCCGGTCGCCCGGCCGCAGTCGCCCGTCGGCGACGAGCCCCTGGATGCGCGCGATAACATCTTCGTAAATCCGGTTATTGCGTCGCAGCGGCGCCCGCAGGGACACTAAACCCTCCCCGGACGACTTGGATTCGGGTCGCGTCTGTCCCACTCTCTCCTCCATGAACACTCACTACCTACCCCACGCCGGACAGGTTCTACAAGAGAGTTTGACACTCCCCGCCTTAAAAGGCGAGGATTCTTGCTTCCTCCCGGCTAGACCGGGATTGCGAGCGTTGCCGGCATCGCCGGTCCTACACCCTCTCCACAAGCGTTTTGGGTGTCGGCGTGCCCCGCCGCCACACTCAGTAGCCGTCGCCCCTCGTCTTTGATGTTCCGGGCCGCGTTCAGATCGCGATCCACGACCTCTCCGCATTCCTGGCAGACCCAGGAACGATCCGAGAGCGTCAAGGCGTGGTTGCGCCACCCACATCTGTTGTGTATCTGCGATGAAGGATAGAACCTGTCTACGACCACCACAGGCCGCCGGTACCACGCGCCCTTGTACGTTAACTGGCGTCGGATAGTCCCGAGCGAGGCGTCAAGCACACTCTTGGATAACTTGGTTTTCGCCATCCCTTTGATGCTCACGTCCTCGATACATACCGCGTCGTGCTGCGTGACCAACGAGGTCGTCAGTTTGTGACAGAAGTCGTGACGTTTGTTGGCGATTTTCTGGTGGACGCGCGTCACCATGACGCGCGTTTTCTGTTTGTTGTGAGAGCCTTTCTCCTTGCGGGAGAAAGCACGCTGTGCGCGTCGGAGCTTCCGCTCGGCCGCCCGGTAGAAACGCGGCGCGGCCACCCGCGCCCCGTCACTTGTCGTCACGACATCCGTCAAGCCGAGGTCCACGCCCACTGTCTTATCGGAGGTTGGCGTGGGAAGCGCCACCGTTGGCATCTCCGTTTCCACCACCAGCGACACGAACCACTGCCCGCAGGCATCGCGCTTGAACGTGGCGCTCTTGGTCGTCCCCTCAACATCTCGACTCTGGCGTACCGTCACGCGCCCGATCTTCGGAACCGTCAGGTAGCCGTCCGTGAGCGAGACCCGTTGCGGGATACGGAAGCGGGCGGTATCCCGCTTGCGTGACTTGAACCGAGGAAAGCGCGCGTTTCTCAAAGAAGTTGGTAAACGCCTTCTTGAGGTCGGCTAGCACTTGCTGCAAGAGCTGGCTATCCATCTCTCTCAGCCAGGCCGTCTCCGGCTCCCCCCTTGAGCGCCGTCAGTCGCGCCGATAACGCTCTCTCGGACAGGCCCTTCCCCGTCGCGGCGTAGTGTTCACGTTTCTGATGGAGCGCCCAATTCCACATCCACCGCCGTGCGCCCGCGTACCGCCGAAAGCCTTCCTCTTGCGTGGGGTTGGGCTCAAGACGGAAGCGGTAGACACGACGCACAGTGGTTGACTCCATACCGACAGTATACTACAATTTAACCATGGGTGATATCACAAAGGCATCACGCAGGGAACGGATTCCCATCTCGCTCAATGATGAGGAGCGGGCGATGTTAGATGCTATCGCCGCCGCGTGGGGCGTGTCACGGGCGGCGGCGATCAGGCGTTTGATCCGCGAAAGTTCGGTAGGCAAAAGCCCTATCGCCCTGACGGGTTCTAAGGACGACCATTTATCCCTGCTTTAAAAGAGGCTTTCTGGTCGATCAAAGGTAAAGGAGACCAGCTTTGCCATGCGCCCCTCGCCCACCGTGCTCCTGCTAGCGTAGCGCGTCCGCGGCGCGTGAGCCGTGTTGGTACGGGCTAGCGTGAGCCATGCCGGTACAAAATCGAACGCGTGCTCGGACGTGCGGACATATTGACAAATGGGACGTGGCGGCGTATAGTAGGCCGTAAATGGTACAACCATTGTACCACTCGACATTGAGGTATGTCATCACATTGCTGTGAGCGGGTTAGCCTCCATGAGGTGTGTGCCTATGCTCGTCGTGCTCGTCCGCCGTCTTATAGCGATCCCCGTTGTCCTCTGGGCCACGACCACGCTCACCTTCCTCGTCATGCGGCTCGTGCCAGGCGACGCGGTCGACGTCCTGGCCGCCAATCTGCCCGACCCGCGCCAGCAGGCCGCCATACGGGCCGAATGGGGCCTCTCGCGCCCGCTGTGGGGCCAGTACACGTCGTTCATGGGCGGTCTCCTGCATGGCGACCTGGGCGTGTCGCTCACCAGCGGGACACCCGTGGGCGCGCTGCTCGCGGGCCGGTTCCCGGCGACGGTCGAACTGGCCGTGGTCGCCATGATCCTGACCGCCGTGCTCGGCGTCGGACTTGGCGTGCTCTCGGCGGTCACCCGCAACTCGCCGCTCGATTACCTCTGCCGGGGCGTCGCGCTGCTCGGGTTCGCCGTCCCGTGGTTCTGGTTCGCCCTCATGCTGATCGTCGTCTTCGCCGTGCGGCTGCGCTGGACACCCGTCAACGGACGCCTCAACCCGCTGGTCGACTTCCACCCGCGCACCGGCTTCTACCTGCTCGACACAGCCCTGAGCGGCGATTGGCCGCTGTTCCTGGACGCGCTGCGCCACCTGGCCCTGCCGGCGCTGGCTCTCGGGCTGACCGGCGCCGGCTTCATGGCCCGCACGGTGCGCGCCACGCTCCTGGATACCCTGCGCCGGGACTACGTGCGCACGGCGCGCGCCAAGGGCCTGCCGCCGGCCGACGTGACCCTGCGCCACGCGTTGCGCAACGCGCTCGTGCCGGTCGTGACGCTCCTGGGCGTCCAGTTCGGCAGCCTCCTGGGGGGAGCGCTCATCGTCGAGTCTATCTTCGCCTGGCCGGGCGTGGCCAAATTGCTGGTGGATGCGATCTTCGCGCGCGACTATCCCGTCGTCCAGGGCGGGGTTATCCTGATCGCCGCCCTGTTCGTGCTGGCTAACGCGGCCACCGACGTTGTGGTGTCCTATATCGACCCCCGCGTGCGTCAGGAGGGGTAGAGATCGATGATACTGTCCACCACCACGCCCGACGCGGAGATCGCTCCGGCGTCACCGTCCCGTCGCCACGAGCGCGCCTTTCGCCTGGCGCGCCTGGCCCGGCGCCACACCGCGGCCGCCATCGGCGCGCTCGTCCTGCTGCTGATCGCCGTCGTCACCGCCTTGTCGCCCTGGCTCAGGCCCTACGATCCGCTGGCGACCGATACGCTGCATATCCTCCAGCCGCCCACGCCCGCGCATCCCTTCGGGACCGACGCTCTGGGCCGTGACCTGTTGAGCCGTACCATGGTGGGCGGCCAGCCCACGCTCCTGGCCAGCCTATGCGCGGTCATCATCGCCACACTGTGCGGCCTCGCTATCGGCACAGTAGCCGGTTACACGCGTGGCCTGCTCGACCTGGTCCTGATGCGCCTAATGGACGTGTTGTTGAGCTTCCCGTTTATCCTGCTCGCCCTTGTTCTCGTCGCCGCGCTCGGTGCGGGAATTGGTACTCTGACCATCGCGACGGCCGTGACGCAGATCCCCGTCTGCGCCCGCCTCTGCCGCTCAGTGGCCTTATCGATCGGGCGGACCGAGTACGTCGACGCCGCCTACGCGCAGGGCGTGGGGCACGCGCGCATCCTGTGGCGGCACATGCTGCCCAATATGATGGGACCGATCCTCGTGCAAGCGGCCACGACGATGGGCCTCGCCATCGGCCTCGTGGCCGCGTTCAATTTCCTGGGGTTGGGGATACAGCCGCCCACGCCCGATTGGGGTGACATGGTGAGCGACGGGCGCGCCTATGTTTTTTCCGCGCCGGGGCTCGCGTTTTTTCCCGGCGTGGCCATCACGCTCACCGTGGTGGCCCTCAGCTTCATGGCCGACGGACTGCGCGATATCCTCGATCCCGAAACGCGTTGACCGGCGGCCCGACCTGCGCGAGCGGGTCAGGTCAACCGGACGCATGGGGCGATACGAGGCGGCCATGACATAGAGATAGAGAAAGGAGAGCCGTCACGGGGAGGATTCAGCACACATCCGCATCGTCATGACACCTGTATGATAGGAGTATGAATACATGGACAGAGAAACGCTCGACGACCTCTTACACGCGGTTCGCCGCGGCGCGCTCAGCCGCCGCGCCTTTATCGAGC
>JAABUQ010010610.1_pt1 | contig 12017 bp, 10 predicted proteins | sample 5560001 | NCBI WGS metagenome assembly JAABUQ01 (sample SAMN10711888, study PRJNA513371) | rock metagenome | isolation source: Antarctica rocks | place: Antarctica: Victoria Land, Finger Mt nord | collected 2015-12-18
TTTGGGATGTTTCATTTTGTGACTTTCCTTTTTTAAGACCGAACGGTTTGTTTTGCAGCCAATGTAAAGTAAACCGGGCAAGCAAAGCTCGCTGGGCGGTCTGTTCTAAACTCTGCTAGGCGGAAAGGTTCTGCCACACATATTGCGTCAGGTAGGCAGCGGCCTCTTGAAGTGGGGCAGGGTCTTCGTAAAGCTGGCTGAGCATCAGCGCTCCCTCCAAGGTGGAGATGATAATCGTGGCAGCGCCCTCGGCGTCTGCATTCCTTCGGATTTCGCCCTGTTGCTGACCCCGCCGCACGATGTCGGCGATCCAGCCCCGCCAGTACGAGAATGCCTGGCGAACCCGGTCACGCAAAGGCGGGTTGGTGTTGTCGCTTTCAATGGCAGTGTTGAGCAGAGGGCAGCCCCCCTCAACCTCCGGGTGCGGGTACACGCGGATGAAATCCTTGATTATCGCTTCCAACTGCCCCTGTGCTGTCTCGATGCCGTCCACCGCCCGCTCCCACCGCTGGCGCATCAGGTCGGCGGCATAGTCAAAAGCTTCAATGGCAAGCTGTTCTTTGCTGCCGAAATGGTTGTAGATACCTCCCTTGTGCAGCCCTGTAACTTGCATCATGTCCGTTAAAGAAGACCCTGCGAACCCCTGCTGATTGAAAATCGGAGCGACCCTGCGGATGATCTCCTGCCTTGTTGCTTCACCCTTCCTCATGTGCCCCCCTCAGTATAAAAGACCGATTGGTCTTTTAATAGGTTAGCACGTCTCAGCGGCTTTTGTCAAGACGCTTGTAAAGAAAGCCGTTTCTAATGCACCTTATCACCTGCCATCCGCTGCCTGATGAGAGCCATCGCTGCTTCTTTTCTCAAAGATAATCTGCTGGCGGCTGTAGTCAAAAATCAGGTTGAACTGCTGGAGGATACCAATCCCGATGTTGCCTGACACGTAGCGGTCGGCGTCAAAACCACCCTTTTGCTGCGAAAGCCGTGTTTCGAGGCTGTGTACCTCAACAGCAGGTCGTCCGTCTGCTCCAAACAGGGCAAAGCTGCCGACGCGCGTCATCAGGCCGTGCGTTGCCCCTCCTACTGCGCTTCCTGCATAGGGGATTGTTGCCCCATACCGCTGGACAAGGCCATAACGCCTCACAAACGGAGCAATCAGCAGCAGGGAGCCGTCGTCGCCGGTATCAATCGTGAAAACTCCGGCCATGCCGTCCACAGCGCCGTTGACTTCTGGTTGGTTGCTCTGAAAGTGAAACGGAACCACGGCCCCAGTGCCGCGATAGACGAAACGTTCAGGCTGCGTCAAAGTCAACGTGTGGCGGTCAAAGTTGATGCTTACCACAAACCTTTGGAGTATTTGCAGACCTATCAGGGTTCGTTCAGGCGCACCCTTAGAAAAAGAAAAAACTTTATAGGGCTGATTGGTCAGACGCAGGTCGCCCACGTCCACCGTATCAACAATGACTTTTCCGGCCATGACAAAGCCTTCGCCGCCACCTCCATTGCGCAGGGTACCCTGCGGGGTCAGCCGCAGGTGCTTGGCGACCGCAGGCTGGACGATGTAGTTCCCTCCTGAGTCCAGTTGCGCGTCAAATGGCCCCTGTCCGTTGAGCCTTATGGTGACGAGCAGTTTGTTGTTGCTTAAGCGAAACGGCACGACTGTGTACGTTTTGCCGCTGCGGAAGGCAAAATCCGGCGCAGGCTGGGGCGGCAGCGCGAACTGATCCGGCGCGAAGGGCGCATTGACCACCGCCGTCTGTATGGTGTCCACCTCATCCCACTTCGGATCGCCGTCGCCGATGCGCACGGTGAACGGCAGCTTGATGCCGCCCGGCACGGTGCGATAGTCCAGCAGCCGGATAATCTGGACATCTTCGCCTTGCTGCTCCACAAAACGGTCGATAAGGTGCGTGGCTTGGTCTACCCAAACCGTGAATGGACGGCCTGCCTGCGGCGTGGTTTGAATTACGTCAAATGTGTGTCCACCTTCCTGCTGTGCATCGCTCAGCGCGAGCGTTGCATTGGCGCGCTCAGGGAACCAAAAGGCCCGGCATGTTTGGTAAGCCTCGTTGATTGCCCCCTGCCGGGCGTCTTCGTCGCCAAGAACGTAATTGTAGCCGCCGCGCGCCTGTGTCCAAACAGACACGCCGTCAAAGCCGCTGCTTCGGGTTTCGGGCGGCTGCTGGGAGCGAACAGCATAGCGTCCGGCCTGCACGTCATCCCACTCATCTTGCGCGCCTGTCCGACCTCCCGCGAGGGTCTGAGAATGAATGTGGAGGCTGTGGACGGTGTCCCATGCATTTCCTCCGGCAGCCTGCTTTGCTTGCGCTAAAACGGCAGCAGGAGTTGTGGCAACGGGTGCTGTTTGAGGCAGTGCGTGGATGCCGACAAGCACCACCGCGCCGAGAAGTGTCACGAGAAGTCGCATTGGATATTGCCCCCACAATCGAGAAAAGAGTTGTCATTGTGTGTTCCTGCCCATTGTACCGCAGTGAGGCAGCAGGGCAGCCTTTTAATGCACCCTGCCGAACGCGATCTTTTCCTCGGTCGTGCGCAGCACGGGCAGGACGCTTGCTAGTGTCACCGTACCCCGCCCGAAGCGCGTGTTGATGCCGTCCACGGCCCGCGAGGCCGCGTGGCGGCGCTCGTCGGCGTCAAACAGCGACAGGGTGCGGCTGGCTTCGGGTTGCAAGTCCCATAGCACGACACTGACTTGCTTAGGATTTGGGAATGGATGTTCCCATAAAGAGCACAACACTTCCATGAGACGGCTTGTGTCGGCGCACAAAGACAGCCGGGCCTGGCGACGCCACACCTGCCCGTTGGGGCCGCGCTGGTAGACGCTGATGGCCCGCGCCCCGCAGCCCAGGCCGCGCATGCGCTCCCCCGCTCGCTCCAGCAGACGGCCCGCCACCGCCGATGCCCCCCAGGGCGAACGCAGGGCGGGCGGCAGGACATGCGAATGGCCCACGCTGCGGCGCACATCGGGCGGCTCCATGACCCGGTGCCCACGCAGCAGGTGCCACCAGCGTTCGCCGCCCACGCCACCCCACACGCGCCGCATTTGTCCCACTGCTAAGTCGTACATTTGTTCCGTTGTGTGGACGCCGACATGATGAAAACGCGCTTCCCTGTTCCGCGCGATGCCGGGAAAGTCCATCAGCTTCAAGCCGTAAAGCTTATGCGGCAGGTCTTCTTCATCCAGCACGGACAGGCCGTTGGGCTTCTGCATTTCCACCGCGACTTTCGCCAGAAACGGGTTCGGCCCCAGCCCCACCGAGCAGTGCATCCACTCCCCCACCCGCGCTTTGATGTGCTCCGCCAGGCGCATGGCATCGGACAGCGTGCGCTCGTTGGCCCACAAACGGCAGGCCATCTCGTCCACGCTGAGTATCTTGTCGATAGGCAGGTTTTCCTGCACCACACTGACGATCTGGTTATGGAACTCGCGGTACGGCTGGTGGCGCGCTTCCACCAAACGGAGGTTGGGACACAAACGCCCTGCTTCCCCGACATTGGTGCCCGTTTTGACCCCGTAGGCTTTCGCCTCATAGGAGGCCGCGATACAGCTTGTTGAATCGCTCAGCAGCGGCACGACCGCGACAGGCCGCCCGCGCAGTTCGGGGCGGACTTGCTGCTCGACGGAGGCAAAAAATGCGTTCATAAAGATGTGTCAGGAAACTATTTGCTTTAGCTGACAAAAGAATCAAAGATTTTCAATGGCACCCTGTCTGCTGACAAGTGTGCCACGCACAAGGCGTATTCTCCACCTTTCGTGTGAGTGTTGACTTCCGTATGTTAATCGGAGTATAATTTTCGTATGCTTGTAAGGGCCGTCAGAGCAAAACTACGTACCAACAACGTAACTGCCGACGCCCTTGCCGACACAATGACGAAGTTCAACGCGGCCTGCAACGCCTTGTCCCAGATTGCGTGGGACACGCAGACCTTTCGGCATTTTGACCTGCATAAACTTGCCTACCATCGCGTTCGCGCCGACTTCGGCCTGCCTTCCCAACTCACCGTCCGCGCCCTTGCCAAAGTCGCCGACACCTACAAGGCTGACCGTTCGCAGAGGCATACATTCGGGCCGCGCGGGGCCGTCGTCTTTGACGCCCGCTGTTTCCGAATGACAGGCGTCTCCAGCGCGGAACTCACCACCACGCAAGGCAGGCATTCGTTCTCGCTGGCGCACGGCGGCAAGCAAAGGAAACAACTCTCGCAGGGCGTGACAGGCGAAGCCGACCTGCTGTTTGTGGACGGCAATTACTATCTCTCTATTGCCGTCAAGTTCTCCGACCCGCCCAAAGCCGACATCAGCGGCGGCATTCTCGGCGTTGACCTGGGCATTGTGGAACTGGCGACGGATAGCGAAGGACAGTCGTATTCGGGCGCAGTCGTTAAGGCGGTTCGCTGCCGCGTTCGTGAGCATCGACGGCAGGTTCAGAAGAAGAAAAGCCGTTCGGCATTCAAGCGTTTGCAGAAGATTAACCGCCGTGCTTCTCGGTTTGTTCGTGACGTGAACCACTGTATCTCCAAATCTCTCGTTCTCAAAGCGTCTGTTTTGCGGAAGGCACTCTCTCTCGAAGACCTCAGCGGTATTCGTGAAAGAGCCTCGGTTTTTAGCAAAGCAATGCGCTGGCAGATGGGCAATTGGGCCTTTGCCGACCTTGCCGCCAAGGTTTGTTACAAGGCGGCGGAAGTCGGTATTCCCGTCGTTTTCGTTGACCCTCGCGACACCAGCAAGACTTGCCACAAGTGCGGCCACTGCGATAAAGCCAACCGAAAGAGCCAAGCCAGTTTCCTTTGCCAAAGTTGTGGCTTCTGTGCGAATGCTGACTATAATGCCAGCAAAAACATAGAGGCACGGGGGCTATTGTCAAGGCCCCTAATGTTCCGCCTAGTAGCACCTGCTATCGGGTGAGGGACAAGCCGCTTCCTTTAGGGAGTGGTATTTGACATCCAGAAACAGCCAGCGCACAGCCATAGAAGTAGACTTCTTTCTACCAGGGTTTCTGGATTATAGCAAATGCCTACTAAGTAGTCACGCAAAAGAAAGTTGGTATTTTGTTCCGACCTGCGCCAGCATGTCCGTGATGCTCTGGCAGAGCGTCGGGAAGTTAGCATACGCTTCAGGAGCCAGCCAGCGGTACTTCATCATCCGCCACAGCACTTCAATCTTGTTCAGGTGCGGGCAGTACGGCGGCAGAAACAACACGCGCAAACCCTTTTGGCTCCACTCTGCCCGCTTTTCACGCACCGCCTTCGCCCGATGCACGCTCGCATTGTCCAGCACCAATGTGGTGGGAACAGGTAGAGGCAGCAGAGTTTCCACACTCTGGATCAGGTGCTGGGCCGTGATCCGCTCCTGCGTTGGGAAGCTGTACAAACTTCCACTTTTGCTCATCAGGCCCAGCACACTCAGGCGGCGGGAATGGGCCTGCGCAGACAAACCCACCGTTTGGCCCTTCTTCTACCACAAGTAAGGCACGACAGGCGAAAGGCAGAAGCCGCTCTCGTCGCCATAGAGAACCTGGCATCTGCCCGCTGCTTCCAGGCGGTGCAGGCGCAGAAGGGTGCGCCTTGTGCGGGCCTGCTCTGGTTCAGGGGGCGCTTTGGGCGGAACACGGCGGGCGCGGCGGAAGGTAAACCCCAGCCTGTGCAGGCAGCGTCTTACGGTGGCCCAGGCGACTTGCTTGTCTTTTTTTCAGGTGCGCCTGCACGAGTGCCTTCAGAGCAGGCGTCGGGTTCTGCATCAGGGCAAGCAGTTCGGCTTCCAGGTCAGCGTCAATTTTGCGGGGGCGTCCTGGCTTGGGAGCATCGGCAAGACCGTCCAGACCTTTGTTCTGCCAAACCGTGAGCCAGCCGCTGATGGTGTCGCGGTCGGCCCGCAAGATGCCTGCGAGTTGCTCGATGGAGTAACCGTCGGCGGACAGCAGAACCGCATGGGCACGTTGTCTTTGGCGCGCCGTAGTCCCGTTGAGATGGAGCAGTTCAAGGGCAGTACGTTGCTGCTGGGTCAAAGCCAAGACGAACTTCATGCGGGTATTCTACCCGCCGCCAAAACACCTGATTACTTTTGTACACTTACTTAGGATGTCAAGGCTTATTGGTCTTTATATTGCGATTTATAGGCTGCCGATCTTAAAGCGGGAGTGGAGCGGCGGAAGGCCAAGGCGGCTTAGGCCCGCGCCGGCACGGTTTCCAGGCCCAAGGCCGGTTCGGTCGCGCTGGCCGGAGTCACCTCTGAAATCCGCGTGGCGAGGAACGCCGCTGCGAGAAAACAAACGCCGCCCAGCACCACCGTATCAATGGCCTCGCCGTGAAAAACGTATTTGATCACCAGCGGCATGAACAGCGCGTACACTGTCTGCGGCAGCACAATGAAGAAGTTGAAAATCCCCATGTACACCCCAACGCGCTCTGACGGCAGGGCAACCGACAAAATCGCATACGGCATTGACAGGATGGATGCCCACGCGATGCCATAAGCCACCATCGGCAGCAGCAGGATATTGGGGCTGTGAACCAGGGCGATGCTCATAATGCCGACCCCGCCCAAAGCCAGAGCCAGCGCATGGAGCAAAGGCCGCCCCAGCCGCGCCGAAACGCTTGGCATCAAAGGCGCTGCCAGAAAGCAAACCACCGACGCGGCAGACATGCAGACACCTGCCCATTCCGTGGCGCGGTCGAAGAGGGGCGAAGCGCTGTTTGTGGCGCCGAAGACGCGTTTGGCAACGGAAAGCGTGAACAGCCCCCAGGTGCAGGCCAGACCGAACCACGTCGCGAACTGCACCCAAAAGAGCTGCCGCATGGTCACCGGCATTGCGCGAACCGCGTGGACAATCTCCCGCGCCCCCGCCGCGGCCCCCTGCGTTTCCCGGCGGTGACGCTGAAATGCCTCCATGTCCTGAGGCGGGTCTTCCGGGGTCCGCAGCACCGTCCACAAGACTGCGAGCAGAAACACCGCGGCCCCCACTCGGAATGAGTACAAGACCGACAGCGGCACTCCATTGGATGCCTGCGCGGTCACCCCCGCATGATGGAGCACCCACGGCAGCATGGTTGCCAATGTCGCCCCCAGCCCGATAAAGAAGCTCTGCATCAGAAATCCAGTGGCGCGCTGGCTGAGCGGCAGCTTGTCCGCGACAAAGGCGCGGAACGGCTCCATGCTGACGTTGATGCTGGCATCCAGCACCCACAGCAGCGTCGCCGCCACCCAAAGCGCGGGCGAGGCCGGCATGACAAACAGCGCAAGCGAGGCGAGAAGAGCGCCCGCCATGAAGTAGGGCCGACGACGCCCAAAGCGCGGACTCCAGGTGCGGTCGCTCATGGCACCGATGATCGGCTGGATCAGCAGGCCGGTAATCGGCCCGGCCAGCCCCAGCAATGGAATGCTTTCGGGATGGGCACCCAGTTTGGTATAGATGGCGGCCATGTTGGCTGTCTGCAGGCCCCAGCCGAACTGAATGCCCAAGTACCCGAAGTTCATGTCCCACAGCTCCCAAAAGCGCAGGGGACGCTTGTCGGCCATCTTCTCGGCAACGGTTTCTTGACTGCTGTTCATGGTGTCTCGTATTTCGTCAAAAGGGCCTGCGCCTGTTCCATGTGTCCGGCAACGACCAGCGGGAAGAAAGCGGCGAGCTTTGCGCGGACAACAGGATTGACGGCGTACTTCTTGCGCAGAAGATACCACCGGACCGGCAGGCGCAAGTCGCGGGCCGCACCGGAAAAAGACGGCTCCAGGTATTTATGGCGCAAACGCTGCGTCGCTTCCAGGTCACGGTAGCCGACCTCAACGGACGGCTCTAGTTGTGTTCCTTCGCCCCAATCGTTCCAGGTCACAAGCTGCACGATTGGGGCGCGGCTTTGCAGCGCTTTGGTCAGTGTTTCTTCGTAGGTGCGCCCGCTGCGGTCGTCGATGTGGCCGTAGGACGGGCCGACCCCGGCCTGGCTGTAGATGTCGTCAAAGCGCGGAAAGGCGGCGGCGATGAAGTACGGAAAGCTCTGCGCCCGGCCATAGAACTTGTCCTGCTCCACCATGGCCGCCGCCGTGCCGCCATTGGGTGCGGGCCAATCAAACGCGCCGACGGAGGCCGTCGCTTCGCGCTTGTCGTTTTCGGTGAAGTAAAGCGGGCGCGGCTGCATCCCGGCAAAGATTTGGTTCCACTGCGCGTCGTCATAGTAGGTGTCGCCGAATGACAGCAGCACCGGGCGACTGTCCAGGGTCACGTAGTTTGGCGATGAGAAAAAGTGCTGCTGCATCCACGCCAGCAGGCGTTTGCCGTGTCCGACCGCGTCACCGGCGGGGATAAAGCCGCTTTTGAGTTCACTCGGCACCGTCGCCGTCTCATAACAGATGGCATAGCGCAGCCCGGCCTGCCGCAGGATCGGGATCATGCGCTCTGTGTTGCGGTTGTTGATACCGTAATCCTGCGTCTCATCGTTGCCGTACCAGTCAAAGATCACGCCGTCAATGCCCGACAGCTTCATCAGCAGGGCCTGGCATTGCAATGCATCAGGGTCGTTTGAGTCATACAGCCCGATCAAGGGATAATAGTGGGAGGGAGCCTCGCGCCGCCCGTTGACAACCGTGTCCGGGTTGTAGTGGTTCATTGTCCAGTGCCAGCCCCACTGCGGACTGTACGGCTTGGCCTGGAACCACGGCATATAGTGCGCCAGCAGCAGCTGTTTCACCGGGGCGGGTACGGCGGCACGGGCTGTCGCGGGCTTTGCGGGCGTGGCCGATTGAGCTTTCACGGGCTTTGCGGGCGCGGCAGGCAGCAGCACGAGCAACAACAGCAAGATGAAGGCTTCTAAGATGGAGCGGATACCAATTGTCTTAGGCAACGGTTTTATATTTCGTAATGCCATTATACTCCTCACTCACAGAAAACCAGCGCCCGTACGAACACGGGCGCTGACTTTTAGATGCGGCGTTCATCTCCGCCTTAGAACGGGGTTCCTGCTCCTCCGTAGCCTTGGGTGTCATACGCCTGCTTTACGTAGATGTTCTTGTACCAGTTGGCGGAGCCGCGATGCAGGGCTTTCACATGGCCGTCGCAGAACAGGAAGTTGGAAACTTCGCTGTGCCGGTAGCGCGGCATAGACGAGCAGCCGCCGTAGCCGGTCGGGCCGCCGGAGGTGACAGACACAGTGGGCAGGTCGCAGTCAGCAGCCGGGCCACCGAGGCCGCGGTGTGCCCCATCTTGATCGACGTCGCGATGCACGCCGTAGCTGGTACCAGGGTTAGGCTGCACGGTGTCTGTCCACCATCCCTCCCAAGTTGTAAACTGAAGCCAAGCGGTTTCACCGGTATCAGAACCCTTTTCCGCCAGCATAAAGGTTTCCGCAGGGGTGTCTAAAACAGCGAGGTTTTCTGTAGGAACCGGCAGCGGGCCGTAGCCCTGCCCTTCCCGGAACAAATCCGCATGGACGCCGTAGTTGTTTTCTTGGCCGGTCACGGGAAACGAGGGGCAGCTCCAAATGCCGCCGGTGCCGTTGTAGCGTCCGTTGAACGCAAACTTGTTGCCATTTTTAATGTACGGCCCTACCATGTCCGACCAGCGCACTTCTTGTCCGGCAGTATCGTTGTAGTGAGACATGGGAAAAGTCTCATCATAATCCTGCTGATACTGCAAAATGCCGAGGCCGAGCTGCCGCTCATTGGAGGCGCAGGTAATCTGCCGCGCTTTTTCGCGGGCTTTGGCGAACACGGGGAAGAGAATTGCGGCTAATATCGCGATAATGGCGATGACTACGAGAAGCTCAATCAGCGTAAATCCACGTCGTTTCATTGCATTGCTTCTTTCTTGTCTAAAAATAGAGAAATCACTTTGTTCTGCCCCAGTGTCTGCCGAAGCCCGAACGAGTAGCGATACAACTGTATCTGCTTGAATAACAATATACTACATTGCACCGAGTTTGTCAACAGTACACGCCCACTTTTTCACAAATAATCTTTTGATGCTATCTGCCGCGCAAAGAGGTGGAAGCGCGCGGGATTAAATGGGAACGCAAACGCACCACTTGTCCCCCTTTATCCTGTGCCAATGCCCGCAGCAGCAGATGCCCCGCTTCTTCCCCCATCGCCTCAACCGGGGGACGCACTGTCGTCAAACCGACCACATACGAGCGCGGGTCGTCGTCAAAACCAACCAAACCGAAGTCCGCACCTGCCTTTTGTCCGTGCTGGGACGCATGGTCAAGCAGCGCGTAGGCCGTGTCGTCGTTGGGGGTGATAATCCCATACGGCCCCCGGCTGCCGGGACACAGCGCATCCCAGCCCTGCGTGAAGGCCGTTTGAGCCGGCGCATGCACGCAGGAGTTGGAAACCAAACGGTCGTAAAACTCCGTCGGGGGGCCGCCTGGGCAAAGGCACAGGGCATGATCCGCGAGGCCCGCCTGCCGAACCGCGCTTTGCGCCCCTTGAACCCGCTCAGCCAGCCATGGGTCGGCAAACGGGGCCAGAAAAATCAGCTGCCGATACCCCTGCCGCAGCAGATGCTGGGCGGCCTGGTAGCCGGCGAAGCGGTTGTCATAGTACACCTGCGCCAGCGGAGGCTGAACCTCGTGCCACGACAGGTAAACCGTGGGAACCATCTCCACATCCACAGCCTGGAGCACCTCGCCCGACATATCCACAGCATCGCAAAGTCCCACCACGGCGATAGCATCGGCGCCTTCCGCCCGCAGCGCCGCAATGGCCTGGGGAAGCGGGATCGCGCTGGCGTCGTCCATGCGACGCGGAGACGCTTTCTGGCTTTCGGGGTAACGATCAAAAAACCGCGTCGTCCCCCCCGCCGCGGAAAAGACATGCTCCAAAGAGCGGATCGCCAGGTGCGCCCACAAGCTGCCGACATCAGGAGAAGACACCCCGGCAATTCGCGCCGTCGCCACGATGCCCAAAGTCGCCGGTATTTGCTCCCCCAAAAAACGAGGCCGCGCATCGCCGGCTGCCCCAAGCCGCTTTCCTGGGCGCGCTCCGGGAACCGTCGTCGTCAAAGCCGCCGCGTCGCTTTCGCGCCTTCCTTTGTCGGCATGCGGCGGGAAAGCCTGAGTGACAAAGGTGCCGCGCCGGTCGTAAGTCTCCAAAATGCCGTTTGCGATCAGATTGGCGACCGCCTGCTGGGCGGTGGACAGGGAAACGCCGTATTCGCGCGCCAAGTTGTGCCGGTTGGCGAGCATGGTCCCGGCAGGCAGGCGCCCATCCCGCACCCGGCTGCGAATATCCTCTTCCATGCGCCGGTACGCCGGGACATGGGACTTCGGACGTGCTCTTTTTTCAGGGGCCTGGCTTTTGCTGTCCATGAATCGCTTTTCTCGCTGCTCCACCCAAAATATCAATACAGTTGTAGTGGTTGAATCAGTATAACAAATCCAGACCAATATTGTCAACAACTGTCTGGTGAAGAAAGTGTCCGGCCCAAAGCGGCCTGACCAGCATCCCCCCCTCGGCGTTTCCACGGCTGATTATAAGCATTCCTACGGCATACCGACGACGGAAGGATTTGTTCCGTCGTCGCAATGCCGTAGGAAAGCCGGGGAAACGCCCACGCAACGCCGATGCGCCCGTGGAAAGAAGCCGCGCCGAAGCGGGCGCGCCTGCGTGATTTGGCTTTGGGAACGCGGGTCACGCGGGCTGGGAGGCAGCGTGTCGACCGCGTCGGCCGGGCCGCTTGCGCAAGTAAAGATGACTAGTCAGCGCGGCAATGAGGAGCGACATCTTTGGTGCCTGCTGTTGTCCCATGCTGCCGATAACCGGCGATACATCTGCTGTGATATTTATATAAAACCCCTCTTGGAATTGTCAATAGCAGGGGCAAAAAAATATAATTGTCACTCTTGCGATAAACGCTTGACTTCTTGCGGGTGTTGTGTTAGACTTGACTAGTCCAAAGCAAGGGAAGCCTAGACTGTGTATGCAGGTTAGGCATGATGTTCAATAGGATACACAGATTATGGCGCTGAGCACCGGACGTGCCGCCGAACTTGAACGACAGCCGCTTTACCGCCGTATT
>JAABUQ010010611.1_pt1 | contig 12016 bp, 10 predicted proteins | sample 5560001 | NCBI WGS metagenome assembly JAABUQ01 (sample SAMN10711888, study PRJNA513371) | rock metagenome | isolation source: Antarctica rocks | place: Antarctica: Victoria Land, Finger Mt nord | collected 2015-12-18
GCCCGCTTCTGAACGAGCGTGATGCGGATCATCAGACGATGCTGCAGATTGCAAAAGCCTACAAGTATTGCAGCTTGTTGACTTTGCTCAAGCACACTTCGCAATCCGCAAAGGCTCATCAGGTAAATGGTGACAATGATGATGCTTTTGAATCGGCTATAGCCGCGACGTACCGAGAAGTTCTTGACAGCCTCCTTCGCGCTTGTGTGCTATCTGGGCCAATGTCGACCTTGGTGTGGCCATTGTATACTGTGGGAATGTCAGCAGAATCTGTGGCTGACAAGACGATCACGCAGCACATCTTTGCCAAGCTGAACGAGAGGCAGTATATGAAAGTGGTTGAGTGCGCTAGTGAGACGGTGGAAAGGGCTTGGAAGAGGATTGAGATGGACCAGTGGACGGGTCCAACGGATATTCTGCTCTGCTAGCTGCTGCATGCGTAATACCTTTGAATGACAAACGACACGGCAAGATTGAGGACTTGGCCCAGATCTTTATGCGTGGCTTTCGAGCCCGGGACGCAAAGTGTCGAAAGTACTAGCACAATGACGTTCCTTTGGGCGCAGGATTCCGCTATGGACCATGTGGGATTGTGGCCAGAATTTGTAGAGTACAATGCAAAGCCGTGTTTCTAGAGGCTATTGTGGCTCCGACGTGCATGTTGGTTTACCGTCTAAATGGCAGCGGAGGTTCTTAAGTTGGGAGTGCCGTCTCAGCTCGACGAGGCTGGCGAAAGGCTTTAGGCGCTTCACTGCCGGCTGACCTTGACCTCGGGCGAGATACTGATTTAATGCATCCAAGTCGAGCGCTCATCGTCCGATTGGGGAACTGCTCTGGCTTTGACATCCTGCTCCGGTCTTGACACCATACTCCGAGTTTGAACAACTTTCCGTAGGTGACGTCTACTGGGAGAATTGGCGTAGTCCCTTCAGTGCCTCGCCACCTGGTACTTTGACTCTCCTGGGCCAAGTTGCTCAGGAGGATTGAGGCGGTGTAAGTGGAGGAGTTCCATAGTGCCTTACTATTGGTTGTTCGGGCGCTCCTCGGCGATTTTGTCTAGGAGAACCCTTCTGGGCCGAACGCAAAAGGCGATTTCTCCTATTTTTAAAGTAATATAATAGAGACGGGGAAAGAAAGAAATTAATCTTTCTAACGCAGATTATCGATGTTCAAACTTAAATAAGTATTATTTATTCGTTTGGGTACGTTATGACTTATAACCTAGGCCGTTTTCGTAATATATTTAAAAAAGCGAGAAAATCCTATTAGCCCTCTTTAAATATTTTTATTTAAACTTTTATTAATATAAATCGGTTAATAAATAATAAATATAAATATTAAAATTTTTTATTTATATAATTTATATAATTTATAAGTTTTATACAATCAAAAGGTTTATATTATATATTTATATATATATAAAGCCATAGGCTAGGGGTTGGTAGCAATGTAAAATCAAAAAGGAAGTTTTATTCCATAATAGAACTAACTATTAAAGAAAGAAGAGGAGTTAAAGTTTAACATATATTTAACGCTGGAATTATATATATCAAGTATATATATATTATTAATATTAATAATATTATACTTTAAAGCCTTTAAGGGTTTGAATATATAACAGTCCAAACAATTTATATACTAGTCCTTGACAATATATTATTATTAAATATTTTAAAAACTTTAATAATTTAATAAAATATAAAATATATAAATAAATATTTATTTTTCCTTTTAAACATCTTTTTTTAATTATATTATATAAATATATAAAATTATAATGATTTAATTAAAAATATTATAATTTATTAATTATTTAAAATTAAAGTTTTTAATTTATTTTTAAAATAATATTAAAAAAACGAAAAACAATAAAATTTTAATAATTATTTAAAAAAGCTATTTATTATTAATATAATAAATATTAATTAAACTTTAATATATAATACATTAAAAAGCCTTTTTTTTAAAAGTTTAAATAAGCTTTAATAATAAAATATAATATAATATAATATATATTTTTGAATATTTAATTTAATATATTATTTAATTTATAAAGGAAGGAAATAACTTTAATAATAATTTTTTAATTTTTTAATTTTTTAATATTAATAATTTTAATTTATAATTTTTATAAATTAAAATAATATTAAAAGATAAATAAACTTTTATTAAAGTTAAATATATTATATTTTTTAAAACTTTAATTTTAAATAATAAATAAAAATATTAATAATAATAAAAAATACAAATAATAATTAAATAATTAAATTTATATATTAATAATTAAACTTTTATAAATATTTTAATAATATATTAAATTATAATAATATAAAGTAATAAAATTTATAAAAGTTTTTATTTATTTTTTTTAATTTTTTTATATTATCCTTTTCCCTTTTACTTTTAACTTTACCTTTTATATAAATATAATTTCTTTGAAAAAAAGTAAATTTTACCTTTATAAACGATTTAACTGTTTATAAATATAAAAAACTATTTTTAATATTAATTTTATAAAACAGTTAATATAATAATTAAGAATAATACAAAAATAATAATTAATTAATTATATATATTATATTAGCGAATAATTAGAAATTGTATTTTTAATTTAATATTCGAAGCTTATAACAAACCTTCGTTATAATATAATTTATAAATATAATTAAGTATTATTGGAAACTTTATATTAGCAAATCCGGAAACTTAATTTTAATACGTTTAGCAATTAAAATCCAAATTTCTTAATATAAAATATACTAAATTAAAACACAATCAGCAGCTATTTAGTACCACCAAAAAAAGATTTTTTTTGTTTTAAATCTCCGTTTAAGTAGGGCTTATATATTAGACTTATATAAGTAATATAACTTCATTTAAAGCTATTTTTAACAAATTTATTTTTAAAAAACATTAACTAACCGTAAAAATATAGTTGTTTTAAAAATAAAAATTTAGTTCCTAACCCTAAAAAAGCTTAGTAACAAAATTTCTTAGCAAAATCTTATTAATCGTACTAATTATATTAAACGTAGCTAATTAGAAAATCGACTTATTAAAATCTATTTAAGATTTTTCTAGATTTGCTAATATTATAATATAATTTGTATAACAATTGCGATAACTTGAATTAATAAAAAATATATAATTATATAATAAAAATATATTAAAATATATTAATTATAAATAAGTTATAATTTCCTACCGGCAAGTCATAATTCAAAATTCTATAAATTATATTTTAATACTTTCGAAGGGAATAAAATTAATAACTTATATTTAATAAAATTAATAAAAATAAACATTATCAAATATTTACATTTAATTATTAAAATAAGTAATTAAAATAAACAATTGAAATAAACAATTAAAATATATAAAAATAATTTTATAATTTATAAAAAAATGTTTTAATATTCAAATTATTAAAATATAATTTAATTGACAAAATAATTTATTTTCATATAATTTATTTATTAATTAGTTAACGATATATTATTTAAATAATAAACGGAAAAATATTTAAAAAGTATTTAAAAAATATTATTATTTATTTTATTTATAAATTTGATAATTGTTATAAAATTTCGATCATTTGAAAAATTTAGTTATTTTTTCTTTTTAAAATTTACACAGATGGCGAGATATGCCAACCATCAGAGTGCAGGATGAAAACAGCATGGAAATTATGCTCCATGGAACATCCCAATTATGAGCCCTTGCCTTATGTTTGTGAGACACGGTCAGCTTGGAGTTTGTGTTGGGAGATGCTTTGTATCTGACAGTCACAGCGAGTAGTGATGGTGAGGCTAGTATGTGGGATGGATGATTATATTGGGAGAGCCAATTACTGTTGTAGTGTAGAATGGTGCTGTTAGAGTATGGAAAATGATGTTGAAGCGCGATGAGGGTTTCGGGAGGACCGCTGAGGGTAGTGCAACGCGGATGGAAAAAGACGGAAGAAGGAAAAGTGATCAGGGTGAAGTAGGCATTCTGTCAAATTGCTTTTCCTAGCCTGTGATCCACTCCACCAGAGCTGTATCACCAAACAGGTCAATGAAGTGGGCACAACCCACTACGTTGGTGTGAAGTAACTGCGTATGAAGCATTCAAACAGGAAATGTCCGGTGTGCAAATTGTACTGCTCAGGAATACGAGATCACGGGATTTACCCTGCGTCTGAATATGAAGATTGAATTCAGAAATGTGAGAAGAAATGGGCAACGGAATCATGTCGGTAGCTTCCAAGTAGCGAGAATGTACAACAAGGTTTAGGAGGCGTTGTTGAAAGCGATAGAGCATGATTGTTGTAAAGTGTTGTTCTTAGATGAGGAGAATTAGGACTTCACGCCTTGACTGAATACCAAAGTTCGAGCCAGGAACGGCAAGTGATGATAGCACTGAATTGGGACTCCTAGGGAGGAGTGGTGTGTAGGAAAAATGGGAGAACGCGGAGGACGGGGAATACTTAAGTCGTTCAAAAGTAGCAATGATCAAGCTAAAGCAGTGTTTCTCGTGAGAATGGAAAGGATTCACCATGCAGAAAGGCAACGGAAACGAATGAAACACGCAAAACATCGAACACAATTGTAGGGATAGGCAGGCCAAGCAATATGTGACATCTCCCACTGAAGAATGGCTTGGCTTCACCATTGGTAATGGTTCACTTCATTCTTCCTGGTGCATCCACACTACGGCTTATATTGGGGTATCTTAACTTTGCATTGATAGTGGTCGTATTAGCGCGATATGCCGTGCATTTCTATCAGGTGAGAGAGTTGCGTTGTCCACTTGGCGGCGAATTTGTCTGTTGCAAAGCGTTTACTCGAGGAGCGGGCGTGGAGGCGCATGGCTGTTGCTTGGCCAAGAGGCATGGAGAGGGCGGAGGCAAAGTGCGTGGCATATTCGGTTTCGGTGGTTGCGTGATAGCCTGCCATAGAACATCAGTGTCAGAAATCTGCTGAGTCTAGTTGGCACTATAACAATAGAGAGAATGGGCTTACCGGTTGGACCACCATCATAGTCGACTACAATATCAGCCTTTGGCCCACCACTATCATTGACCACACTGATCAGTCCAGCAGCCTGATACTCTACAACCCCAATACCAAAATGCTCGCACCACATGCCATTGACACCAACCGAAGCTTTCCTCAGCCAATCCAGAATCTCAGACCAGGAGATGTCTTGCGTTCTGAACTCGACTCTGTCTGCAATCTTCAATTCAGTAGCCTGCAGACGAAGCTTGTACACCAACGTTTTATCCTCGTCATCTCGTACCGAGCCAATCAGAATTAATCGTGCACCTTCTGTTCTCGCACCCGACTGCGAGTGCACCATGCGCGAGAAGGCCTGTAGTATAAGTTCATGGTTTTTCTCCGGTCGGAACTGAGCAATGTACACCAAAATATCCTCTCTCGCAACAATATTAGCGCCTTCTAAGGATATCTTCTCAATGAGTTCTTCCACAGCGACAGGCGGAAAGACTACTTCCACCGGCCTTGGACATCTCTTGCGGCTTTGGCCCCATAAATGCTGCATATGAGCTTGCGTCCAGGAGGAGTTTGTCATGACAACGTCGATGGAGCTGCCAGTCCAGGCATATAATTTGACTAGGAAATACCAATACAATTTTTTCCCGAATCCTTTCACCCCTCTCCCCGCACCAGCGTTGACACCCTGTCCTGAGTCATCGGTCAACGACTCGACCATATGCGTTCCAATGAACGGATAGTGAACGTAAGCCCCAGTTGGTATTGAAGGGAAGAAGAACTTGCACAGCCAAAGGCTGAAGGCGTAGCCCATTGTATCAACGAAGACGTCAGGGGTAAGCAAGGAGAGAGCCTCGTAGGCCATGTATAAGGAACCGAGGATTTGACCTAAAAGGGTGAAGTAAGGCCACGTGCTGGCTACAACCCAATCACGTTTGTCAAGGTAGAGGAAGACGACAGTGGGGGGATGTAGATGGATGTTGAAACGGCTTTCTACCCTTTCCAAAATGGTAGACTTGGCAGAACCATGATCACCGGTGTAGACGACACAAATGGCTCTAGGCCAGTGTTCCTGTGTAGCTTTGATGGCAGCCCAGAGTACTCTTTCTCCTCCGCCTCCAGCATTGCAGAATGGATGAAGAAAGCCCACGACACCATCCCACTCGCTCTTGGCTGGCGCTCCATTTTCAACCGACTCGACGGCATACCCTTGAACATTCTCCCAACCTTCGTCTTCTGATTTGGGTGAAAGCCGCTCTTGTGTCTCGAAATTTTCCTGCTCGCGCCTGACGTGCTGTATGACGGAATTCTTTCGCGTCGATGATCGTTTCATAAACCTCGCTCGGCCGGCGAAGTAAAGAAGCCATGGACTGATGAGCTGCGTGAGAACAACGGCGGCTAAGGTGGGAAACCAGAAGCGATTTGACAAGAATGTAGAGAGGAGAGCGAGAATCACGGCTGTGTTCAGTAAAGTTATAGTGAGAAGAGTGGAGACGATCGAGGAGAAGTCGAGAAAGCCTATCATCATGCTTCGTTGCAAGTACGAGAGGAGAGCTCATGAGTTTCCGGGGAGCTCAGCCATCATCATCTTAACACACAACGAATCTGAACATGGCAGTCGAAATGTTTGGAATTAGCCTCATTAAAACGTGCAGCGGTACGAGCCGACGAATGACGTTCATGGCCAGCTTTTCACAGGTTTTACATAGGGCGGACGATTGGTTAGAAAGCGACAAAACTACGATTTGTAAATTCTAAGTCCTAGTATTCTATTGGTTGACAATATCTAATATGGTGACAAAAGGCAACTTACCCACCACTACTTCCCCACTCTTTTTATCTGCCTCTCAACCAGCTCCTTGACTTCCAGACTCGTTCCCTGCCGGAGTACGTAATCCATGATGAAATTCCTTGTTTTCCGTTGCTCCAATTCCACCACTCGAGAGGCATATTCAGATACAATCTCTCGACCCGCATCGGCAGGCCAATGCTTCTCATCTGTACCGTTCGCGGTCGTGAAGTCGCGGAGCCGGATCAAACCTTGACCAGCAAGCCAACGTTTGTTGCGGTCCTCATCGTATGGCTCAGGGCCAGCTCTTTGCTCTGAAAGCGACATGGTGTCTTGGTTTTCTGGGCTCTGACTGGCCTGGTTGTTTCCCTCGTTGATGCCGAAGAGCTCGCCCCATGAAGGATCATGCGCTTCCGGTCGTATATGATATCCTTCCGGAATATCAGCCCCGGGTTCCCGTACCGCCGCTCTCATTTCTTCGTTCCATCCCATGGCATCCTCCTCCGTTTGAGTTTGATATCCCCCTAGCATATCACCCCCTGGTTGCCGCAAAGCCGCTCTGAGTTCATTCGTGTCAGCCTCACTGCTTAAGAGATCTCGCAATTCATTCAGACCATGTGCAACATTTTCTCTTGGTATTCCGGCTGCTCTAGCAGCTTCTTCTAAGTCCGGGTCATTCCGGCCATGATCTGGAGTAGCAGCAGGATTTCGTAACCATGGAAGGAGGCGAGTGACAAGAGCCTGGATGTTTTGAAGTGCTCTGGTTTGTGCAGGTGGTTGCCCGTCTGCTTCACGGGCTGGTGGCGGTTCTTCATGTTCATGGTCCGGACCGGTTGGGATGGGGGAGCCTTCATGGTCTACAGGATCGTAAGTAAGTAGAGACTCAGGTGGCGGTAGAGGATCAGAGGAAGTAATAGGCATGTTGGTAAAGTGACGGGGAATGAGGTTGATCAGTGATGGTACCCCAGAGAGGAACATATGTCGGGCTTCATCCAAAGTGATTGGCATGTTGGAAGCAGGTGGTGTAACCGTGGTGGGTGTAGTCTCGGCTACCTCGACGAGTAATGATATGGCTTCTGGAGTTGACCAGAGATCCTTGGCGTTATAGACATAGGCTTCGCAGTCAAATTTCTCTCGATCAGACCTGGGTGCGCTCCCCCAGATCGACTTTGGGATATGAGAGATGTTGAGTTCTTGAAACAGGCGTGAAAAGATCCAAGGAGCGGTGCTAATCGTTTTCGTAAGGGTGGCTCGGCATTCCTGAGGCTCTTTCAATCTGTACTGTGCGAGTGCAGATGATATTTGGATATTGTGATGGCCTGCCCAAAGGTCTTCACTGAAGAAAGGGCACCGACTTAGTTGAAGAAAATGCTCTGATTGGCCACCGCGGAGGGCTAGCTGATCGATGATCAACGCGACGCAGTATGGATCTCCTTCGGGATCCAAGCTGAGTATGAGCTTTGCCCATTCGTATGCTGTTCTCCAAGTTCCTCGTTGACCAAGATTCGTCATATACCGCCATGCAGCAAGCCAGAATTCTCGATTCTCCGGCCGGCGAAAGTCAAGTCGTGCCTTGCCCTCAGAAATGGCTGTCGTAAACGATGAATGTACCGATCTACCGAATGTGAACAACGCTCGCTCAAGAAGATCTCCAGAGACCGAATGGTCGCCTTGGTGTTTGGCGATTTCCGAAACTTGTAGCAGAGTAGAGATGTGATATGCTGTGCGCGATATCAGCCACTGACCTGACTAGAAGTAATGGTATGTACGTACGATTGTATTGAAGCATCGAAATCATGCGCTGAGGGTCCATAGACTCTACACACGACTCAAATTGCCGTTGTAAATCCTGATAGAAGGTGTTGTGAACGTATCGATACTCAACAGTACCATCCTCCATTGTTTCAACCATTTCCATCCCAAGACCTCCACTCCTTGCTTGAGGCCACTCCTCTTTACCCAAAATGAACGGATTCCTTCGAAGAGCCAGAGCCCTGAGTCCCTGGCCGCGCGCGATCGGGCTGTTCCTGGCAGCAAGTGCTCCACCGAGATCTACCTGCTGAGGACCTCTACCACGACGTCTAGGGGCAGGGCCACCTTCTTCGTCGTTCTCTGTGACGACATTACCGAATAGTCGTTTCATCTCATTGAGAGCATTAAGATGTTTTGATTCCACTGCGAGAAGACGATATAATTGGACGTTGGCCTCGTCTATGGTGGATCCTGTTGCTGCTGCGGGACCACTCTTGGAATATGTGGACAAGGACTGCAGGGCAAGATCGATCTCATCTAATTGGAAGGGGTTTTTCGCAGGTTGAGCATGAGTGGAAGCGATTTCCGTGGTCTCTTTACTTTTACCTTTGTTCTTATTCTTCTTCTTCTTCTTCGGCTTCTTCGACTTTGACTTGTCAGATGCTACAGGCTTCTCGGATGACTTATCATCCTTTCCAGTCACATCTTGTTCTTCGAAATCACTGGCAACAGGAGAGATTGAATCATTTCCTTCACCTCGATTCAGGATATCGAAGGCGTTGAGAGCTTTCGGTGCTAGGCTTTCTTCCTCCTCTTCCTCTTCCTCTTCCTTCTCGTCTTCGTCGTTCTGCTCAGTGAGGGTCTCAAGTTGATTCTTCTCTTCTTGCTCCCTCTGCAGCTTACGAAGGGCTCTGGAGGACATGATTTCCAAAATTCACAAGTGGATTCGGCTATATTTTTGCAGGCCGACGAGACCTGAAAAAGTAGATGCCCGGCGTGAAACACTTGAAATTGAGAGGAAGACAATAGAAACAATCTCGATCCCTGATGTGGCCACTTTCAAGCGCAAGCTGAATCTTCTGGTTGCGACAAGTCTACATCCAAAGAAAAGACCAAAAAATGATTGGACGTGTAGCTGAGTCTTCTATTCTGTTGTGACAAGTCTATGTTCAAAAAAAAGAAGGAAAGTGATTGAATTTATTGAGTGATCGTGTATCATAATTAAGAGTGAATCTTTGATGACGATGGCCCAAGGGATCGGAAATAAATCTGGCAATCTATAAGGCTGGCTAAGTTATTCCCGCCCATGCCTTACCGCTTTCGTACGACCCTTCTCCAACACAGTCGGTCTTAATCTCTTCAATCTTCACTTTCAACATCAGCTCTCGCCAGGCGTGTACCTCTTGCCCGACCCTGGGCTTCTCCCAATGCGTCGAGCAGCAGTCCAAGTCTTTCGTACTGCTCGACGAAGCCCACTCCGAAAAGTCCTTGCTGCAAGAGCCTCCCCCATCTCTTCCATCAACTATTTCCCCACTTCACGACCTATATCTACAGGTCGGAGGGATGCGCCACTTCATGTTCTCCATTCCTCAATGTACCTTCGCAACTTCTCCCTCGCTGCTGCGGTCTCGGTACTGGCATCCGGTCTCTGGTACTATCAACAAGAACGTTCACTCGAATCCAAGACCCCAAACAATGCCACCGCCAGTAGCACCAGCGTCCTAGTCCCTGGCTCCGGCCTCTCAACCTCCCAAATTTCCACCTTACTGGCATCCCAAGCCTCCATGACCCCTGCCCTGGAAAACAAAAGCCCACAGCCCACCATCGCCTCTCCTGACTTCTACATCTCCGAGTTGGAAGAAAACCCTCTCCTAATAAAACAAGGCGAGGACCAAGGCATAAACATGCTCGGTACCCTCACCCCCGAGCAAGCGACCCAAAAGCTGCGCAGAACAGAGGAATCTTACCACGTCAATCGCGGCCGCGGCGTTCTCCGCTACGACCTCGTGCAAATCCCCTCAAACAACCCAATCGAAGACGACCACGCCGAGAAAATCGTCTCCGTCCCCCACTCCCACCCCTCCTCACCTTCCAGCTTAATGCCTCAAAATGAAGGATCCGACTGGATGTTCTGGGGTGTCTTCGACGGCCATTCCGGTTGGACCACGAGCGCCAAACTTCGCCAAGTCCTCATCTCCTTCGTCTTCCGCGAACTCACCTCCACCTACGCTGCCACCCCGTCCCCCTCCCCCGCCTCCATCGACCAGGCCATACAGCGGGGCTTCCTCCTCCTCGACCACTCCCTCGTGCACACCCCGATTGCCAACCTCACGGCCAAAACCCCCCAAGCCTCCACCCCCGAACTCCTCTCCCCTGCCCTCTCCGGCTCCTGCGCCCTTCTGAGTTTCTACGACACCTCCTCTAAACTCTTCCGAGTAGCCTGCACCGGCGACAGCCGCGCGGTGCTGGGCCACCGATCCCCCACCGGGCGCTGGACAGCCACGGCTTTGTCCGAAGACCAAACCGGCGGCACCCCCTCCGAGATAGCTCGCCTGCGCGCCGAACACCCCGGGGAGGACTACGTCACCCACAACGGGCGCATACTGGGCGGGCTGGAGCCCAGCAGGGCCTTTGGCGACGCCTCGTACAAATGGAGCCGCGAAACGCAAGAAAAAGTCAAACGCTTCTTCTTCGGCCGCACTCCTTCTAAATTACTGAAAACGCCCCCGTACGTTACCGCCGAGCCCGTCGTCACTACCACGCACATCTCCCCAGAGCGCGGCGATTTCGTCGTGCTGGCAACAGACGGGCTGTGGGAGATGCTCACCAACGGGGAAGTCGTGGGGCTCGTCGGCAAGTGGATGGACAAGTATGGGGTCGAGGCCTCCGGAAAGAAGCACACAGCCTCGTGGGCTACTCCGTTCTTCGGAGAAAGGAAAGGTTTGCCAGTCGAGACATCCGAGGACGGCAGTGGGGGCGGGGGAGGCCAACGCGCGCCGATCCGGCAGGAACAGTACCATATCGAAGACGGGGCGGAGCGGTTCGTGGTCGAGGACCCCAACGCAGCAACGCACCTCGTGCGCAACGCGCTCGGCGGCCGCAACCGCGATCTTGTCTGCGCGCTTCTCAGCCTCGTCAGCCCCAGGAGTAGAAGTTACAGGTCCGTCTCCCTTACTTATTTCCCGGGATCCTGAACTAAAAGCGTGACAGGGACGACCTCACCGTCGAAGTCATCTTCTTCGGCGACGCCGAAAAAACGGGGGATATCGACGTCAACCACAACGCCACCGCCCCCGTGAAGGCCAAGCTGTGATCCCCCGTCCCCCGGCCCTCTCGGTCCCAATCCGTGTATGTCCCAGCGGTCGCAACCAACACCATCGACACTAACATCAAGCGAGGCTGCGATACTCTTATCCAGCACAGGCGATCTCCTTCTGTATTTATCCACCCAACCCACCCATCATTTTCGATCCCCCCGTCGGGC
>JAABUQ010010612.1_pt1 | contig 12015 bp, 16 predicted proteins | sample 5560001 | NCBI WGS metagenome assembly JAABUQ01 (sample SAMN10711888, study PRJNA513371) | rock metagenome | isolation source: Antarctica rocks | place: Antarctica: Victoria Land, Finger Mt nord | collected 2015-12-18
TTTTCTTCGTTTTGTTGGAGGTGGTTTGTGGGGTGGAGGGAGGGGCGTTTGGGCTGATTTGTTGGTGTGCTGGGGGGGAATAGGTTTGGGGGTTTGAGAAGGTTGATGATGAGAGGAGGTATGTGCGGCATGTGATTGTGACGAAGGGGGATGATTGGAAGATGGCGAGGTTGGTGTATGATTGGCAGGGGTATGTTTATTCCCTTTTTTGGCTTTGTTGAGATTGGAGAGTTGAGCTCGGTGCTTGGCAGGGTTCCTTGGAGTTGAAGGCTGATGGGTGCTCTTTCTTGGAATAGAACGGTGGACGCCAAAGATGAGGACGACGGGTTGGCGTATTGAGTTTTGATACCCTGGGTTGACCGATGATGATTACGCCACTCACGACGAGGTGTGAGAAGGCATGATAGTCAGTTTGAATAGCGCTCACGACGGAGCCGAGAAGGTGGAGAGTTGGGCGGCTGTCAATAGACATTCCTTCGAGGAAAATCTGCTTCTCCAAAATCTCTCACCCTTCCCGAACATTTACAGAGCCACTCCACCCTATTCACACCTTCATCACCCCCCAGCCTGTCTCATAAACCAGCCTTTCAACCCTAAGCCCCCCCCCAACACGTCCACGCCCCCCAACCCTAACCCCCTCAACCCCACAATCGGCCCAGCCCTCGCACTATAAAGCCAATGCAATTTATCCACCACCCCCAGCAATCTCGAATTTTGCATCCACATCTCACTGCTGTAATTCTCCAAACAACCCATCTCCCCCCCTACATCCGCACCATGCTCCACCGCATCCACTATCGCCTTCGCCAGGCTTCGCGAGTCGGCTAGACCCATGTTCAACCCTTGGCCCGCGAGGGGGTGAATGGTGTGTGCTGCGTCCCCTATCAGCGCGACACGGTGAGCGGCGTAGGTGGAGGCGTGGCGGAAGCGGAGGGGGAAGGACGCTACGGATCCGGATTGCAAGCAGTCGACTGAGAGGGGAATGTTGCCTTTGCGCTCGGCGGTGATGGAGGGGTGCACGGAGTCTCGCCAGGTGTATTCGGCTGCTTGGCCCGAGGGCAGCGTGGACATGTAATCTAGATCTGCGACGGAGAGGCGGAATGCCGCGTTCACGCTTGCGATGAAATCTTCCGCGCTGAGTGTCTTTAGAAGAGCGGCATGCGTGGGGGTGGTTGTCCAGACCAGTGTTGCGTAATTATTTGGGAGGGCGAGGAGGGCGACGGGGCCGGTGGGGAGGAAGCGTTGGTATGCTGTTACTCCCTGTGGGGCTTTGTGGGCGGAAGGGGAGCTTTTGAGCGTGGCGACTACACCGTGGCGGTCGTAGTCCCAGCCATTGGAGGGGATCGAGGCGAAGGAGCGTACAGGACTGTTGAAACCGTCGGCGCCCACGAGGAGGCGGGCTGCTATTGTATGTTTGGACGAGAGGGTAAGGTGGGGGTAGGAAGAGAGGTCCAATGATGTTGGCTCTGGTGAGGGTGAGGGCCCGAGGTTTATTTTCTCAACAGATGTTTTGTCGAATAACGCGATATCAGACAGCTCGTCCAGCCGAGAGAGTAGGGCACGAGTCAGGTTTTGATTTTCCGTCATAGACGCTATGGGAGGGTCAGGGGGGTGGCTGTCGAACGAGATCCGGCCCCGGGAAGAGAGTCCGTCCCAAACGCGCATGTGTCGGTAAGGTTGCACGCGAGAGGGATCTATGTGGCTCCATGCTCCTATATGATTGAGAAAGGAGATAGAGGTGGGGGTAAGGGAGGAGGCGCGGTTGGAGTACTGGTCTGGGGGGAGTTGCCATTGGCGAGTTTGGGCGAGGTCTTGGGATTCGATCAGGGCAAGTCGGAGATGGGAGGTGGAATTTGAGGAGCCTAGCAGCTTGTGAGTCTAGGTCGAAGAGCGATAGAAATAGAAATGCGAACGTAGTGCCGTCAATAAGCTGAGTCCTGCTGGCCCACCACCCACACAGACAACGTCATATATATCTGGAGATGCTGATGTTGCGAACTTTCGGGACCGTTGTTTGATTGATCTCAAGCAGGATTTGCATATAAATGACCTACTTACCCTTGAGAGATACTCTACTGCCATAATTGCTGTTGGAGTGGAGACTGATGGATCCAGAACCGAGCAGTATAGAAATTTAATCTCATTGCTGGACAGGGAGTACGAGAATGGAAGTCAGAGGAGGTCAGACAGAGCAATTGAGCTAAAATGTCCTTTTACATAAACGCAGCAAGAATGATGTATCCAAGGCTGAGAGCAAGGGGAGTAAAGACATGAATGAGGTATCTATGGATAGGTTTTGTGCAAGCCCGTCTCTCTACGTCCACGCTCCCATCGTCGTATCGTGCCAACCCAAACGCCAGTACTAGGATTGGTATCATGAGAAGAAACCAGCATTGTTAGAGCACGCCCCAACCAGGAGAGGAACCGCATAAACTCAGGTCGACACCTCATTTCCCCGCCGAGCTTGATCTTTTTGCACTTTCCGCCTCAGCCGCCGCCTGAACCTTCTCCCTCTCCACCTTCTCCTTCTCTTCTCGGACCTTTGCAAGCACCACCTCCCGGAAAATAGCACCCTTAGCCACGTTGGTAAGACTCTTTTTCTGCCCGGGCGGGTTGGTCTTCAGTCCATCGTCAGGCCCAGTCTTCTTAGCCAATGACTGCCCTGCCATTTCAGCCGAGTCGCCGGGGATATCTGCCTGACCTAGAGTGCCATCTTCGTCCTCGGGATCTTGCATTTTGAGAGCCTCGATTCGGTTTGCGAGTTTGATGACATTGATACCGCGCTTTAGACGAGCCTTGGCCATGTATGCGCGGAATTCGGGTAGCAAGTTGAAGTCGGAGGCTGTTGAACCGCTTAACCAGACATCTTGGAGTGCTTCTTCACTAGTCAATCGCTTGCCCGGGTCTGGCTGTAGCAAGTTAAGAATGAAGTCCTTGGCTTCGTGACTGACGTCTTTCCAGTAGCGGCCGTGGAAGATTATGCGTCCGCTCCTGCACTCTTCGATGAGATCGGCAACATTTTCGCTTCGGAACGGTGAGTATCCACAAAGAAGGGTATATGTGATGACTCCCAAGGACCACATGTCCACCGGCTTGCCATGACCTTGTTTGAGCATAATTTCTGGAGCCGCGTAGCCGAAAGAGCCCGCCATAGTGCTGAGGATACCATCACTTGAATCGAGCATTTTGGCAATACCAAAGTCTGCAAGGACGAGGTCGGATTGGGGCTCTTTGGTAAGATAAAGGAGGTTTTCGGGTTTCAGATCTGGTGGAGGTTCAGTTATGCAAGAGGGCAAGAGTCCAGATATGTCTCACCTCGGTGCACGACGTTGTTGTAGTGAAGGTAGTCCACGGCCTCAAGGACTTGCTTCATGGTATGGGCAGCGTCTTTCTCTGTAAACTTGCCATACTCGCAAATCCGGTCGAAAAGCTCTCCGCCAGTGGCCAGTTGAGTGACAATGTAGTACTTGTCCTACATAATAGCCCCAAAGATTAGTTCCTTAATCGTCATCACATTGTAACATGTCCGTACCTTCGACTCAAACCAATCGTGAAACCTGACGATGTTCTTATGCTTCATCCTCTGCAGCAACACCATCTCATCGTAAACCATCTTCTCATTCCCCTTGACATTCTTTTTCAGAATAATCTTGATCGCATATCTCTCCCCACCACATTCGGCCTCCCGAACGATGCCATAAGTGCCTGCACCTAACGTTCTCCCGAATTTGTACTGTGCTCTGTAACTTGTATGAGTATGCTTCGAGACAAAATGGGGGGAGAAGGACTTCTTATCGTAGCTGCCGGGCTGGCCGGACAGCTTGTTCATCATATTTGAAACTAAAAGTGCCAATGCGGTCAGCCTACATCCTTTCATTTGACGTATTCCCCCGCAGCTTGCGAGGGCACCTGCGCTCTTAAACACAGGATGCGCCGTCACTCGATAGTGTGCGCAGGCTTTGGTATGGCCGACGGGTTCTTGCGACAATTTCTGTCCATGCGGATCTTGCGAAAGCTGCGAGAGCACCGGCGACAAGGGTAATGGACACGTCAAGTCACACAAAACGCGTTGGAAAGGGTACACACAACTCATCCTGAAGGAATGGGGCAGTGCGTCAAATATCTACTTGCCTCCTCCCGGGGGCGCCTGGGTGGTTGCGGAGCGAATTCGTGGATTATAGGATAGGATAGCGAGGACGAAGATGGTACAACAGAAGGCTTCAAAAGCACGAGATGTAGGACGAAGAAATGAAGGTAGAAGGAAGGACCGGCTATTCAAGCAGCCTCGCCAGGGCTGGTAGGAACAATTCGTCCTCTTTACCTCGTTGCCCTTGTTGGCCTCGATCTCGTACCACCACTTGGTTCGAGTCAGCACATATTCGACTGAAAACCTCGATTCAGCTTCGTCGTAGCCGCGATACGTAGTTGGTCCAGCTATCTATCGCGAATCATGTAGCTGAGGACAAGAAGGCCAGCGCAGCCTTGGCTGGCATACTTCGATTCACAGCTCCAGCACAGCCACTGCCCCGCGTGCACGCTAGTTCCATGTGTGGCGGCCAAGATGTGTGTGTACTGTATCAGCCACGCGCCCCCTAGGCGTGTGACAAACATTCTTCATGACGACTCGCATTTTGGTACCCTCCCTGCACTTTATATCAATATATGCAGTCAGAATACAATAATAAGTCTGAAGTTTTTACTAAGTTACATGATTTTGGCGGTGGTGCCACAGCCAGTGAATTTGGTGTCAGAAATTGCAAAGTGCAGTAAGATGATATCCCCTAGGACGAAATCAGTGTATGGTACCACATCAAGACATTTCGCAAGATCATTGCTCTACTCGTATTGACCCCCCAACGGCCATGACCCTCCAACGGCCAGGCACTATTCACCCCCCCTATTGCTCCACCATCTTCCGGCCGGATCAGGCAAATGGGAGCTCGAATGAAAGCCTTCAATAAGCTCTACAATATCTACTCTTCAGATATATATCATAATACGCAGGCATTGTGCGCGAGGTGTGCTGATATTAGCTTCCCTAAATACGCTTAGTGCCTGGCCGTTGGGGGGTCAATACGAGTATTGTATTCTTTTTCTTCCTTCATTTTAAGACAACGTTCCAAGGCAAGAGGCTATCGCTCAGTGCCTAGCAATGATCCTGGTCTTGGCGCGATTATGGGCACCAGAGAAAGTTCACTAGCGACTCGACCTGTAAGAGCAGTGCTGCCAGCACAATTGGTGACATGAATTGCAATCGGACCGCTGGAATCGTAAGCGACCGTGGCCTTCAAACGCTGTTTAAAGGTTTGTGGCCAGGGTCGCTGCCCATTTCAAAACCGAAAGTGGAAATACATCAAGTGCTGAATGAAGACAATAATCCACTCGGATTCATACCGCACACTTGATGCGATGTTTCCGTTCTCGATTGAGAGTCGAGAATTTAACCTTGAACAAAGACACCGCGCACTCCAAGCCAGAACTTTGGTTAATTCTGCCCGCTTGCGGCAGGCCACATACTCGGGAAACAAATGCATGCGAAGCGAAAAGCCGATATATGGTCGCATTCGGGCAGAATGAGTTTCTCAGGAATGGACCTTAAAAAATGTAAGCCCCAGACATAAGTGAAGTAGGCGAAGCCTTTTCCTGTCATTGAGTTTAATTCTTATCACGTCGACTTCCCCCTTTCACTACTCACCTCAGGATGTCGTACACCGAGAGCGCCCTTCCCCCCTGTGAAGGACCAAAGCTTGATTCATTCCATCTTTCGACAGCTCATTTGAATTACCTTGACCTACTAGGTACTGGTCGCGACTCCTGCGTACTGAAAGTTCAAATCAATGGACAAGCTTATGCTCTCAAAGCGGTGAGGTACCCGAAGTGTGGCACAGGTCTCGGAGACTTATTATTAGACAGTTCAGGCAATACGATATCTCATCTAAGGTCGCTATGGTTCATGACTACGATGAGCAGGAGCTGCCTGCACAGCATATCTATCATCATACTGCGCCTTTCTTCCGTGAATGCCGAGCGTATGGAGCTCTCATCAAGGTCGGATTGAATAGGAGATATGCGGCCCGATGCCATGGACACTTGGCGATTCCAAATGAGCAAACGAAGCAACTTATTCATTTTCCCCTGCAATTGACTCATGGAACGTGCTGGTGGAGCAAAGTCCAGAGTCGCGGCCAGCCATCGTGAAGGAGATACTGGAGGAAACTTCGCAATCGAACACTGAAGCTGATAGGCAAGCAATAGAAGCGTCATACTAGGCTGGTATCAACGTGATCGGCGATGTTGCACTTGGTAATCTGAAAAACGACAAAATACATTCCTTCTCCAAGTCCGAAAGGCGGCCCTATTTTCGAGATGAGCTCCGCGACAGCTTCGATGCAGAGTACTGTCGTCAATACGACTTTGCGGCATTTGACAAGAGGCTGGAAGAGAGCAAGTAAAAAGCACGCTTGCAAGAGTTAAAGTGTGGGCACTTGTATTGTCTGTAAAGGAGACCAAGTGGACGGTAATCCGGCCACTTTCGTGAGAGCTTGAATGCCACCACCGGTCCGCGCGTACGCGAGGACAAATAATTGAACAGAGAATGAGGACGGAAAGGATTCACCTTTAGGATTAGGTAGTATCTCAATGCCTCTACCTTACCTTTGGCCAAACACAACCGTACAATTCTATGGGAATCGGTCCCATATGTAAGGTAGTGACAACTCTAGCGTGGGTGAGCGCCGCGTTGTTTATTATTTAGATATTGTCGAGATGGACGTATCAGGTCATGGCAGACTTTCGAGTGTACTTGGGTAGATTCCCTCTGTGCTTTTCATCCCCAAACTTGAATATGCAATCAACGACGACAGCTTTTCGCTGTGACGGTATCAGGAAGCGTCCGAAAGTCAACGCCGTTCCACACAACCTTCGGCCCACCCTCAGCCCGACTATAGGCTCGAGTGAAAAGAAACTCCCTCGCCTGCTCGGTCGCAACGCCCGTGCTCAGGAAAATGGCTACCTGCAACGCCACGCTCGCAGTCGCCGTCGAAGTCCCCCCCGCGCCAATGCTCCAAGCAGGGATCCTAAGATCACCCGAGACATCATACCCTGGCCACACCACTCCTTCCGACAGGGCCGTAATTTTCACAAAGAACGCCGTCTGGCATCTCGGGTCGAGTGTCCCATTCAAGAACGCCCCGCCCACAACAATCAATTCCGGGATCACAGCACCCAATACAGCCAGCAGGTGTGCGATCTCTTTCTTCCCGTTATTCCCCGCGGCGATAACACAGACCACCCTCAGGTCCGTCAGGCCCTTCAACAACGCCCTCATCACGAACAAGATCGCCCGATAATACTCGGGATTCTGCAGTGCCTCGCAACACCCCGATATCGACAGCACCGCCTTCTTCCCCAGCCCCCGCGTCTTCACATCTTCGTAGATCCGCGCGAATGCATCCACCATCGTTTCGATCCCCAGCTCCGTCCCTCGATTGGCCTGGACCATGACTATCGACGCGCGCTTGGCCACTCCGCAATGGCTGCCCGCCACTTTCCCCACCACACCTGTGCCGTGGAAGTGCGTCTGATCGGCATCTGTTTGCTGGAATGGGCCAGGAGCGGGGCCGGGCCATATCCAGCGGATTGGAATGTGGAGGAGGTCTGGATGGGTTGGTTCGAGTCCGGTGTCGTAGATGTGGACGGTGGTGTCGACTCTGGTGGGGCTGGGGTAGTAGCCGCCGTTGTATGTAGGGTCGTTGAGGGAGACTCTGGGGGGCAGGGAGAGGAATTTCAAGTCCACGGGAGCGTGCGGATCGAAGCTATGGGAGGGGATGAGGGCGTTGGGAGAAATGGGAAGCGTTGTCGTAGTGTTCAAAGATTGGAAATCTTGCTGAATGGTCCAATTTGTCGTCGCGGGCGCTACAGGGACGCAATGAACAAGGGACAGCTGCGTTGATCGCCACTGCGTCAGCGTAGTCTTTGCGCAGCCGTGGACCGGAGCGGATCTCACTTCGTCTTTATACATGGCATGCAACTCTTTGATGTTTGCCACCGTTATCGTACACCACCAATAGATAATCCCAAAATAGAGCACTGCGATATGAAGAGTTGCGAACGACCCCGTTCACGCAAAGCCGTGGTGAAAGCAGTACGAAAGACCTTGTCGCTGCCGTTCCAGGGATATATAGTACAACGATTCAGATCTAATGCGGTAGCCAGAAGGGAGAAGTCGAGGAGAAACCAAACGATACTACCGACGCGCAGTGCATTTTCATAGGCAAGAAAGAGAGCATGTTGACGGAGTCAAGGAGATAACGAGAATTTCGTCAGCCATGTCTACTCCCTCGGAAAAGTCGTGAGCGACTACAAGATACAGCAGCATGGCTTCCAGCGCTCGCGACCAGCTCTTCTTTTCAAGTTTTGCAAACCTCCTCGATCGAGGGGATACGATCCGACGTCTTACGTGCAGCATGCATGTAGCCGGTCCTCATGGCTCGCTCCAATACCGTCTCTGCCGGCATGGCTTTCTTGGCTTCTAGTCGTGTGAAGCGTTCATCAGAATAAAGAGAAGTGGATACTTATCACCGATGGAGCTGCAGCACTTGTTATGAGGGAATTCGACTCCGTGGTACTTGCATTGAAACCCCAGGACTGCAGATACTCCCAAGGCTAGAAGAGATACTCATCGGTGGCGCAGGGGAGTCGGATTGCCCTGCGTTTGGAAAGAATGGAGGCTTGGAGGTAGGGAGGCCGCTGGGGTACGTGCTGTGGTTACCCAGAATAGTCCGCAGTAAGATCTTGGATACTTACCTCTTTGGCAGGTGCAAAAATTACGGCGATACTCAGACACGACATTCCAATTTATGGAGCACCAGAGCGGGTCCTGTTGCGGTTAGTCAGCATCGCCGCTGTTACCCAGGCGCGAACCACTCTCCACTCACCCACCGCTCACTCTGTTCACCCTCCGCTCAGGTGGCTTTGCTCACTTGCCTCGACGCACCAATCAGGCAGACTGTTTCCGCTGGTTCTGTTTTATCTATTTTGTCAACTTCAGATATTGACAAGCGGGTGCCCAGTTCCAGGCCCTAGGGGCGCCGATGCTGAAGCCCTCCGAGATCAGGCACACACACAGGTAGTCATACACCCACTGAAGTCGGTCAAACACTCGAGCTTGATGCAAACAAAAACGCCGCAGATGCCTCCTCTCAGCGCTCGCGCGATCTCATGGGGCTCAACATTGATGGCTGGATTCCTTCAGAGGAATATTACGGCGCAGTGCAAAGAGCCGCTTCCATTAAGTCTCAGATGTAGACGTCAGCTGAAATGGAAGGATAGACAAGGGAGATTTAAGAGAACTGGCCTTTCAGTAATCGCGTCTCAACCACAGAAACGACTGCCTAATGTGGTAAAGATCTCATTGATAGCTCTACCACAGTGAGTGCTTAAGGATTTGTTCAGCTGAGACCCTGTGAGCCGCTACCGAACAGCCATCACCTGAATCGCGGTTAGGAAAGTACATTGGATCTCGATCTGGTGCCGGCCTCTTCGTGAATGGGATGAGCGTTTTGAATAGGAATAGCATGTGGACAGCCTTGCAAATAGAACAGCAAACTTGACTACTACTTGACATATGATACTGTAGTTGGGTACAGCGGCCAGAACTTAAAAGAAGTGCGAAAAAAGGAGACGTGGCTTCTGGTGCCCCGGGCTGGCACCTGCAATTAATTCAGAGATTTTTCGCTTGATTGGAATGGCCTTGTTATTAAGCTTAAGTTTGCCAAATACGCAGAAGCTGATCCGTGCTATGTCAAGAACCTTGGGGCGTTGATCAACGGGTGCAGTGAAGCGGCCGAGAGAAGCAGAGACGTCCCGGGGCTGTCAATTTTGTTTGTCACTAAAGTAAACGTCGAGAGTGAGCTGTAGTATTATTACTTTTTTGACCATGCAAGTGGCACGACGTGCTACTAGAACTTTCTCTGGTACTTCAACATCTTGAGATCTTCAAGATCGTCGACCCGAACGCGCGAACTGCGGACGTCGGGATTGGCCAGGACTAATTCGTACACTTTCCCAAATTCCGATGCCTTCGTTGTCCCATGCTGGGCAGCGACTTCGTCCACCTCGACTCGGTACCCAAGGTAGATTTCGTTGAAGCGGACGTTCGTGGACTCGTTCTCACGGGCGGCGGCCATGGCCATGGGGAACAAGGCGCCTTGCGTCATGGCCGGCACCGGGTGGGTTGCCAAGTCGCCCTGCGCCCCTGTACAAATCGTCCATGTGCTCGCAGGATTGTTCTGTTCGAGCAGATAGCCGATGCTATCCCGATAGGCGACTGCGAGTCTTTTGTTAGAAGATTTCGGGTCCACTTAAGGATTGGAAGGGGTTACAGAAGTTGGCTTCAAAGGAGATGTTAAAGTTGGATCGTAGTTGACTGGTGGTGATCTCCTGGAGAGGAGTTGTAGTGTACTCGCCGCCAACTTGATTGAAATGTCAATAAATGGGCGAGTGTTGATTCGTGAGTATGACGGGTAACCAACCGCTGGAATACACATGCTGGAAAGATGGGAGCTTGCCCGCTCGGACTCGATCAACAACACCTTTTACTCCCGAGTCCGAGAGAACATTGGCTTCCGCGAAAGTGATCCCCTCGGACGATCCAATGTACTTGACGAGTTTGTCGGCTGACTTTTGGTTGCGGACAATTGCCAGGACGTTGCGCTTGGAGCGTAACGCTGCCGTCACGGCTGATACACCGATATTTCCAGTTGCTCCGACGACTAGAACGGTCTCCATGGCGGCTTTGACTGACATTGAGAGATTGAAAAGATGTTGAAGATGCTGCTGTTCCTAGGGATGCCGTGCTGCCCATCAAGGCTCAGTTCGATTCTTTATATACTCCTTTGTCTTGGCATGTCCATCGAAGTAATTCTACCGTGACAAATTGACCGCGAGTCCTCGGCTTTGCAAAGAGGCGAACTTGAAGTGATGTGTCAGCTGTCATTGCCCCTGTTTTCCCTCTTCAGCCAGTTTTTCCCATTTTGCTTTCTCCAGGGTCATTTGGACCCTTGATCACACCACCAAAACACCACCGTCACACCACCTACTTTATTCTCCACGTTATCAGGCGAAGCAATTTGTATGAAACAGGGCAAGGAACACACATATTCCCCTATCTAGGGCCTCAAAATGATATATATTAGGGTGCTGTGCACAATTATGTATCAATCAGACGATTTAGCCCTGAGTGCATCTTGACACGATGACAAATCGACCGACGATGATCTCGCGAAAATAACCTAAGATGGTATTGAAAGTGGTTCTTGAGCATTGACGGGCTAAGGTTTATTCGTATTCGTATAATCCCTGTCATCACCCCCTTTTTCTCCCTATTTTATCTTTCTTAGACCCCGCGTGGTACCGCGATACGTCACGATACCTTGACCACTCGCCCGCTAAAGCGGCACCACCCTCCCCATTCTGTTTTCATCCAAAGGCCTCACACGACCACACCGCGCCCTCAGCCTATCACGCACCCACAACTTCATCTTCAACCACCACCCTCCCCCTCTCCCTCTCGTACCCCTAAATAGCCTCCAAAGGACCCCCCCAATCACCCTCCCCACCTCCTCGCCCTACAAGTACCAAAAAAAAACCATAACCAATGGGCAACGAACTCCCCATCATCATCGCCTACACATCCTTCCTCCTCGTCCTCACCGCTGCATGGGTAGGCGGCTACCTGGACAAGTACCAGCATGCGTTGCAGGACCTAGCTTTGGGGAGGATGGGGGAGAATAGGGCGAGTTATGGGGTTAAGAGTGAGTCCTGTTTTCTTTTCTTCTTCTCTTGGTTTTGTTGCCTGGGTGTGTTTGGAGGGGGGGTAGGGGTTGTTGTTTGGAAGGGTTTGCTGGGGAGGGGTTGAGTTTTAGGGAAATGGCTGCTGATTTTTGGGGGGGCTGCTTTAGGTGCGCTGGGACAGCGCGTGAGCGATGATAAGGATGTGAATGAGTTGCAGGATCG
>JAABUQ010010613.1_pt1 | contig 12015 bp, 8 predicted proteins | sample 5560001 | NCBI WGS metagenome assembly JAABUQ01 (sample SAMN10711888, study PRJNA513371) | rock metagenome | isolation source: Antarctica rocks | place: Antarctica: Victoria Land, Finger Mt nord | collected 2015-12-18
TGGGAGGGATCAGCGTTATAGGGTTTGGGGGGAATGGGTGGGGAGGGGTGTGGGTAGGTGGGTGGGTAGGTGTGGGGGGGGGTTTTAGAGAGGGGGCTGGGTTAGGTGGGTGGGTAGGTAGGTAGGTAGGTAGGTAGGTAGGTAGGTAGGTAAATGGGAGGGTAGGTGGGGAGGTAGGAGAAACCATAGAATCGGCATGTCATTGGCATCGGTTTCTTGAGATTGATTTTGTATGAATCCTGGATGCTGAATCTAGAAGGGTGTTCGTATGGTCGGGGTATGCAAAACGCACCCTTTCCTTCATCAGTAACTCATCCCTTAGTGCCTTATCCCTCAGAGCCTATCCACGCTCCACGCTCTCATCACTCCCCACCCCTGCTGCTCCAAAACAGAAATCGACTGTTTCAAACCCAGGAATTCGAAAGGGAGGATGATAGTTTTGTAAATGCCGATCTCTTTCCCATCCATGGATCAAATCAACATCCCTACTTACAGCAGCACTAGCGGGCTTAAGCTTAGGGCACACCAGTCCGCCATGGCACTTTCTCGCGGACGAGGGTAGCGTGTAGCGGGCGGTATTCATAATATAGATACTTGCCTGTAGTATCTAAGCGCACATCTTCGTTTGGTGAAGGTATTGCGTCGTGCTTCGGCGGCTGGTTGTACGGTATCGGTCTTCGAATCCGGGGGGGGGTAAATCTCTTTTGTGTCGGTTTGAGGGGGGTCGGTATTCAGCCAATTGGCCCTTTTTCTCTTGGGGTTTCGTCTTCGGCTTTGTGGTGGGAGGGTGCGTACTTCATTTAAATGGTGTTGTTGTGCATACGGGTGGGAATGCTGCATCTGAATAGTGCTTTGCAAGGATCCCCTCGGAAGGTTTCTGGCTGGGACGGAGAGGGACGGGGCAGGGGGCGGGTTACGTTGGGCAGGCTGTAACGATTCGCCGGATTGTCAAAATGGATGGTCTTCTACTCGCCGATAGGATGAGGATCGGGACAAAGAAGGCGGCTGCGGGTTACTCTGCGCTTGTCTCTTTCCTTCGTACCATTTCTCAAGTAAGGCTACCGCTTCTGGGTGTTTCCCAGGCTCGTGCATCTTGGCTTGCATAAGGGCGTCGCGTTCCCGTGAGTTCCTTGCGGTTATGTCGGCGCCTTTATGTAAGAGGTAGCTGATCACATCCGTCTTGCCCATCGAAGCTGCCTTGAGGAGAGGCGTCTCATTGTGGACCGAGTCCCGCGCTTCGATGTCGGCTCCTGCCTCGAGGAGCACTTTGACTGTGGGGAGGTAGCCGCGGCGGCAGGCGACGTGGATGGATTGATCGCCGCTCATGTTCTCGGCTGGGATGTTGGCGCCGCTGTCTACAAGGTAACTGGAGCAGTAAGGTAGGTTGCCACTGTGATTCGTAGTGAGGAGTAGAGGGGTTGCATTGGCCATGGAAAGTTTCTCAATGGTGTTGCCGGCCGTGCGGGCTTCGATGTCAAGGCCTTTGGAGATTAGGACTTGTATAATCTCCAGACGACCTTTGTACGCTGCTTGGTGTAGGAGTGTCCAATCTTCGTCATCTATCTCGAACAAGGGAGCCCCGGAGTCGATTAGGAGTTTGGCGACTCGTTCATGGTGTTGTATGGCTTCTTGCAATGCGCTGCGGCCCGTTGCATTCTGTAGTCCCATATCGGCTTTGTGATCTATTAGAAGCCTGACTATTCCTTCGTGGCCCATGTCTGCAGCCCAGTGGAGCGGTGTTCGGCCCCCATTAAACTTCTTGTTGAGCAGATCACCTTCGGTGCTTTGCTGAACATTGAGATGTGCACCGTGTTCGAGGAGTATTCTAGCAGCTGCTTCGTTGCCGTGTTCGGCTGCTAGGTGAAGAGCTGTCCTGCCGTCCGCTGCTCGAATGTTCACATCTGCGCCTTCTTCAATCATGCATTCGACGATTAGGTCATCGCCGTCTTTTGCCGCTTTATGTAGTCCCGCTCTTAGGTATTCAGCCATTCGTAAGCGTTCCAAAGCGGTAGGGGGCACTTCCTTAGGGGGGGTCTCCTTGGGCAGTGCCGGGTCTGTCATATTGTTTGATATCGAGTCCCACGGTGTTAACTCCGCGGACGCGTTTCCCGAAAGGCTCATTTGCTTATCGAAGTACCTGTCGAAAGATTGGGAGTGAGGAGCAATGGACACAGCTAATTGCCTTAAAGCAAACCCTGCATCTGTGCCTGTGTCACTCGGCCTGCGCTGTTTCGTCTGAGCTGGGAGAGCGCCATATTGAGGGCCAACGCCTTTGAAGTTGCAGGCACTGGAGGGGTTGCATTAGCAACGGTAATAGACTACAATGAATGAGAGATCGTCCTTACAGAACGACTAAATGAAGCGCCCCGAAGAGCGTAGCCTTCCTAGACTCAAGTCGAGCCAAGAGACCTGTGATATCTGATTTCATAAAGTACCATTTGACGTCCATATTACTCACACGCCAATTGCCATCACCAGTGGGTTTCAAATGCGATCTGAGCTTCGGCTCGATCTTTTCGAGTACGTCCACGCAATGATCAAGCGGATTCTTTATATCTCTAACCGTTCTTGTCATATTTGCGTCTTGCTGGACAACGGCTACGATGTTGGGGTCCTTGAGGGATGTCTCGAGTGACAAGATCAGGTTGTAGAAGGTCTGGGCCTCCTTTTGTATAGCGGCAATTTCAGTAGGGGCGTTCTTGACGCTTGTGGCAAGGTCGGTAAGTGACTTTGCCACTTGTATGGCGGCCCCCGTTATGCTAATCACCCCTGCGACGATTGACAGAGGATCTGCCATGATGAGCAGGGGTCGTTGAAAGCAATAGGTTTCTGGCAAGCCAGCCTCGCAGATCAATAGTCGCAAAGAGCACTCGATCGATGAGAACAGATGGAGGACGCAGAAGAGGTATTTGACGGGGAGTCAAACAAATGAAGAGGCGAAGACATGTACAAGCAATCTGGGTATACGAGAGAGCAGGAGAGATGTAATCTAAACCCAGAGGTGTTGCTGGAGGGTTAGGAGACTTGGAGAAACATAATGATGATGTGTGAGGCTGACGCTCTTCAGGCACAGCCTAAGGATCACGCAGGTGTCAGGCGTGGTCCACTAGAGAAGATTCAATTGCAACAAAGGTCGTCCAACAATTGCCGATGCCTTATCAAGGTGAGCAGGGGGTGAGCCATACCTGAGCCAAGGTGAGCCCCCCAAGGCAGTGCAGGTGCAGGGGCGCAGCAGGTACTGTAGATTCACCCTCGATCATATCCACATGGCTCGGCGGTTCAATCAGGCGGCTCAACATGGCCCGACCCTTTCACTACAGTACACCGTGTCCAATGATACATTTCCCGGGCCATAGCACCATTCGCAGCGCATAAAATACATGCCATCCCTGCTTCACCTCTCCTCCACCCCTTTTCGCCTGCTATCAGCTCTTGTTATCAATCCTATAACACTCGCTCACAAATCAACCCACAACCATAAGTACATCAACAGCTGCGACACTCGCTTTACTAGCGCAGTTCTAGCGCCACCCAAACAGTTGAAGAGAGTCTTACGGCGACTGTAATCCTTTATACTTCTGAATTAACCGTTTGCCTGGATTTAGACTCGACCAGGTGCTTTCATCCTCCACAGTCCATTCTTTGGTATACGGCTGAGGCCAGCGATACAGCCAGCCCTCTTATTCGCCGCCTCGGACCTCGTCCGCGCTGCAGCTCAGTTCGAACGGAGGTGGTTCCCTTTCAGATTATGCTGAAGCACCTTTTCGCTTAACTTTGCCGCTTCAGAATCCGCTGCCTCTACCTTCCTTTGCCGGCCACCGTTTTACTACTGCCCAGCTGATCTGCGACCCTATCACACTGCTATTTAAGAGGATCAGCTTGCGGCGAAGATTCCACAGCGAAACGATTGTCGAAGTCATAGTACGCCTGTTAGGCTGCCACACGACCAATAAAAGGAACTCTTCACACCTTATCGCGATCGCTCGGGCTTTCCATTTGTCTGCCTGGCCATGTCGACAAGGATCGCACCTCGACCGTGATTGGATAACCTGACATTGAGGGGCTGAGCGTGAAGGCGGCGGCATTAAGCCAGAGTCAGCGAATGGAAGCAAAAGAGGGTGGGCTTCCCTTCGATCGGCCGTGGTCTTTGCATGTCTGCCTGGCTGCGCTGACAAACATGCCGCAATAGCGTCGTTCTGGTAACGTGGCCTCGAGACGTTGATCTCGCTTTTGGCCGGGCATCGTGGAAAGCGCAATACCGCCAATCTTTTGGAGATATTTCAGCTCGAAGGTCCAGGCAACAGCAGCTTACGAGACAAGAGGGATCGACATTTCCGAGGGCCGCAGCGAAGACTCAGCCGGCATAGGATATAGATCGAACACGAGGCTCTAATGGCCGAGAGCTACAACGGCGCGTACCGCAGGGTATAAGACGGATGAGCGGGGACCGAGCGTCCTTGGTCTGGCGATTGAGCGGCGATAGGCAGAGATCAGCAATTGAGGCTGTTGGAGAAGAGGAGGCAGGTGCAGGAACGAGGGAAGGGCTTCACCACGGCACTGGATATGTGTGATGCATCAGTCCAAGTGTTTAAGCATATTAAATGAGGCCGTACAAGTCTGCTTTGATAGAAGAGCTTGGTAAGACTTGCACTTTGAAGACCGTTAGAGCCTTCAAAGCCTCTACCAGTCGATATGTTCCTTTCCGTCCTCTGAGGATCTGCCTGATGTTGAGAGCCACTTCCTCTGGGATTGTCGAGAGTTCAGCCCGTACTGGTAGCTTCGACGGAGCCTACTCCGGATTCTTTAGGCTCGGCCCGCGTTACTTTGAATAGGATTCGCCAAGCTGTTGCCTAAACTCAGCCACTTCCTATTCCTCATGGGAGCTCCTCTCTTCTATCCCTCCGCTACCCGTCCTCTTCCTGAAAATTGACCACGGCGCCGCCTCTTCGATCGAACTTTCCTTCCGACAGCGAAGGTCTTTTCACGTTGCACCATTTTGAAGCAGTTCGCTATGAGTGCTAGTTTCATGCAAGTCGAGCAGGTTCCTTTACCTGCCGAAGCTGTCCAAGATATCATCAGAGATGAGACTAAATTTCTACGCCGTCACTTAGGCTTGGGGGAGAGTCCTGGAATGCCTCCCGGGACTCCTCCAGCCTGCGCTCCAACTTTCTCCATCGAACGTGCTCCAAAGCGAAGTGCCAGCTGCCCTGTTGCCCTAACAGGATTACGCCAGATGAGTACCGAGTTCCCTTAAACCCTGGCATGGACGTTTCATCGCGGTACTCTAGCCAGAACTCAGGTAAGCTCAACGACTAGGATACGGTTTTAGATCGTTGGGCAGCGGAGCTAATCGACTGTTCATTCTCTAGACTTCTAACATGTCGCTTGTTTCGAGAGGATTGCCGATTTTTCTCAGTCTGACTTCAACAAACGCATTCAGCCAGTGACAAGAAGATTCTTCGGTCTCCGAAATCTCGAAGCGAAACAAATTGTTGACGGTGACTACCTTTGCGATGGAGGTGCGGAAAGGCTGCTGCTGGAGTGGAAAGTGCGGCGCGGCAGACTCCTTGACGAGCGGGATGGCGTTGAGCAGGAGCAAGAAGCTATGCCTCCTGGTCTGGATAATCTGTTATATAGGGCAGGCTCTTCAACTTTCGAACCTCAATCTGTCCCAGAGATAAGTGGACACGAATACTTTCTCTTGTATAAAGAGCTTGCTCCGTGTGAAAGTGATGGCCCAGGAGACGCTCAATAGTGGAACCTCTTCGATTCATATGTCAACGTCGACGACAATGAGGAGAGCTTATATGACCGGCGTAATCTGAGTGAAATGTTGGAGCACTGGAAGCGCGACGTGGTATGAAAAGCCCCATGCCCAAAATCATCTTCTCTTGAAAAGATTGTTCGTTGATTGTCTGCCGAAAGAGCATTTTGCTAAGCCCTTGACCTCCTTTAGGTGCTTGCTACATCCGCTGACCGTACTCTCACCGACGCCGAGAGACAAAATAAAGCGCAACTCGGTGAAAAGGCAATCAAGGCTATCAAACGTCTCTCCACCGTGCCAATGCCAAATTTTCAAAGCGCATTTTTGGGCCGACGAATGTGACTTCCTGCTTGTCTTCTTACGGAGCGAGTCGCGATCTACTGCTTTCCCTCTTTCGAGGCCGTCATAAACGAAAGAGCCTAGCGTTGCAAAGAGCCACATAAAAGACGGGTGGGGATGGGCGGAGGTTCTGGCACGCATCCGAAACCAAAATTTTCTTGGAAAGAATATACTTAAGAACTTAGCTGGTGAATATGAGGTGTTTCGGGACACAGGCGGTTGGCTGAAAGACGGGGATGGTTCTGCAGGACGAATGGTTTAAGTCATAACGTATAGGGGTTCGCGTGGATTGTGTGTCTTATATAAAATGATAATATCAATGTTCTTTCCCTCCCCAACGTACTCTCTGGACCTATACCGTCCTGTCCCTGACGACGAATATCATCCTCTCTTTCCTCTCGGGTAGGGACATCTTCATCTGCTCGAAGGAACTCATTGAGAGTACCCTCCGTGACGCCGAGTAACTCGCGCTCAAGCCTCGACACCTCCTGATTACGCCCTCTTGCTGCCAAACCTGTTGAGCGCAATCAAGGCTATTCTTTACTGTCTACCGAGAAGTCTGCCCTTATATGGATGTGGAGGGGAAGGGAGCAGTAAGATCGCGCTGGTAAGAGATTGGAGAGGGAGGACAACTATAAGCGCGAAGCTGTACGGTGGAGCTTCCCAGTTGCGAGGGACTTTGCGCCTTCTTACGCACTGCCGCGTGCGATACATAAGATGGTGAAGGAAGAATGGCAAAGCGGCGTAAGAAGAAGTTGAGAACGTTGATGCCCAACGGGCTATTCCAATCATATGACGTTATCCCACCAGCCCACCCAGCTCTGGGCGGTCATATTAGTCATCAAAAGTATGCATCAACATCACGTCGCAACCCATTTTCCTTCATCAATCTCCAGATACTTTGTGACGATCATCTCCACACGAGCTGGAAACCATCAACTCTAGTCTATCAATGAGAAGATGGACATGCTATCATTGACAGAAAGCGAAACGTTCGAAACATACTTGGATTCTAAGCTCCGGTCGTTCTCGAGGTGAGCATGAATTGTCCCTTCTGACCCTCTAGTCCGGCTGATACTAGTCTGAGACTCGTTCTGTCGACTCCAGTCAAATTCACGGTCGGTCCTGAGAACAAATCTTTCCATATACATGAGGCGACGCTCAATGGCTGTCCGGTTTTTCAGAAGATGCTAGAGCCAAACAAGTTCAAAGAGGGCCAAGAACGAGTGATTTGTCTCCCAGACACAGACCCCCAAGACTTTTTGGCCGCCGCCGAGTTTTTCTATCTACAAGATTACTTTCCATACCGAAGACCATCGGCGGGCAATACCAACCTTGGTGCTTCGAATCAGCTGTGCATTGAATCTGTCAAAGACTCGAGCAGTCCGCGCAAACAACAATTTTACGCTCGCTCGAGCGACTCTGTAGCCAATCGGAATGCATGGATGTCTACGGATCATACTTATCGCCTCTTCTTGCGCGAACTGCAAATTTACCTGTTTGCCGACAAATACAATATTGAAGAGCTACAAGCCTGTGTCGTGGGCAGAATCAAAGACCTATATCCGATCAATCTCCGCGAAATATTTGCACTGGCCGGTGTGTTTTCCTGTTCTGGGAAGGTGGACAAGGAGATGAAAGGGTTTCTCCGTTCGAAGGTCCGTGAAAGGAAAAGTGATCTGTGTAAGGAACTGCAATGGAAAGATCTCATTGAGTCTGGTGTTGAGACAGGCTTGACATGGGAAGTCATCGCAGCTCTGTCAAGCTGAATCACACATTTTTCATGCGACGTTCAATCCTCTGAATTTAATTGCAAACGTCCAGATTAGCCATTATCCGGCTCAAAGATCCAATACTCTACCAGTCATCCACTAGTTACAGTTGCATCCGGCCCAAATCTAACTTAGAATTGTCACCCATCGGCTACATTTTACAAAACTTGGAGAGCCCTGCATGCTTCAATTCTCATAGGAAGTCTCGGCAGTAAAAAATGCATTTGGTTCGTGATGTACAACAAAGCGAATCCCCAACGAGCCCGTAAGATCTCATAACATGAATACCGTATGGACGACCTCACTTGTCCTTCGCTCTTTTTTTAGCTATAGCATTTTCACAGGCTCTGATGATTGGATCGTACAATTCCTTTGCATCCTCCAGGGTTCCGATGTGCAACACTCCATCCTCAAGAAGAGGAAAGAGAACACCCCTTATCTCTCTACACAAAGGTTTGACGTGACTGAGTGCCTGCGGAAATTCCTCCAAAATGGCTTTGAACCCACTAACACCCATATGATGTTCTTTCGCACCCGCAATATCATGGTAGCTGCCCGTATTCCACTTCGTCAATCTACTTTGTTTGAGTGACTGATCAAACCAGGACTCATATTTTTCCCACGCACGGCGAGCACAGATCCACAGAAGTACGTAGAAGAATGATCCAAGGTCATGTCGATAGGTGGCTGCCACGGTTCCTTGTGGATATCTCACTCGTCAGCTGTAGGGACAAGAGCGATCGAACACCCACAATCGTCGAGGGAGCACTCGTTGGAGGAAGTACTCCCCACGTCCAAAAGTTGAGGGTTCACTAGGGAGTACGGGAGCACTTGGTAGGTCCATCCCTCAGTCACGATCCGGCCCCTTTTCAAGGCCTATCCCTCACCTCGTGGGTCCATCCCTCAATGAAGGCCTGTCCTCCAGCCATGGTCTGTCCCTCACATCCTGGGTCCATTCCCAGTCCCCTTTCGATGCCAATTTCTTATTTCTACCGTTGAATCTATCTACGTTAAAGTTCGATTAAAAAGTTTCAATTGACTTGCAGGTAAACTATGATTGCGTTAATGAATAGCAGCTTATAATAATAAATGAATTTTACATCCCTTGGATGCTATTTACAACTGTTTTTCAAAGTTGATAATCCAGCTCCAGCAAGCTAACGCTTTCGTCCAGATAACCTCACAAGATCTCTCGCGATGACATTCAATATTACCTAAATGTGCCAATACCGTGAAAGCCAATACCGTGAAAGGCAGTACTGTAGAAGGCAGTACCGTAGAAGGCAGTACCGGAGAAGCCAGTACAGGTAGAATGGGCGGGGGTCGAGACCCTACGACTTATATTCTCAAGGTCAACAGATGGCGCAATCATGGTTCATATCCTAAAACGAATCTGGCGTCAAACTTAGAATTCACATCCTAGAAGCTTCTAAACCTCCAGACGTGGGCCACGTACGAAGGTGCCAATGCTAAAGGGATACGCATTTCCCGCGAGCCGTTGTATCCGCCCTATGCATCTTGCATATCTCCCACTCAGAAGCAAGCCGCGCGCTTCAAGAATTAAAAGTGACTTATGTAGCACCTTCTAACGTTCAGTAAGGTTTATATTCTGTTGGTGTTGAGTTATATAATTGAATAAGTGATCTAGGCGTGCGCATTTTTAGTCACTATTCTCAACAGGTTATAAGCCTGTTTAGCGTAATAATAATCTATAAACAAACGTAGTTCTAAAACTGTATAAAATTATAATTAATAAGTTTAAGAAAAGTTGTATATTTGATCCGGCAATAAACAAATAATTAAAAACAAAAAGATTATAATATATTTTATCTTATTTATTTAATTAAAAGAGAAGATTGAATTATATAATTAAATAAGTAATTTAAGTATATACAATTTTAACTACTATTTTCAATAATTAGAGAATGGCTAGGGCAGTCTTTCCAATAATATTAAACCAAATTAAGTTTAATATATTATAATTTTAAATTATTATTAGCTAAGCTATATACCGAACAACAAAGGCTTTATTCAAAGCAAATTAACTTTATTAAACATTTTATTATTTATAAGGCTTAAATAGTATTTATAATATATATAAATAAGTTTATATTCTTAAATAAATAATATAATTAAATAAATAATATAATTAAATAAATAATATAATTAAATAAATAATATAATTAAATAAATAATATAATTAAAATTTTTAATAATTAATAAGTTATAAGCCCGGCTAACATTTAAATATTTATATAAAGAAAAAATTATTTAAGTTTTTAATTTATAAATATTATTATTTTATTTATTTTTATATTAAATTATAAGAGTAATATATAAGAAAGTAATTATTTTAAAAAATATTTTTAATTATTATAATTAAGCTTTTGAAATAAAAATTATTTTTATTTTAAAAAAAATCCTAATCGATTATTAATAAAAGTAAAAACAATATTAATAATAATTTACTTTTAATAAAAAGGTTTATATTATTATTATTTTTATATATAAATTGTAAATCAAAAACGTTTTTAATAACGAAAAATATATTATAAAAATATAAAAGCTTTTAAAAAATAAATTTAAAAAAAAGAATAATTATATTATATATATAATTATATAATATTTAATAAATATAAATATTATTCTTTTCAAAAATATTAGCAAATATATTAATTATTTATATTATTAAAATAATTGTTTAACAATAATAATATAAATTATAAATAAAATAATACTAATTTATTTATTTTAAAAAAGTCTTTTAAATAAAATAAAATAACATTAAATTTAAATTATTTAAATTATAAATAATATTAATAAAAATATTATCTTTAAAGAACTTATTAAAGTAATATTTATATATAATAAATAACAAAACTAAAAAGGTTCTTTAAAAGCTTTAAAAGTAAGGAACTTTAAAAAGCAAAATAAAATAAATAATAATAATAATAATAATAATAATAAAAAGGGAAATAATAAAAATATCAAAGTTAAATACTTTTATTATGAAAGAATTTATATAAAGGAAAAATAATATTTAAATAGTAACTTTTGTTTTAATTAATAAAAATTAAAAAATAAGAAACTCTTTAAAAAAAGAAGTCTTAAAATTTTATAATTTTAAAATAATAATAATAACATAATTAATATATAAAAAAGTTAAAGAATTTAACGTTAATTTAGATTGAAAAACTAAAACTTATATTTATTTTAAATATTTATATTTTATTTCCTATTATATATATAATTACTTTATTAATAAAATTAGTAATATTATTATAATAATAAAAAGGAAAAACTTTATTATTATAATAATTAATAATAATAAAGAAGTTAAATTAATAAATATATATTACATTTTTAATAATTAATATAACGTTATTTTGATAATAAAATTAATTAAAAAAAATATATGTAATATCGTTTAAAGGAAAATTTTTTGACGTTTAAAAAAAATATTTTTAAATTAAAAAATAAATAGTAGTAATTTTATTCTTTAATCTCTTTTAAAATATTAAAATAAAAAATGTTCTAACTTTATAAAAATTTTAATATATATATTTTAAATTTATTAAAATAATTTTAATAAAAAGTATAATAAAAATAATTATTGGAATAAATATTAAGCAAAATGATAAACTTAAAAATATAATAATATTAAAATGATAATATAAATTTTATATTATAAAAAAAAAATTTATATTTTTAATTATAAATTAATAAAAAATAAACAAATAAACAAATAATATTCTTAAAAAAACGGTAATTTATAAATATTATTAAAAATAAAAAAAAATTACTTTTATAAAAAATAATAAAAAACATATTTTAATATAATAAATGTTTATTTTTTTCATTTATAAAAAGCAAGCTTTATTGATAATTATATTAAAAAGAATAATATTAAAAGAAATAATCTAATTTTTTTTTATTAATTTACAAATATAAACGATTTTTAATTAAGTTAATATTTAATAAGAATTAATATTATTATATAAACTTTATCAAAATAGTATTATTAAATAAAATAATAATATTTTATTCAAAAATAAATAAAGATTTTTGAAAAGAAGTTTTAAATTCTATAATATATATTTATAAAAATACTTTATAATAATAATTAATAAAAAATATTAT
>JAABUQ010010614.1_pt1 | contig 12014 bp, 3 predicted proteins | sample 5560001 | NCBI WGS metagenome assembly JAABUQ01 (sample SAMN10711888, study PRJNA513371) | rock metagenome | isolation source: Antarctica rocks | place: Antarctica: Victoria Land, Finger Mt nord | collected 2015-12-18
TGTGTGTAGGTTGCAGTGGTGGTAGTGGGCGTGATGGGATGGTGAGGATCAATGAAAGGGGGGGTGGGGAGGGCTGGTTTGAGGGGGGAAAGGGGAGGGTGAGTGGGATGGCGGGGGTGTTGGTTTTCAGAGGTGGTGGAGCGGTGGGGTGGTTGTATGGGGTGAGGGGTGAGGCTGGGGGTTGGGGGACATTGATGGGGAAGGAGCGTTTTGTGGGTTTGGGGCGTGGTGGTGGTGGAGTGATGCTTTGGGGCGGGTTGGGTGGTTCATTGAGTTGGCTGATGTAGGGTTTCGTTTACGTGTTGAACGGGGAGAATAAAAGCGAGGAGGAGTCAGGAAGAGGGTTTGACTCGAGGACGAAGGGATGAAGCTGGCAGCGCGTTATGAAGGGAGGGTAAAATCTTGCTTGCAAAGAAGTCAACTTAGTTGGAGCATTGCTCATGAATATGTTGATTTCCAAAAGAACAAAGAATGCCAAGGGTATCATTCCATCCCAGATCTCTTGCGCGCCTTGTATCTTACAATCAATCCCCCTCATGCATTCATTCTCCTTCCAGATCACACCAAATCGTCCCATCACCAAAAGCTGCACCACCCAATATAGTGTTGGCATAGGTTTTCCACATTGGTGGCCTGAGCAATCAACTTGCCAACCTGCTTCTCGACACCGAGCTCCTCGTCCGGTTTAAAGTCTCGCCCGACCAGCTTCTGCCGGACACGATCGAGAACTTGCACAGCGCGGGCGTTCTGAACCTCGGCGTGGACGTTTGCTTCCTGTGGGTCTAATGGACCGTTCTGCAATGTCGAGAGACGACGACCGCGCCCACCGCTACTCGGACGGCCGACTGCAAAACCGGCGGCCGCATCTTCTTCTTGGTTTCCCGATATCGAAGCGCGACGCTCGCTGTGGAACGAAGGCTCGGGAACTGGCTCGTGACGGCCAAGACGCCAATTGAGGAGCGGATCGTGAATAAAGGCCTCGAGGACGGCCATGAGGGAGTCCTTGTTGTCACGGATGACGCGCATGACAGCTTCACAAGAAATTTTGTAGGTGCCGTCGATGTTGCTGATTTCCATTGCGAAAGTGAGCATGCGAGTAAGACGGAAGGGAACGCGCTCGGGGTATTTTTCGCGGTGCATAGCTACTTCGAAGCAATCGCCGAAATCGATATGCACAACTTGGCCGGTGAATTTGTCGATGAGAAGATTCGAAGGGTGACGGTCGCCTAGGCCGAGGATGTAGCCGACCATTGACATGGTGGCTAGAGAGCGAGTATAGGTCGTCCGCCGTTCGAGCCAGGACTCGGAGGACTTGGACTTGAGCCAGAGCACGCGGTAGAGGTCCTTGCCGGTGGTATTGTCCATTGCGTAGCTGAAGACTTCGACTTTCTGCATAAGCGTAAGGTTGTCAAAGTCGGGCGCCATTTGAAGCATGATGCGATGCTCAATATTGAGAAGGATGCGACGGTGCTCGCGGTAATCCTTGATGAGGTTGTGCATCGTTTCGCTGTTAGGAACCCAGCCTAGAAGACCGGACTGCTGAGACAATGGGATGGCAGGATATGGTTGGATATTCAGGTGACGTTTGAAACTGTCACTGTCATGGTTGAGAAGTGTATTGACCAGACCGAACAATTGCATGACACGCTCATCCTGACGAATGTCTTCGTGCCCTTTCAAGCAGAACTCGTAGCCTTTGCCGTCGCTTCCCTGTATGGTCATTTTGCGTGGTCGCTGCTTCGACGGAATGATCACAACCATACGGTTGAAGCTGGTAATACGGACGATAGCCTTTCCACTGTGGTATGTGCCAGGGATTGCAAGATCTAGATTCTTGGCTTCTTTCAGCTTCGGCGAGACGAATTGAAGGTCGATAGACAGCAGGCCTGGAAGCTGTTTCTGGATGCGACGGAAGACGGTATAGTATATGTCCCATGCCTGGTTCAGATCTCCCTTCTCTTGGGTCGTCTTGTAGTTCTCACACCAATGGCGTGCTTCGTGAAGATCGCGACCAAACGTTTGACAGAAAGATATCTCACGCAAAGTCTCTGGTCCTCTGCCAAGCATGTCATGAAGTGGTGCTAGTGTCGCAAACATGCCGTCAATGTCGCTATCACCGAAGTACAATCTTGATGCCTCTTCCAAACCCTCATGCCAAAGCTCGTGCCAAAGTACCGCAACACGAATGAGCTCGTTGGCCACCAGGTCCGCCTGCTCCACTAGCTTTGGACTATGCTCCCGCAGCTTCTCCATTATCTGTCCGGCTGATTGCGAACGACGTAGAACGTTTGATTTCATTGTAACCGTAAGAGGGTACACCAATGCTTGCGGATGTGCCTTCCCAACTTCTCCTAGTAAGCGGTGAATCGATGATCGGACCTTGGTATTTGGTTGATTGATACGGGCAATGAGCTGAGGAATGACCTCGAGCCAGATGTCCACACTGACATCGTTGAAGCCTTCCAGGACCGCTGCATTGACTTCATGATGGGCGCCATGAGCGAACCACAAAGTCAGAAGTCGAAGAGTATCCTGGAGCGAGCTTGATTCTGTCAAAGCAATCGACTTGAAGAACCCCTGCACGGCTGGCACGACATGGTCGATGATCGTTGAATGCGGAACATTGTCATTCTCACGCTTGGCTTGAGCGGTTGTGGCCGTGACCACCTCGAAATTGGCAAGAGCCCACGAATGCCATGCTTTGTACCAGTCCTTGTTGTATTCAGTCGCCTGGTAATACGCGTCAATGATGCTGTGGACATGATCTGATCTCCAGTCACCATGCTTCAGTGTGGTGATCCATTCGCCTTGTTTCACATAGCATTTGGCCAGCAGCTTCTTTACGTTTGCGGTATCACGTCGAACCTGGCCTTTGACGATTGCACCGTTGCCATTCTGCATGAAATTGACATTGTGCTGTGCATTGTTGGCATTCGCCGCGGTATTAGTGTTCAGTGTATTGAGCTGATGCGCCAAATCTGCTGTAAAGCCTCTCAGGCGATGTAGTGAATTCTGCTGGTCACCAACTTCCCATTGAAACTTGAGGGTTGCATACATGACTTCTGGAATACCGGTAGGTACATTCACTGCTCCTGGCCCTACATCTTGAAGCGTTTGATTGGATCCTCCAGGGTGATGCTCATGAACGTCGTGTAAGAGACTGAGCGCTTTCTCAGCCAAGCCCATGCGTCCGGACTTCCGGCACAGATTTGCAAACTTGATCCACATCTCAATGTTCTCTTTTGGACTCAGAACGAGGGCTCGAACCTTGAGCATCCGCTGCCACACCTCGACATTTTTCTGGCAGCCTTTCAAGCGTTTCGTCCAAGTCAGCCTCATTGTCTCCCGCTTCTCAGACTTGTCGTCGGCCTTTTTGTAGGTGATGATTTCTTCGAGTTCTGCAAGCATCTGGACTCGTACAATGACGCTGTATGCACGATTATAGGATTCACCGAGCAATGCACTGAGCTCTGTGTCAAGCCCATCCCGTGCTCTCTCGATGTGCATTGACGCTTGCTCGAACTGGTTCCTATGAAGAGAAAGAATAGCCCCGAAAAAGGACTTGTCTGGCGAGTGAGCTTTCATGCCGTCGAGGTAATTGTCCATCAGCTCCCACTGCCCGAGACCCCAGGCCGCTGCCGCGGCCAACGGAGCAATTGCTCGTTTGTGATCGATCGTGGCAAGGCTCCACTTTTGCTCGGCAAGGCTGGAGAGACTATCCCATTCACCGAGTGCGTGGAGACATCGCATCTTGCCCATAGTGACTTCAAATGACGTCGGATCTTCTTTCTCGCGTCGCTGATATGCAGACAAAGCTTCGTCCCAGCGCTGAAGTTTTTCGAACCAGGTCTCTTTGAGCTCAAAGTCTCGATACTTCTGAGCATTACGTAGTATTCCAACTGCAGCGTCCGCTTGCTGTAGCTGGTTGTTGATAGAGATCAAGGCTTCAACTGTGTTTGGGGTCTTCTCTTCCTCGAACTCCAATTCTTTGTAGTGTAGAGCTTTTGCAAAGGCGTGATTCTTGGCAGCGTAAGCTCCGAGAGTGCGAATGTCGATAGGAAGTGCTCGATCATCATGTTCCATGAACTCGCAGAGATTGAGAAGGACTTGAAGAATCTCAGGTGGGATGTGGGGAGATGTGAGAGCAGTTTCGAAAGACTTCAGAAGCTCCTCCTGGTACTGATCGTAGAGCTCTGGCCAGCATGACGCAAAAGCGGAGTTGAAGAGGTCCTTTGCCAATGGCGGATAGATACTTGCCAGACTGGCGCACGCTCTCAATGCATGTGAAGGTGACTCTTTCAGAAGCTCGACGCTGAATCGACGCATCCATTCCTGCCAATCCTCACGTGTTGACTTTTGTGATGCCTCCCAGGCATTTTTGAGATGTTCTTGATTCACTGGCAATTTCTTCTGCCCTATGTCCGCAACTTGTGCTTCGTCTCCCAAACCACCATAATGGCCATCGGGACTGAGATCTTGCGGGAGAGGTTCACCCTTTTGGAGTTTTTGAACGAGCAGCTCATAGTTATGGTGGGGAACATGGTTAGCCACCAATACCTTCCTAACGGTGTCAACGTAGAGCAGATAGTCTTGTCCGAGTTGTGAAATGTATGCGCAAAGACAGTCTAGAGCTGCTTGTTTGAGAACAGGATCTTTTCCAGCAAAGACATCGTCGAAATTATGAATGATCATTGAGGCATAATCGGAGATGTTGACTTGTCGACAAACCTTGGCGATGGTATCGATAGCCGCCTTTTTAATATGGGACGGATTACCCTGCTTTTGAAACATGTTGACCAGTACTGGAATGATCAGATGCATGTGTTCTTCAGCATTCTGTCCGAAAACGAGAATGGTATGTAACACTTTCAGTGACAACAACTTGCCCTGTGATGCGTCTGACTCCAGGATAGCAAGCATGAGTGGGAGTATTCGTGTGATGCGACGTTTGAACTCGTTCTCCAAAGCTCTAGACAGTGACTCTACGAGCGAGAGTATCGTTGTCTGCACTGAGGCATTGACGGACCAAAATTCTTCAACCAACTCGATCAGAGGTGTGACATAATTTCGTATGTGGACGCGAACCACAGAAACCAAAATAGAGAGCTGATTGAAGTATGGCTCGAGCCGAGTGGGTGTAGCTGCCCTCATCACAGCAACAAAGCTCGGGATGATCTCAGCAAGATATGGAATGCACTTCAGACCTAGGGTCTTGAAAATCTGAACGATTGCCTCGATGACAGCGGAGTGATACTGAGCTAGGGAAGGGTCCCTGAGCACGTTATGCATGAGTGTGAGGAAGACAATTTTCGGATAGTAGTCCTCTTGCGAAGGTGTCATTCCTTGAATGATCAAGCTGACATCTGAGACAGACTCTTCAATTTCCTGAACGCGTACTTGGGGGGAGACCTGTTTGATTTGCTGATGCTTGTAAGGATCAAGTGCTCCGAGTATTCCCAGCAATTTGATGGTCTCCTTGCGCAGCGAACCCTGTTGCTCTGTCTTGATTATGTTGACCATGAGATCGAGGAGCTGTGGATAATCTGTGTATGGCTGTATCACATATGCGGCATTGCTAGCTAGCTGACCGAGTGTATGTAATGCAGCATCTCTCTTGCTGTGTGAGCTTGTATCTTGTAGGGCATCAACTATATTTGGCATGAGCCTGGGAATGTAGCGAATCATATCAGTACCTCCTACAGTTGCAAGTTGGCCGAGAGCGGTGAGAGTATTAGCAGCAACAGCTGTATTGCAAGAAGTGACCTTGGGTGCAAGCACATCCACCAGAGAGCTGCAGTAGGGCTTTGCAAGCTGTCTGGCATTTGCAATGACCAGTCCGATGAGCTTAGCGCCTTCTTCCTCGTTCTTTACGCTGTTCGAGTTCTTGATGCCCATGATCATGTTAATCAATATTTTACGTAATGAGGGAAAGACATGAGCTGGGTTAACTTCGGTAAGACGGCCAATGATGATAATTGCAGCTTGACGAACTCCCATGTCCATGTCATTTACCGCCAGGAAAAGCATACGGATGTTCTCAGGCTTGGCGAGATGTTTGTCAAATCTTGCGTCCAAAGCTAAAAGCACAGTTCGGCGAATGTCCGGATCGACATCTGCAACCCCAACGTTCAACAGCTTTTCGATCACGACTCCGACCACTTTGATGCTGTGAAAGCTTGTTTGGTAAATGATGGGATCCCTAACGTAAAGCTGACAACATGTGAGCGCTGCTGCTTTCCGTATTTGTTGGTTGGAATTTCCCGTGTAGTGGATTGCAACGTCACGGACAAACTCGTTGAGAACGTGGCCGGCAAAGTCGAAGCTTCCCAAAGTCCCGAGTGCTAGGACGATTTCGGAATCTTTGTGATCTGCCATGTTCAGGTTGAAGTCCTTCGCAAAGGCTGGTATGGGTGGAAGTTTGTTTTCCGGGCAACCTAGGGGTTTGAAAGGGCGTCCAGAGAGTACGAGGCTCAACAAGTCGAGAAGCTTCTCTTGTATCTGTGATTTGATCGGGTGGATGTAATGTGCCATGTCAACAAGAGCCTGCGTCAACGACTGACTCAGTCCACATGCGAACATTGGATCTAGCAAAGCTTCCATATACTTTGTCAGCGCCATTCCAACAGCTATCGACAGCATGCTGATGCACTGGAATACAGGAGCTTCATCTGTGCCGATTCGATTCCGACTGGTCTCAATTAGCATAAATCGAAGGCAAAGGGTTTTAATGCCTTACGCTTTTACACTGAGACCCTCTCTCACAAAGACAATGATGCCATCCAGGTAGGGTGCAATGGCACTGCCGACGGCGTGTGCGATCTTTCCAATGGCAATGAAAGCTGCGTTTCGCTCTTTGTCCTTTTTAAGCTGTCCCTGGAGAAATATCATGAATTTGTGGAGGTAGGTTTGTGCGAACAGTTCTGGGGCGTAGCCTGCGAGTATTGGTATGATGACCACTACCAAAGCACGTATCCTGGGCTCTCGGTGATCTTTCAGGCGCAGAGTGATTTCACAAGCTTCTCGGTAGTGATCCCGCATAAACATGCCACCTCTTAGAAGCAACTCTTTCATCACAAGCATAGCACCATGGATATGATCTTGACTTGTAGACTTGAAGTTCATCTGAATCTCTTCGTAGATTCTCGAGAACCACTGCTTCCTGAGAATTGCGTCACGAGCTGCGATGATCTCAAAGCAGGCACCGGCAGCCTCTGCGGCTGTCTCACGTATTAAGACCTTTGGATCCCGGAGTGCAACCCATATACAGTCGAAGACTTGAGGAACAAAGGCATAGAGGAGTGTGGGTGAATTGCGGGCGAGTTCGCGTATGATGAGTACTGCAGCAAAGCGTCGAGTCTCTTGTCGATCTGTTTGAAGCCACTCAAGTGCGGATTGGACCTCGGCCTCGACAAGTTCAGCGGTAAGCGCCCCGCCTGGAATAGCCAAATGGCCCAGCGCACGTGCCGCGAAGATGAGGACTGCATTATCGTTGCTTCTTAGAGCAGCGCGTAGATAGCTGGAGAACCGCGTCGTCTTTTGAGCAGCATCATCACCGTCAAAGCTGATGAGCTGTTCGATAGCCAAGATTCCTCCAATTTTCTCTGCTGTGTCGCTGCCTTGAACGACGAGCTGAGAAATTCTCGAGTTGACGCCTTGATAGTAGTCTTGGAATCTATCGGTAGAAAGTTCTACATGACTGTCAACAGATGAGATCTAGCTGGATTCGAGAAAGTTACCTCGAGCAGCCGTTGTGACATTGCCGTATAATTCATAGGATGCTCTGAGCCTCACATCCTCATTCTTGTTCTTGAGATCCGTAAAGATTCTGTCGAGGGCCGCTTGAGGCGGTAGCGACATGCTGGCGAGATAGTAGAGGCAGCTGTGTGCTCGGCTTTGTGCAGTCTTTTCTTCCTCGTGGCTTTACCACTGTGGGCTGCTGAAAGGTGGGTTGTTCTCGGTAGGCTGCTCTGATGGTGATTGAGGTGTACTCAAGTCTTGAGACTCGCTTGGCCATGGTCCATCAAGCCCAGGCTTGAGGTGGGTCTCTAGCCCACTGGAAGAGGAGTACCTTAGGTACATAAGTTATAGAGTGTTCAGTGGTTGCAGTTGCTGCCATATTTGGAAGAACTGAGGATAAATTTCGGGTGAGGAGATGACGCTAGAGTCGGACCCCCCACCCCCCAGCCAGACTATTGGCCAAGGGTCCATGCCTCGCTTTACTCCGAACAGAAGTACCCACCTACAGTACCTACCTTAGGTTACATTAAATTGGGTTATAATTCGCCTGCGACTTGTTTTGTACCTAATTGTACAGTAATCATGGGCTTACAGCATACGATTCAATGATCACAGATTTCGCTTAATTCCCATCAAGTTCCGTGTCATGAGACTGATTACTCTGAACCTTTGACTCGACCTGCAGGCAGAAACAACATGATCCCTCAGTATACAGACCTAAAAGATGTATATTGAGCCAATGATGTTCTCTACGTGACGGAAAGGACGGGAGTTGATGCAGTGGGGGATGTAAGAGAAGGAGATTTGTTGGGTGCATATAGCTTTCATTTTGTAGTCATTTTCTGAGCTTGGCCTTCTATACGCATCACATACAGTTTTGGTAATTCTAAAGCAGATTACTTTTCCACGCATGAGTACATTCGAGCTCTTGTAAGTGCAAATCATGTTGGCACCTTCAAGCACCAACAGCTTGTAAACTCTTCACGGTATCAACGATACATTCCTTGAGTGGCCGAAATTGAATCCCCAGCACATGCTTCACTCGTGAATTATCAAATTTATATATGCCATCCGTTGGAAATTCACCCCCCTTGGTGCCCTTTGGTGGCACCTCGTTCTTCAGCTCCGGAAAGCTATCCCGCATGATATCCGCAAGCTCCTCATTGGAAAAGTATCCCGCCGTGGTGAAAAAGCGCTTGTTAGCCGCCTCAGGCAACTCCGCCGCTTTGACATGAGCGAGCGCTGCGTCTCGGACATCCACCCACAAGAATATCCCTGTGGGCGGGATCTCATGCTTAGCTTTCCCAGTCATGATAGCAGCGATACGCTGATTTGAGGTATTGAGGCTGTTGAGGCTCTGGAGGTAATGGACCACGGGTCCGAAGACCAGTGGAGGGTTGATGGTCGCGATGGTGAAGTTCGGTTTCTCTTTTTTCAGAAAGTCCCAGGCTGCTTTTTCGGCAAATGTCTTTGAAGCTCGATAGCCGGCAGCGGGGTTCTGAACGGCTTCGTCTTCCGTGATGGGGTTCCAGTCGCTTTCTGAATATGTGTGGCCAGGATTATTGCCTTTGCTGCGGTCGACAATAGCGGCAAAAGAGCTTGTAATTACCTACTAAGATCAGATGTGTTACACATAGAAGACGGCTGAAAGAAGAGGGACATGCCACTCGTCTGACCGTGGGAGCATTCTTCTTAATCGCCTTTAGGATGCCTGTGGTGCCGATTATAGCTGGGTCCAGGAGATCTTTCTTTGTATCTATGACGTTGAAGTGGAATGGCGAGGCTGCGTGGATCACAGCCTCAAATGGTGGATTCGACTTGATGGCTTCATCAAAAGCGCCGGGCTGAGCAATGTCCTCGACAATGACAAAATCAAGTTTGTCTTTTGGGGTGTTTGGATGATTCTTTAGGATTTTCTGGCCCTTCTTATGAGATCGTACGCTGGTGACTACCCTGTGACCATGCTCGAGAAGGGTATCGAGGATGTGGGCGGCAATAAAGCCACTGGAGCATAGAGGTCAGTTCAAAGGGCTCTAGTCAAGTGGGGGAGCGAGCGTACCTTCCGCCGGAGAGGAAAGTGTGAGTCATATTTTGTAAAGCCAAGTACAAGAGCCTCAGGGCTTAATGTATGGAAGGTTAGGTCGACTTTGAGCATTGGACGGCTCATATTTAAGGATTTCCTATTTCAATTGCATCAATCGGATCCCACCCGTTTGACTTCATCGTTTCCATTATTCCCGAGCGTAAATCCGCTCGGGCGTTCATCGGGTGGATATAGGCCTTGGTATCTCCAGGCTCACAGTCGGGCAGGGGTAGAAAAATGTTCGGATAAGGTAGAAACTTAACTCCGACGCAACCTCGGCTAGGGTAGAAATTTTTTTTTGGTTAAATCTTTTATATATACTCAATATATACTAAATATATATAAAAGATTATTAAAAAATTGATATTTCAAATAAAATCCAGAATATATATTGAGCATATACAAAGCATATACCAAAAGTTTAATAAAGGTAGGAATTACGCGAGACTAGCTTCGGAGCTTAAAAATCTTATTATATATATAATTTAGCTCAAATATTATTCCGATTTCAATTATATTAATTAAATATTTTATTATTCGTTTTGTTATTATATAATAATTATTTATTAATTATATAAAATATTTATTTAAATAATATATTATAAAATTAATATTAAATTAGCTTATTCTAGTTATTTAATTTAGGGCTTCGATAATAAATACAAAATCGTTTTTTAATTTCTTATTAGTAATATATTTAAGAGGTAGTTATTCCAGTTTTATATTTTTATTTATAATATTTTTAATAATATAATAATCTTTTATTCCTAATTGCTTAAATATTTAGGTAATATAACCCTTTTAAATAATAATTATTATACGATTATTACGATTTCTTAAGATTTCTATTCCTAAATAAAAAGTAATAGTTCTTAAATACTTTAATTTAAATTCTCTATTAAATTAAATATTTAAATTATTTATTACTTTTTTTATATATAAAAGTATTAGCAAATTATTTATATAAATAGCTATAATCGTTCTTTTATTATTAATAAAAATAGAATTATTTTTTTTAGAATTATTTAAAGTTAAAATTCTTTAATTTTGTTATTAATATTTTTCTTTATTCTTTAAATAATTATTTAAAGCTATATAAAACCTTTTCTAAATAATATATATAATTTATATTATTAATATATTTATAAGGCTATTCTATTTATATTTCTTTTTTAAAAATTACTTTTAAGAAAAGTATATTAATATTAAAATATTTTATTTTTATATTATATTTTATTCTTAAGGCTAAGAGTACTTTTTAATTTAAAATCTTTATAATTAATAAGAAAATAATATTATAATTTATTCTTTTTATTTATTCGAAGATTTTAATAATTTATTAAGCTTTATATTTAACAATTTTACTTTTAATATTTAATTTAATTAATAATATTTATCTTTTTAAGAATATTTTATATCTTAATAATAATTTCCTAATTTTTTATACCTTTTTAGATTTTATTATATTTAGTTCTAATTGGAATATTTTTTATTAATTTTTAAAAAAGGTAGTATTTTTATTTTCGATTTTTTAGGAAGTTTATATAAAAGGAAATCCTCTTCCCTTTACTCCTTTTTAGAAATTATAATAATTTATTAATAAATAAAGTCTTATAAACCGTTTTTATTAGTATTTTAATAATATTAATAATCCTTAATAAATTTAAAGAGGTATTTATTATATAAAAATAATATATTATCGGTATAAATTATAATTTTTTATTTAATTTTTTATTTAATATATATTTAATATTTTGCTTATTAAGATTAAAATTAATTATTTTATTAAATTTAATATTTTAAATATTAATTTCCCTAAATCCGTTTTATATATTAAAGTTAAAACTAACTTCCTTATTAATATTAATATTTTAAATATTTGCTTTTATATTTATAAATTATTTATTTATTAATATATTATTTATTTTATTAAGAATATTAAAAATAATTTTTTTATTATTTCTTATTTTGAATAAGTATATTTTTATTAATATTATTTTATTAAAAATAATATAAGTTAAAAGCCTTAATCCTTTAACTTTTTTATCTTATACTTAATATTAATTAGAACTATTATTGAATTCTAAGAATTTATATTTAATACTTTAGAATTTGAGTTTCTGTTTATAAATATCTTTATTATATATTTAATAAATATATCCGAATAGCTTTATATAATTAATATTTAGTTTCT
>JAABUQ010010615.1_pt1 | contig 12013 bp, 12 predicted proteins | sample 5560001 | NCBI WGS metagenome assembly JAABUQ01 (sample SAMN10711888, study PRJNA513371) | rock metagenome | isolation source: Antarctica rocks | place: Antarctica: Victoria Land, Finger Mt nord | collected 2015-12-18
CTCCCTATTCCCTGTTCCGTACTCCCTACTCCCTGTGGCCCCACCACTACCGCCCAACGCTCCATCCGCCGCCCATCCCGCTCCTCCGCCATCGCCTCCCGTACCAGCCACCGCTTGCGCACCATCCCGTCCAGCAGCGCCTTCCCCGCACCCGTCGCCGACCGCAACGCCGTCGCCTTCGCCGCCTCCCCATCCTCCAGGTAGTTCAGCACCGCATACTCCCGGTTCTGCTCCTCCGCCGTCAGCCGCGACCTCCGCAACGACCCCTTCTCCGCCCCCTCGTATAGTACCTTTCGCCCCTGCTCCGCGATCCGGTAAGCAAACTGCCGCCTCACCTCCGCGCTCAGCGGCAGCATCCCCCGCAGCACCTCCCCCAGCGGAGCCACATAGTATTGTGCAATCCACCCCGCCAGCCGCATCAACTCCTCCGGCAGGGGAGCAACCTCGTCCAGGACCGCCTGCACCGGCTTCGCCTCCACCCCCTCCGGCAGCGCGGTGTCGTGCAGCCGAACCACCACCCCCATCAGCCGCTGTCCGCTAAACGGTACGAGCACCCGCGCCCCCACCACCGGAGCCCTCTCCCCAACCCTGTACGTAAAAGTCTGGTCGAGCGGAACCGGCAGCGCAACGTCACAGAACTGGGGCATCCGTCCAGCTTATCGCGCAGCCCCCCACGCGCCCGGCCTGACCCCCGTTTCGGCGACCGCGCGCCCTTATCGCGGCAGAGAGATCCGAAACGCCGTGCCCTTGCGCCCCGGCGTCGTGCTGCTCCTGTGCCGGATCCAGCCTCGATGCTTCTCCACCAGCGCCTTGGACGTCCACAACCCCATCCCCGTCCCTTTCTCCTTGTCGCTCGTCGCAAACGCCTCAAACAGCCGTTCCTGCTGCTCCCGGGAGATCCCGCTGCCGTTGTCCGCGATCAGGATGTGGATGTGGCCATGGGTCTTGGACACCCGGACATGGAGCACTCCCTCATTGTGCAGCGCCTCGATCGCATTCGCGATCAGGTTCGTAAACACCTGCAGCAGCTCCCCCGCGTTCGCCTTGATCGGCACCTCGCCCGGTTGATCGCGATGGACCATGATGCTCTTCGCCATCAGCTGCGGCCGCTGGAGATGCAGCGCCGAATCCAGCACCTGCACCAGGTCAACCTCGCTTCGTCCGCTGTTCGGCCGGTAGAAGGCCAGTGTCTTGCGCGCAATACTCTGCACGTGCAACAGCTGTTCCTGGGCTATCCGCAGGTAGTGCCGCACCATCTCCGGATCCGCTGCGTCTTGGCTGGCCAGGTACACCAGGTTCCCCAAAGCCTCCAGCGGGTTGTTCACCTCGTGCATCACCGCGCCGGCAAAACTTCCCGCCAAAGCCAGTTGCTCGCTTCGCAGCAGCGCAGCCTGTGCCCTGAATAATCGCTCCTCGCAGTCCTTGTGGTCGTGCATGTCCACGGTTACTCCCAAAACGGGTGAGATGCTCAATATTCCCAATTGGAGGGATTGACGCTCCCGGTTCCGACTGCCATACTCAGGCTTAAACACCAAGGTTTTCCGGCTCGCTGTAACTGTTTTGATCATGGATCATCCACTTACTCCCACAACTTCGCCCAGCAGCTCCGCACTCCTCGTGGGAACAGACGAGGTCTTGCTCTACACGCGCAAGATGATGCTTGAAAAGCACGGCTTCACCATCGCCATCGCCGATCCCAAAGAAGTGATCGATCGCCTCAACTCCTCTCCCTTCGACGTGGTCGTCGCCTGCCATACCCTCCGTCAGGACGAGGCGGATACCCTCGTGGACGCCGCCCGCGCTCGTCCCTCGGCACCCGTCCTCATCGGTTTCAGCCGGCAAATGTCCCCCGAGCCCTCCAGGCACCCCTTCGACGCCACCGTCTGGTCCCTCTCCAGCCCCGAAACCTTCCTCGACACGGTCCACCAAGCCCTCGTACGTCGCTGACCCACCGCTCACCCAACCCCACCCGCACGCGTCGAAGCAACCCAGCCCGCCCACCCCAGCCCGCCCCAGCCCCGACCCTCATCGCCACCCGGTCCCAACCCATGAAGCGCCTCTTCCTCGCCCTCGTCGGCGCCCTTGCACTCACCGCCTGCAACTCCCAACCCCCTTCCACCGCCCAGCACCCTCCCGAAGCCGCCCCCGGTCGATCCGCCGAACTCCCCCGTGCCTCCGGCAGAGACCGCGAAGCGCAACGCAACCGCCGCGCCGAGTCAAACGGCAGCGGCGCCTTCGACTTCTACCTCCTCAACCTCTCCTGGTCCCCCGAGTTCTGCGCCACCCACCCCCAAAAGCCCGAGTGCGCCCAACACCTGGGCTTCGTCCTCCACGGACTGTGGCCCCAAAACATCGACGGAACCTACCCGGAACACTGCAGGGACGTCCCCGGCCCCTCCAACCCCACCGCCTTCAGCGACCTCTACCCCGACCCCGGCCTCCTCCAGCACGAGTGGCAGACCCACGGCACCTGCTCCGGCCTCGCCCCGGAGGCCTTCTTCTCGCTCGCTCGCCGCGCCGTCCACGCCCTCCACATCCCGCGGGAGCTCACCACCCTCGATCACCAGGAGTCCATGCCGCCCGCCGCCATCCTTGACCTCTTCCACGCCGCCAACCCCGGCCTCCCCCCGGACAGTCTCGCCCTCGGCTGCGGCAACAACTACCTCACCGCCGTCGAACTCTGCCTCGGCAAAGATCTCCACCCCACCTCCTGCGGGCAGGTCCGCTCCTGCCGCGCCAACTCCGTCCGAATCCCACCACCAAACCCGTAACTCTCAGGCATCGCCCGCGAAGTTAACGTCACCCAGCCCTCAAGCCTTCGCCGGCGCCTTCAACCCCAACTCCGCCATCGCCATCTGCAGATCCTTCCACGCCTCGCCTTTTTGCCGCGGATCCCGCAGCAGAAACGCCGGATGGTAGGTCACCAGCAGCTTCGCCCCCCGCACCGTGTGCCACCGCCCCCGCAGCGAACCCAGCGACTGCTTCGCCCCCAGCAGGTACGTCGCCGCCGTCGACCCCAGCGCCACCACCACCTGCGGCTGCACGGCATCCATCTGCCGCAGCAGAAACTGCGTGCACGTGTTCGCCTCCACCGCCTCCGGAACCCGGTTCGCCGGCGGCCGGCACTTCACAATATTCGCAATGTAAACCTGCTCCCGCTTCAGCCCCATCGCCCCGATCATGTTGTTCAGCAGCTGCCCCGCCTTACCCACAAACGGAACCCCCGACGCATCCTCGTCCGCTCCCGGCCCCTCGCCCACAAACATCAGGCGCGCCGCCCCATCCCCATCCCCGTACACAATCCTCCGCCGTCCCGCATACGCCAGCGGACACCGCGTGCAATCCCCGATCTCCGCCTGGATCGCCGCCAGGGCCGCCGCCCGGTCGGCGACCCCCACCCGCACCTCTGGCAAGGGCGCCAGATCGTCAAACGAAGTCAGCTTCCCGATACCCCAACTCCCCTCAGCCCCAGCGCCCACCCCGGAAACTCCAGGCGTGTCCGGAGGAGACACCAGCGCTCCCGCCGCAAAGACTCCACCCGCCGAACTCCCCCCCGCACCCACGCCGTCTGCCTCAGAGACAGCGCCCGCACCGGGCCCGCCCCCAACGCCCAAACCGCCGGGTACCTCCCCGGCAACCACAATCTCTTCCGCCAGCGCCGCCATCGGCTCGCCCCGCCGGTAAAAGTCATGCACCCCGAGATCTCGGAAGTATTCAACGTACGCGCGTATCTGCTCCGGGTCGACTGACATCCCTCTCCAACGCTCGTCTACTCCGCCACCGGCTCTTCCGGGACGACCTTTTTCTGGGGCAGCTCATACCGCACCTGCCCCTGCTGAATCTCATCCTGCGCCACCCTGCAGGCCTTCATCGACGTCGTTGTGATCGTCGGCGCGGCTCCACCCTGCAGCTGCCGCGCTCGCCTGGCCGCACCCTTCACCAGACTGTACTTGTTGTGCAAAACACTCTCCGTCGTCATCCGGTCACCCCTTCCCAAAGACTCTACCCCAGCCCGCGCCGTTTCACCAACCAATATCCCCGTCAGCCCGTATCTCCGTCAGCTCTGCCCAAACGCCGCCAACACCTCTCGCAGCCGCCCCGACGCCTGATCCGTCCGGCACCCCTGCGCCACCTCCGCCACCCCATCCCCGGCCCCCCGCTCGCTCAGCACAATCGCCCGCATCTCCCCCACCGCGTGGTCCAGCACATCGTTGATCAGCGCATACCGGTACACCCATATGCGCTCGAGCTCCTTGCGCGCCTGCGACAGCCGCCGCTCAATCACCGCCTCGATCGTCATGTTCTCCGCCTCGCTCCGGTTGCGCAGCCGCATCTCCAGCACCTCCGGACTCGGCGGCAAAATAAAGATCGACACCGCCGTCGGCAGCCGCTCCATCACCTGCAACGCCCCCTGCACATCGATGTCCAGCAGCAGATCCTTGCCCAGCCCCCGCGCATGCGCAAGCGCCGCCACCGCCGTTCCGTAGTAGTTGCCGAACACCTCCGCCCACTCCAGAAACTCGCCCGCCTCCATCATCCGCTCAAACTCCGCGCGCGTGGTGAAGTGGTACTCCCGCCCATCCTCCTCCGATCCCCGCGGCACCCGCGTCGTATACGACACCGAAAAATCCAGGCCCTCCACCAGCGTCCGCAGCTGCGCCACCAGCGTCGACTTGCCCGAGCCCGAAGGCGCCGAAATGATGAACAGTATCCCCGCCATGCGATCTTCGTCCGTCTCCTCAGAAAGTCTCTCGCCGCTACCGATCCGCACCGCATCCCGCGCGCAAACAACTCCAGGCACAACCGCCGTCACTCCAGGTTCTGCACCTGCTCCCGAGCCCGCTCGATCTCCGTCTTCACCGCCAACCCCAGCTCCGTGATCCGCAACCCCTGCTCGCCCACCACCCCGCCCGTCTTCGACAGCATCGTATTCGCCTCCCGGTTCAGCTCCTGCAACAGAAAGTCCATGCGCTTGCCCACCTCCCCACCCTCCTCCAGCATCGCCACGAACCGCTCGACATGCGTCATCAGCCGAACATTCTCCTCGTCGATATCGCTCCGCTCCACCAGCAGCGCCGCCTCCGTCAACACGCGCTCTTCGCTCAGGTCCGCTCCCTCCAGCAGCTCTCGCAGCCGCCCGCGCAGTCGCTCTATCTGCGCATCCCGCACCCTCTCCCGAAGCCCCCCAATCTCCGCCGACATCGCCCGAATCCGCTCCATCGAAGCCCGTAGCTCCGCCGCCAGCGACGCTCCTTCCGCCGCCCTCACCTCAAGCAGCGCCTCCACCAACTCCCCCGCACACCCTAGCACCGCTCCCTCCAGCGCACCGTCGGCATCGGCCACACTCGCACGCTGCACGCCCATCACGCCCGGCAGCCGCAGCAGCACATTCAAATCCGGCTCGCCACGCAACTCGTGCCTCGACGCCGCCGCGCGAAACTCCCGTATCGCCGACCCTAGCAGATCGTCGTTCACCCGCAGCTCCCCTTCGCCCGATCGTTCGAGCACCAGCGTCACATCCACATGCCCCCGCACCAGCCGCGCCTTCAGCACCTGCCGCAGCTTCGCCTCCAAAGCATCCAGCCCGCCCGGCATCCGAAACTGCAGATCCAGAAATCGATGATTCACACTCTTCGCCGTCAGGCGAAACGCCACGCCACCCGGAGCCTCACCGGCCACCGTCGCAAACCCCGTCATCGACCAGATCGGCTTCACGAGATCCCCTCCACCGCCGCCATCTCCGGCACGCTGCCCTCCGCACCCACTTCATCGAACTGCAAGTTGTACAGCCTCTGATACGTCCCCGAGCTCCGCACCAGCTCCTCGTGCGTGCCGATCTCCGTGATGCGCCCATGCTCAATCACGGCAATCCTCGTCGCCCGCCGCACCGTCGACAGCCGATGCGCAATCACAAACACCGTCCGGCCCTGCATCAGGTTCGCCAGCGCCGCCTGCACAAACCGCTCGCTCTCCACGTCCAGCGACGACGTCGCCTCGTCCAGCACCAGAATCGGCGCATTCTTCAGAATCGCCCGCGCAATCGCGATCCTCTGCCGCTCCCCTCCGCTCAGCCGCGCGCCCCGCTCCCCGATCACCGTGTCATACCCCTCCGGCAGCCGCTCGATAAAGTCATGCGCCAGCGCCATCCGCGCCGCGTTCTCCACCCTCTCCAGCGGAACATCCGGCCGCCCATACGCAATGTTGTTGCGCACCGTATCGTTGAACAACACCGTCTCCTGCGTCACCTTCCCGATCTGCCTCCGCAGCGACTCGATCGTCACGTCCCGAACATCGTGCCCATCGATCAAAATGCGCCCCCGGTTCACATCGAAGAAGCGCGGAATCAGGTTCACCAGCGTCGACTTCCCCGCCCCGCTCGGGCCCACAAACGCAATCACCTCGCCCCGCGTCACATGGAGGTTGATCCCCTCCAGCACCTGCTTGCTCTGGCCCTCCTCCGCATACGCAAAACCCACATCCTCGAACCGAAAGCCCTGCTCGAATCCCTTCAGCGCGAACGCCCGCTTCTTCTCGCGAACCTCATCCTGCGCATCCACGAACCGGAAAATCTCCTCGCTCGCACCCAGCGCCTGCTGAAAGCTGTTGTAGAACAACGCAAACTTCCGAACCGGGTCGTACAGCGTGAACACCGCCACCAGAAACGCGATAAACGATCCCGTCGTCATGGAGTGGTGCAAGATCCGTCCACGCCCGATCAGCAGCAGCAGCGCAATCGCCACCGACCCCAGAGCATCCATCAGCGGCGACGAGATCGCCTGCACACTCACACTCCGCAGATTCGCCCGAAACAGCCGGCCCGCCGCCCGCCGGAACCGGTTCATCTCCCACATCTCCATCCCAAACGCCTTCACGATCCGGTTGCCCGTGATCGTCTCGTGCAAGATGTTCTGGATCTCCGCCAGCTTGTCCTGCCCACGGCGGGTCGTCACCCGCACCCGGCTCCCAATCCGCCGCGCCGACGAGATCACCACCGGCACAAACAGCAGCAGCACCCACGCCATCCGCCCGCCATACAAGATCACCACCACCGACATAAACAGGAGCGTGAACATCTGCTGCAGAAACTCGCCCAGCACGCTCGACATCGCAACCTGCACCTTCTCGATGTCGTTGATCAGCGTCGACAGCAGCGTCCCCGTCGTATGCTTCTGGAAGAACGCGACCGACCTCCGCAGCACCGCCTCATACAGGTCGTTCCGCAGGTCCGTAATCATCCCGAACCCCGCGTAGTTCACCAGGTACGTCCCCAGGTAATCGCAGCTCGACTTCAACACCGCCGACATCACCAGCGCATACGCCACCACCGTCCACGCGTTATGGAAATGACTCGGCACCAGAAAGTGCAAATTCAGCGGATGCGACAGGTGCGCAACCGGAAACACCAGCACATCCCGCGTCGGCGAGTCGGGCGACAGCACATTGTCAAAGATCGGCCGCACCAGCAGAATCCGGAACGCCGCCATCACCCCCACGGTCGCCATCAGCAGCACCGACCCGAAGAAGTACAGCAGGTACGGCCGCGCATACGCCAGCAGTCGAAGCAGCTGCCTCACACCCGACCTCTTCGACTCAACCTCGGCGTCCCTTGCATCTCGCCATTCTATCCGCGCCGGCCGCCCCCGACTTACCGCGGCATGTCCCGGTGCGTCGCCTTCACCCGGTACCCGTCGCGCCCCAGCCGCTTCGCCATCTCTTCCGCGATAAACACCGACCGGTGCTGCCCCCCCGTGCACCCAAACGCCACCGTCAGGTAGCTCTTGCCTTCCTTGATGTAGTGCGGCAGCAGAAACTCCAGCAGCTCCGTCGTCTTGTCCAGAAACTCCGCCGTCTGCGGAAAGTTCCGCACATACCGCGCCACCTTCGGGTGCCGCCCCGTCAGCTTCCGAAACTCCGGCACAAAGTGCGGATTGGGCAGAAACCGCACATCCAGCACCAGATCCGCATCCGTCGGCACACCATTCTTGAAGCCGAAGCTCACGCACGAGATCGTCAGGTTCGGCTGCCCGCTCTCATCCTTGCGCTCAAACTGCGCATTGATGTGCGCCCGCAGCTCATGGACGTTGAACTTCGTCGTGTCCAGCAGAATGTCCGCCACATTCCGGATCGGATCCAGCCGCTTCCGCTCCGCCCGGATCGACTTCACCACCGTCTCCTCGCGCCCCAAAGGATGCGGCCGCCGCGTCTCCGAAAACCGCCGGATTAGCGCCTCCTCCGACGCCTCCAGAAACACCAGTCGCGTCGGCAAAACACGCCGCACCTCCTCCAGGATCGCCGGGAACTCATCCAGCCGAATCCCCTCGCGAACATCGATCACCAGCGCCGCACGCTCAATCTGCGCAGACTGCCGCACCAGCTCCGCAAACTGCGGAATCAGCTCCAACGGCAGGTTGTCGACCGAGTAATACCCCAGATCCTCGAATGCCTTCAGCGCCGACAGCTTCCCCGACCCCGACATTCCCGTGACGATGACCAGTTCCCCACTGTCCGCGTCGGCCTGCTTCTTGCCCTTCTTTGCTGTCTTGCGAGCGCCCGGCATGGAGGCATCCTAGCATCACCCGAAGCTGCAATGCCTCCACCCCAAACGCCTACGCGTCCGGAGCCGCCGGCCCACGATCAGTCCCGTCCGCCACCTCGGGCATCATCGTCTTCAACGCCTCCTTCGGATGGTGCCGCGTCGTCGTGTGCTTCTGCTTCTGCTTCACCGCCTGCTGCTCCAGCTTCCCCAGCGCATCGTGGAGCGCCGCCGTCATCTCCACACCCTCGGCCGTCGCCACAAAATCGTAAAACTTCGCCTTCATCGTCACTTCGGCGATCTGCCGGTACTTGTCCACCGTCAAAATCACGTGCACGCTTCCACTGTCGCCCGAGATCTTCGCAATCCGCGAGATCCCCTCCTCCACCTGCTGCTTGTGCTTCGGTGTAATCGTCGTCTGCCGACCCGTGTACTCAACATTCATAGGCACCTCGCTTCGCTAGCCATACTAGTCGCATTCCGTGCCCGTATCGAATCCGGCCTCAAACCCACAGCCCGCCGCGAAGCCCGCCCTCGCTCCCTGCCGAACCCCGCCCTACCGCACCCGTCGCTGATGCGTACTCGGAATCTGCATGTCCTCGCGATACTTCGCGACCGTCCGCCGCGTCACCTGGATCCCCTGCCGCTGCAGCTCCGCCGCCAACTGGTCGTCCGTCAGCGGCTTGCGCTCATCCTCGTCCTCGATCAGCTTCTTCACCTTGCGCTTCAGCAGCACCAGCGGCAGATCCCCGCCCTCCGGCCCGTTCACGCCCTCCGAGAAAAAGAACCGCAGCTCAAACACACCCTGCGGCGTGTGGACATATTTGTTCGCCACCGCCCGGCTCACCGTCGAAGGATGCACCCCGATCTCCTCCGCCACCTCCTTGATCATCATCGGATGGAGCGCCTCCACCCCGTGCTCCAGAAAATCCCCCTGCCGCCGCACAATCACATCGCACGTCCGCACAATCGTGTTCTTGCGCTGCTCGATATTCCGCAGCAGCTGGATCGCCGACTTGTAGCGCTCCTTCACGTACTCCTTCACCTGCTTCTCCGTCTGCTTCTGCGCCAGCATCTTCCGGTAGTCCTGGTTCAACCGCAGCGCCGGCAGATCCTCTTCGTTCATCAGCACCACAAACTTGTCGTCGCGCTTCACAAACGCCACATCGGGTTCAATCAGCCGCGTCGCCGTCTCGTTGTACCGCTGTCCCGGCCGCGGATCCAGCGTCCGGATGTACTCCACCGCCGCCTGCACCTCTTCGGCCGTGCGCCCGCAGCTCCGCGTCAACTCCCGCATGTCCTTCTTCTGCAGCAGCGGCAGGCAGTTCATCACCACGTGGCACGCAATCGTGAACACGTCCTGCCGTGTCTCGTCCGCAACTGCCTCCACTCCACTCCATCGGCTGCGGCGCCGCAACGCCAGCTCCGCCTCTTCCCTCTGCGCCGCGATCTGGATCAGCAGACACTCCTTCAGATCCCGCGCTCCAACACCCACCGGGTCCAGGTGGTTCACCACCCTGCGCGCCTCGATCACCGCCGCCATCAGCATCCCGGAGTTCGCCTCGGCCGCCGCCGCCGCCAGATCGATCGTCGCGCGCACCGCCTCGTCGTCCGTCTCCCCCGCATGCTGCCACGCCGGCGCTACCCTCGACCGGGTCCCCCGCTCAAACGGAATCGGCTCCGACCGCGGCGGCTCCTGCCTCAGCAGGAGCGCCTCCGCCAGCTCCTCATCGCTCGCCAGAAGATATCCCCGCTCATCCAAATTGCCCACCACCAGCTCCGCCGCCGCGCGCACCTCAGGCCGCAGCGTCAACGACCCAAGCTGCCATCCCAGATGATCGCTCAACGTGCTCGGTTGCGAGAGAAAATGCTCAAACGAGGGCTTGTCGTACTCCTCAAAATTCGAAGCCGTCTTGTACCCCGGATCCAGGTAGTCCTGGAAGTAGCTCCCAAAATCAATCTCGTCAAACGGGTCCTTCTCCGGCCGCTCGCTCTCCGCCGCAACCTCCTCGGCCGAGCGCTCCCGGTCCCCCTCCCGGCCCGCAATCTCCTCGTACGAGATGCCCGTCTCTTCCACCTCTTCAAGCACCGGGTTTTCGATAATCTCCGTGTTGATCATCTCCTTCAACTCCAGCTTGTTCAGGGCCAGCACACTGACCATCTGCACCAGGCCGGGCGTCAGTATTTGTCGTTGTGAGACCTTGAGATTGAGCTTGGGTTGAAGTAGCAAGATGTCCTCTGGCAGATCCGTCGAAGGTGGTGCGCCGTGTCGCAAAGCTGCGATCGGCAAATGTCGGATCGCATTCTGTGCGGCGACCCATCGCTGTCGTCGTGCACACAGTCTATATCGCTGTGCCTCCGACTGGTCTCAGTCTAAGCCCAGGAAACCGTGAAGAAATGCAGAAAAAACGCGGGTTACAACGCAAGTTGTACCGCTTCCGGCAGCCGCTTCCCAATACGGTTCAGTCCATCCGGAAGTTGTCCCCAAGATAAATCCTCCGCACCTCCGGATCGCCGCCCAGCTCCCTCGGCGTCCCGGCGCGAAAGATCTTTCCCTCGTTGATGATGTACGCCCGGTCCGTCACCGACAGCGTCTCCCGCACATTGTGATCCGTAATCAACACGCCAATCCCGCTGCGCTTCAACCCGAAAATAATCTCCTGTAAATCAATCACCGCGATCGGATCGATCCCCGAAAACGGCTCGTCCAGCAAAATAAACGCCGGTTCGATCGCCAGGCATCGTGCAATCTCCACCCGCCTCCGCTCCCCTCCGCTCAACGCATACCCGCGCGTCTTGCGCACATGCGCCAGATTCAGGTCCTCGATCAGCCGCTCCGTGCGCGTCCTTCGCGTCTCCCAGCTCAACTCCTGCGCCTCCAGCACCGCCAGGATGTTGTCCTCCACCGTCAGCTTCCGGAACACCGACGGCTCCTGCGGCAGATAGCTGATCCCGTGATTCCTCGCCCGCAAATACATCGGCAGGTGGCTGATGTCGCGACCATCCGCCAGCACCCTCCCCGCATCCGGCCGCACCAGCCCCACAATCATGTAAAAGCTCGTCGTCTTCCCCGCGCCGTTTGGCCCCAGCAGCCCCACCACCTCGCCCTGCGTGATCTCGAGGCTCACCCCCCGAACCACCTGCCGCCCGCCGTAGCTCTTCGCGATCTCCTCGGTCGAAAGCGTCTTCATGGATGCCGGCGAACCTGCGTCTCCGTCCGTACCCGCCGCCCCGCCTCACCCTTCGCGTTCCCCACAACCATGACGCTATTATCGCCCGCGTGGAACTGGAGAGCGCTCCCTGAAACCGAGCCCTGCACCTCATCCACCACCGTCGGCGCCGTCCCCGCCGTCCCCGTCATCACAAACATCCCATCCGCCGCCGTGTACACCAGCCGCTCTCCCGTCGCCCGCCGCCCCGGCTGCACCACCTCCACCGACCCCTCCGCCGTCACCCGCTCCACACCGCCCCCCATCAAGC
>JAABUQ010010618.1_pt1 | contig 12011 bp, 12 predicted proteins | sample 5560001 | NCBI WGS metagenome assembly JAABUQ01 (sample SAMN10711888, study PRJNA513371) | rock metagenome | isolation source: Antarctica rocks | place: Antarctica: Victoria Land, Finger Mt nord | collected 2015-12-18
TCCCGCGCGGGGTGGGTGACAGACAGGGACCGTGGCGTGGAGAGCCGACGGTTGCCCATTGGTAAGTGTAGTGGTACGCGCGCACCTCACCTGAGAAGAGCGACTACTGCAACGGTGAACGGCAACGAGAAGGGAAACAAGATGATGGTCGGGATCGTCGCGACGTCCCGCGGTCCTTCCCGTCGCAATCGACCTCCCGGTCCTCGGGCGGGGCCCGGACGGTCCCGGAGCCTTGGAGCCGGGACGCCGCCGAGGTGATCGCTGAGGGGTGGTATCGCCCGCTTCCGGAAGACTTCCGGCCGACTTATGACAACGATCTGGCGAACCAAGGGCTCGATCGCGTTCGGCGTCCCCGGGCCGGGCTCTTGTCGGTCCATGAAGATCGATCCGGGCGAGAAAACAGGTGGGAGGGAGGTGCCCTGGACCTGCCGATGAGGCTCGATCCGAAAATCGACGGGGACGCTGACGAGATCGGGCGCGGATGCTACGATGATCCGGCCCGTGCCCGGTCCACGATCGGGCTGGAAACCAGGATTGCACCGCTCCGAGGCTTTCGTTCGATGACCACGCCGAGCACGCCGATCGACCTGAGGTCCGACACCGTCACCCGACCGACCGCCGCGATCCGGCGGGCGATGGCCGAGGCCGAGGTCGGCGACGACGTGATGGGGGAAGACCCCACCGTCATCAAGCTCCAGGAGCGGACGGCCGAGCTCCTGGGCAAGGAGGCGGCGCTCTTCGTCCCCTCGGGCACGATGGCGAATCAGCTCGCCATCGGGGCCCATTCCAGGCCGGGGGACGAGCTGCTCTGCGACCCCTACGCCCACGTCTATATGTGGGAAGGGGGGGGCCTGGCCCGGCTCTGGGGCCTGACGGCTCGGACGGTCGAGCCGGCCCGGGGCCTGCTGACCCAGGACGACATCAAGGGGATGATCCGCCCGGTCGACCCCCACTATGCCCAGACCCGGCTGGTCTCGCTGGAGAACACCCACAACCGCCGGGGGGGGAAGGTCCACCCGATCACCGCCGTCGCCGAGATTTCGGGCTGGGCCAGGGCCAACCACCTGGCGATGCACCTCGACGGCGCCCGGCTGATGAACGCCGTGGTCGCCAGCGGGATCGCGGCCAAGGAGTGGGCGCGGTACTTCGACTCGGTGGCGATCTGCTACTCCAAGGGGCTGGGCGCGCCCATCGGCTCGGCCCTGGTCGGGTCGGCCGACCTGATCCACGAGGCCCACCGGCTCCGCAAGGTCCTCGGCGGCGGGATGAGGCAGGCGGGGGTGATCGCGGCAGCGGCCTTGCATGCCCTGGACCACCACGTCGAGCGGCTGGCCGAGGACCACGCGAACGCCCGGGTCATCGCCCGGGCGGTCGAGGAGACCGAGGGGCTCTCGCTCGAACATGGCCCGGTCGAGACGAATCTCGTCTGGATCGCCGTCGACCCGGCCCTGGGCACGGCTCGCGAGGTCGCCGCCCGACTCAAGGAGGCCGGCGTGCTCGTCGCGGCCCTCGGCCCCCGGGTGATCCGCGCCGTGACCCACCTGGACGTGACCGAGGCCGACGCCCGACGGGCCGCCGACGTGCTCCGGGGGGTCGCCAAGCTGGCGACCGCCTGAGCCTGACTCGATGAGGACCGCCCCCGGATGCCGGTCGACCACCCCTGGGACCTGACCACGCGCGAGGCCCGCGACCTCCAGGCCGAGCTGGCCGGGCAGGTCGACGCGACGACCCCCCTGCCCGACTGGCGGACCCTGGCGGCGGCCGACGTCTCGTTCAACCAGGGGGGGGACACCCTCTACGCCGCGGTGGTCGTGGTGGCAGCCGAGACGTTCGAGGTGATCGAGCGGGTCGGCCTGGCCAGCCCGGCGAAGTTCCCGTATGTCCCCGGCCTGCTCTCGTTCCGCGAGGCCCCGCCGCTGCTCGAAGCGTTCGACCGGCTCAAGGCCCGGCCCGACGTCGTGCTCTGCGACGGCCAGGGGGTCGCGCATCCCAGGCGGTTCGGGATCGCCAGCCACCTGGGCCTCCGGCTCGGGCTGCCCACCGTCGGCTGCGCCAAGAGCCGCCTGTTCGGCGAGCACGACGAGCCGGGACCGAAGCGAGGGGATCGGGCCCCGTTGGTCGACAAGGAGGGCGCGGTCATCGGCGCCGTGCTGCGGACGAAGGACCGGGTCAAGCCGCTCTACGTCTCGGTCGGCCACCGCTGCGACCTCGAAAGCGCGGTGGCGCTGGTCCTGGCGACGACCCGGAAGTACCGCGTGCCGGTCCCGACCCGCCTGGCCCACGACTACGTCAACGAGGTCCGCCGGGCAACGATGAAGGGTTGAGCGGGCCCTCGGGGCCCGGGGTCGATCGGTCCGTCAAACCGGTTCGGGTCACTCCTCGCGCATCGCGAGCAATCATGCGGGGCGGGCCCCAATCTGATCGACGGAATCCTATATTTTAGGTGTTGACATACTTGCCGATGTCGTGGGCGAGGTTGTCGAGGATCAGGGGCATGTAGAGCTTGCGGCGAACGTGGTAGTCGGCTTCGAGGCAGCGATCGGCGAGGGCGAGGACGGCGTCGGGGTCGAGCCGGGCGGCGAGGGTGGCGGCGGCCTTGCGGTCGAGCGGGTCGGGGCCGCTCGGGTCGAGGCCGGCGGCCAGGTGCATGGCCTGGCGGAAGAGGCGGAGCAGCTCGCCGACGATCAGGCGGGCCCGGTCGCGCTGGGCGGAGCCCTCCTTGCCGGCGAGCTTGACGAAGGCGAAGATCCGCTGGGCGAGGGCGGAGGGGTCGAACCCCCTGGGGGCGGTGACCTCGTCGAGCAGGCCCCGGCGGAAGTCGGCCAAGGCCGGGTCGGCCAGCCCTCGGGCCCGGGCCACGCTCCCCTCGGCCCGCTCGGCCAGGGCCTCGGCCGAGCCCAGCCCTTCGGCCACCCCCTGCTCGACCAGGACGCTCGCCAGCTCGTCGCGCGGCAGCGGGTCGAACCGGACCACCCGGCAGCGCGAGAGCAGGGTGTCGAGCTGGGCCTCGGTCGAAGTGCCGATCAGGATCAGGACCGAGCCGCTGGGGGGCTCCTCCAGGGTCTTGAGGAAGGCGTTGGCCGCCTCGTCGTTCATGTCGTCGGCGTCGTCGACGATGGCGACCTTGCGGGTCCCCCGGGCCGGCTTCAGGCCGAGGTCGAGGCAAAGGTCGCGGATGACCCGGATCGGCAGCTCGTGGCGGTCCTCGGGCCGGGCCACCTGGAGGAGGTCGGGGTGGGTGCCGGCGGCCACCTGGACGCAGCCGGGGCAGGTCCCGCACGGGGCGAGGTCCGCCTCGGGCACGCGCTCGCAGAGCAGGGCCTGGGCCAGCTTGAGGGCGAAGGTCCGCTTGCCGACCCCCTCCGGCCCGACGAACAGGAGGGCGTGCGGCAGCCGAGCCCGGCCCATCGTCCGCCGGAGCGACTCGACCACCCGGTCATGGCCTCGGATCGATTGCCAGGGCACGCAGCACCTCGCCTTGGATGTCCCGGGCCACCGAGTCGGGGTCGCCCGACCCATCGACCACCGCGATCGCCGCCGGGTAGGCCGCGACGGCCCGGAGGAACCCGTCGCGGACCCGGGATTGATAGTCGAGCCCCCGGTCCTCGATCCGGTCTCGGCTCGGGCCGATCCGCCCGCGGGCGACGCTCGGGTCGACGTCGACGATCACCGTCAGGTCGGGCATCAGGCCGCCCGTCGCGGCCCGGGCCACGTCCCAGACCTCGGCCACGTCGAGCCCCCCGGCATACCCCTGGTACGCCACGTTGGACAGGACGAACCGGTCCGACACGACGAACGCCCCCCGGGCCAGCGCCGGCCGGATCACGTCCTCGACGAGCTGGGCCCGGCTGGCCATGTACAGGAGCATCTCGGCCCGCATCCCGATCCGGACCTCGGACCGCTCCTTGACCAGGGTCCGGAGCCGCTCCCCCAGCGCGGTGCCGCCGGGGTCGCGGCAGGCGACCACCTCGCGGCCGAGCGACCCGAGCCAGCTCGCCAGTCGCACCGCCTGGGTCGTCTTGCCGCCGCCGTCGGGCCCCTCCAGGGCCACGAACCGGCCCGGGATCTCGCTCGGCTTCATCCGCTCGCTTCCTCCCTGCCCTCGGGGCCGCACGGCCCCCATCCTAACCCAACCGGCCGCCGCGAGGAACCGCGATCACTCGTCGTCCCACGCACCGAGGAGCCGGCGGACGCAGACGAGCTGGCCGACGTGGTAGGCGTTGTGGTCGGCGACGAGCAGGGCCTCGCGGAAGATCGTCTGGCCGTCGCCGTGGGGGATCTTGGCGAAGAGGTCGGTTTTGGGGTTGGTCGCCAGGTCGGCCATCGCCCGGAGGTCGGCCCGGAAGGCGGCGACGGTCCGGTCCCAGGCCTCGGGGTCGGGCGGGGAGTCCCCCTCGGGCCAGTAGCCTTCGGGCCACGGGGGCGAGACGTGGGCGGCGTCGACGGAGAACTGGAGGATGTCGTGCTGGGCGATCCGCATGTGCTCGACCAGCCGCCAGGCGGTGTGGGTGAGCCCGGGCGGCCGGGCCCCCCGGAGCTCGGCCGGCAGGTCGGCGATCGCCCGCTCGAAGTCGACGTGCGCGTGCCCTTCGAGCAGGAGGGCGTGGAGGTGGTCGCGGAGGATCGGCAATGAGTCCATCGGTCGGCGTCTCTCCAGGATCGGCGCGGGATCAGGCCACCTCGAAGCGGGCGACGATGACGGTGATGTTGTCGCGCCCGCCCTGCTCGTTGGCCCGGCGGACGAGGCTTCTGGCGGCGTCGTCGGGGGTGGCGGAGTCGCCGAGGATTCGGGCGATCTCGGCGTCGGCGACCATCTCGGTCAGGCCGTCGGAGCAGAGCAGGAGCCGGTCGCCATCTTCGAGGGCGAGGGTGACGACCTCGGGCTCGACGCCGAGGTTGGGGCCGCCGACATAGTTGGTGAGGAGGTGCCGGGAGGCGTGGCGGTGGACCTCGTCCGGGTGGATCTCGCCGACCTCGGCCAGCTTCCGGGCCATCGTGTGGTCGCTGGTGAGCTGCTCGAGCCGGCCGCGCCGGTAGAGGTAGGCCCGCGAGTCGCCGACGTGGACGATGAAGAGGTCGACGCCCACGCTGTAGGCCAGGGTCAGGGTCGTGCCCATCCCCTGGAGTTGGGCCTCGGCCCGCCCTTCGCCGATGACCGCCCGGTCGACCTGGCGGAAGTAGTCGTGCAGCCGCTCGATGAGCAGGCGGGCCTCCTCCTCGTCGATCCGCGTGGCCCACCTCGGCGAGTCCAGGACGAGCCCGACCCCGGTCCGGATCGCCAGGCGGCTGGCCCGGTCGCCCGCCGCCATCCCGCCCATCCCGTCGGCGACAACCATCCCGTAGGCCACCTCGTCGACCTGCTCGGGCAGGTCCCCCGCCGGCAGGTTCGCGTCCAGGAGGCGGAACGACCGGCCGATCCGGGCGACGGCGTAGTGGTCCTCGTTGTTCCCCCGGACCCGCCCTGCGTCGGAGGCCGCGGCGAACTCCATCCGGACCTCGCGCCGAGGGGACCTCGACCGAGTCGTGCCGGCCCCCCGGTCCTCGGTCGTGCTGTTCTGCCCCATCGCGCCCTCCCCTCGACCGGCCCTGCCCTCGGGCTCAAGGATGGCCGGAAGTCCGGGCGGATTGCAACCGAAACCCGGCCGAACTCGCCGGGTTCGATCCCGATCAGTCCAGGAGGCCCTGCTCGATCAGGAGCTGGACATGCTCGAAGTCGATCCGCCTCGACAAGGAAGCCCCCTCCCGGATCCGACGCAGGAGATCGGCGGAGACCGGGGGCTGCATCCGGAGGACTCCGGCCCCCTGCAACAATTGCAGCTTGGCGAGCGAAGCTTGTCTCGCCGGGCGATAGCAGATGCAGGTCTTGTGCGTCACCCGGGGATGCTCGCCCGCCTCGATCAAGCAGGCGTTTTCCTTGTCGACGTCGAAGCTGGTCATGCTGACAATCAGGACCCGCTCGGCGTCCTTCTTGGGCTCGGAGATGACGACCCAGAGGTGCCCGTCGGCCGACTTATCGGGCAGGTAGAACGCATCGCCGGCTCGCATCGTCAGGCCCCGAAGACCTCGTCCAGGTAGCTCCGGAGGGCTTCCTCCCGCTCGGCCAGCGGGATCTGATCGGCCCGGCCCTGGGCCTTCAAGGCCTCGGCCCAGGAAATCGGCCTGGCGGTGTCGGGTTCGTAAGTGTCCCGCCATTCGGGGAACGCGTGGGTGATGTCGCAGATCTCCCAGGCGTCGTGGTCCCGGAAGCGGTCGGTCACCTCGCGGAGCTTGTCGACCTCGTCCCGATTCAGCTTCCCCCGCCCGATCGGCTTTCGCATCTCGATATTGTGGTCCGACGTGCGAAATGCGTCGGACCACTCGCCCGCCCTGGCGTCCCGGCCCTTGATCAGGTCGTAGACCTGGACGAGGACCGGGCCATGTTTCATGGCGACCGCCCGATCGCCGGTGATGGGGCTGCCGATCTCGGCCAACATCTCCCGATCGGCCACGTACAACAGCTTCAACAGCCGGATCGACTCCATCCGGTCGCCGTCGAGCGAGAGCAGGACCCCGGCGGCCTGCATCGCCTTCTCGAAGTGGAATCGAAACTGCACGAGTCGCCCCCCTCCACGCCCGATCGCCCGTCGGTGGTCAACTCTAGGGTCGGGCCCGGGTCGCGTCAATCGGGCCCGGGCCTCGCTCCCGCTCGCTTCACTCCAGCCCGAACGGGACCGGCAGGAGGAAGGCGTGCTGCTCGTAGAGGCTCCAGGAGCCCCCCCACGAGGTGTACTGGGCGAGGAAGACGATCGCGGCGTAGGCCAGGACGACCGGGATCGCCCCGAGCCGGGCCGGCCACCGCCAGGCCCAGTGCCTCGGGAGTTCGCGGCGGTCGGCCCGGGCGTAGGCCCAGCCGCAGAGCAGCCGGGCCGGGGCCAGGAATGCGACGAAGAGCAGGCCGGGGACCCAGGCGGCCTCCCTCGGGACCATCTCGATCTTGAGCAGGTAGAGCGGGACCGCCGCCGCCAACGTCGCCAGCAGGCCCAGGGCGAAGGCCCAGGGGGCCCGACGGAACCGAGCCATCACCGCCCGGCGCTCGAACAGGGCCCGGAACCGCCCCTCGGCCGCGAATCGGGCCTGGAGGAACGGCAAAGGGGGGACCACCCACGCCATCGCCAGCGCCCCGGCCAGGCCGACCGGCGGCCAACGTCGCCCGAGCAGCAGGAGCGTCACCGGCACCGCCAGCCAGGCCAGGGTCCCGGCGAAGCCGAGCAGGCCGACCCGGAAGTAGCGCGGCAGCCGGAGCGACCCGGCGAAGTCCCAGGTCGAGTCGCGGGCCTCGGCGTAGAGCCCCGGCCGGCCGAGCCTGCGGCCCAGCCAGAGGAGCGTCCCCGGCGGCCAGGCGAAGTCGCGGAGCCTCCCCCCTCGGAGGCAGCTCGCGGCGACGTGGGCCGCGGTCAAGCCCGCCAGCGCGAACAGGGCCGCCCGCCACACCCGGGCGATCGCCCCGCCCGGGTCGATCAGCTCGGCAGAGCTGGCCAGGGAGGCCACCAGCTTCAGCGGCAGGAGCGACAGCCAGGCCCCGGCCACCAGCCCGCCGACCCGGCCCGCCCGGCGGATTCCGAAGATCCCGTCGCGGAACCGGCCCGACCTCGCCACCCGGCCCGAGGCTTCGAGGAAGTAGCCCAGGCCGAGGAACTGGACCACCGGCAGCGCCGAGACCACCGCCAGGCCCACACCCAGCGACGCCGCCCCGAACGCCCAGGCCAGGCCCGAGGCCAGGCACCGGCCGACCCGCAGGGCCCGGCCCGGGGCGCGCGGGGGCCTCGGCGTTTCCGCCGCGATCGGCTCGGGCATGGCGATCGTCGAGAGTTCCTGCATCGCCAGAGGATACCGGCCAGCGAGGCCGCCGGTTTCGCCGGACCACGCTTTCTGAAACGATCCCGACGCCCGACGGGTATGATCGGGCGAGCCACCCGTCACGGGAGACCCTTCGATCATGGGACGACGCGACGCCCTCTTCCTCGGCGTCATCCTCGCCGGATCGGCCGCGATCGGCCCCAGCCTGGCCCCCCCTCGGTCGAGCCCGGGCGACGCCCGGCCCTCGGCGCGGGTCGATCCCGGTGTCCGCGACGCGGCGGCCCGGGTCGACGCCGCGCTCCGCGACCCCTCGGCCCCTCGGGTCGCGGGACGGGCCCCCGACCTGGCGGTGATCCGCCGGCTCTCGCTCGCGATGGCGGGGACGATCCCGTCGCTGGAGGAGATCCGCCGGATCGAGGCCGGGCCGGCGGAGGCTCGGGTCGAGCGGCACCTCGATGCGCTCCTGGGCGACCGCCGGTCCGCCGACTACCTGGCCGAGCGGCTGGCCCGGGCGTTCGTGGGCGTCGAAGGGGGCCCGTTCCTGGTCTACCGCCGCCGCCGGTTCGTCGCCTGGCTCAGCGACCAGTTGATGGCCAACCGCCCGTATGACGCCTTGGTCCGCGACCTGATCTCCGGCCTCGGGCTCTGGACCGATCACCCGGCGACCAACTTCGTCACCGTCGCCTACGACCCGATCAAGGAGGAGCCCAACGCCGAGCGGCTCGCCGCCCGGGTCGCCCGGGCCTTCCTCGGCGCCCGGATCGACTGCGCCCAGTGCCACGACCACCCGTTCCAGCCCTGGAAGCAGGCCGACTTCCGCGGGCTCGCCGCCTACTTCGGACAGGCCCGCTCCGGCCTGACCGGCATCCGCGACGACCCGACGCTCGCCTTCACCGTCGAGGACCGCCGCTCCGGGAAGTTGGTCGCCGTCGAGCCCCGGGCCCCGTTCCTCCCCGGGCTCGACCCCAAGGTCGGCACCCGCCGAGAGCGGCTGGCCCGCTGGGTGACCGACCGAGGGAACCCCTCGTTCGCCCGGAGCGCCGCCAACCGGGCATGGGCCCTCCTCTTCGGCCGGCCCCTGGTCGAGCCCGTCGACGACCTCCTCGCCGCCGGCACCGAAGTGCCCGAAGCCCTCCGCCTCCTCGCCGACGACTTCGCCGCGAACGGCCACGACCTCCGCCGCCTGATCCGGACCATCGCCGCGACCGATGCCTTCCGAGTCGACTCCGCGACCCCCGACGACCGACCCGCCCTCCAAGCCCCCTGGTCCACCTTCCCCCTGACCCGGCTCCGCCCCGAGCAGGTCGCCGGGGCGCTCCAGCAGGCCGCCTCGACCCGGACCATCGACGCCCAGTCCCACATCCTCGTCCGCCTGGCCACCTACGGCGGGGTCAACGACTTCGTCCGCCGCCACGGCGACCCCGGCGAGGCCGAGTTCGACGACGAAGCCGCCAGCACCATCCCCCAGCGCCTCCTGATGATGAACGGCGACCTCGTCGACAAGAGCATCAAAGCCGACCTCGGCAACGCCACCGCCCGGATCGCCCTGCTCGCCCCCGACGACGCCCGGGCCGTCGAGGCCGCGTACCTCGCCATCCTCACCCGCCGCCCCACCCCCGAAGAGGCCCGCCACTTCGAGGGCCGCATGGCCGGCACCCGCGGCGAGGACCGAAAGGCCCGGATCACCGACCTCGCCTGGACCCTGCTCAACGCGACCGAATTCTCCTGGAATCACTGACATAGGAGTTACGCGGTAGTGAACCTCTGTCCGTGACAATCGGACGGTTGGGTGGCTGGAATAGGGGTTCTGGGTGATCCAGGCGAGTAAGATGTCTACCGAACTGGCCCGGATCTACGCAAATCTTACGGACAGGCGAACACTACGGCGTAACTCCTATGACAACGCAGATCGTGTCGTTGGTTCGGAGTCATCCTGCCGGGCTAGGGCTTTCAGGGGGATGAGGGTTGACCGGACTTCTTCCGTTTGTAGACGCAACAGAGAAAGCCTTTGCCATCCTTCGTGGTGAATTCCTTGGGCCTATCCTCGCCGGGTCGGGCGAAGCAAAGCCTCAAGACATCACCGTCAATTTCATAGATGCCGGGCACGGTCTGGTCCTCGAACGGTCCATCTTGATCCCAAGTATTGATGGCTTTAGGCTTGCGGGACGGCTCCAACGTCACGACACCTCGACGGCGGATCGTTTCTCCTGCCCGCAGGGTTAGCTTGTTGCCCTCATAGTTCGAGTTCCAATCTCGAAAGTTCTCGGGGGGCACGGCTTCGCCGTCGACCTCCATCGTCACCAAGGCCCAGGTACCTTGCAGCTTGGCGAGATCGGAGTCGACCGGGGCGTCGGCAGTCAGCAGCAGGGCGGAGACCAGGGCGAGTACAGCGACCATCGTCTAATCCTCGATCGTGGGGGCGATTTTTGCAATGAGCCCCCACCATACCAGGCACCCGGCCGTCGGTCGATCCAGAGGACAAGAAGCGAGACACCGTTGACCGAGGTCATCGCGTTTCACCGGTCCGATTCACCGAGCAAGGGACCCGCCATGCGACCCCCGACATTCGACCGCCGCGAGGCCCTCAAGCTCGCCTCCTTCGCCGCCCTCGGCTGGCTCACGCCGGTCGGGCACCTCCTGGCCAGGCAGGCCGAGGGGCTCGACGGCCCGGGCCGGTCGGTCATCCTGCTCTGGATGAACGGCGGTCCCAGCCAGCTCGAAACCTTCGACCCCCACCCGACCCGCAAGATCGCCGGCGGTTCGAAGGCGATCGCCACCGCCGCCCGAGGGGTCCAGGTCGGCGCCGGCTTCGAGGCGCTGGCCGGGGTGATGGACCGGGTCGCCCTGGTCCGCTCCCTGGTGAGCAAGGAGGGGGACCACGAGCGCGGGTCGTACCTGATGAAGACGGGGTACCGGCCCGACCCGACGGTCCAGCACCCGTCGCTCGGGGCGATCTGCTGCCACGAATTGCCCGTCGCCGGCGTCGAGATCCCCCGGCACGTCTCGATCCGGCCCGGCCAGTGGCCCGGCCGGGGGGGCTTCCTCGGCGGCCGGTTCGACGCCTTCCTCGTCGACGACCCGGCGAAGCCCCTGCCCGACGTCCTCCCTCGGGTCCCCTCGGCCCGCGACCTCGCCCGGGTCGAGGACCTCGGGGTCGTCGAGAAAGCCTTCGCCCGGGGTCGGGCCGACCGGGTGGCGGCCACCCTGCACCGCGAGACGCTCGACCGGGCCCGGACCCTGATGACCTCCGAGCAGCTCCGGGCCTTCGACCTCGCCCGAGAGCCGCTCGCGACCCGGCTCGAATACGGCGAGACCCCCTTCGGCCGGGCCTGCCTGGCGGCCCGTCGGCTGACCGAGGTCGGCGTCCGCTGCGTCGAGGTGACCCTCGATGGCTGGGACAGCCACGTCAACAACCACGAGGTCCACCGCGACCGAATCCGCGATCTCGACCCTGCTTTCGCCGCCCTGATCCGCGACCTCGACCGCCGAGGCACCCTGTCCCGGACCGTTGTCCTGTGCGCCGGGGAGTTCGGCCGGACCCCGACGATCAACCTCGCCGGAGGCCGCGACCACTGGCCCAACGGCTACAGCCTGGCCATCGCCGGGGGGGGCATCAAGGGAGGCCAGGCCGTCGGCGAGACCGACCCCGAAGGCCACAAGGACCCCGCCCGCAAGCTCGCCGTCGCCGACGTCCACGCCACCATCCTGCACGCCCTCGGCCTCGACCCCCTCAAGGAAAACGTCTCCCCCGTCGGCCGACCCATCAAGCTCAGCGAGGGCAAGGTCATCGCCGAGCTGTTGGCGTGACGCCGCAGCCAGACAGGCTTAAGAAAATTGCTCATCAATGGATCGGTCGAAGGAAAGCGGACTGGCTCCGGCAATGGACGAGCGTTGCCAGTCCCAAATAGCATTAAATATGTTAATGTATTTAAATATTTGCACATAGATTTTGCGGGATTTCTCATCAAGCCGCGACCGGAGCGTATCGATCAACGGATCGATGCATCCAGAGGGTTCTCGGGAGCATGGGTGTGTGACAACTCTTCGATCCCGGGGACTGTCTCATCCCTCATTCCGTGCGGTTGACAGTCCTTGCGTCAGCTCGGCCGGATCGGTCTGAAGAAGTGCCCAGAAGTCGAACGTGGGCAGATCCATCCCCAACGCCTGATACGGGC
>JAABUQ010010619.1_pt1 | contig 12009 bp, 11 predicted proteins | sample 5560001 | NCBI WGS metagenome assembly JAABUQ01 (sample SAMN10711888, study PRJNA513371) | rock metagenome | isolation source: Antarctica rocks | place: Antarctica: Victoria Land, Finger Mt nord | collected 2015-12-18
CGCGCGGCGTGGCGGCGGGGCTGCTGGCCTTTTTCGTGGCCGCGCCGTACACCATCGTCTGGTACGTGGGGTGGAGTTTCGCCCTGCTGTGCTTGCGGTGGCGGTCCCGTCTCACCTCGGTGGCGCTGGTCGTGTGCTTCGTGGAGATCGCGGCCGCCGAGCAGCCCCGCCGCGCCACCGTCGGCTTCACCAAGCACCTCCTCGATGTCACCACCGTCCTGTTGTGGGCGGTGGAGGCAGCGGCGGTGGGCTACCTGGCGTGGCTGGCGTGGCGCGCCATCCGCTCTCCCCGTGCCGTCGAGCCGCCGCCCGAAGCCCACGATGTGCGGGTGTTGGAGCCGGTCTGAGCTCGCCTGACTCGGGCGCCGATCACCGCAAGGGGAAACCCACCACGGCCTCCAGCTCGGTGATGGCTCGCTCTGGATCGGTCACCTTGATGGTGGCCATCCCGAGGGCCCGTGCCGGTTTGAGGTTGACGCCGAGGTCATCGAGGAACACCGCTTCGCTCGGTTCGATGGACAGCTCGGCGCAGGCCATCGCGTAGAAGCGGGGGTCCGGCTTGCGCACACCGACCCTGCTCGACTCGATCACCACGTCGAACAAGTCGAGCACCTCGCCGTGCTCGGCCCGTCCGCCGTCCACACCGCAAGTCGACTCCGTGTTCGTCGACCCCGTGTTCATCGCCACGACGTTGTTCGTGAGCAGCGCCGTCTTCAGCCGTTCACGGCAACGACGCACAGCCTCGACCATGGCCGGTCGCACCTCGCCCGACAGCAAGGCCAACACCTCCCGGGCATCGAGCGTGCCGCCGCCGGCCGTGGCTTCGGCTTCGAACTTTTCGCAGAACTCCTTGACGCTCACCTGGTTGCGCTCCAGCTGTGCCCACGCGTTGCCATCGGGGTCGCTGGCATTCACCCGCCTGATGAAACCCTCGGGAAGGCCGCGATCGGCTTCATACCGGGCGAAGGCGTCGAAGGGGCTGGACAGGATCACCCCGCCGAAGTCGAACAGCGCAGCGGTGATGGGCACCGAGCGATGCTACGGGGATGCCTGGGCGGTGACGCCCATGCCACGGACGGTCGCGCCACCGCCGGACGCCGCGGCATCCACGAGCGTGCACGCAGTGTTTGCTTGACTGATGACGACATGACCGACAAGCACGTCGTGGTCGACGGGTCGAACATCGCCACCGAAGGTCGCACCGCACCGAGCCTTCAACAGCTCGACGAAGCCGTGCGCGCCTTTGTGAGCCAACACCCGCACGACAAGGTGACCGTTGTGGTCGACGCCACGTTCGGGCATCGGATCGCCTCCGAGGAACACGACATCTACGAGCAGGCCATGTTGGCCGGTGAGCTGGTCTCGCCGCCGGCTGGCGCTATCGGCCGGGGTGACGCGTTCGTGCTGCAGATCGCCGACGTGGCCGACGCCACGGTGTTGTCCAACGACTCCTTTCAAGAGTTCCACGGCCAGTACACCTGGTTGTTCGACGAGGGACGGCTCATCGGCGGGAAGCCCGTACCTGAGGTGGGTTGGGTGTTCGTGTTGCGCTCGCCGGTGCGGGGTCCGCTCAGCCGGCGCTCCCCGCGCGACACGCGGAGCACCCGCACCCGCAAGGCCAAGCAGGCGGTGGCGCCGACCGTCCCGGTCGCGTTGCGTCCGCTGACCGCGGCCAAGCTCACGGGAGCGGCCAAGAAGAACGCCGCCGGTCACGCGCCGAGGGTGGGTGACGCGTTGCCGGTCGCCGAGCCTGCGGGAGTGGCCGGCGTTGGCGGTTCGGCGGCGGTCGACCCGGCGGGCGGGCCGGCCAAAGCGGCGCGTCCTCGTCGCCGGCGAGGTGCGGCGACCCCACCCGAGCCCGTGAACGAACGGATGGTGTTCATCCAGTTCGTAGCTGAGCATCCCGTCGGCAGCTTGGTGGACGCGGTGGTTGATCGCTTCTCCTCCCATGGTGCATACCTCGTCGCCGGAGACGCGCAGTGCTACATCCCGCTCCGCGCCCTCTCCCATCCCCCTCCGCGCAGCGCGCGGGAGGTGCTCACCGTCGGCGAGGAGCGGCCGTTCGTGGTGGCGTCCTTTGACGCCGCTCGCTGCGGCATCGACCTCGCGTTGCCCGACCCTGATCTGCAGATCCCTGCACCGGAGCCAGTGGCGCTCCCTGACCCCAACCAGCAAGAGCTACCCCAGGAGGCACCACCCATGGCAACCAAGAAGAGTCCGGCCCGCAAGGCTGCGAGCAAGACGGCAGCCAAGAAGACCGGCTCGACTAAGAAGACGAGCTCGGCGAAGAAGACGCCGAGCCGCACGTCTAGCACGGCCAAGAAGAGCACGGCCAAGAAGAGCACGGCCAAGAAGAGCACGGCCAAGAAGAGCACGGCCAAGAAGAGCGGCGGTACGGCCCGCAAGACCACGACCCGGTCGGCGCCGGCCAAGGCGGCGTCGACAGCCAAGGGAGCGGCCACGCGCGCCCGGAAGGCGGCCACCACGGCCCGGAAGGCAGCCGGCACCGCCAAGCAAGCGGCCAAGAAGGCCAGCGCCGCCAGCAAGAGCACCGCCAAGAAGAGCGGTGCCAAGAAGGGCACGGCCACGAAGACGGCGAGCCGCAAGACCCCCGCCAAGCGCACCGCCTGACCGCCTGCTGAAGCGAGCGCCCGCGGCCTAGCGGAACAGCCCGACCAGTGAGAAGCCCATGGGCGAAGCGCGGTGCCCGAGCCACAGTACGGCGCTGGCGTATCCCGAGGATTGTGCGCAAAAGGGCCCTGTCGCCCTCCTGCGCACAAGCCTCAACACTCGGCCGCCGCTCTCGTGCCTCGTGACCGGAGCGAGGGCGATCCAGTCGCTTCCCACGCGTGTGTTGATGACGAGCAACTCGCGCGCGCGCGCGCGGCAACGCTGCCGCAGCCGATCTAGGTGGAGCACCTCCACCAACGAGATCCGGATGGCGAAGCCGCTCCGCAGTGACGAGGAGCAAATGTGACAGCCGGTAGGGTCGACTGGTGCGGATCGCGACCTGGAACGTCAACTCGCTGAAGGCCAGGTTGCCCCGCGTCGAGGAGTGGTTGGCGTACGCGCAGCCCGACGTGCTGTGCATGCAGGAGACCAAGCTGGCCGACACCGCCTTTCCGGCCTTGAGCTTCTCAGCGCTCGGGTACGAAGCCGCCCACCACGGCGAAGGCCGGTGGAACGGGGTGGCCATTATCAGCCGCGTGGGTCTGGATCAGGTCTCGGTCAGCTTCGGCGACGATGACGCACCCGACCCTGAAGCGCGGGTCGTGTGGGCCTCGTGCGGGGGTGTGCGGGTGGGCACGGTGTACGTGCCCAACGGCCGCTCACCCGGCCACGACCAGTACCACTACAAGCTGGCGTGGTTGGAACGGTTGCGCGGTCACCTCGACCGGCACTGCGACCCAGCCGACGACGTGGTCGTGTGCGGCGACTTCAACATCGCTCCCACCGACGTCGACGTGTACGACCCGGACGCATTCGCTGGGTCCACCCACGTGAGCGGGCCGGAGCGGGCTGCGCTGGCCCGGCTCGGGGAGTGGGGCTTGTGCGACGCTTTCCGTCGTTGCCAAGCCGAGCCCGGGCTTTACACCTGGTGGGATTACCGCGCCGGCAACTTCCACAAGCACCTGGGCCTGCGCATCGACTTGGTGCTGGCCTCCAAGTCGCTGGCCGATCGGGCGCGGTTCGCCATGATCGACCGCAACGCTCGCAAGGGTCACCTGCCCTCGGACCACGCGCCGGTGCTCGTCGACTTCGAAGGGCCACCGTGACCACCGCCGCCGGCTCCGATCACCACGACGACGGCGACAACACTGCCGAGCCCTCCAACCCGTGGGCCGAGGCCCTGGCCACAGAAGCGAACCACGACGTGGCACCGCGCCGGGCCGAACTGCACCGCTTGGCCGGCGCCGCTCGCACCATGATCGATCGGTTGGTGGCCACCGACGCCCCCGTCGAGGTGCTGGCCGCTGCCGCCGATGACCTGGAAGCGGCCGCCGCCCGCTTTCAGGGCTACCACCAGGGCAGCTTGTACGAAGGCTTCGCCGAAGCGGCCAACTCCGGCGGCGACGCGGCACCGGTGTTCGACCACAGCCCGCTGCTCGGCAAGGGCAACCCCATCGCTCCCCCCATCCGTCTGAAGATCAGCGAGGGGAAGGTCCAGGCCCGAGTGTGCTTCGGGGCCGCCTACGAAGGACCGCCAGGATGCGTGCACGGCGGTTTCATCGCCGCCGCCTTTGACGAGGTCCTGGGCTCCGCGCAGGCGTTGTCTGGGCAACCGGGCATGACCGGCACGCTCACCATCCGCTACGAGAACCCCACGCCGTTGCACACCGAGCTGGGCATCGAGGCCGAGCTCGAACGGGTCGAGGGCCGCAAGGTGTTCACGGCGGGCCGCCTGTTCGCCGGTGACGTGGTCACCGCCCGGGCCCAGGGGGTGTTCATCTCCATCGGCGTGGATCGGTTCCACTCGATGCGCGAGCAGCGCGACGTCACCAGAGCGCTCGGGACGAGGCCTTCCTAAGGGCCACGAGCAAAGTGGGTCTTCTTACTACCGACGTCCGGTAGCGATCGGACCCAGCCGCCAGCGGCCCGGCGGTGAAGGGCTGGTCAGGCTCCGGATCGGTGCTTGAGCCAGGACTCGAGGATGGGGATCTCGTCGGCCAGGTGATCTTCCAGGCCGGAGACGATGGCTCGCTCGACAGATCCACCGACGATGGGCATGCGGATCTTGACGTCGCCTTCGGCGGTGCGCACCGTGACGCGGCGATCTTGCGGGTCCGCATGGAAGCGGTACGACCCATGGCAACGGAAACGGTCGGCGTAGTGGTCGGGCTCGAGGTGGAACGTCACGTGGTGGGTGGTGCGGTCGTGGTGAGAGACGTCGACCCAGGTGAGCTTGGCTGGATCGATCACCGCGGTGACCGCCGCTGACAAGTGGCCGGTGAAGCGGTAGCGCACCCGCATCTGCACCGTGTCACCGTCGAGGGTGCGGTCGAGCAGCTCGGGCGCGCCCAGGGTGGGCAGTTCGGCCAGCGCGGCGTAGAACCCGGGATCGCTGAAGGCGTCGGCCACCTCGGCCAGCGGGGCCGCGAACCGTTGGGTCAGTTGGAAGCGCACGCGACGACGGTGCGCTCAGCCGGTTCCGGTGGTCGGCGCGCCGGCTTGTGTCACGAGGTGCACGGCCACGAGGTGGAGCAGGTCAGCGCCGTACTCAGCCTGCTTGAGGAGCCCGATGCCGGGCAGGTCGCGCAGCTGGTCGGGGTGGCGGGGCTGGCGCTCGGCCACCGCGTGCAGCGCACGGTCCGACAGGATCACCTGGTCGGTCAGGCCGACACCGGCGGCTTGCTGGTGACGCCACCGTCGTAGGTCATCGAGCAGCGCCCGGCGTACCGGGTCGGCCGTGGGCTCGGGACGGGCGGGCGAGCGCGAGGCCAGCTCGCTGCGTCCCGTGGCGAGAGCGGCGGCCACCGTTCGAGGCTCGGCTCGAGCGGAGGCTTCGGCCAGCACGGCGGTGGTGGCGAGCACCTGGTCGAGGTACGGCGAACGTCGCCGCCGCAGGGCTCGGGTGCCGAACCGGCGACTGCTCGCCCACGTGAACCGGACTTGGCGCTCGGCTCGGGTGACGGCGACGTAGAAGAGCCGGCGTTCTTCCTCGGCGGCGGCGAGGTCATCGGCCACGTGTCGGATGGGAGCGAAACCGTCCTCGCATCCGGCGATGTGCACGATCGGCCATTCGAGGCCCTTGGCGGCGTGGAAGCTCACCAGTTCGACGGCATCGCCGGTGCGTTCGGTTCCCTCGCGATGGATGGCGGCGGCCACCCAGGTGGGGAAGGCGGAGGCGACGGCATGGGGATCGAGGCGCAGGAGCTCGTGGCCCAACTGCACCAGCGTGCTCATCACCGCCCGCTGATCGTCGGTGACGTCGGCAGCTCTGTTGGAGTCGTCCTCGGTGCCGGAGCCAATGGAAGGAGTCAGGGAGACGCGCCCGTCGGCCAGCGCCGCCTCCAGGTCGGCCAGCTCGGTGGCGAACGGCCGCCGGCACCGTGCCAGCTCGGCCAGCGTGGATCGAGCCAGTGGGTCGTCGAGGAGGGCGCTGCCTCCCCGCACGCGGTACGGGATGCGCGCTCGGCGCAGCGCCGCCTCGATGGGCAACGTCTGGGCGTTGGTGCGCACCAGCACCGCTTGCGCGGCCCACGGCACGCGAGGGTCGCGGCGATCGTGGAGAGCTCGGGTCACGCCGCTGGCCTCGGCGTCTTCGTCGGCGTAGGCGACGACCGTGGGCGCGGGCTCGTCCTGGCGGTGGGAGCGCAGCGGGCGGGGCACGCCGTGGGGACCGGCCAGCACCGATGCGGCCACAGCCAGGACCTGGGGCGCTGAGCGGTAGTTGTCCGTGAGCTCCACCACCTCGGCGCCAGGGAAGTGGTCGGCGAACCGGGTGAGGTAGCTGGGGTCGGCTCCGTTCCACCGGTAGATGGCCTGGTTCGGGTCGCCCACCACGCACAGGTCGGGCTCGGTGCCATCACCCAACCAGGCTCGCAGCAGCCGGAACTGCAAGGGGTTGACGTCTTGGAACTCGTCGACGAACAGGTGCCGGAACCGCCAACGTTGGGCTAGGGCGAAGTCGTGGTCGGTCTCCAGGGCGTCGGCGCACAGGACCAGCAGATCGTCGAAGTCGACCACGCCACGTTTGCGCTTCTCGTCCTCATAGGCGGCGAACCAGCGCGAGACCCGCTCAGGGTCGGTGGGCGGCGTGCGGTGGGCTTGGACGGCGGCCTCCGCGTAGGCGGCGGGGGTCAGGCCTCGCGCTCGGGCCCACTCGATCTCGGCCGAGACGGCGGCCGGGCGGATCGGGCCCGGGCCGATGACCCGACCGAGCAGGCGGTTCCGGCTCTCGAGCAGGGCCGGTGGGCGACGATCGGCACCGGCCCACCAGTGCCGCAGCTGTGCGTGGGCGGTGGCGTGGAACGTGCCGGCGGCGGGGCGGTCGCGCAGGCCCAGGCCGGCCAAGCGGTTCGACAGCTCGCCGGCCGCCTTGCGGGTGAAGGTGAGGGCCAGCACGTGGCGGGCGTCGGCGTCGGCGTCGAGGCAGCGCCGCGCTATCCGCCGGGTGAGGACGCGGGTCTTGCCCGACCCTGCACCGGCCAGGATGCACAGCGTGGGCGAGGGGGAGGTGACGGCCCGGCGTTGCGCCTGATCAAGACCGCTCAACCCGTCGGATCGGTCCACCCGACCAGCGTAGAAGAGCTGATCGCTGGGCCGAGGTCTCCCGGCCCAGTCCCACTTGGCCACGGCTGCACCGAGTGGCACGCGCTCATAGGCTGCGCGCCGTGGCGTTTCCCCGGAAGCTTCTCAACCAAGGCGAGGAACTGGTGGCGGACCTGCGGCCGCACTGGTGGTTCCTTACCCCCTCCGTGGCGCTGCTGGTGGTGGCCATCGCCGCCGGCATCGCCGTGCTGGTCATCGACCCTGGAGCCGCCGTGAAGATCGTGGTGGCCGTGTTGGTGCTGGTCGCCCTCGTCTACTTCGGCTTGCGGTGGGCGGTGTGGGCCACCACCAACTTCGTGCTGACCAGCGATCGCATCGTCTCCCGCCGGGGCGTGCTGTCCAAGCAGGGCATCGAGATCCCCCTCGAGCGGGTGAACACCGTGTTCTTCCACCAGAGCTTGTTCGAGCGCATGATCGGGGCCGGTGACCTCACCATCGAGTCGGCCGGTGAGCGCGGCTCGGAGACCTTCGCGGACATTCGGCGCCCTGCCGCGATCCAGCGGGAGATCTACGTGCAGATGGAGAGCAACGAGAACCGCAAGTACGACCGCATCAACAGCAACGCCAACGCAGGCGAACGGTCCCTGTCGGTCGCCGAGCAACTGGAGAAGCTCCACGAGATGGTGGGTCAAGGCGTGCTCACCCCCGCGCAGTTCGAGGCCGAGAAGCAGAAGCTCCTGGCCCGGTGAACCGGCCGGGGCCCCGGGTGGTCAGCCTGGTGCCGTCGGCTACCGAGACGTTGCTGGCGTGGCGGATCCAACCGGTGGCGGTGACGCGCTTCTGTGAGCACCCGGAGCTGGCCCACGTGGGCGGCACCAAGGATCCCGACATCGACGCCATCGTCGAGCTTGGCCCCGACGTGGTGGTGATGTGCCGGGAGGAGAACCGATCGGTTGATGCCCTCGCCCTGCAGGACGCCGATGTCCACGTCCACGACATCGCGCCGAGCTCGGTCGACGCGGTGGAGCCGTCGCTGCTGGCGTTGGCCCGCGCCATGGGGTTGGCGGCGCTGCCGGTGCCGTTCGGGCCCCTCCCCGAGATGAGACCGCTGGGCCTGCGGGCCTTTGTGCCGATCTGGCGTCGGCCGTGGATGACCATGCGGGGGACCACCTACGGATCGTCGCTCCTTGCTGCTCTCGGCGTGGCCAACGTGTTTGACGACGGCAAGCCGGTCGGCGGCGACGCCGATCGCTACCCCGAGATCACGTTGGACGACGCCGCCGCGCTCGGGCCAGACGTGGTGCTGGCGCCGAGCGAGCCCTACCCGTTCGGGGGCCGCCACGTGCGAGAGCTGGAGCAGGTGGCGCCTGTGGTGCTCGTGGACGGCCAAGACCTCTTCTGGTGGGGTGTGCGGACACCGTCCGCCCTCACTCGTCTGCACCAGGAGCTCGCCGGTTTCATCGCTGACAGGTCCTAGCTCAACCCCAAGGCCTACGGCAGGCGCTGGAGGTGAGCGCCGGCCGAGGGTCGGACCACCCAGCCTTCGCCGGTGATGGCGCCGGGCCTCGTGAGTGCAACGACGCAACCACCGAAGCCGGCACCGGTGAGGCGGGCGCCATGAACGCCGGGTCGCTCACTCAGTCGGGTGACCAGCGCGTCGAGGGTCGGCGTCGACACCTCGAAGTCGTCGCGGAGGCTGGCGTGGCTGGCGGTCATGAGCCGACCTGCGGCGGACAGGTCGCCGGCGGCCAGGGCGGCGGCGAAGTCGCGCACCCGCTCGTTCTCGGTCACCACGTGACGGGCCCGCCGCCGCAGCACAGGGTCGTCCAGGGAATCCACCCTGTCGAGAGACGCCTTGCGCAGCACCCCGACGCGATCCTGGGCCGCTTCGCACTGGGCCCGGCGCTCGGCGTAGGCGGACCCGGCCAAGGCCCGCTCCTGGCCCGAGTGGACCACCACCACCTCGCTGCCGTCGGGGATGGCCACCGGGGTGACGGCGAGCGAGTGGCAGTCGATCAACAGGGCGGAGCCGTCCACTCCCGCCGCCGATGCCAGCTGGTCCATGATCCCGCACGGCACGCCTGACGCCGCGTGCTCAGCGAGCTGGCAGAGCCGGGCCACCGTCAGGAGATCGTCCTCGGCGAGACCGAGGGCCAGGGCCACCGCCACCTCCAACGCTGCGCTCGACGACAGCCCCCCGCCCAGTGGCAAGGTGGTGGTCACCTCGCCGGTGAACCCCTGGGAGGGCCGAAGCTCGGACACCACGCCGGCCACGTACCGGGCCCAGGGCGGTGTGGCCGAAGCAGGGTCGCCCACGTCGAGACCCACGTCGGCCGGCGCAGGCTCGTCGGCGGAGACCAGCCGCACCCGGTCTCCGCCCCGCCAGCCGGTGACCGTGGTGCCGAGTTGGATGGCCATCGGCAAGACCAGCCCACCAGTGTGGTCGGTGTGGTCGCCGATGAGGTTCACTCGCCCCGGTGCGAACGCCTGCACTCGTTCCTCGCCCGCGGCCCGTCGCCTCACGGTGATCCGAGCGAGGACGAGCTCGCCGTCACGCGTCGCGCAGGGCATCGGCGGCGTCCTCGGGAGCCACCGGGTTGATGAACATGCCGCTGCCCAACTCGCCACCGGCCACATAGCGCATCACGCCCGGTGCCCGCAGGGGCACGTTCACCTCGGCGTGCAGGTGCGCCTGGGGCCAGTCGCCCCCATCACACGGGCGCTGGTGGAACCAGAGCATGTAAGGCATGGGCGCATGCCAAAGCCGGTCGAGGCGGCCGAGGACGTCCACCAGGACCTCGGCCAGGCCGCGGCGCCCGGCGGCGGTGAGCGACGGGAGATCCGGCTCGTGGGTGGTAGGGGCCACTACCAGGCCGTAGGGAGACGTGGCCGCCCACGGCACCCACGCCCGCCAGCCTCCCCCTTCGACCACCAGACGCTGGCCGGGGGATTCGGCACACAACGGGCAACGGTCCCCGCCGTCGATCAGCGATGCCGCTCGGGCCAGCTCGCCGACCGGAGCGGCGGGCACGTGATCGAAGGCGAAGATCTGCCCGTGGGGGTGAGCGATGGTGGCGCCCACCTCCTCGCCGCGGTTCTCGAAGACCAACACGTAGGCCACGTCGTCTCGAGCAGCCAAGGCCGCGGTGCGCCCGGCCCAGAGGTCGACCACCGCCGCCGCGTCGTCGACCCCGATAGACCAGAGGCTGGCGTCGTGCACGGGGGAGTAGAGGACCACCTCGCACCGGTCGCCACCGAAGGAGGGCCATCGGTTCACGAAGGCACGGGTCCGGTACGGCTCGGGGGCCTCCATGCCGCCGGGGCAGAACGGGCAGTCGGTGGACGGCCGGTTGGGACGCCCTTGACGCGCTCGGGCCACCGCCACCTCGATCCCGGTCAGCGGGTCGACCCTCAACTCCATCGCCACCCCGCGAGGTGGGGACCGAATCCGACCGTGACGGTCACATATCGTCCCCACCTCCCCGTGCCAGCCACGGCAACGGAAGGTACCCGCCCGCTCCCGTCGGTCGTCACACCGTTGCTTGACCCGCCGGTCAAGGCACGGCGAGGATGGTCCGATGCCTCCGGACCCTTCCCTGACCGCCGGTCTCCCCACCGGCATCGAGCTGGCCTATGAGACCTTCGGTGAGGACGACGGTGTCCCCCTGTTGCTGGTCATGGGGCTCGGCGCCCAGATGATCGCGTGGGACGATGCCCTGTGCCAGGGGCTGGCCGACCGGGGCTTCCGGGTGATCCGCTTCGACAACCGAGACGTGGGCCTGTCCAGCAAGGTCGACGTAGGTGACATCAACGTCCTTGAAGGGATCATGGCCGCCCTCGGCGGGCAGCCGGTCACCGCGCCCTATCACCTGTCCGACATGGCGGACGACGCCGCCGGACTGCTCGACCACCTCAACATCCAAGCCGCCCACGTGGTGGGTGCGTCGATGGGCGGCATGATCGCCCAGACCCTCGCCGTCAACCATCCGGAGAGGGTGCTCAGCCTCACGTCGATCATGTCAACCACCGGTGACCGCGACGTGGGCCAAGCCGACGAAGCGGTGGCCGCCGCCATCCTCCGCCCGGCGGCCCGCACGCGCCAGGAAGCCGTTGCCGCCGCTGTCGCCATCGGCCGGACCATCGGCAGCCCTGAGCACTTCGATGAGCAGCGTGCCACCAGCCTGGCTGAGCGCGGCTTTGACCGCTGCTTCTACCCCCAAGGCGTGGGCCACCAGCTGCTGGCCATCAGCGCCTCGGGTTCTCGCACGGAAGGCCTGCGCGGACTCCATGTCCCCACGCTGGTGATCCACGGAGAGCAGGACCCGCTGGTGAACGTGAGCGGTGGCCGCCGAACGGCCGAGGTGGTGCCCGGCGCAGAGCTGATGGTCCTGCCCGAGATGGCCCACGACATCCCGCTCATCTACTGGCCCCAGATCATCGAGGCCATCACCGCGCTGGCCGCTCGCGCCTCGGCCTCGAAGGCGGGCTGACGTGGGCCCGTTGGCGGGGCTCAAAGTGGTGGAGATCGCCGGCATCGGGCCTGGCCCGTTCTGCGCCATGATGCTGGCCGATCTCGGCGCCGACGTGGTGCGCGTCGACCGTGCCGGAGCGGTGCTGCAAGGCGACCCCGACACGCCTCCCGCCGACTTGTTGAACCGGGGCCGGCGGTCGGTGGCCGTCGACTTGAAGCACGCCGACGGGGTGGCCGTGGTCCTCGACCTCATCGACCGGGCCGACGCGCTGGTGGAGGGCTTCCGTCCGGGCGTGATGGAGCGCCTTGGGCTCGGGCCCGACGTG
>JAABUQ010010620.1_pt1 | contig 12009 bp, 8 predicted proteins | sample 5560001 | NCBI WGS metagenome assembly JAABUQ01 (sample SAMN10711888, study PRJNA513371) | rock metagenome | isolation source: Antarctica rocks | place: Antarctica: Victoria Land, Finger Mt nord | collected 2015-12-18
CTCCAAATTGGCGCGCGACAGGCTCGAAAGGTTGGGCGGTGTTGCCATGTGCCAAGCGGATCGTACTTGCCCGCGTCAGGGAAGCCCTAAAATGCGGTCAACCCCGGGGTTTTGCCCCGGTTACGCCTCCTGGGCGTAACCGATTGGCGGGGTGGCGGACGGGCTGGACCAGGCATTGGCGCGGGTGCGCCCCGGCCAACACCCAGCATGGCCGATGCAGGCCCTCCCGAGGACAGCCCCGAGGACAGATGGACCAACCGGCCGGTATCACCATCGTCCCGCACGGCGCGCCAACCGCTTCGGACCAGGCTGCCGGCCCGTTGTCCGACTTGCTCGCGTCCCTGCACTCCGCCGTGACGGGGCTGAGCGGCGCCGATGCGGCGGCTATCCTCAGGACTATCGGGCCGAACCGGATTGACCAGGCGGCACCGCGCCGCCTGCTGGCCGCCTTCATCGGCCGGTTCAGCAACCCGCTGATCCTGATCCTGCTCGGCGCCGCCGGCGTGTCGGCCTTTACCGGGGACGTGCCGAGCTTTGGCATCATCTCTACCATCGTGCTGATGTCCGTGGTCCTGGATGTCGTGCAGGAACACCGGGCCGAGAACGCGGCGGAGCGGCTGCGGAACCAGGTCTCGCTGCAAGCGACGGCGCTGCGGGACGGCAGGCCTGTCGAGGTGCCGTCCGCTGGGATCGTGCCTGGCGATGTCGTCCTGCTCACGGCCGGCGACCTTGTTCCCGCCGACTGCCGGCTGATCGAGGCGCGCGACCTGTATGTGAACGAGGCCCTGCTGACCGGCGAGCCGTTCCCCGCGGCGAAGGAGGCGGACGCGCCGCACGGGGCGGCTGCCGATGATGCCGTCCCGTGCAACATGGTGTTCATGGGCAGCTCGGTCGTCAGCGGGACAGCGAAGGCGCTGGTGCTCGCCACGGGGCGCCGCGCCCAGCTTGGGACCATCGCGCAGCAACTGCGGAAGCCGCCGCCGCCCTCCGCGTTTGAAGTCGGCATACGCGACTTCGGGCTGATGATCGTGCGGGTCACGGTGATGCTCGTGTTGTTCGTGCTGCTGGCCAACCTGCTGATGCACCGTCCGCTGCTGGAGTCGTTCCTGTTCGCGCTGGCGCTCGCGGTCGGGCTGACGCCGGAGCTGCTGCCGATGGTGGTGTCCGTCACCCTGGCCTATGGCGCGATCCGGCTGTCGCGGAACCAGGTGATTGTGAAGCGGCTGGCCGCGATTCATGACCTCGGCAGCATGGACGTGCTGTGCAGCGACAAGACGGGGACGCTGACGGACTCGCGCATCAAGCTGGTCCGGCAGGTGGACCTGGCGGGTCAGGACTGCGCCGCCGTCCTGCAGACCGCCCTGCTGAACGCCGCGTTTGAGACCGGGCTGAAGAGTCCGCTCGACGAGGCGATCCTTGCCGCCGGCACCCTGGACCGTGCGGCGTGGCGCAAGGTGGACGAGGTGCCGTTCGACTTCCAGCGGCGGCGGGTGTCCATCCTGGTCGAGGGTGGGGGCAGCCGTCTGCTGGTGGTGAAGGGTGCGCCGGAGGATGTGCTGGCCCTTGCCGCGTCGCATGGGCAGCAGGGGGCGCCGTTGCAGGCCTTCGACGCCGCGGCCCGTGCTGCGGCGCATGCAACCTTCGCGGCGCTGGGGGCCGAGGGTTATCGGGTGCTGGGCGTTGCCTGGCGGGATGCCGGGCCGGACTGCGGCCATGCCGGCGTGCCGGACGAGGCTGGCCTGGTGTTCGCCGGCTTCCTCGCGTTCCTGGACCCGCCCAAGGCTGGCGCGCGAGAGGCGCTGGCGGAGATGGCCGGGCTGGGCGTTGCCGTTAAGGTCGTGACCGGCGACAACGAGCTGGTCACCCGGCACGTTTGCACCGCCCTTGGCCTGCCCATTGCCGGGTCGCTGTCCGGCCCGGAGCTGGAGACCCTGACCGACGAGGCGCTGCTGGCCCGGCTGGACGGGACCACGCTGTTCTGCCGGGTCACGCCGCCGCAGAAGTCGCGCGTCATCCGGGCGTTCCGGATGCGGGGCCATGTCGTCGGCTACCTCGGCGATGGGATCAACGACGCGCCGTCGCTGCATGCCGCCAACGTCGGCTTCTCCGTGGATACGGCGGTGGACGTGGCGAAGGAGGCTGCCAGCATCATTCTGCTGCGCCAGGACCTCGGCGTGCTGGCGGAGGGCGTGCGGGAGGGCCGGCGGACCTTCGCCAACATCCTGAAGTATATCATGATGGGGACCAGCTCCAACTTCGGAAACATGTTCTCGATGGCGGCCGGCGTGCTGTTCCTGCCGTTCCTGCCGATGCTGCCGATCCAGATACTGCTGAACAACCTGCTGTATGACCTGTCGGAGATGGCCATCCCCGCGGACCATGTGGATGCCGCCATGCTGACCCGGCCGCGGCACTGGGACCTGGCGGTCATCCGCCGGTTCATGTGGATGCTGGGGCCGGTCAGCTCGGTGTTCGACATCCTGACGTTCGGCCTGCTGCTGCGGCTGTTCGACGCCGATGCCGCGCTGTTCCATACCGGCTGGTTCGTGGAATCCATGGCGACGCAGGTCCTGGTGATCTTCATCCTCCGCACGACGCAGCCGTTCCGGAGCTGGCCGAGCCCGCTGCTGATCGCAAGCTCGCTGACCGCGTTCGGCTTGGCGGTGGCGCTGCCCTTCTCGCCGCTTGCGCCGTGGCTGGGGTTCGTGCCGCTGCCGGCGTCCCTGCTTGCGGCGCTGGCGGGGGTCACGGTGGCCTACCTTGCGGTCGTCTATGCCGTCCGGCGCTGGTTCTTCGCGCGGTATGGGCTTGGCTGAGTCAGCATACGAAACAGGGAACCGCATATGAAAACGCAGATATTGGCTGCCATCGGCGAGGCGGAATTGCAGCCGGCGGCGTCGTTGAACGCCGCGTTGGCGGCGAACGACCGGGTCAAATACGCCTTCTCCCTGCTGCAGATGGCGTTGGCCCATGCCGATCATCCGGAACAGGCCGCTGCGACGCTGAAGCGCGAGCGCATCGCCTGCGGCATTGACGACCCTGACCTGGATGCCGTGGTGTCCGGTGCGCGCATGGCCGGGCGGAACTGCCGGGTGCCCGGCGCTGCACACATCATGCAGCGCATAGCAGCCGATATGCGCCTGATAGCGGCACCGCTGGCTGCGGCGCCGCCGGACGGGCTGGCGGCGCGGCTGGATGGCCTTTTGGCCGCGCTGCCTGCCGGGGTGGACGACCAGCTCGATCCCGGCACGGTGACGGCCATGATGCAGGCGGGGCACGGCGGGCCGGACAGCCTGCACCGGCTGGTGATGGACCTGCACAAGCGGCTCAATGCCATGCAGGCCGGGATGGCGGAGGAGAGGCTGGACGGCGCCGCCGTCTCCAATCTTGGGCCGGAGGATCGTCCGCTGGTGGCGGCCTTCATGGCCGGCGTGAACCGCACGGCGGGGCTGAAATTCGATCACCCGGGGCTGGCCACCACCGCCACCCGCGCCGGCGGACGGCTGGTAATCCAGAACGACATCGGCACCACGGATGCCCACGTCATCGTCGTCCATGTCGAGGGCGGCAGTGCTCAGGGCGGCAGTGCTCAGGGGGGCAATGCTCAGGTGGGCAATGCGGGGGGCAGGTCGGTCAGCGTCACCTACACGGACGTGCATGCCGAGCGGCTGGCGTTCTTCCAGGACATGCTGAAGCCTTATCCCGTGGCATGGGAGGGCGCGCGTACGGCCGTGCTGGCCGCTGGGGCGCCATTCTACCTGGCGACGGGGCGCCTGGATGCCGCCGATGCCGCGGCCTGCTGCGCGTATTTGGAGTTCCTCGGCTCGCGCCTGGTGTTCCTGATTGACTGGAACCGGGCGCGCAAGGGGCTGCGTGGCTTCCTGCGTGGGCCGGACCGCTTGGCGCTGCTGGCATGGGCGGCGGAGGCCGGGGTCGGGCATCGCGGCTTTTTGGAGCTGGGCGGGGCGAAGCTGGTCAACCGGGCGATCGAGGCGTCCGCCGGGTCGGCGATGCACTTCGGCGACCGGCTGTGCGACGTGCTGGGCGATGCCGAGGCGTCTGCTTTCCTGCGCTTCGTCCTGCAGGCTGCGACCGAGAGCCTGCTGGCCGGCGGTTCGCAGGCGCTGGTCCACGACCGCATCCGGGTGGCGCTGGCCACGCATTTCAGCAACGAGGAACGTCAGTTGCTACGCCTTGCAGGCGATCACGCCGGGCTGGTGTTCGAGCTGGCCAGCCTGGTGCGCGATGGGCTGCAGGCCGATGGCGGCGCCGGCAAGCGCGCCCACCGCGCCCGGCGGTTCGAGCATGACGCCGACCAGTTCGTCCTGGAAACCCGTGAGACCGTGCGCCGCCGGCCCGACTACGCGGTGTTCCTGCCGCTGCTGCAGGCCGCCGACGACGCGGCGGATGCGTTGGAGGATGCGGCATTCCTGCTCGACCTGGACCCGCTGCATGGCGATGCCATGGAGGCGTTGCAGACCTTGGCTGGCCTGGTGGCGGATGCGTCGCAGGAGTGGATCAAGGCGGTGGGTCACGCGTCGCAGATCGGCAAGGGCGCGAGCGCCGCTGAAACGGAGGATTTCTTGGCTGCGGCCGACCGCGTTGCCGGGCTGGAACGCGAGGCCGACGGGGCGGAACGCGCGCTGGCGGCGGCTGCCGTCCGCCACGCCGAGGACTTCCGCCAACTGCATCTGTTCATAGCGGTCGGCGGCAAGCTGGAGGCGGCGTCGGACGCGTTGCGGCACGCCAGCCTGATCCTGCGCGATCATGTGCTGGAGGACGTGGTCAATGGTTGACGCGGGGGTTGACGCGGGGCTGCCGGAGTTCTTCCCCATACAGCCCGGCGCTGTTCTTGCCGGCGGCGGCGCGGCGCAGGTCGGCAACAAGGCTTGGAACCTGATGCGGATGGCGCAGGCCGGCCTGCCAGTGCCGCCGGCCTTCGTGCTGCCCACCGGCTGGTGCCGGCGCACCAGTCCGGCGGATGCGGCGGCTCTGCGCGTGGCACTTGGCCGGGGCATCGCTGGGCTGGAGGCGGCGTCCGGGTTGGGGTTCGGCGCGGCGCGGCGGCCCCTGCTCGTGTCGGTCCGGTCCGGCGCTGCGGTGTCCATGCCCGGGATGATGGAAACCGTGCTGGATGTCGGCCTGAATGCGGAAACGGTCGAGGCCCTGGTCCGCCACACCGGCAATCCCCGGCTGGCGTGGGACAGCTATCCGCCGGCTGGTGCAGGGGTATGCCGAGGTGGTGGCGGGCCTGGCGACGGCGCCGTTCGACGCGCTGGTGGCGGCGGCGCTGGCGCAGGCTGGGGCGGAGACGGAACGCGAGCTGGACCACCGCGACCTGCGGGCGCTGACGCACGCAATGCTGGAGTGCTACCGAAACTTGGCCGGCAGTGCGTTTCCGTCCGATCCGCAGGAGCAGCTTGCCGGGGCGACGGCTGCGGTGTTCCGGTCCTGGGACGCACCGAAGGCCGCCAGCTATCGCCATATGCAGGGCTTGAGCGATGACGCTGGCACTGCGGTGACGGTGCAGATGATGGTGTATGGCAACGCCGGCGGCGGGTCCGGCGCTGGCGTTGCCTTCACACGCAACCCGGCGACCGGCGCGCGGGAGCTTTACTTCGATTTCCAGTTTGACGGCCAGGGCGAGGACGTGGTTGCCGGGCGGCAGAAGCTGAGGGACAACGACCGCCTGCGCCGCGTCCTGCCCGAGGTATGGACCCGGCTGGATGGCGTCCGCCATGAGCTTGAGGCGTTGTTCCTGGATGCGCAGGATTTCGAGTTCACGGTGCAGTCCGGGGTGCTGTTCCTGCTGCAGACGCGCCGGGCCAAGCGGACGGACTGGGCGGCGCTGGCGATCGCGGTGGACATGGTGGGGGAAGGGCTGGTCGCGCCGGATGTGGCGCTCGGGCGGCTGGACGGCATAGACCTTGGGGCGGTCGTCCGCAGGAGCTTTGCCCCGCCGGTCCCGGAGGCGCTGGCGACCGCGCTGGTCGCTGGCATGGGCGTCGCAAGCGGCGCTGTGGCGCTGGATGTCGAGGCGGTGAAGCGGCTGTCCGAGGCGGGCATGCCGGTGATTCTGGTGCGGCGCGATACGGTCACGTCCGATATTGACGGCATGGCGCTGGCGGCTGGCATCCTGACGGCCTCCGGCGGGCGTACGTCGCACGCGGCGGTGGTGGCGCGGCAGCTTGGCAAGGTGTGCCTGGTCGCCTGCCCTGGGCTGGAGATCAACATGGAGCGCCGGGAGTGCAGCGTCGGTGCGGCGGTGCTGCATGAGGGCGATTTCGTGTCGCTGGACGGCAATACGGGTGGCGTCCATGCAGGCCGGCTGACGCCCGTGAGCGAGCGGCCGGAGCGGTGCTTGGCTGCAATCGCCGCGTGGCGCTTGGCCGCAGCACCGTCTGCCAGCCTGCCGCAACTCGTTCTAGCCATTGGTAGTGCCTCGGTTTGAACGTCGGCTTTCGACCCTGAGCGGACCTACGCGACCGGCGATTGAACGTCCGGCTCTGGCCGATTGCTGACGGTCTGCTTTCGGGTTGCACGCGGCGAAAAGCGAACAGCAATGTATCGCGTGTTTAGTTCTCATGGCGATGCCGGCGGGATGCGGCTAGGCGTCAACGTTCCTGGATTGTCCGGGTTCGATGCGCTACCTGTAAGATATGAGCAGCAACAGCGATGCAAAGCGCGTTCAGCGTACGCGGGACCGGATGCGGGCGCAGGGATTGCGCCCCGTGCAGATCTGGGTGCCGGACACAATGGCCGTGGGGTTCGCAGATGAATACCGGCGTCAATGCCGTCTTGTGAACGAGTCAAGCACCCCCGACCCCGACATGGCCGCATGGGATGCATGGATCGATGTCGGCAATTGTGAGGCGGACGAGGGCCTGGACCAAGTTGAACGCCGCCCGTGAGGCGGGGCGACATCGTGGTGGTGGTGTTGCAGGGCGACGCCGGAAAGCCGCGCCCGGCGCTGGTCATCACCGCCGATCTCGCGGATGACTTGGACCGCGTGGCGTTGCTGCCGCTGACTAGTTTTCAGCTCGATGTGCCCTTGCTGCGGGTCGCCATTGAAGCCCATCCGGAGACATGCCTTGCAACCCGGTCCTATGCCGTCCTGGATCGTATGACCACGACATCGCGGGCGAAGGTCAACAGGGTGATCGGCCGGGCCGATGACGCAACCATGCTGGCAATCAACCGGGCACTGGCCGTCTTCCTAGGCCTCGCCTGACAACGCGCGAGATTGGCGTGGCTTGCAGTGGCCGGGAGCAGAATGGCGGCTTTCGGGTGACCGAAGGGGCAAAGTTGCCGCGCCGTGGGCCGGACTACCGGCATGACGGCGCCCACGTCACGTTGACCGCGCCACCCGGCTGAGTTCGGCCGCCCCGATCCCAACGAGCAGCCAGACCGTGCCCACCAGCACGCCGGCGGCGATGTCGCTCAAGTAGTGGAGGCTCAGGAAGACCCGGCTGAAACAGATCAGGCCGATGATGATGGCGGCCCAGAACGACGCCTCGAACCGCTGGCGGAGGCTGGGCAGGCCGCGGGCGATCACGTAGGCGAGGAAGCCGATGAGCGCTGTCGCGGCGGTGGCATGGCCGCTCGGGAAGGAAGGACTTGCCTCGGTCACGGCATATGGGAACGCCGGGCGTGCGCGACCGATCAGGTGCTTGCCGAGCCAGGTCGTCGCCTCGGCGCCTGCGAGGGTGGTCCAGAGGGGCGCCAGCAGCCGGGTCCGGCCCAAGGACCATAGGAGCGCCGAGGCTGCGGCGGCCATGCCGGTGATGGCCGGGCCAGCCCCGAGCGCGGTGATCCAGAGGAACCCTGCGACCAGCCAGGACGCCCTGTAGGGCAGGAAACTGGCATTCACGCCCGCGTCCAACAGCACCAGGCCGTCGGCTTCGCCGAGGTCCTCGATCAGGCTGCCAAGGAGTGCTGCGGCGTAAACGGCCGCGAGGCATAGCAGGGTCAGCGGAAGGCCCCTGAACGACGCCGGGTTCAGGCGTCCAATGAGCAACGCATGGAGCCTGGGGTGGCCGGCAGCGAACCGGAGACGGAAAGGGGTGGCGCGCGCCCAGACCGGCCATGCCGCTGCACGCGCACCTAGGCTGGGCAGGATGCGGGCGCTGAAGACGAGCAGCCGCCATAGGGCTGCCCGCAAAACCAGGATTGCGGCTCCGGCCGCGAGCAGGACGGCGGCAAGGGTCTGGTCTTGCATCAGGGTAACTGGGGCAAAACCCCGGGCACGCAGTTGCAGCAGAACAAAGGTCAGAGTGGGTCGGTAACTCTACCACCTTGAATATATGCGGCTTTTTTCGTTCTTTTAGTGATATAGATTGGAATGCGGTTCGTCTTTGCCCGGGGTTTTGCCCCAGTTACGCATCAGGGTCCTCATGACAGGCGAGCCAGCCGGCGACATCGCCGGCATCCGACCCGGCGGCTGCAAGGTCATCCTTGCCGGGGACCTCGGCCACGGTGACGCGCGTCAGTTTCTGCAGCAGCGGCAGGGCGTCCGCTACGGCGGGCCGGGTCTTCCGGGTGTCCTTTCAGCCGATCATCGCATCGTCCAACCGCCGCGTGCCGGCGCCACGCGGCACGACGAGGACGGGCGGGCCAGCGCGCGTCACCATCCCGGACTGTCCTGCAGTGCGGCAGCGCCGATGTCCGCCGCTGCCGCCCAATGCCCGATGGCTCCCAGCGCAAGCATGACGGCCAACACCAGCAATGCCAGCAGGGCGGCACGCTGGCGGAGAGCATGCAGGCTGGCTGCGGCGGGTTCCGTTGCAGGTGCAGGCCAGAACCTGCCATCTTGCGGCAGCAAGGCAACCAGCCGTGCCGTGGTCCCCGCCGCGGTCCCCTGAGGCCAGGTCGGCATGGCCGGCAGCTTCGCCAGGCTGTCGGCGAAGCTGTCAGCCGCCTCCGCGCGGGGCAGCTTGGACAGGCGGCCAGCCTCGTCCCAAGGATCAAGGTCCAGGCGGGCCAGGGCCGACAGCACGGTCAGCGTCATCCCGCTCCGCTCGACGCCGACGCCGGCGAACAGGAACAGGTTCAGGTCCGGCGGCAGCACGGCTGGCAATGCCGGCCTTGCGCCACCGGGTGCCGGTTTATCGTGGCCGGCCATCATGGGCCACCCTTCATGCCCGCATGTCGTGCAATGCCCGGAACGCATGGAGCAGCACGCGCGGGTCGAACTTGCCCTGGTAAACCGCCGGGGCGTTGCGCCGCAGGCCGAGCAGGCCGTGGACGGCAACCTGGGCGGAGCGCACCGAATACTCGACCGTGAACACCACGTCCTGCGGCAGCTCGACGAACTGGCCGATGAAGGCGAGGTTGCGCGTGCCCGGCGGCAGCACCGGCGGACGGTCGCCACGGCCCCGCGGCATGAATTGGCTGGTGATGAACGGCATCATGCAGGGAATGCAGGTGCAGGTCCGCAGGATGCCGGCGGCCTCCGCCTCGATCCGCAGGTGGCCCAGCAGCTCCGTCATGATCTCCCGCCCGGTGCAGGCGTGCATCGGCTTCGCCACGAAGTCGCCGGGCCGGTCCACCTGCAGGCCATAGCCCCAGAACACGGCGACATCCTCGGGCTGGCCGATGAAGTGCGGCTGGTGCGGGATGACGATGGACAGCAGCCAGGCGCTGTCCGGGAAGGTGACCAGCCCGCCCTCGCCGGGCACGTTGCCGGTCAGGTCGCGGGCCAGATGAAGGAAGGCCGGGTCGTGCAGCGTCGTCGTGAACGACACCCAGCGGGATCGGCCGGGATGGCCGGCGAACACCGCTGGCCGTCCGAACCCGGTCCGGCCCGCGGCGATCTGCTCCCACAGTGTCCAGGCGCCGCCGTCGCCCTCGGTGCCCATCACGGGCGCCGCGTCCATGCCGCCCAGGCTGGACGCCGCGGTCATCGAACCCAGGGTGACGAGCGTCAGGTCGTCCGGCCCGACCGGGATGGTATGGGCGGACCCGGCCGCCACGGCGGCGATGCCCGTCACGGCCGTCTTGCCATCCTGCTGCGCGGCAAAGTCCAGGCCGGTCACGCGGGCGCCTGTCTCGAACCGCACGCCGCGGTCGAGCAGCCATCTGTGCAGCGGGCGGACCAGGGAGTCGTATTGGTTGAGGGGCGTCCGCAGGATGCCTTCCAGGCGCTCGAAGCCGGGAACCATGTGGGCGAAGCGGGCCAAATAGCGCTTGAACTCGACCGCGCTGTGCCACGGCTGGAAGGCGAAGGTGGTGCACCACATGAACCAGAAGTCGGTGGTGAAGAATGCCGGGTCGAACTGGTCGGCGATGGTGCCCTGGCCAAGCAAGCCCTCCGGCTCCAGCACCAGGCGCTCGATGGTCAGGATGTGCCGTTCGCTCAGGCCGAACTTGGGTGCAGTCTGCCGGCGGCCGTTGCGGACCAGGCGCGACTTGGACGAGGTGGGCATCGTCGCGTTCCACCGCTCGATCTCCTGCGTCACCGACATGCTGTCATCGAGGGTTGGGATGGAGGCGAACAGGCCGAAGGTGCAGAGATACTTCGCCTCCAGCATCCGGCCGCCGCGCAGCACGTAGCCGCTCTCCGGCGTGCCTGAGCCGTCGAGGCTGCCGCCGAGGGTGTCAAGCTCCTCCAGAATGGTGATGTCGCGGCCCAGCATGTCGCCGTCGCGGATCATGAACGCCGCCGCTGCCATCGAGGCGATGCCGCCGCCGACTAGGTAAGCCTTGGCGGCGCCGCGCCCGGCGCCTGGAGGATCGGCGTCCCGCCTGTGGCTGTTGATCGCTCCATCCATGCGGAACTCCTGCGTGCCGCCAGCGCGGGCTTCCCGCATGGCTGGGTGCGGTCTACCCGTGCGTCGTGACCCGGCGTAAGGGACGGAAACTACGCACGGACCGGCGGGTGCCCATTCGGTGCGCCAGGCATCCAACCCCCCGGATGCGCTGCCCGGCGCCCGCGCCGGCTGCGTAGTTTCCGAGCCTGCCCCCGGAGTGCAGGGTTCCTAATCTTCCGGGCACGCGTTGGCTGAATGAACAGACCGGACGCGGCACGCCATCAGGAGGTCTCCCATGTCTCACGACAGCAAGTTGCAACAGGCCGTTCTCGCCGAGCTGGAATGGGAGCCGAGCGTCAACCCGGCCCATATCGGCGTCACCGCGGACGCGGGCGTGGTTACGCTGACAGGCCACGTCGCGGATTACATGCAGAAGCATGCAGCCGAGGCGGCGGCCAGCCGGGTCCGGGGCGTGAAGGCCGTTGCGGAGGAGCTTAAGGTCAAGCTGCCGTTCGACGTGAGGCGCGGCGACGAGGAGATCGCCGCCGCCGCGGTGGACCGCCTGGGCTGGGACGTCTCCGTCCCGCGCGATACCGTGAAGATCAAGGTCGAGCACGGCTGGGTCACCCTGTCCGGCGAGGTGGATTGGTGGTTCCAGGGTCAGGCCGCCGAACACGCCATCCAGCACATGAACGGCGTGGTCGGCGTGTCGAACGGGACCACGGTGAAGCCGACAGTGAACACCGCCACCTTGAGCGACGACATCACCCACGCCCTGCACCGGTCTTGGCTCTTTGATCCCAAGACGGTGCAGGTCACGGCCCAGCACGGGCGGGTCCGCCTGACCGGCACCGTACATTCCCAGCGGGATCGCCAGGTCGCGGCGGAGACGGCCTGGGCCGCGCAGGGCGCCACCGACGTGCAAAACCTGATCACCGTCGCCTGAGGGGGACAGCGGCCATGCCACTCCGGAGTGGCATGGCCGAGCTTCGCGTGCGCCCGGCGCCGGGGGAGGCGCTAGCACTACTCTGCCATGAGATGTGGTGAATGCTTGAGAAACTTGCCCCTGGTTGTTTCAGGCCCTTGCTTAAGTCATTGGCCAACATTGGTTTTCGGCGACTTGGCGGAGTAGTGCTAGGGCGTGTCCTCAATTGAGCCAGATGGTTGCTGCGGCGAGGTGGATGCCGGCGAGGAAGTTGCGTGCGGTTTTGTCGTAGCGCGTGGCGATAGCCCGAAACTGCTTGAGCTTGGCGAAGAAGTT
>JAABUQ010010621.1_pt1 | contig 12008 bp, 10 predicted proteins | sample 5560001 | NCBI WGS metagenome assembly JAABUQ01 (sample SAMN10711888, study PRJNA513371) | rock metagenome | isolation source: Antarctica rocks | place: Antarctica: Victoria Land, Finger Mt nord | collected 2015-12-18
ACAAAAGTCGATGACCGTCCTTGGACTTCTGTAAGATGGCTTTTTTCCCTTAATTCGCGATAGTGGGCTTCTGTTCCTACGGAGTAGTACTAGAGGCGATTGCCGTGCTACGCCCGCCGCCGGATCCTTTCGCCACTGGAAGAGATACCCGTGTGACGTCACCCACCTCCGCCCCCAGATCGAGCTATTCCCGAACTGGTCGGGGCCGGGGGAGGATTCCGGGCTTCAGGTCCACAAGGGGGCGGCCGGCGGATCCGGCTTCCGCCTCGTCTCCCGAGCGAAGATCTTCGAGATCTACCCGGACAACCTGGTCCGCGACCTCGTCGCCCACGAGCTTGCGCGTGTTTTCCAGTGGGCGAGCGGGTGGGATCTCGACCGGGCCGCTGACCTCGAATGCGAGCTCGACGCGGACTGGTGGGCGGAAGTATGGGGATTCTCGGCGACCGCCATGGACGAGTGGGACCCGGCCAACGGGGGGGCGTCGAGCCCGTCGATCTCTCGAACATGGACGAAGCGGGACGGACGCGGTTGCGGGAGGAGCGATGGCGGCTGGCGTTCGAGCACGGGAGATGATGGAGGTCCCCATCGGGCGAGGGCCCTCGGCCGATCGGGGTCAGGGCCCTGCGGGGCGGCGGCATGCCTCCCCCGGGCCCACCCGTCCCGACCGGTATCCGGATCGGGCCCGATATCGCCTTCGGGCAGGCACCGACCGACCGCTCCCGGAATTCGCAGGATTGATGCGGGATAGCCACCTGAGATCTTGATATACTCGTGACTCGGCCGAGGTCTCGACCGGCCCGACGACCGCAAGGAGGATGGCGATGGGAAGGGCTATCGACCGGGCCGGCCCCGGGGATCAGCAAGCCACGGGAGCGGGGCCGCCACCCGCCTGGGGGCCCCCTCCCCCGGCCCCGGGCGGGCCCGAGACGCCAGTTTCGACGGGCCCTGCGGCGCAACCCGGGGCCCCTTCGGCGGCCGAGCATCACGCCGCCCACCTCAGCGAGACCTCGGCGTCCGCCTACATCTACGGCTCGATGGGCCACTTCTTCCGCTCGATCGGGCCGGACGCCTACAAGCTCTACCTGCTCCAGGTCCTCAAGGACGCCGGCGACCCCTCCGACCCGATCGAGCGGATGCTCATCGAGCAGATCTGCCTGGCCCACCACAACATCGGCCGGCTCCACGTCAAGGCCGCCGGGGCCGAGGGCCTGGACGAAGCGAGGATCTACCTCGGGTCGGCCGCCCTGATCACCGGCGAGTTCCGCAGGACGGTCGCGACGCTCAAGGGATACAGGGAGCCGTCCAAGGCCACCCCCGGCAAGGCCGAGCCCGTGAGGGCGGGCCTGCCCGCCGACGCCGCAGAAGCCCTGCAAGAAGCCCCCGCCGGCGAACTGGCCGGTAACGCCGAGCCCGGAGCGGCCGCCCATGACGCCACCACCATCCCCTTCGCCGCCCAACCCGAAGCGGGTGCTGGCGGGCCGGCTGAATGTCATGAAGCGGAGGGGGCTGACGCCAGGCGGGCTCCAAAGCCTCCGAGACGCGGCGTCGGCTAACCGGCCCTGGGAGCACTCGACCGGCCCAAGGACCCCCGAGGGCAAGGCCCGGTCGGCCGACAACGGCCGGTCCCGCCAGAAGGGCCCGAGGTCGGCCCGGGAGGTCCGGCAGGAGCTCGCCGGGGTGATGGCCCTGGTCGGGGACATGGCGGCGATCAGGCCCAGGGCGATGGCGGCGGCGACCGGACCCAGGACGAGTTGATCGGCCAATCGCGAGACCGACCGTCGGGCGAAGATCACGGGATGGCGGACTCCAGCCTGCGCCAGGCCCCGATTGCCAGTCACGTAGCCGGGAGATCTCCCACGATCATCGCCCGTGACGGACCTGGCCGACCGCGGCGAGGTGTGGCCCGGGGACCCGGCGAAGGGGATCAGGATGCCCCTTGCAGCATCATCCAGGGAGGGGAATGGATCGATGAGGACGTTGATCCAAGCCGACCAGACAGCCACGGCACCTGGCCCCGGCCTGCGGCCCCGGCCTGCCCCCACCCGGGGGTTCGCCGACACGACGAACTCCGCACCGGGACCGGCCGACAGGACCGCCGCCGACCCCATGGAGGCCGCCGATCGCCCCGAACCCGGAGGTGAGGCGTTCGACTATCCCCCGGCGTACCATGGGTCTCGGCTGGCCCGGCTCCACCCCGACTGCCCGGCCCGGCCGGTCGACTGGCGCTGGCAGAGGGCCGGCGTGATGCTCGAACTTGGGCTCCGCCGGTCGCGCCGCGATGACGGGCCGACCGGCGAGGCCAAGGCCTACCGGGCGGCCTGGCGACGTTGCCGAGACGACGCCGGCCGGGCCCGGCTGGACGCCCGGATGCCCGAGGTCGCCGCGGCCCGCTCGATCCGCGACGGCGACCCGGGCCTACGCCGGGCCGTCGAGGCCCGCCTGCTGGCCGGCCTGGACCCGGGGCGGATCGCCGCCGAGCTGGGCCTGCCGGCCGGGGCCATCGATCGGTTCGGGCGGCTCTTCTTCGACGTCGCCGGGCAGCTCGGCGCCCGGGGCTACGTCGTCCACCAGGTCATCGGCCTGTGGCGGCGGCCCCAGGCCCCCCCGGACGCCAACCTGCTGTCCCGGGCCGTCGCCTACTTCGGCGGCCCGGCGGCCCTCGCCGCCCTCGAAGGCTCGCCGGAGTTCGCGGCCCTGGCCGCCGGCGGGCGGGCCGGCCGCGCCGGGCCGGTCGTGGGGCCCGGGCCGGTCGCCCTGGCGATCGCGGCGATAGGGCTCGACCCCGACGCCGGCTCGCGGGCGGGGCCGATGCTCCTGCTCCGGCTCGCCGAGTCGGAGCGGCGGTATCGCTCGGAGGGGGCGACGGCATGGGCCTCGCCGCCGATTGCCGGCGCGTCCGCCCCGGGCCGGCCGGGCTCGCCGGCCCCGGCGGGCACGATCGAGGACCAGGACGAGCCGGGCGCCGGGACCGGCCCGGTCCCGCCGGCCGCCGGGGCATCGCCGGTCCCGGGCGGCCGGCACGAGGGGGGACATGAGCCCGACGGGCCGCCGACGGGGGGCGGGGGTTCCCCGGGGCCTTCGAGGGTCGGGATCGACGGGGCGGGCGCCTCCCCGACCAGATGTAGTCAACCGGGTGTGGATGCCAGGGGCTACTACTCGCGCTCGGTGCGCGTCGGCGGCAAGGTCCGCCGGGTCTACCTGGGCAAGGGGGAGGTCGCCCGGGTCGCCGCCGGGCTCGACGACCAGAGGCGGCGGGCCCGGCTGGCCCGCCGCGCCGAGGACGCCGCCGTGGCGGCCGCGGAGGGCCTGCTCCGAGAGCTCGGGCGGGCGGCCGACCGGGCGTTGGGCGGGGCCCGGGAGGCCGCCGGCCAGCGCCGCGGCGGCCGGGCGGCGCGGTGGGGGACGGGGCCCGAGGGCGACGCGGCGGGCATGCCGGCGCCCGGCCCGGCGGCGTGCCGGGAAGGCGGGCCGGGCCCTCGCCCCGACGTCGCCGCGGCCGGGCGCCTCCCGGGCGGCGAGCGGCCCGAGCCCCCGGGGTCGGGCCCGGAGACGCCCCCCGAGAACCGGCCGGGCCCCGGCGGTGTCACGACCGGCTCGCCCTGGCCGCCGAGGCCGCCTGGGCCGGGCTGATCGCCGGCGACGACCCGCCGGGGCGGCAGGCATTGGCCCGCGAGGTCGCCGGGCTCAAGGCCGCGGCCGCCTGCCCCGAGGCCATGCCGGTCGAGCGACTCCTGGCCGGCCGGGCGGTCGCCTGCCGGCTCCGGCTGGCCCAGGTCGACGACGCCCTGGCGGGGGCCGTGGCGGACGGCCCAGCGGCCGGCCGGCGGGACCTCCTCCGCCGCCGCCAGGGCCGGGCCCGGCGGGCTTACCGCTCGGCGATCGGGGCGTTGGCGGCGTTCCGGGAGCTGCCGGGCCCCGGGGCCGAGGTCGCGGCGGCCGCCGCCGCCGCTCCCCGCGGCCTCCGGGTCGCGGGGCCCGCGGCCGGGCTGGAGCTGGCCCGGCCCGTTCGCCGGGCGAGCGGGCCCTGACGCCGCGAACCCCGAGGGCCTCGGCGAGGTCGCGTGGCCGCCGAGAAACGCCGTCGACCGCCCGTCCTCGCCCGCATCTGCCCGATGCAACGAGCCTGGCCGGGGCGTCGATCTCCGCAGCGATGCAATCAGGCCTGAGGTCGCCCCGGGCCTGGTGCCTGGTGGCCGCTGATGGCGATGGCCCGGGCTGTTCGGCGAAGACGGAGCGTGTGATGAACCCTAATCCCGCAGGCGTCATACTTCAGGGCGTGATCACCCGGCAGGCCTGCCCTGGCGACATTTCCGACGCCGAATGGGGGTTCGTCCTCCCTTGTCGCTGCCTGCTCTCCGAGGGCGCCGGGCAGCGTCGGTACGCCCTCCGCGACATCCTCGACGCCCTCCGCCGGGTGTCGGCTCCGGCTCGCCCAGGCGGGACCCGCCCGAGGACTTCCCGCCGCGGCTGGCGGCCTGGCAGTAGACCCGACGCCGGCTGCTTCGGGGGGGTCGTCAATGACCTGAGGGCCATGCTCCGCTTCGCCGACGGCCGCGATTCGGGGTGAGCCGGGCCATGTCGGCCGGTAACCGTGTATGACGCCAAAACGGCCCGAATTCAGGCCGATATGCCGGTCCTTGGGGTTCCGAAATCGGCGACCTTCGGCCGGTCGTCGGCCGCACGACCCCGGCGGCAGAGATCAGGCCATCCCCACCGGCCCGACTCCGGCGAGCACGCCTGCGGCGGTAAGGCCGGCTTGCTCCGGCGATCCGAGGCCGCCATCCAAGCGAGCCGGGCCGTAGTTCGCGGCCGGGCCGCGCCGCCCCGGCGGCTTCGGCCAGGTGAGTGCCCGCGGCGCCGCGTCCTTGCGGAGCCGGCCGACGACCGTCATCCCCGGCGACGTCGCCGGCTTGAGGGCTTCCTGCACGGCAGAGGCGCCGTCGGCCACCACCCGGATCGGTGGCTTCGGCAGGCCCGGCGACGGCTTTGCGCATCGGAGCAATTCGACGGCCAGTCCCGGCCTTGTGCGGATTGCGGACCATGTCCGGTCGATCGCGGGATGGCTGGCCTTCCCGGCCGCGCTACGGTGATAACCCGTGGGGGGCTTCTGTCTTCTCCGGAGGTATTCGACGGCAGGTTTTCGCGGATCCACCTCGTCGTCGGGACGGCACGGCCGGCGATGGGGCGTGCTCGGTGCGGGGGATTTCGCTTGCGGTCGGGACGATGGACGGCCATCCTGATCCGGGCAGGTTGGACGCAATCGGCCCGGAGATCGTGCGGATGCCCGACTCGATGAGCGTCGGTCTCGACCTTTTTTCGCGAACTCGGCCCGAGCCTACGCGCCTCGATCCCCGCGACCTGCGGCGGTCCGTCCCCGTTCCCGCGAGGAGGGCGATCATGATCAGGTCTCGGGCGGCGCTTGTTGCAAGGACCCTCCTCCTCGCGGTCCTCGCGATCGTCGGCGACTCGGCCCCGTCCCCGGGTGGCGAGCTGTCGGCGGTCGGTCAGGATGGTGGGGTCGCCGGGCAGGATTCGCCGATTCAGGGGAAGGTCGTCGACGAACAAGGGAGACCGGTCGGAGGTGCCAGGGTCCGGCTGTATCGGCGGGAAGGTTCCTGGGAGCGCCGGAATCCCCAGGTCGAGGAGACGCGGACCGACCCCGAGGGCGCGTTCCGGATGGCCTTCGCCTCGGGCCGGCCGGACCCTATGCAGCCCCGCAAGAAGGCGACGCATGTGCTGATCGCCGAGCACCCCGACCTCGCCATCGGCTGGCGGACGATCCCGGCCTCGGCGTCGACGTTCCGCGGCGAGATCCGCTGCTCGGCCGCCCGGTTCGATCGGACGGTGAGCGTGACCGACGCCGACGGCGCGCCCGTGGCGGGCGCCAACGTCGTCGCGTTGAACCTGTCCGTTGCGTCCTCGCCCCTGGCCGAGCATCGGGAACCGTTCGACCTCGCCGCCGAGGACGGCCCGCTCACCGCGACGACCGACGCCGCCGGCAAGGCCACAATCGCGGGGATGCCCACGGCCGACGTCGACCTGACGGCGAGCAAGTCCGGCTTCGCCGAGACGTATGCCTTGAAGGGCCGGGATTCGATCCGGCTCACGAAGGGCTGTCGCCTCGAAGGGACGCTGACCGACCCGGCCGGGAAACCCCTGGGCGGCGTCCCGATCGTCCTCTACACGAAGTTCATGTGGAGTTTCGAGCGGACCACCACCGACGAGCAAGGTCATTACCAGATCGATGACTTGAAGGCCAACGGGTGGGACATGTCGGCCTGGACTCCGGGGAAGACGGCGGATGGCTCTTACAGGCTCTGGATCAGCAGCAAGGAATTCGCGGTCCCGACCCAGACCTTCATCGCCGAGCCGGCCGAGCACCTCTTGCTCGACCTGTCGGCCCAGAAGGCCGGGGTGATCCGGGTCAGCGTGGTCGAGGAGGGGACGGAGAAGCGGGTCCCGGGAGTCCGGGTCTGGGGGTTCGACCGGGAGACCGGGGATAGCGCCCGCTTCGACGCCAACACCGATGCCAACGGGGAGGCCACCTTCTATAGCCTGGCCACGCAGATCAATCTTTCGATCGTCGGGCCTCCCGAGGGATTCTTCCTCGACGGCGAGATCGGCAATTCAAACTCCGCCCATGCCACGATCGACTTCAGGGGCGTGAGCGACGAGGTCGTCCTAACCTTGCCGAAGATTGCCGGGCGGCTCCTCGACGTCGTCGGGGTCGCCAGGCTGGCGGACGGGTCGCCGCCGCTGGGCCTCATGGTCCACCCCGTGTCTAGCCACTACATCACCCCGAAGCTCGCCGATGGCGAAGGGCGGTTCACGCTCTCCGACGTCCCCGCCGGTCGCGCCCTGAATCTCTACGCGATCACCCAGGACGGCCGGTTCGGCGGTTGGCTCGAAACCAAGACGGCCGAGGAAGGCACCCCCCAGCCCAAGATCGAACTCGCGCTCCGGGCGACGGTGACGGCCGATGCGACCTTGACCGACGCGGCCGGCATGCCCCTGGCACGGACTGCATTTTCCGTGAGCCCGGAAGCCGGTTCCATCTTCTCGATGGTGAGCCGGACCGCCACCACGGACGGCGAAGGACGGATCAAGATCGATCAAATTGTCCCCGGTTTGATGTATCGCGTCCACAGGGACGCGACCATCCGCCAGCGCCTCGCCGGGGGGGCATTCACGGTGAACGATGACGCCATCGATCTCGACGTGATCCTCGCCCCCTGATCGGGGCGATGCGGCGAGGGGAGGATGCCGCGTCGAGATCCCCGCGACGAACCCCTCGCGATCATCGGGCGCCTGTCGCATGACCGACACGGCCCCTTGCTGGAGCCGGCCTGCCTGGACCCCGACGCCGGCCCGTTCCTGATCCGGCCGGGAAGCGGCGGTCGCCCGGATCAGCACCATCGATCGCTCGCGGCCGGCCTCGGGTCGCCGAATCGCCGTCGTCACGCCCGCTTCGATCCTCTCGGCCTGGATTTCGATACGGATCCGCTCACGCGTGAGCATCCTCGCAACTTGCCGTTTGATCCCGTCGAGGGCCGCCGAGGCATCGTCGCGGATGGTGGCCATGAGGTGGAGAGCCACCTTCGACGGCGCGCGGACCGGCGGTGGGCAACCTCGTCGAGATGGTCGAGTCCCGCTCGTGCCCGATCCCGGCCAGCACGGGGATCGGGGCGTGTCGGATCATCCGGGCCGATTCCATGCCGTTGAGCCAGGCGAGGTCGGTCACGGCCCCGCCCGGATGATCGCCAGGGCGTCGTACAGGAGCAGTCGTCAAGCCGCCAGGACCTCGTTGACGGCCGTCCTCAACGATGAGGGTGCGTCCATCCCCCGAAAGGTGGCGCCGAAGGACTCGAAGTCGCACAGGCGCCACGCCGGAGTCGGTTTCCCGCCGGAAGTCGCCGAGGCCCGCGGATGCCTCCGGTCTGAAGGCGGCGACGCGGAGGAACTCGATCGGCACCGCAAGTGTTTGGTTGCGCCCGAAAATCTGCTCTCCGACGAGTCCCCGGCGGACGCGGGCGGGCTTCGCTGCCAGATCCCCGAGCGTGAAGGACGGATCGACGTCCTCGACGACCAGATCCGGGCCGTAAAGCACGTCGAAACGGACCTGCACGAGGCAGAGGATCTTGATGTCAGCCTTCAGCCCCTCGCCGGTGGCCTCGACGAACCGTGAGGTGATGCCGGTAGCCCGGCTCTTCCAGATGACAGACTTGGCTTTCCCGAGCGGCTCACCCCGTTCGCTACGCTCGGCCAGTCGCAGGTAGAGGTCACCGTTCTTGGCCGACAGCTCGCTGATCTCCGCCCGGGCCCCGACCGACCCCGGCATGCCGCCGGAGACGACCGCCTTGAGCCGGGCGAGCAGATCGGAAAGGGTGATGCCTTCAACGTTGGTGGCGTCCTGCTCCGCTCCCGCTCCGGCGTCCTCGTCGACGACCTGGGGGAAACCATGGGGGAACCGTCGACGATCGAGCCCACTCAGGTCGGTACCGCCGTGGACGTATCAGAGCTTCCGGGAGCCATCTCACATCGCACCGAGGCCCTTTGCCTCCTCCTTGCGGGTAAAGGGAACGCTCGGGTCTATCCGGGTCGCGCGGATCATTTGGCCTTCGAGTCCCGCCTACATTGACACCGGTTCGATCCGCCGCAATCCTGCCGATTCACGGCAGATCGGTCAAGTCGAGGTCGCGTTGCGGCTGCTCGAATGCCGGGGTGGGGAGGGTGGATCGGAATAATCACCCTCGATGTCTCGCCTGGCCTTTGAACACTTCGCGGCCGTGCCAGTCGAGATGCTTCGGCTCCGGCCGCCAGTCGGGATGCTGGGCTTCGCGGATCGGCTTGCCGTGATGGGCCATCAAAGCTTCCTGAAATCCCGCGGTGCCGTTCGCCCGGTCGGAGACGACCAGCACGCCCTCCCTCACCGTGAACGCCCCCAGGTCGAACGTCTTGTGGTGCAGGACGCACAGGGCGAGGCCGTTGTCCTCGGTCTCGGGGCCATCGAACTGGTGCCAGCGGATATGGGCGGCATCGAGGGCGATCGACGCCGAGCCGAGCCGGAGGTCGAAGCCGCAGACGGCGCAGCGGTACTCGTAGGCCTTGAGCACTCGATGGCGGAACGTCGGGTCGCGTCTCCGCCCGGTGACGGCCGTCACCAGCGTCATGCCGACCGCGTTCAGGATGTCCTGATGGAGCGATTCGGGGAAATGGCGTTCCAGGACCAACTCGGCGATGGCGGCCGCCAGGCCCGGGTCGGCGGACAAGGCCGCCTTGACGTCGGGCGAGAACTCGGCGCGCACATCGTTCGACCGCAACGCCTTCACGCGGGGCATATCGTCGCCCGCTCTCAAGGCCAATCCGCCGGGAGCATGGACGATCCAGACGCCGTCCCGCTGGAGCCGCCAGAAGGGCTGCTCGGGTTGGTCCGACTTGCGAGGTGGCCCGAATTCGCGCAACAAAGCGGTCAGGTCCGGCTCGGCCTCCCGGAACGTGACGCCCTCCTGGCCGGCCTGCCACCGCCCGAGGGCATAGAGCACGAGCAGCGGCTTGTGCGGGGCGCGTTGGTCGCCCCGCTTCCAGACGCCCAGCTCGTCGAACCGCTTCAGGATGCCCGCGCCGTCGATCGGTGATAACATCCGTTCAGGGTAGCGGATCGACCGCCGGGCTGCCACGCTCGACCCGTGAGGCGCGACGCCCGGATCGGCGGGCCCCCACCGCGATCCTGACCCGCAGGAGTAGCTCCGAGGGCTTCGCTTCTCCCCGAAGGCGACGAACCGGCACCCCAGGCCGCCCGGCTCGCGCCCAGGCTTCGCGCCCTCGCCGAGGAGGGCATCTACGTCGGCAGGTCGAGCTGGAAGTACGAGGGCGGGATCGGCTCGATCTACAGCGAGGCCCGCTACCGGACGCGCAACAAGCTCTCGAAGAAGAAGTTCGACGAGACTTGCCGGGCCGAATATGCCCGGACGTTCCCGACCGCCTGCGGCGACTTCGCGTTCTACCAGTCCCCGTCGGAGGCCTACCCGGCCAGATTGTTCGGGGCGACGCCTCCCCGGGTTCACCTTCGGCCTGAAGGTGCCCGAGAACATCACCGTCGCTAGGTGGCCGGCGCACGCCTGGTACGGGAAAGTGGCGGGGCAGAAGGACGAGTATTTCCTGGACGTCGACCTGTTCAGGACTCACCTCCTCAAGCCGCTCACGCCCTACAAGGACCAGGTTGGGCCTCGGCGTGGGGCGGCTGGCCGAGGGGTGGATGCAGGTCGGGGCGGCCTGGTCGATCGGCGCCGGCGCGAGGGCCGCCGGCCCGAAGCGGAACGCCGGGGCCGGCACGGTCGTCGCCCGCGAGCGGGCGAGGGTGGCTCTGGCGCCCTTGCCGGGGCCGATCACCAACGCCCGGATCGGTCGCGTCGAGGCCGCCGGCCGGACGCTCCACCTCCTGCCGGACCGGGCGCCCCTCGGCGTGGGAACAACCCTCTCCGAGTCGCCCTACGACGCCCCGAGGGCCACGCACGGGTCGACCCGCTTCGTCGAGGCCCAGGGCCTCCCCGGCGATGCCCAGGTCGTCGCCGCGACCTGGGCCCACGTCAACAAGGGCGGCGGGCCGGACCGGCGGTCCAAGGCCAATCGTCGGCTCCCGGTCGCGCCCTTCGGCGACCCGAAGCTCGGCCTCGGCAAGGGGGCGAGCTGGCACCACCAGGCCTCGAAGCCCGGGGCCGCCGGGGAGATCGCCGGCCGGTCCGAGGCGCCCGGCCTGGCCTCCGCCACGCCGAGGGCCCTGGCCCGCCCCGGCGTCGCCCCGTCGATCCCGGCGGATCTCGACCCGCCCGTCGGCCGATCGCTCGTCGCGCCCGCCACCGGGCGGGTCGCGAGCCTGCCCGGCCTCGGGGGGGTGCGGCACCTGCCCGAGTGGCTCCGCTCGGTCCTGCTCGGCGCCGTCGTCGCCATGCCGATCGCGATCCTCATGACCACGACCTTGCGGGCGGATCGGGCCGTCGGGCCGTCGTCGAAGATCGATGGGCCGGCCGCCGGCCCCCGAGAGGATCCGCCGGGCCTCCGGGTCGGGCCGTGATCCGACGCCTCGACGGGCCGGCAACCCGCGCGAGCCGTCAGATCCCCTCATGATCCGCGACATCCGGACTTCGCTCCGGTCCCGTCTCGAGGTGAAGGCCACCACGAGACGAAGTCTCGAAGGGCCGATGACCGTCCCGGGAGGCTTTGCTGCAAAACCCTCGCACGAGTGTCCGAGGATTGGTGGATTAGGTAGCCTGGTCAAGCTGAAGGCCTGGCGCCTGGCCTTCTAGATCTCATAACTAGCCTAATTTTCCACTCTCCAGACGGCGTTTCGAGGTTTAGCAGCAAAGCCGTCCTGGAACGTGTGTGGCTTGGCGCATCACTCAACAGGCATATGCGCTCCCGCCCTGGTCGCCCCGTCCGCCTCGGCGCGGGGGGTGCGGGCCATGGCCCCGACCTCGTTTCAGGCGCCGATCGCGACCTCGCCCGGGGCCTCCCGCCGTCGCGAGCCGGGCCCGCGGTGCATCGCGCCTCGCCCGGGCGGCGGCCGATCGCCCGACGTGGCCCCCGTCCCCGCCCGATCGCGACCCCGCCGGGCCTGCCGACCGCTGCGGACGACCTGGCGGGACGGCCGACTCCAGGTCGTCCGCCGGGGCAACGGCCGTGGCCAGGGCCGGTCGCTCCCCCGCACCGGCTGGGCGTTGCGGGCGACGATCGAAGGGGGCGGCCGGGGGGGCCCGCCGGCGGTGCCGTGGCCATCCCGGCGAGCTGCGCGGTGGAGGGCCGGGGCGTCCGGTCCCGGGTCAAGCAAGGCATCCGGGGCCTGCCCGTGCCCGACGAGCGGGGGTCGGCGGTCTGATTCGTCGCCTGCTAGGCCGTGTGGACAAAATTCTGGGTACCTGCGCAGTGTAGGTCAGAGCCCACACCTTGCTTGCCTCGTCGGAGTCTTCCTGATGCGTCGCCACGAGATCCCCGACGACCGCTGGGAACGCATC
>JAABUQ010010622.1_pt1 | contig 12007 bp, 8 predicted proteins | sample 5560001 | NCBI WGS metagenome assembly JAABUQ01 (sample SAMN10711888, study PRJNA513371) | rock metagenome | isolation source: Antarctica rocks | place: Antarctica: Victoria Land, Finger Mt nord | collected 2015-12-18
AAAAATCTATCAATAAAATTAAAATGATCAAAATGATTTAATTCTTGAGCATCTTAAATTTCGAATCAAAATAATTAAGATAATTAAGATTTTGAACATCTTAAATATCTTAAATCTTAAATGATAAAAAAGTATATAGCTTTCGAACGTGATTTTCTTATGAATCGTATTCAACTCATTTTAAGTTTTTACTTATTGTTACTCTCATTCATTAAATCACTTGTGAAGATTTATTAAACATAAAATTGTTTATAGTTGCAATTTTTGTTATTAAGTGATTGCTTGCATTGTCTAAAGACGTTTACAAATCTCTTTAATAACATAACTCGCTTTAATACTCTTTACGAAAGTACTAGCGTAACACTTCGCAATTTTCTAGATCTTAATGTTCGACAAAATCTATAAATTAACTTTAGAACAAGCTTTGCGCTTTAAGTTAATATAGTTGCTATAAAATTAAAGAACGTTTCGATCAAGTTATTAATATAAAAAGACTTTGTATTTCGATTATCTTTTAAAGAGAAACAATCGTTCGAACTAGTTTTAAACATGTAAAACTTGTGACAACAACAATTGCTTCAAATCTTAATTAAATTCTTAATTTTAATTCTATCAACGAAGTCGACTTGTGAAACGCAAAGAGTCTAATCTAATATATAAGATCTTTAACAAATCAAATTGTTACGCTAGTACTTTCGTAAAAGATATTAGAGCGAGTTATGTTATTAAAGAGATTTGTAAACGTCTTTAGACAATGCAAGCAATCATTTAATAACAAGAATTGCAACTATAGACAATCTTATATTTAATAAATCTTTACAAGTGATTTAATGAACTAGAGTAACAATAAGTAAAAACTTAAGATAAGTTGAATACAATTCATAAGAAAGTCGCGTTCGAAAGCTATATACTTTTTCATCATTTAAGATTTAAGATATTTAAGATGTTTAAAATCTTAATTATTTTAATTATCTTAATTCGAAATTTAAGATGCTTAAGAGTCAAGTTATCTTAATTATTTTAATTTTGTTAATAGATTTTCTCTTTCTAATTATTTTGTAAAGAGCGATGTGCGACAAATAGTATTCATTAATACGTGATTCATAACATTATCTCTTCTTTTCAAGAGTTTTCGTTCTAAAATTATTTATTCTTTTTTATTATATTAATCAAGTTAATTATTAAACAACGTCGCAATTTCGTTGCTAATTATCGCTATAAATACGTTTTTCTTACAATGCGTTCTTGTCGAATCTATATTGCGTTCGACGTATCTTATTAAATAAATAGAAAATATTTTAAATGTAAGAAGTGTTATCGAAAGAATCGAAAATGCGATCTAACTTTTAATTATTAAGAAATGAATAAAGCTATTTAAAAGATTAAAAAATTAAATGATAAAATAACAAAGTTGCGCCTAAGAATTGCGCGAAAGACAAAACAAAGAAAACACTAATTTTGTCGTTTAAAAAATATAAATAATGCGAAGTCGAAAAGTATTCTAGAAATCGAGAAAAATAAGAGAGAAATCAAGTGTATTAAAGAGACGCTCAAGGCTCTATTTAATATTATTATCGATTCTTCATTGTTCGCTCTTTTTTTTTTCAATGCTTTGTTAACTCTTATAAGTAATTTTGTCGTTAACGAAATCGTCGTAGCTTGTCAAAGCACTTCTTCAAGTTCTTAAGTAACTCTTATGTATTTTTGAAGATAAAATATTCTTTTTATTTGATAAGATATTCTTGATCTTTCTATCGTAGAATTTTCTCAATCTTATACTATTTTTTTTTGTGAATGAAAATAAAATAAGTCTTGTAAAGACGTAATTAAATTCGTTGATTTCAACAATAAGATATAAAATACTAGAAATACTTTGACGTTCTTAAATAAGTCGAATTCGTAATAAACATTAATAGAAGCATCTTTTAATAGTTAGACGTAAAGAGCTTGTCTTTGTCACTAGTTAATTCTTTGAATATATTGTAATATTGTATAAGTCGATTTAATACAATGTATCTTAATTGTTCTACTATGAACTTTTTCTTGCATACGATAATATGTAAGTACTTGATAAATTTGTTAATTATTACTAGTATCGAATTATATTTGTTTTTAATTGCTAGATTTGTCAACTTAAGCAACTTAATAATAAAGTTTATTATAACTTCATCTTATAACGATTTAGATAATTTCTAATATTGAATTTCGTCATAGTTCGCATATGTATTATGTTTGTTTTGCTAATAATTAAGACATCGTTTAATATATATCTTAACAACTTGTTTTATCTAAGAAAACTAATAATGTTGACGTAAAAGCTAAAGAATTTTGATCACTCTTAAGTGCTTTTGCAATGATTTATCATAATGTTTCTTTATATATTTGTCAATTTTGTCGATAAATATTTAGAGTTTTTCTTTCTTTATTAGAAACTCTTTCTTATTGTATCTAAATATTCGTAAAATAGCATTTAGTTCGTATTTGTTTACTAATAATGATTCGTTTTTGTTAATTTTAAATATATTATAATTAAATGATTTCTTCGTTTTTATATGATTATTTCTTTTGTTAAGTGCGTTTACTTTATTATTATCTTTGTTTAATGTATATTGTATTTTAAACTTGTATTGTTCAAGTCGTTTTAATTATTGCATTTGTCTTTTGTTTAGCTATTTAATAGTAGTAAAATGTAGAAAATTCTTATAATTTGTAAAAATCGTAAGTTTTGATAATTTTTCGATATATACTCTTCATAATTTTAGAAAAACTACAATAACGAATAGTTTCTTATTGTAAATATCATAATTTTATTTGATTAATAAAAGTTTTCTTAAAAGATATATTATTAGATGTTATATATCTTTATGCTTTTAATTAAAGCATACATCGATAATTAGATTTAATGCGTCGATTTTAATCTTGTTTAACAATCGTAAGTCGTACATTTATAATCTTAATTTCTTTAAGCATTCTAGTTTAAGATCTTAAAATTTTTTTTTTTATTAATTTTTATATTTATAACGTCTTCTTTTTCGTAAAAGTTGTCAATAATATTGCATTAACGAAGTAATTCTTAATGAACTTCTTGTTATAATTTATGAAATTTAGAAAGAATTAAATTTTTTTAACATTAATAAATGATTTTTATTCTTTAATTACTTGTAGCTTTTCGAAATTCATGCGTACTTTATATCGTTTAGCGACAAATTTAAGAAAGTTAATTTCTTCTTAATGAAATTCGCATTTCTTTAATTTAAGATGTAAATTTCTCTTATTTAGACATTTCAATATTTTGAAAATATAATTTACATGTTTTTTCAAAATATTTAAGTAAATCATAATGTCATTCAAGTATATTATGACAAATTAATTCAAATATTGTCGTAATACATTATTAATTATTTTTTAATACGTTGTCAAGACGTTTGTGAACTCGAACGACATTATTGTATATTTGTATAATTTATATTATATGCGAAAAGCTATTTTTTATTTTTTATTTATTTTCATTTTAATTTAATTGTACGCTTCTCGTAAGTCTAATTTGATAAAATACTTTGCTTCGAACAATCGATCTTAAAGTTCGCTAATGTTAAGTAATAAATATTGATTTTTTATCGTAATATTGTTTAGCTTTTAATAATTGACACATAGACGAAGAGTTTCGTTCTTTTTAAGTACAAAGAGAATCGAATATTCTATCTATAATTAAGATTTTTTAACAATTTTTTTTTTTCGTTTTTTGCTAGATATTTGCGAAGTGTTTCTAGCTTTTTTTCGAATAAAGTATATATAAGTTCAAATGTAAGTTATTTGTTTAATTCAAGTTTAATCTCGTAATTTTACAATTAATGTTTAGATAAAATCTTAATCGTTTTCTCTTTTTAAAATAGATGCTCTTAATTGTTATATATTTGTAATATATGCTTTAGCGATTCTTTCGCTATACTAAATAGTCTAAAACTCTTAAAAGATTCGCATTTTTTTTTATTTTTTTTTACTTTGTGATCTAGTTAATCTTTGTCGATATTTATTAAATCGAACTTTATTAAATCGTTCTTTTGCAAAAATGCAAATTCGTTATTTGCGATCAAATTTCGACTTAATCTTTTATTTATTATCGAACGCTATTAATGCGTAAATTAAATATAAATTGCGTAATCACATTGTACAAATCTAAGTACTTGTATATTTTAATTAACTTCTAGATTGTGTTGCTTTAATTAAGACATTTCTAAAACAATATTGTAAATAATTATTCTTACTATATTAAAAATTAGTTTCTTGTAATGTTCCTAAATAGTTATTAATAATAACTTTGTTTCTTTGTTTACTTTTTTATTTCTTGCGAATAATAAGTTTTTATCTACAATTATTAGATTGTAAGCGTTAAACTTCTTTTAAATAAAATATTCTTTTCTCTTTACAAGAGCTTTAATTATAAAATTATCTATTGTATTAAAATTAATTATTGCTATAAGTTAACAATTATTAATTTTAATTAATGTGATAAAATATTATATATGCGCTATTAAGTTTAGTTGCTATTGTTAAGCTAACATATTGTATTTCTTTAGTATATTCTTTATTAAGAAATTTAAACTTTTTCTTGCTTCTATGTTGTAACTTTTGCTTTAAATGTTTATTTGCGCTAAGCTTTCTTCTATTGCTAAATTGCTAACTTTAACTTTCTAGAAAACTAATTAATTTCGTTCTTTTCTTTTAGATAAGTTTAGCATAAGTCGTTGTAACAAATTGTTTAATTAAGACTTATATATACTATAAGATTTAATTGTTTCATTATAATGTTAAATATTTTCTTTTCTATAATGATATTACTTTTTAACTTTTTTTTGCATTTGTTTATGATCTTCGATAAACTAACTAAAGTCTTAAGATAATTCGTAATATCTTTTATGTATTTGTAAAAGTTCTTTTAATTATATTTCTTATTTAAGTTAATAATTAAATTATAAGATTTAATAGTTTTCTAAAGTGTTTAATTAATTTCTTGCGTAGATGCGAATATCTTATCTAATAATGTTTTATCTAGAACTTTCTATAATTAATTTAAGTTCTTTATCAAATAATAATTGTTATTTAATCTAGTCTTAAGAATGTTCGTCTTTATGTTAATTTACTTTTTAATGTCGTTTTAGCTATTAAATATCTCTCTTAATATAACATTAATTTGTCGACAATTTATTAAGTTTTATAATTAACAATCTCTTGCGAAGTGATTTAATTTATCACATAAATAATACGTTTTTTAGAATTTATTATTTTGCTTTTTTCTAAAAAAATTCTCTTTGCGTCGTTAAATAAAATTCAATTTTATAAATGTAGATTTACGATAATTTAAATTATTATATTTCTAATTAGAACGAAATTCTTTCTAATAATATTTAATTATTAATTCAAAGAAAATTTTTGCTCTTTCGTAAAATTAATTGTATCGTTTTTTTATAATTTTTTTATACAATTTATTGTTAAAATTAATAACTACTTCCATAAGATTAAATATGTCATTAATGAATTTATCATTGCGCATAATTTCGTTCTTAAGATTGTTCTTAAAATTTTGTCGAAACATTATTATAAATGCGACATTATTTTATTTAATAAAATTAATATATTTTTAAAATTTTGTTGCGTAGTTTGTTGCAAAGATTTGTTAAATTAAGTGTTAAATTATTCTTTTTGCAATTTGTTTTTCGTTAAATGTTTTAAAGATTTTTCGAAGTTCTCTTTTAAAGTTATTGAAGTTCGTAAACATTGCACAAGAATTTTCGTTATAATTTTCTAAATACTTGCGTAAATTTAATTTGAGTCAATGTTAAGCTTTTTCTTTAAAAAATGTTAATGCGAAAATCGTCTTCTTGTTTGCTAGAACAAAATAGAAAATAAAGTAAATATTTATTTGTATAAGTTATTTTTTTAAATTAATACGATCTTTATAATAGACGTTAGATTTGTTAATTCTTATTTTGTTGTCTTTATTAATAAAAAGTCGACGTAATACTATTAAGCTATTGCTCAAAATAGAAACGCGTTGATCTAATATAAATCTTCTTAAAATGTTCAAAGTATTACGTTAGTACTTTCGTAAAAAATATTAAAACAAGTTATGTTATAAAAGAGATTTGTAAACGTTTTTAGACAATGTAAATAATCATTTAATAATAAGAATTACAATTATAAACAATTTTATATTTAATAAATTTTCATAGATAATTCAATAAATCAAAGTAATAATAAGTAAAAACTTAAAATAAATTAAACACAATTCATAAAAAAGTTGCGTTCGAAAGCTATATACTTTTTTATCATTTAAAATTTAAGATGTTTAAGGTGTTTAAGATCTTGATTATCTTGATTATCTTAATTCGAAATTCAAGATGCTCAAGGGTCAAGTTATCTTGATTATCTTGATTTTGTTAGTAGATCTTTCCTTTCTAATTACCTTGTGAAGAGCGATGCGCGACGAATAGTATCTATTAGCACGCGACTCGTAACACAAATCAAGAAAATGCGAAAGTTAATCAAATCAACCTAGAGTGATTTTGACAAAAAATTGAGGGGTGCATTGTAAGATTAAAGCCAAGGATTTGCAACTGTTATGACAACGCTAATGGCCAGTAAACTACGCCCTGTACGGAGTAAAGTACTTAAATCTGTGATCTGGCACATCGAATGCTAGATGTTCCATCTGTGCTCGCTCCCTTTCACTAAAGATGACACTGGACCAACACTATTATAATTCGCCAAGCTTGGCGTTTCGCAATGATTTATTCAAAACTAACACCTGTATTAACTAAGCTACTTACTATCTAATATCAATCTGGCTAACAATACTATGGAGCGATGAGCGAAGCTCGGAGGAGAATGAGAGTCAAGTTCTCAAAAGGGATATTTGAGATTCCGGAGTTCGGAAACTGGGTATGTTGCCTCTTAAGGCGGGCGTTTCGGTTGTGCTCTCTGTTAGTCGGGACAGATATATTCATAGTGTTGCCTTGGTCGATATCATTCAATATACTCTTCTGTCTTAAAGTTATCCCATGAAGTAACTATGTCCGCTGCCATATCCTTCCAATGTCGCTGGGCATTCATCGGTCTATCAGGAATTGCCGAGCTGTTCATCAGGGATTTGCAGTTACCGCGGGACGCCTCGAATCACATCACACATAAGCTTGTTACGCTTTCAACTACTGGATCGGTTGAACGCGCTCAAGAATGGCTGACCGCTCATCAAGTCCCAAATCCAAAAGTTGTGGAAATCTTTACGTCGTACGAGGAGATGCTGGAGTCTGGAGATTTCGACGTTGTCTATATTTCCACGCCACACTCGGTTCATTTCGAGCATGCGCGCGCCGCTGTTGAACAGCGCCGTAATGTCCTGCTCGAAAAGCCGGCGGTGATGAACCGTAAGCAGTTCGAGCGACTCGGCGAGCTCGCGAAGAAGAACGACGTGGTGCTCATGGAAGCGATGTGGACCCGCTACTTTCCTCTCACCAAGTACTTCCAACAACACCTGCTCCCACGGCTGGGTCAAGTCCAACGGATAATCGCCGACTATTCCGTGCCGATCTTTGGGGACCCACAGTTGACACCCTCATCGAGATTTCTCAACAAAGCCAATGGATCCGGATCTCTTCTTGACATTGGCGTCTATCCACTCACATGGGTGGATCTGGCCCTGAATTCGACCCCATCAACATTGCCGCTTCAGGTCGTGTATGCTGAGACAATCAAACATGATACTCCAAGTGATCCTATTGACGACATCACGACCGTCATCTTGTCCCGCCCCGACCCTCCAGTGACCGCCATCGTAACGCTCAGCTCCTCGATTCCCGGCTCTGCAAGCTTAGGGCTTCAAGACAAGCTTCTCCGCAAGAAGAACGCCCCGAGCATCCGCATTCAGGGCACCGGAGCTGAAGTTGCGCTGCCGTTCCCTCCAATCCGGCCTGAGTCTCTCACAATTCAGTATTATAGTCCAGACAAGTTGGACAAGAGTGGATTTGAGACTGAAGAGACGATTACCAAGGAGGTGTATGGATGGGGCCTCTGGTACCAGGCTGATGTCATGGCGGAGGCTGTGCGTGAGAAACAAGAGCGTTCTGAAGGCAAGGGTCACGGGCTTCTCATTGGTTTCGAAGGAACTTTGCGGGTTTCTGGATGGTTAGATGAGGCGAAGAGGCTTGCGGGTATTGACTTCGACCCCGAGTTGGAGACCGTCTGGTAGGAAAGTATGGGGCGTGATCTTCGCCGTCGATATGAAACAGACCGCAAACGAATGAATGTTAATTTCTCGAATCATGTACTCCTAAGCGAAATCGCGAGAAAATCCCTTATCGAACGCGTCTATATCCCAAATTTATACCCTATCAGGCCGACCTAAGCGGGAGGATTAGCAATCTCACGGGCAGAGACGACGGACGGGGAAGAAATGGATTGACCACCACAGCTCGTGAATTCCATAATCATGAATACTATAACATCATGAATACTATGGAACGGTATTTGGAATGCTCATGACCGCTAAACCCTCAGTCGAGCTGTTAAGGTCCAAGATAGGTACCATGCATGACCTATTAATTGAGACATTTTGATGTATGAGCAGTTCTAGTTCGTAATGCTGAACACTTCCTCAGAGATGGGGAAGGACAGATGCTTTACATCCTCTTAATGAACTAGGCACGGAGTCATGCCGACAACCCTCGCTTTCAAAACTCACCTCTGATTCTTAGAGAAGTTAACATCATTGATATTCTCGCCAGCTCCTCTGCGACTTTACAATATGAGACAAATTTCCTTATTCCGACGACCTCTCTATCTCTCATTCAACAAAGTCCAGTGGCTTTTGGAGGCGCGGCTATCAATGGCATTGGTAGGCGTAATGCTACAATCAAGCGGAATTGCTTTGATGTTTCCGTCTTCCTTTGCATTCAGCGAAAGATCAGTCGTCCACGACTCATACTCCGCATTAGTTGGCTTAGGCCCCGACGAAAGCTTGACCTGCTCTTCCCAGGATTTAGCTGTTGAATACGAATCCTGGACTAGACGCTTCTGAAAGAACGACCGTTTCATCTTTGCGACTGCGTAGTCCCAATCAGTCGTGTATTCTTTGAAAAACGGTTTATATCCTAGAAGACCTCCGAGCCATCGCCCAACGACCACGCCATTCCAATAGGATAACGTGCGGCGGCATGGCAGCCAGGTGGGTAGGTCCGGATATGCGTCTCCGGCGTCGTATATCTGCCATTTTGCGATCAGCAATCTTCCAAAGAGGGAAAGAAGGAAAGTATGATTTGAAGATTGCAGGAAACATGAGCACGTACAGCGAGCCACTGAATGTAATTCATCTTGCCGTGGTGGAGTAGAGCATCATGCCAATAGCCATACCAATTCTCAAAGAAGACCCGGTCAAGTTTGTAATCCATCCCCGAGTCTGAGGCACTAAGATGGACGGTCATGGGTCCTTCATAGTCAGGGTGCCGGAAAAAGCTGTGAAACGTGCCTGCTTTGACAGACCATTCGCCGTCCGCCGCTGTTTTCGTATGTGGAACGCCATCGATACGGACGCCCAAGACACCGGATTCGGTGCATATGCGCCGGAGGACCTTGTGGTTTGAGGGCGCTGTCTAGCAGTCGTTGTAGAGCTGGGGGGACGTCGACATTGAGCGTTGGCCTGTAAGTTTGGCGGAAGTGGAAGCCTCGCCCTGGCGGTGGCTCAAGAAACTCGGTGGTAAGAAGGCCCCCAAAGCTGAGAGTAGTGCCATTAGTTTCTGAACATCAGCTTCTGATGTCGAGGAATTGCTTACCTCACAATCTTGCTACTCCCGGCGGAGACATGGTATGGAACAAATGGAGCCATTGTCATCATACGCAAAATTCTCTGGCAAGTCGGGGCTGAGTCAAGAGATATATGATTGGGTGCGCATCTCCTGTTCAAAGATACTCGAAATCCCTACTCCGTACATCGTACACCAGAAGATGTGTGTCCGTCAGACGGTGTGTTTCAGACTTCTGCGCATAAGGAGCATCTCGGACAAGGAGACGCCACATATTGAGATAAATAGCGAGTACTCCTTTGATTCTCTCCTGTATAAAATAATCACCTGATTCGGATAGATTTGCGGAGCAAACGACAAAGCTTGATGGGGAGACTGGAGAGTTTTCGCAGCGGTGCGCCATCTGTCACTTCGGACTTACTCCTTCTCACCGAGTAATGCAATCCACCCGGTAATGCAACCGCTAGTGATTTTGGCGCATAAATATTAGGGTTGGATCTTATAAACCTGACTTTTGCACTAAAATCACTAGCCGTTGCATTACCGGGTCGATTGCATTACTAGGTGGGAAGGAGTACGGAGTACCATTCAAGTTAACTCCGGTCTGAGCGTGCCCGAAGGGGCAATGGAATAACCACCCATCAACACGGTTGCTTGTTTAAGACCTCCAACCTTTTTGGTCCCTGGAGTCGAGAGTTCGGACCTCAAAGCGTGTAAACCTAAGCACAGTACCGTACTATCTTAAAGAAGTACTTCCCAACTGGAAAAATCTGCGCAACCTGTCCCAATAGAGTCTTCTATGTCTAAATAGCATCGCACCTCACGGATGTGATGAACTCCATTGGGTAGCAGAATATGTTCGGCATAATTAAGGAAGGTAACCACTAGCCGCACACCACCCTGCTCTCGCACACCACCTCCACTTTGCTCGCACACCACCCCCTCGCACTAAGCCTAATCGGGTAGTTTTTAGGGTCCATCAACGCGTTCATTGTTTACACATAGCAGTTGCATCCGCCCACCGCCTTAATTATTTTTTATCCACATCATTTGCACCATCATCTACTGCATTATGAAGCTCAAACCACCGCCTAATATCTACTACGAAAGAACCTCGATCGATTTGCTTATTTCACAGCTCAATAAGCATGCGACGACGCAAGGCTATGCGATGGTGAAAGGTCGCAGCAAGGTTAGCAAGCGAAACGTTCGCATGAAATACTGGATCAATTGCGATCGCAACGATGAGCCTAGAAATGAAGGTCACGATCATCGAAATACTAGCAATCGTCGCGTCGATTGCTCTTTCGAAGCGATTGCGAAGCTTGAAAACAACCTCGAAGATAAGCACGATTTAGACAGCTAAACATTGATTGTCAAGTGCCTCGATCATAATCATCCATCTACGAAGTCGTCTGCCTCAATATCGCATCGAAAGGAGGCGTTAAACAAGCCTAAAATACGAGGCGAACTAGAAAAGGAGTGGCGAAAGGGCAACAAGGTTAGCTCGACCCTTAAAGAACTTCGTCTAAATCTCGAAGAGCCTATTTTCAAACAACAAGATATCTAGAACGTCAACGCAATATTTAAGGCAACGACGATGGACTCTTTGACGTCTATTTAGGCGTTAATGAAGTATCTAACGCAGTCATCGCTATGGTACGTGGATTCAAAGAAGAAAGAGTATAACGACGAGCTTCAATTTCTCTTCTTTACCTCGAAATGCATGCAAAAGCTACTACGTCTAAATATGAAGATCTTGATCATGAATTGCACGTACAAAACGAACAAATATAAGATGCCCCTTCTAATTATTATTGAGGTCATCGCCTTAAACATCATCTTTTATGTCGCATTTTGCTTCATAAAAGGCGAAAGTTATAGCGACTACGAGTGGGTAATAGAAGCCCTAGTGCGCCTCTACGATCACCTAAATTTGCCTTATTCTATAACGATAATATCTAATGGCGATAAAGCTTTGTCGTCGACGCTTTCGCACGTCTTTGCGAAGCAAAATTATCGCGTTAACCACATTCTATGCATCTAGCATATTAATCAAAACGTGACGACTAATTGCAAGAAGTATTTTTCAACTAACGAGCAATGGAAGGCTTTCTATAGGCGATGGAAGAATATCGTCTACGCAAATATCATAGAACTTCTTGAGGAACGCTACAACGCCTTGCATCACGACTATCCAAACGCGCATTAAG
>JAABUQ010010623.1_pt1 | contig 12007 bp, 10 predicted proteins | sample 5560001 | NCBI WGS metagenome assembly JAABUQ01 (sample SAMN10711888, study PRJNA513371) | rock metagenome | isolation source: Antarctica rocks | place: Antarctica: Victoria Land, Finger Mt nord | collected 2015-12-18
CGTGCACGGCGACCGCATCGAGGTCGTCCATGACGCCGTGGCCCGCCAGCAGGCGCACGAAATCCGGGTCGATCGGCGACATGCCGCCAAGCACGCGGGGCAACCCCGGGCGCTCCGCCGCGATCGCCTGCGCCGCGAGCCGCGCCATGCGGGCGAACACAACCCAGCCCGGATCGTTCTCGAAGTCCCAGTGCGACTTGTTGTTCGGCTCGTTCCAGATCATCGCCGCTTCGATCATCCGGCCGCTCCCCTGCCGCGCGCCGGATACACCGCGCCGTAGCCGCCGGCCGTACGCTCGGACCGGCGGCAGATGAACACCTCGTCCTCGGGATGGCTCAGCACGGCGAACCCCGCGCTGCGCAGCATCGCCTCGGAGCAGGCCCGGTTCGGCGCCCACCAGTTGGTCGGGTCATGCGCGTACTCGCGCTCGATGAAGTGCAGCTTCGGGTAGCCCGGATCGTCGAAGATGTCGGTGCGCCAGAACTCGTAGTCGGGCTCGAGCGGCAGCACCCGGTCGCTGCCGCGCTGCATCGACTGGAACACCAGCAGGTCGCGCGCGATGTGCTCGTGCACGAGGTCGAGCGCCAGCAGCGGATGGCGCAGGTGGTAGAGCACGCCGATGAAGAACACGACGTCGAAGCGCTCGCCAAGCGCGCCCACGTCGTAGACCGACAGCCGGCGGAACTCGATGTCGAGCCTCTCCACCTCGGCGGCGAACCTCGCCTGCGCCAGGTAGTCCTCGTCGAAATCGATGCCGAGCACGCGCTCCGCGCCGCGCCGTTTCATTTCCATCGCGTAGAAGCCGCCGTTGCAGCCGATGTCGAGCACCGACTTGCCGGCGAGGTCTTGCGGCAACGCGTCGGCGAAGCGCTGCCACTTGACCCGCGGATAGTCGCCGAGGAAGTGCTCCGGGGCGGTGCTGACGCCCTTGAGGTCGATGTTGTGGAACCACGGCCCCAGCGCCCGGGCGCGCGCCCGGATGCGCTCTCGGGTCCAGGCCTCGCTCATGCCGGTGCCCCGGCGAGCCGCCCCCGACGCAGCTGCATCGAGGGCGCATGCCGCCCGTCGAGCAATGCGATCGCCTCGCGATAGCCGTGCAGGGTCCCGACATCGACGTAGCTCTCGCCGGCGCGCACCCCGATCGCCTCGCCGCCGATCGCCAGCCAGGCATTCACCAGAGTGCCGATGAACACGTCGCGCCGCTGCCGCTGCACCCAGAGCGCGTGCAGCCGATGCAACGTCTCGCCCGGCATCTTGAACGCGCCCCAAACCCAGTTCGAGGCGGCCTCCGGCGATTTCACCTGGATGCGCAGCACGCGGCCCGCAGCGTCGGTCTCCACGGCGTCGAACAACTCCGGGCGTCGCACCGGAAACAGCAGGAACGACAGTCGGTCATCGGGGAGCCGCTGCAGCGCGTCCTCGGGAAACCAGATCGTGTCCGGCAGGCCGACGATCACCGGCTCGTCGGGCGCGACCAGCGGCAGCGCGCGGAACACGGCATCGCACAGTCCGGCAGCCTGGTCCTGGACCACGTACGCGATGCTCGCTCGCTCGAGCGAGCCGCCGTAGTACTGCAAGATGTCGGACTTGCCGGGCGAGATCACGAAACAGATCTTGCCGGCGCCGCCGCGCACCATGCGATCCACCAGGTACTCGCTCACCGCGCGCGGCCGCTCGGCGCCGTCATCGTCGAGCCAGCTGCCGACGGGCAGCAATTCCTTCGAGAAGGCGAGCGGCTGGATGCGCGTGCCGCTCCCCGCAGCCGGGACGATGCCCCACATCTCAGGCCTCCTCGCTGATCACGCCGCGCGACAACGCGGCCTCGAGCGTCGCCACCAACTCGCGCGCCCGCCGTTGCGCGCTGTGCTCGTCCAGCACGCGCGCGCGGGCGCGTTGCGCGATCCGCGCCAGGTCGCCGTCCGGCAGCGCAAGTGCGGCGAGCGCCGCCTCGGCATCGTCGGCGAGGAGGATTTCCTGCCCGGGCGTGAAGAAGTCCGGCAAGCCGTTCCAACGGTCGCTCAGGATCGGCACGCCGCAGGCCGCCGCCTCGAATAGCCGGCCGGACGGGCACCAGCCCATCGCCGCCATCGCCCTGCGGGTCACGTTCAGGGTCATGCGTCCGGAGCCGTAGAACGCCGGGTGCTCGGTGGGCGGGAGGTGGCGGACGAAGAAGATGTTGTCGGTCCAGGGAAACGTATGGGGGTACTGCGCGCCCGCGATCACGAACCGCTCGGCGGGCAGCCGGCGTGCCGGCCCGACGAACAGGGCCTCGAGCGCGGCCTGCCGATCCTCCGCGTAGGTGCCGATGTAGGAGAGATGCGCACGGTAGGAGGGGCGCGGCGCGGCGGGACGATGCGTGTCGGGATCGACGGAGCCGTAGAGCGGCACCGCTTTGCGCGCGCCCAAACGGGTCCGCAACAGGCCGAGCGCCGGGCCCCCGGTGTAGCTGAATGCGAGATCGTAGTCGCGCAACCCGTTCGGCCCGATGTAGGGGACAGCCTCGCCCGAGCCCAGACGCGACAGCGTCACCGGCGTGTCGAGATCGTAGAAGCAACGCAGCATCGACGGGGAGTCGTGAAGCAGGGCCTCGGCGCCGAGCGCGTCGGGGCAGTAGGACGTCACCATGCCGACGTCGCTGGCCGCGAGCACGGTGCGCGCCACGGGCAGCGCGTCGGCCCAGCTATCATAGAAAACCAGCCGGCCGCCGTCGGGGAGCGCGGCGAGGTCGCGATTGGCGGCGTAGTAGGGAACCTCACGCTCGAAGAACGTGACCTGGTGGCCGTCCTCCAGGAGATTGCGGATCAGCCCCCGCCACAGCGTGGCGTGACCATTCCCCCAGGTGGAGCTGACGGAGAGGCCGAAGATCGTGATCCTCATGGGCCGCTCGACTTTCTCCCGCAGGCCGCGCGGCGTCCCGTGCAGCTGAGGTAAGAACGACGCAGACCCGATCCGGTTGCAGCGACGGGGCTCAGCCGCCGAGCAGCGTCCGCACCTCGTCGAGGCCGCTCACGATCCCGATCGACCGCACCCGAACCGCCTCGTTCGGCGCTATCGTGTCGGTGACCATGAGCGGCAACATTCCCGCCAGCCACGCGGCGGCGATGCCGGGTTCGGAGTCTTCCAGCGCCAGGCAGCGACGCGGCGGCACGCCCAGCCGCTGCGCGGCGGTGGCGAACGCGTCCGGGTAAGGCTTGCCGCGAGCAACGTCGTCTCGCGTGACGACTACGTCGAAGCGGTGCCAGAGCGCGGTCGCCTGCAGATGCGCCTCGGCGGTCTTGCGCGAAGCCGACGTCGCGATCGCCTTGCGGACGTTGAGCCCGTCGAAATAGTTCAGCAGGCGCCGAGCCCCCGGCTTGATGCGAAGGCCGTCGTGCAGACGCTCGGCGCGAAGGCGATAGTAGGCGGCGCGCAAATCCTCCCACGGGAAGTTCCGTCCGTAGCGTTGCCGCAGGATGACCCCGCGCTCGCACGTCGCAATGCCGACGAGGCTCTCATAGACCGTGGCCGGAACGGTGAGGTCGAGCAGGTCGACCGCCGCCATGAATGCGTCGCGATACACCGTTTCGGTGTCGAGCAGCGTGCCGTCCATGTCGAAAACCACCGCGTCTACCGTGAGCGATGGGGTTTGCGCGGGCACGACCGGCCTGGTTCTGGTGAGCACGCCCATTGCAGTTCGCCCCTTGGCTGGTGTCGCAACGCAACGTAATTGCCGATATCCCCAGCGGCATTGCCAACGGCGAGAAGATGCTTTGTCATGCACCGAACGTCAGCAAGGGACGCGGACATGCGTTGGGTGCGGTTCGAGGCGGAGCAGGGTGCCCGACACGGGATCGTCGAGGGCGACACGATCCAGCCGGTCTCCGGCTCGCCGTTCGAGCGGTGGGAGAGGCAGGGTGCCCCGGTGCCGCTTGCGGCCGCGAGGTTGCTGGTGCCGGTGGTGCCCCGCACCTTCTACGCCTGCGGGCTCAATTACGAGGAGCACATCCGCGCCGTGGCGGAGAAGATCGGCCAGCCGCCGAACCTGCCGACGCAGCCCGATGTCGGCTACCGCGCCAACAACGCGCTGATCGCGCACGGCGAAACCATCGTCATTCCGTCCGACGCGACGGAAAGGGTGCAATACGAGGGCGAGCTGGTCGTGGTCATCGGCCGCACGGCCAAGAACCTGAGCGAGGCGGACGCGCTCTCATGCGTGTTCGGTTACACGATCGGCAACGACGTGAGCGAGCGCAGCTGGCAGAAGAGCGACCGCACGCTGTGGCGGGCCAAGAACACCGACACCTTCAAGCCGATGGGGCCGTGGATCGAAACGGATGTCCGGCTGCCCGATCTGGTGACGAAGATACGGCTGAACGGGCGCGAGCTGATCGAGTTCGCGACGAACAACATGATCTTCGGCGTGGAACGCTACATCGCCACCATCAGCCGCTACATCACCCTGCACCCCGGCGACGTGATCTGGATGGGGACGGAAGGCGAGACCGCCGACATGCGGAACGGCGACATCGTCGAGGTGGAGATCAGCGGCATCGGCACGCTGCGCAATCCGGTGGTGCGGGAGGGTTCGTGAGGCCCCGCGAGGCGCGGGCCGGTTCCGCTGCGCGCGGTCAGTCCGGCATGAAGTCAGGGTCGAGCGCTTGTTCCGTTGTCCAGGCGCTCGACGTCGGAAACGTGTTTTCCGCCAGCCCGGTCTCCCGCTGCGCCTCGAGCAACGCGTCGCCGTAGGCGTCGGCGTACGCCGCGTCGAGCTCGGGGCGCAATGATGGGTTGTCGCGCAGGTGCCGCGCCAGCTTGCGGCGCTGCTCGCGGATCGTCAGCCGCCAGCTGTTGCCCCGCAGGCCGGGCTGGTGCCGCCACTTCAGCAGGTGCGTAAGCAGCACCGCGAGCCGGCTGACCAGTTCGCGCCTCTCGCTACGGCCCATGCTGTCGATTTCCTCGGCGATGTTGGCGATGTCGGCCTCGGACATCCGCCCGGCGCGCAGCAGCTCGGCCTGTTCGACGGCCCAGCCGTAAAAATCCTCCCCGTAGCGTCGGACGTTGCTCAGCGGCTCAACTCCTTGGTCATCGCCTCCAGCCCACCCAGGGTGAGCGGAAACATGCGGTTCTCATCGCCTGATCGACGCACGACCTATCGATCACCGCCTAGCCTGGATCGCCGTAGCGAGCGATCCCAGCCGGGCGCGGGACAGCGCCTGGAACATGACCCGATCAGCGATCCGGTGATGGAACCATATCAGCGGCGCACCCAGGAGACTGATTTCGCGCTGCGGGTAGCCGCGCATCCAGTCGGAGGATTTGATTATCGTCAGATACTGCGGATGCCAGTCCGGCCGACACACGTACAGCTTTGCCTTGGTGATCGCGAACGGCGCAAACTCGCCTTGCCGATCGCGCAGGAAATCGAACACGCCCAGGCTGGTCTCCGGCCATTCCGGGTTACAGAAATCATCGAACGCCAGAACTCCGTGCTCGGTCAGCACGGCGCTGGCCAAGGCTGCATCGTGACGAACGTGCTCCAGCATGTGTCCGCCATCGATGGAGAAGAAGCGGACGGGGCCAACCGCGCCCATAATGTCCGGCGCTTTCAGCCGCTCCGACGGGCCGGCGACGACGGCGTTCGGATGCAGGTCGATGTCGAAACGGGCGGCATTGCGGCGAAACTCCTGCAGCTGCCTGGTCTCGCCGCTCGGTTGCGGGCCTTCGGCGAACAGATCAGCGGCGAAAGCGGCCTCGCCGGGTGCCAAGGCCTGCGTCATGAGAAAGAAGCTGCGCCCGCAATAGACACCGATCTCGGCGACGCTGCCCGTCAGGCCCTTCGCCCGTTGATGCAGCAGGATCGCGGCAAAGGCGGCGGCGTCGACCGGATGCATATAGCCGCGCACCGTGGACATGCCGCCCTGGATGTAGCGCCGGACCCTTGCGCCGGATGACGAATCACGCATGGGTCTCCCCGAACGTCGCTCTGGGCACCATGGCGTCAGTCAACGGCTCAGCTCTTTCGTCATCGCCTCGAGGCCGGCAAGCGTCAGCGGGAACATGCGGTTCTCCAGCGCCTGCCGGATGACGCCGATCGACTGGGTATAGTGCCAGCTCTCCTCCGGCGTCGGGTTCAGCCACGCCGAGCGGCGATAGTGCGACGTGAGGCGATGCAGCCACATGTTCCCCGCCTCGTCGTTCCAGTGCTCGACCGAGCCGCCCTGCATCAGGATTTCATACGGGCTCATCGACGCGTCGCCGACGAAGATCAGCTTATAGTCCGGCCCGTAGGTGCGCAGCAGCTCCAGGGTCGAAAGCTCGGTCTCCTTGCGGCGGCGATTGTTCTTCCACACCCGCTCGTAGACGCAATTGTGGAAATAGAAATACTCGAGGTGCTTGAACTCGCCGCGCGCCGCCGAGAACAGCTCCTCGCAGACTCGGATGTGATCGTCCATCGAGCCGCCGATATCGAGGAACAGCAGCACCTTCACCTTGTTGTGCCGCTCCGGCACCAGCTTGAGGTCGAGCGAGCCGGCGTTGTTGGCGGTCGAGCGGATGGTGTCGGGCAGGTCGAGCTCGGTCGCCTCGCCCTGGCGCGCGAAACGGCGCAGGCGGCGCAGCGCGATCTTGATGTTCCGCGTGCCGATCTCGACCTGGTCGTCGAGGTCCTTGAACTCACGCTTGTCCCAGACCTTCACCGCGCGGCCGTGACGGCTTTCATCCTGACCGATGCGCACGCCCTCGGGGTTGTAGCCGTGCGCGCCGAACGGCGAGGTGCCCGCGGTGCCGATCCACTTCGACCCGCCCTGGTGGCGGCCCTTCTGCTCGGCCAGGCGCTGGCGCAACGTTTCCATCAGCTTCTCGAAGCCGCCGAGCGCCTCGATCTGCTTCATCTCCTCGGGGGTCAGCAGCTTCTCCGCCATCTTGCGCAGCCACTCCTCCGGCAGCTCGCGCGCAAGCTCGCCTTCGGGCGGTTCGAGGCCCTTGAAGAACTCGCCGAACACGCGGTCGAAGCGGTCGAGATGGCGCTCGTCCTTCACCAGGGTCGAGCGGCCGAGATAGTAGAAGTCGTCGAGGTTGTACTCCGCGACACCCGCCTGCACCGCGCCGAGAAACGCCAGGTACTCGGTGATCGAGACCGGCACGCCGCCCTTGCGGAGCGCGAACATGAACCCCGCGAACACCGCTCAGCCCTTGCGGCGCGCGAGGAAGGCGAGGCGCTCGAACAGGTGCACGTCCTGCTCGTTCTTCAGCAGCGCGCCGTGCAGCGGAGGTATCACCACATGGGTGTCGCGCGAGCGCAGCACCTCGGGTGCCAGGTCCTCCACCATCAGCAGCTTCAGCCAGTCCAGCAGCTCGGACGTCGCCGGCTTCTTTTTCAGGCCCGGCACGTCGCGCACCTGGAAGAACACGGTCAGCGCCTCGCGCGCGAGTTCCTGCTTGATGTCGGGGTAGTGCGTCTGGACGATGCGCTCCATCGTTGGGCGGTCGGGGAAGCTGATGTAGTGGAAGAAGCAGCGGCGCAGGAACGCGTCCGGCAGCTCCTTCTCGTTATTGGACGTGATGAGGATGATCGGGCGGTGCTTGGCAACGACGGTCTTGCGCGTCTCGTAGACGAAGAACTGCATGCGATCGAGCTCGAGCAGCAGATCGTTCGGGAACTCGATGTCGGCCTTGTCGATCTCGTCGATCAACACCACGACCGGCGTCTCGCTCTCGAACGCGTCCCACAGCTTGCCGCGCACGATGTAGTTGGCGATGTCGTGCACCCGCTCGTCGCCGAGCTGACCGTCGCGCAGGCGGGAGACCGCGTCGTATTCGTAGAGTCCCTGCTGCGCCTTGGTGGTGGACTTGATGTGCCACTCGATCAGCGGGAGACCGAGCGCCTGCGCGACCTCGTACGCCAGCACGGTCTTGCCGGTGCCGGGCTCGCCTTTCACCAATAGCGGGCGCTCCAGGGTGACGGCGGCGTTGACCGCGACTTCGAGGTCGCGGGAGGCGATGTAACGCTCGGTGCTCTTGAAGCTGGTGGCCACACTCGATCCTTTCGGGATGTCACGCACGATGATCGGGTCGGAACCGCCCGGCGGCAAGGGCTAGCTCGGCTTGGCGATCCGCAACCAGGGATGGCGGCGGTGCATGTCGGCGATCAGCGCCAGCTTGTTGTCTTGCAGGTCCGTCGAGCGGGCCAGCATCGACGCCTTGTGGACGCGGTAGTCCGCCAGCACCGCCCGAACGTGCTCCCCGCCGAGGCCGATCTCGGCGAGACGGCACCAGAAATCGTAGTCCTCCCAACCGAACCGAACGTGATCGTAGCCGCCGGCCGCCGCCCAGGCCCATTTCGTGACCAGCGCCATGGCGTCGATGTAGTTGCCGTTCACCAGGCGGCTCGGCGTGTAGGGCGCGTCGCCGAACACGGCGTCCTTGTCGCCGAACTGCCGCAGGGAGGGATACACGAAGGCCGCTCGGCTGGCGCGGAGGTGTTCCGCCAGCACGGCGCAGCAATCCGCATGCAGCCGGTTGTCGGCGTCGAGCGACAGCACGAACGGGGTCTCCGCCGCGGCGAAGCCGCTGTTGCGGGTCAAGCCGAGACCGGCATTGACGACGTGCCGGCGCACCACGACCCGGTTGAAGCGATTGGCATGATGCCGCGCCCACCCCAGGACGAGCGCGGTCGACTCGTCGGTGGAGGCGTCGTCGACCACCACCAGATCGATCGGGTCGAGCGTCTGCGTCCTGACCGATTCCAGGGCTTCCAGCACGTAGCCGGCGTAATTGTAGACGGGAACCGTCACCGTCACCTCGGCCTCGCCCAGCCCGTCGACCTCGAACAGCGTCTCCGCGTCGGGAACACGCGGCAGGCCCGGACCGAGATAGTCGCCGCGGCGCAGCTTCAGCTCGAACGCGCGCGCGCCCTCCGCGCCGCCCTCGATCTCGCGGAGCAGCGCCGCCAGCATCTCCTCCCGCCGACGCGGGCCGAAGCGCCAGAGCACGTCGTGATACGCATTGCGGGCGATCCGGTGACGGAGTGCCGGGTCGTCGACCAGTTGCAGCAGCGTGTCGTGCCATTCCTGCTCGGTCGCGACCAGGAACCCGGTGTGGCCGTGCCGGATCGCACGGGCCAGCGGGCCGGAAGGCGAGGCCACCGTCGGCACGTTGACCAGCGCGGCCTCGAAATACTTAAGCTCGCTCTTCGCCTCGCAGAACACATTGCCGCTCTCAAGCGGGGCTAGGTTGATACTGAACCGCGCCACCTCCCCCGACAGGTCGGGCAGCGGCACCATGTCGCGGTACTCGATCTGTGCCGCGAGGTCGGCGAGCTCGGGGAATTCGTGCAGCAACACGACACCCTCGCCGCCCTGCGGGTCGCGAAACACTACCAGCCGCGCGTCGGGTCGCGCGCGCAGCACGGCGGCGAGCGGGGCTGCCATCACGCCGAAATCCCGCTGGTGCGTGCGCGAGCCGCTCGCGTAACCGATGCGCACGAGATCGCCCGGTTCCGCCCGCCATGCCCGGGCGGCTAGGCGAGCCCGCGCGTGCGTGGCCGCGTCGAACCCGTTCGGCAGCACGACGGCGGGACGGCCGATGCTGCGGACGTGCTGCGCCAGCTCCTCGGTGGTGCACAGCGTCAGGTCGCATTTGTCGATCGCGCGGTTGACCATGGCGAAGAACGAGCTGATCGCGCTCTCGGTGGTCTCGGTCGTGCGGATGCCGTCGATCACCTCGATGCGCGCGAGTTCCGGCTTGAACACCAGATCGTCCACGTCGAACAGCACGCGGGCGCCGAAATCGCCGGACGCGCTGATGATCCCCTGCACATGGGGGCTCCACGCCACGCGCCACAGCACGACGACCCGCGCCCGCGCCAGCGTGTGTGGCCCGACCGGCGCGACCTCGGACCAATCGGCCCGCCAGCCGACCGCTTCGGCCAGGCGCATCGCGTGCAGCACGCGGTAATGGTGCCCCGGCGTCGAAGGCTCGCCGGAGATGAACAGGATGCGCGGGCGCGGGTCCGCCGGTTCGGGAGACGCGATGGGCGGCGGCGCGGGAGCGGCCGTCGCTTCCGGCAAGTCCGGTTCGAGGACCGCGGTGGGCAGAGCGGCCGCCGGGCTCGCCGGCGAGCGGTCGGGTTCCGGGCTGGGTATCGCGGTCTCCTCGGCCGGCTGGCGGGTCACGCCGGTGGCCCGGCGCAGCGGCCGGGTAAGCCGCCAGGAGAGCGATGCTTCCATCTCGGCCCGGGCCTCGGAGAGCGCGGCGGTCGTCGCCCGGGCGACGTGCAGCTCGCCGAGCGCGGAGCTCAGCGCTTGGCCGGCTTCCCCGCGTTGCGCCTCGACGGCGTGCAGCGCCCCCCGGAGCTCCCCGGCGGCCGTCTCCGCTGCCTCGGCCCGAGTGCGCCACGCCGCGTGTTGCGCCGCCTCGCCGTCGGCCTGCAGCTGGACCGCGGCGCGGGCCGCCTGCTCGGCCTGGAGGCGTGACTGCATCGCCGCGACGCTCTGTTCGAGGATGGCGGCTTGGTTGCGCGCCGCCGCCAAGGCAGGAACCAGGGAGGCGCGTGCCGCCGCCGCCGCTTCGAGCTTGCGCAGCCTCGTCTCCGCCTGCACGCGCGCCGCCTCGACCTGCGCGCGCGCCGTCTCGACCCGGGTGCGCAAGCGCCGCTCGTTCGCCAGTTCGTAGGCCAGCGCCCAGCGTTCCCCGAGCAGGGCGAAGCGGTCGCGCAACAAGCCGATGTCGTGCGGTGCGTCCAGTCGGCAGAGCGCCCGGACCAGCGCGGGCGGGTCCTCGCCCACCGCCAGCACGCCCAGCCCATGCGCGTGGAGGAACTCGAAGCTGGGGTGCGACGCCGTCTGCTCGGCCCAGAAGCGCCAGACGCCGAAGTCGCGCTCGCGCACGTTGGTGTCATGGAACAGCACCACCGCGCGCGGCGACAGCTTGGGCCGCCAGGAGGCGAAGTCGTAGGCGACGTCCTCGTAGCGGTGGCGGCCGTCGATGTGCAGCAGATCGACCGAGCCGTCCGGGATATAGGGCAGCGCCGCATCGAAGGTGCACCGCAGCAGGCGGGAGAACCCGCCGTAGCGCGCGTCATGGAACGCCCGCAGCGCCTCGAACACGCTCTCGTCGTAGAACCCAGCGTGCTCGTCGCCCTGCCATGTGTCGACGGCGTAGCAGCGCGTGTTCAGGCCCTCGGCCAGTACCGCGTCGCAGAACGCGGCGTAGGACACGCCGGCATGGGCGCCGAGCTCGACCAGCACGGACGGCCGGGCGGCGCGGACGATCCAGCGCGCGAAGGGCACGTGGCCGTACCAGGCGCTTTCGACGCCGATGAGGCTCGGCCGGGCGAACAGCGGGTCGAGCGCCGAGGCCAGCAGCGTTTCGAGCGATGCGTCCGATCCGGCGCCTTGACGCGCGGCAAGCTGATCCACTCTACCTACTTTCCCTTGGCGCTCCGGTTCTTCTAGACCAGGTTGCAGCGTTGCCGGAACCACCGCGCCGCGCAGCAGCCGGCGCGCCGCCGCATGAGGAGCCCGTGACGATGCCGGCGCGTGCCGTCTGCCTGTTCGCGCACTACGATCCGGCCGGTGGCATTGCCCCGCACGTGCTGCGCTACGTCGCGCATCTGGCCGAATGCGGCTTCGCCGTGCATATGGCCTGCTCCGGCATCGCGCGCCTTTCGCCGGCTGACGACTCGGCGCTGCGGCAAGCGGGGGCGGTGCCGCACCTGCGACCCAACGGCGGCCTCGACTTCGGCGCCTGGCAGGATCTGATGCGGGCCGGGTGCGCCGAGGGCGCCGACGAGGTGCTGCTCGCCAACGACAGCGTGTTCGGCCCGTTCTCCGATCTCCGGCCGCGCTTCGCCGCGATGCGCGCGCGCGGCTTCGACGCCTGGGGCATGGTGGCGAGCGAGCAGGGCGTGTGGCATCTGCAATCGTGGTTCGTCTGCCTGACCGGCGCGGCGTTCGCCCGCCCCGCCGTGCGGCGGGTGTTCGAGCAGCCGTTCGCGGCGATGAGCAAGCCGGAGATCGTGCTGCACGGC
>JAABUQ010010627.1_pt1 | contig 12003 bp, 12 predicted proteins | sample 5560001 | NCBI WGS metagenome assembly JAABUQ01 (sample SAMN10711888, study PRJNA513371) | rock metagenome | isolation source: Antarctica rocks | place: Antarctica: Victoria Land, Finger Mt nord | collected 2015-12-18
CGCCCATCGCCACTCCGGGATCGGGCTGATGACCCCAGCCGCCTTCCACCACGGCCAAGCGCCCGCGCTGCACGCCGCCCGCGCCCGCGTGCTCGAGGCCGCCTACGCGAACAACCCGGAGCGGTTCGTCCGCAAGCCGCCCGTCCCACCCGAACTGCCAACCGCCACGTGGATCAACAAGCCGAAGGAGGCCGCCGCCACTCACTAATTTCGAACACGAAGCGTCTCACCGAACTTGACAGGCTCCGGGCGGTGAGACGACGCTCAAGGACCTCGTCAACGAGTACCGCGTGCGGGGCACCGAGTACCAGCGCAACAAGCAGAAGGTCTTCAAGGCGTCCTACACCAACCACTACCGCCGCGGCCTGATCAGGCTGCTCGGGGTGCTCGAGTTCCGCTCCAGCCACCGCGCACCGTCCGGTTATGGAGGCGCTGGAACTGATCGTCCGCTACGCCAACAGCACCGCCCAGTGCTACCCCGTCGGCGAGCACGTCATCGTCGATGGCGCGGTCGACGACGACTGGGCCGGCCTGCTCTCGCAGACCGATTCGCGGGGCCGCACGAGGATCGTTCGCAACGTGTATGAGGCGTGCGTCTTTCAGGCGCTGCGCGACCGGCTGCGCTGCAAGGAGATCTGGGTCGTCGGCGCCCACGAATGGCGAAACCCCGCCGAGGACCTGCCCAGCGACTTCGAGACCAACCGCGCCGAGCACTACGACAAGCTGCACAAACCACTGGATCCCACGCTCTTCACGCGCGAGCTGCGCAAGGAGATGCGCGATGAGCTGGCCGCCCTCGACCGCGCTCTGCCCAGCCTCGACTGGCTGCGGATCACCGACCGCAAGAGCGGCGTGATCCAACTGACCACGATCGACGCCCAGCCCGAGCCGCGCGACCTGCGGCGCCTGAAGAGGGCCGTCCAGGACCGCTGGGGGAAGGTCCCGCTGATCGACATGGTCACCGAAGCAGCGCTTCGCACCGGCATGCTCGGGCACCTCACCCAGGTCGGCACCCGCGAAGCGATCCAGCGCTCCGCGCTGTGGGAGCGCCTGCTGCTCGTCGCCTACGCCTACGGCACAAACACCGGCATCAGCGCCGTCGCCGCCGGCGACCACGGCCACAGCGAGGCCGACCTGCGCTACACCGCACGGCGCTACGTCACGATCGACGGCGCCCGAGCCGTCGCCGTGCAGCTCGCGAACGCGACGTTCGCCGCCCGCGACCCCACGATCTGGGGGCAGAGCACCACGACAGTAGCGTCGGACTCGACGCACTTCGGTGGCTACGACCAGAACCTATTCACCGAGTGGCACTCTCGCTACCGTGGCCGCGGCGTCCTGATCTACTGGCACGTCGAGAAGAAATCGATGGTCGTCCACTCCCAGCTACTGAGCTGCTCCGCGTCAGAGGCCGCCGCGATGGTCGAGGGCGCAGTCCGCCACGGCACCTCGATGCAGCTCGAAGGCAACTACGTCGACTCCCACGGACAATCAGAGAACGGGTTCGGGATCACCCGGCTGCTCGGCTTCGATCTGCTGCCGCGCATCAAGCAGATCAACAAGGTCAAGCTCTACCGACCCGACCGCGGCGACCCGGATGCCTTCCCGCAGCTGAAGCCGGCGATGACCCGGCCGATCCGATGGGACCTGATCGAGCAGAACTACGACCAGATGATCAAGTACGCGACCGCGATCAGGGTCGGCACCGCCTCTACCGAAGCGATCCTGTGCCGCTTCACCCGCAACGCCTCACACCCCGTCTACCAGGCGATGCTCGAGGTCGGACGCGCCCAGAAGACGATCTTCGTGTGCCGCTACCTACGCGACCGCGACCTACAACGCGAGATCAACGAAGGCCTCAACCTCGTCGAGGCCTGGAACCGCGTCAACGGCGTTATCTTCTACGGCAAGAGCGGCGAGTTCGCCAGCAACCGCCGCGACCAGCAACAGCTCGGCATGCTCGCCCTGCACATCCTGCAAGCCGCGCTGGTCTACGTCAACACGCTCATGGTCCAGGACATCCTCGCCGAGCCGGAATGGGCCGGGCTGCTCACCGACGAAGACAGAAGCGGCCTGACGCCGCTCTTCTGGACCCATGTCCGACCCTACGGAGAGGTCAGGCTCAACATGACCAAACGCCTCGCGCTCAGCGCCAGCCACACGTCAAGTCCAGACGACGAGACCAGATGACTCCACGCCGAGCACCCTGATGCGTCGCGAGCGTCTACTTGTCGGTTGGTGCCGCGCTCCTTCGCCTGAGACACCGCCGCACCCCCAACCGCGAGACGACTCCCGGAGAAAATTCCGCACGCCCACTTGAATCGCGGTAGGGACCGCCGTTGCTGGCGGCCCCCCCGCGCAGATCCCAGCGTGCGCGTCTAACGCACTGGGCTCCTGCCTTGGGTTCTGGCGTCGAAGCGCACGGTTGGCCAGGGATGTTGGATGCGGGGTCGTGGTAGCCACCGGTCGGCGATGCCTCATCCGCTCCCACGTCATCCGGGATCGCTGACTGCGACGCCGTAGCGCCCGGAGCCAGTGGCGGATGACCGCTTCGCGGAATGCTTGCAACGCCCGGATGTTGTCGGGCACCCCGTAATAACGGTAGTGCCCTGCCAGGACGCTGGCGAGCCAGCGTCCCTGCTCGGGGATCGAGAGATGCCAGCGTCGCCTCATCTCGGTCTTGACCGAGCTCAGCTTCGCGCGCGTCTTCTTCTTGCTCGTGACCCGCTTGAGCTTGAACCGCCCGTTCCTGGTCCGCGCACAGATGTGCGTGAGGCCCAGGAACTCGAACGTCTCAGGCTTCCGGTCACCGCGCCTGGCTCGATTCTCGGCGGCGAACCGCCCGAACTCGATCAACCGCGTCTTTTCCGGGTGCAGCTCCAACCCGAACTCCGCGAACCTGTCGCGCAGATCGGCCAGGAACCGTTCGGCGTCCTCACGATGCTCAAAGCCCGCCACGTAGTCGTCGGCGAAACGACAGAGAATCACGTCCCCCTGCGCGTGACGCCGCCGCCACTGGTCGGCCCACAAGTCAAACACGTAGTGCAGGTAGACGTTCGACAGCAACGGCGAAACCGAAGCTCCTTGCGCCATACCCGCCTCCGAATTTGACCACTCCCCGTCCTCGGTGACTCCTGCCCTTAGCCATTTCTGGATCAGCCGCAGGATCCTCTTGTCCGCGATCCGATGCTCGAGAAACCGCTCCAGCCAGCCCTGATCGAGCCGGGAGAAGAAGTCGCCGATATCAGCGTCGAGCACGAAGTTCACCTTCTTGCGCACGATCCCGACCGAAAGCGCGTCCAACGCATCATGCTGCGAGCGCCCAGGCCGGAACCCCTACGAGAATCCGAGGAAGTCCTCCTCGTAGACGGCATTCAGCACCTCGCCCACCGCCCGCTGAAGGACCTTGTCCTCCAGCGCGGCGACCCCGAGCGGCCGCAGCCGCCCATCGGGCTTCGGGATGAACACCCTACGAGTCGGTCTCGCCCGATACGCCCCTCTGTGAACCCGGGCATGCAGATCCTGGAGGTTGGCCTCCAGATCCAGCCCGTAGTCCCGCCACGTCACACCATCGACCCCCGCGGCGGCGCCCGGGCTGATCGCCCGATACGCCTCCCGCAAACGATCGACGGTCACGTGATGAAGAAGCGCGGTGAACCTCACATCCTTGTCCTGCCGCGCCACCTGGCGCACACGATCCAACTCACTTGACACACCCTGTCCGGCGCTGCGTCCGGGGCGTGTTTCGCTGGCCGTGTTTCCCTTGGCCGGTCCCCTTCCCTCCACCACCTCCGCCCCCGCCACCACAGCGGGCTTGTTCGGCAGCTTCGCAGGTAATACGGGACCGTCTGACTTCCCGCGGTCGTTCATCGAGGGCTTACCGCCAAAGCGTTCCCCTCACAGCCCGCCCATGCCGATCCACCACCCCGCGAACCATCCAGGACGGGGCATCCGTCGACACCGCGGGCGACCGCGGGACCTCCCGGTTCTCGCGCATGGAGATTTCCGTGCGTGCCCAGGTTCTCTGACCGCGCAGAGTCCCGCAACGACTCGCGATAACGCCGTTACGGACATGGCCTTCCGCTTCGTTTGAGAGCGTCGGCACTCTGAACTACGAAGATTTCGCGGCTCGACCAACTGCGCCGGAGTGACGCGCGCGCGGCGCGTGCTGGTTGTCGGTGCGACCGGTCGCACCGGACGGCGACCGCCCTGTCTTCCTGCAGGCCCGCAACAGAACGGGGAGCCCGAACCCCAAAAGGCCACGCGTCGGCGCCGAACAGACCACCAGACGCCACTAAGCGTCCGGTAGCGATCACCTCGCGCGTGCGGACCTGTCTCGGTGACGGATACGCTCTCGGAGCCACTGACCCCTGCGACGAGCTGCGTTGGCTGTCCTTGAGCCGCGTGTCTCGAGCGGCTGCGGACGGCGGCGGGTCCTGGTCCACCGACGTCCGCGGCCGATCGTTGCCTGGAGGTCAGCTTGCCGGCGCGGGCGCCACCATGGTGAACGTTGTGGATTGGTGGGCGCGCACCCCAAGGGCGGTGATGGCGCCGAGGGCGGAGATGACCCCGGCGACTGCTAGCGCCGGGCCCACTCCGGCGCTGATCGCCTGTGGCGTGGTGAAGCCCCCGGCATGCTCGAATATGGCGGAGGCGATCGCCACGCCGAATGGCGCCCCGAGCTGGCGGAAGGCGGCGTTGGTGGCTGAGGCGATCCCGACCTCGTCGGGGTGCACGCCGCCGACGACGGCGTTGGCGACGGTGCCGAACACGAGGCTGATGCCCACTCCTGCGATCAGCAGGGGGATCAGGAGCGCGGCGTATCCGAGGGTGGGGCTGGCCTCGGCGCCGATCCAGGCGAAGCCGGCGCCTTGGAGCAGCAGTCCTGTGACCATCAGCGGCCGGTTGCCGATCCGGTCGGCCAGCACGCCGGCGGTGGGCGTGATGAACATCGTCACCCCGGTCCAGGGCAGCAGCAGCAGCCCGGTTTGAAGCGCGGAGTGGTGCAGCGCGCTCTGTAGGTACTGCGGGATCAGGAACGCGGCGCCGAACAGCGCCGCGGTGAGCAGGAATGTGGCGGCGTTGGCCGCCACGAACGTGCGGTCGGCGAACAGATGCCGGGGCAGCATCGGGGTCGCGGTGCGTAGCTGCCGGATGACGAAGGCCGCGAGCAGGACGACTCCGGCGATCAGCGAGCCGAGGATCTCGGTGCTCGCCCAGCCGCTGTCGTTGCCACGGATGATCCCCAGACCAGTGCGAGCAGCCCGATGCTGGCCAGTGCGAGGCCGGGGATGTCGATCGGCCGGCGTGGGCCGTGGCTCTCGGTGAACACGCGTGGCGCCAAGGCCATCGCCGCCAGTCCGACAGGGACGTTGATCCAGAAGATCCAGTGCCAGGAGATCCCGCCCACCATCGCTCCCCCGACGACCGGGCCGACGGCGACCGCCGAGCCGGTGACCGCGCCCCAGATCCCGATCGCCTTGCCGCGCTGGCCGGCTGGGAAGGCGGCGGACACCAGCGCGAGGCTGAGCGGAGTGATCAGCGCCGCGCCGGCGCCCTGGATCGCGCGGGCGGCGATCAGCGCGCCTGAGGACGGCGCCAGAGCGCACGCCGCCGACGCCGAGGTAAACAGCGCCAGTCCTACGGTGAACATCCGCCGGCGTCCGAGGCGGTCGCCGAGCACCGCGCCGAGCAGGATCAGCACCCCGAAGCTCAGCACGTAGGCGTTGACCGTCCAGCCGAGCTGCTGGACGGAGGCGTGCAGGTCGCGGCGGATCGTCGCCAGGGCGATCGTCACCACCAGCGCGTCGAGACCGACCATGAAAGCCGGGACGCAGGCCAGTGCCAGCGCGCGCCGGGCACGCGGGTCGTTGGTCCGGGAGTCACTTCGCTGCGTAGACATCGTTTCTCCGATCTCGTGAAAGGGATGAGAGGTTCTGCGGCTCTACGCGCGAGCCGCACCTGAGCCAGCTTGCGTGAGCCCGACGACGTGGCCTTCGGGGTCTGAGAACAGCGCCAGGCGCGGGCCGCCCGGAACGTCCATCGGCCCCACGACGGTGCGACCGCCGAGCCGCTCGATGCTGCTCAGCGTCGCCTCGAGCTCCGCGACCTCCACGTAGAAGGTGACGTGGCCCGGACCGCCGTCCATCGCCGCTCCGATTCCGCCGTTGATGCCCCCGTCGGCGTTGGGGTGCGCCATCGCGTAGGTCGGCATCGCCGGCTGCATCTCCCAACCGAAAGCGTCGCCGTGAAGGCCTGCAGCGCCGCCGCGTCCTTACCGACGACCTCGAAGTGCGTGACCGGATTGCCCATCTCGTGCTCCTTTTGGTTGCGGCCGCCAAGGGGAGGGCGGCCTGATGTGGAGCACGTTCTAACGCAGAACCTTGAGAAAGTCAAGCTGCAAGCTGTTGTCAGCAAACAGGAGCTGTATAATCGAGTCGTGCGCTCCTACGGACAACTCTGCGCGGCCGCCAAGGCACTCGACGTGATCGGCGACCGCTGGACGCTGTTGATCGTCCGCGAGCTGCTGATCCGCGAGGCTGCCCGCTACACGGACCTGCGCGTCGGCCTGCCGGGGATCGCCACCAACCTGCTGGCCGAGCGCCTGCGCGACCTCGAGCAGGCCGGGATCGTGCGCCGCTACGACGCCCCGCCACCAGTCGCGACCGCGCTGTTTGAGCTCACCGACCGCGGTCGGCAGCTCGAGCCGGTGCTCGCCGCGCTCGGGCGCTGGGGCGCCCCCCTCCTCGCCCAGGCCGATGACCAGGACGCCTTTCGCACCCACTGGCTTGCGCTGCCCGCCCGGCTGCACCTCTCAGACCGCGAGCCCGACAGTCCTCCCATCACGATCGAGCTGCGCACCGGCGACGAGCCGCTGAGCATCAGCACCTCCGACGGCCACATCGACGCGCGGCCCGGAGCCGCGGCGCATCCCGACCTCGTGCTCACCGGCCCTCCCCAGCCGGTGATGTCCGTCCTGCTCGGCCGACTCGACCTCAACGACGCGACCGGTCGCGGCGTGCGCTACGAGGGCGACCCCGCCGTCCTGCGCCGTATACAACCCGAAGCCTCGCCGCCCTCAGACGCGGACGCCCTAGCTGCCGCCGGGCTCGTCGGGCGGCTCTGAACCTCGGGCCTGGCCGGCGAAAGCGTCGACCAGCGGACGCACCACCCAGACCAAGCGACTCTCATGGCGCTCCTTTGGGAACCGCTGGCGGGACGTCCTCAGCGCGATTTCTCAGCTGTCGCGCACGGAAAGTTAGGGGTCGCTCCGAGCAGGCGCGGGAGCGGGCGTGGTCCGCGTTGGCGCGTAGATTTGCGTCCGTGCCTACACCTAGACGCCTAGCCACCGGCGGTGGTTCTGCACCAGTTCGCCGACGCTGGCGCGATTACAAGACGCCGGCGGGACGCAGCCCGGTCGAAGAGTTCATCGACGGCTTGCCCGACAACGACGCTGCGGCTGTGCTGGCGGGCATGGCAGAAGTTCGCGAGCACGGTCTGATCGCCGCGCGCCATCTTGAGGGGGACATTTGGGAGGTGCGTGTCGACGGCGACCGCGTCATCTACCGGATTCTGTTTGCCCAGGAGGGAGGCCGCGGCCAAGTGCTGCTCGCGCTTGAGGGGTTCAACAAGAAGACCCAGAAAACCCCGCGGGCCACGATCGAGCTGGCGAAGCGGCGCTTGGTGGATTGGCGGCGGCGCGGAGAGGCCAAGCGCGTCGCTCAAGGCAAGCGTCCAGGGTGTCGATAAGCGTGCTAGCATTATCTCCGAAACGAGATACCGTCAACGGTATTGAGCAAAGGCCGAAAGAGGCAAAGCTAATGGCTGAACGTGACTTCCTCGACCGGATGATCACCAAGCGCACGGAGCGCAACCCCGACTTTCCGTACCTGGTCGACGCCGCCCGTCGGCGCCGCGGGCTGTTGCATGCCCTCGCGGACCGTCGCGAGGACCAGCATCGTACGCAGACGGCGATTGCCGCTGGGATGGCGACCTCGCAATCATTCGTGGCAAGACTGGAGAGCACCGCCGTCGATGCCAAGATCTCCACCGTCGAACGCTACGCAGACACCCTCGGGTACGTCGTCCAGTACCACCTGATCCCTGCCGACCAAGCCGCCAGCGCACCCCCCGTCGTCATCCACTAACGCAAAACCAACGGCACTCGGTTGGGGAACGGCGGATCCCAGCGGCTATCGCAACAGGAGCTCGGCGATCTGTTCGGTGGGCTTGTAGAAGCCTAGGCGTTTGCGGGGTCGGTCGTTGAGCTCATCGGTGACGGCATCGAGCTCGTGCTCGGTGACGGTGGTGAAGTCGGTGCCTTTGGGGAAGTACTGGCGTAGCAGCCCGTTGGTGTTCTCGTTGGTGGCGCGCTGCCACGGCGCGTGTGGGTCACAGAAGAACACCTCGATGCCGGCGCCGACACGGACCTGCTTCCAGTCGCGCATCTCTGGGCCCTGGTCTGAGGTCAGCGAGCGACGCAGCTGCTCGGGCAGCGTCTTGATCTTGGCCGTCAGGGCGGGGGCGACGTGCTCGGGCTTGTAGCCGTCGGGCAGTGAGACGAGCATCGCGTAGCCGGTGCTGCGCTCCACCAGGGTGCCGATCGCGGTCTTGTTGTACTTGCCGATCATCAGATCGCCTTCCCAGTGGCCGGGGACCGCGCGGTCGTCCGCCTGCTGGGGGCGATCGGCGATGTTGATCATGTCGGGGATCCGGTTCTTGCGCTGCCCGACACAGCGGCCGGGCTTGCGTAGCTGACGCCCGGTGCGCAGGCACCGGGTCAGCTCGCGGCGCAGCGCCCCGCGGGAGGTGACATACAGCGACTGGTAGATCGTCTCAGTAGACACCCACATCTCCGGCTGGGCGGGGAATCTGACTCGCAGCCGTCCAGCGATCTGCTCGGGAGAGTACCGGTGCTGAAGGTCCTCCTCGACGATCTGACGCAGCTGGCCGGCTTCGGACGGCTCGCGCGCTCGTAGGCCAGCGCATGCGCGGCCGTCGCCCTGTAGCAGCCGCGAGGATCGGCGTTGCGAGCCAGCTCCCGCGAGATGGTCGATGGCGAGCGCCCCAGCCGACGCGCGATCGAGCGCATCGACTCGCCCCCCCGGCACGCGCCAGCGCGATCTCCTCGCGCTCGGCGAAGGTCACACACCGGCCCGCGAGGTCGCGGCCACGGCGTGGGCGCACCCCGCCGGCCGCGCGCACCCACTTCAGCCCACGCCAGCGATGCGTCCCGACCACCGCCGCGGCGTCGGTGAGGAACTCGCCACGCGCGAGCGCCGCCCAGAACGCCTGGTTAACCTCAGGCACCATCCACGGCTGGAAGACCGCCATGTGTCACACACTCCTGTCGTCGCGTCCTGGGGGGGGCCCATCCTCAGACGCGCCCCGGACACGATCGTCGTCATCACCCTTCGCGCTACGCTCGGGCTCGACGACGACCGTGTCCGGTCTCCAACCCGGGTCGGTCAACTCCTGCTCAGCGAGAACCTGGCCAGAAGCTGATCGACCGTGGTGTTGCGATCACCGCGGGGACCCAAGGAACCTCTTGCGGGCGTCTTTCCTGTCCGCGGCGGTTTGCCAGCCGCGGAGGCGGAGGTGTCCCGTAAGCCCCGCCCGGTGATCCGTCCCGGTGACGGGGCGCTATCCGGGGGCGTCGCGATAGCGACGGGGCGCCGTGCCGAGTTGACGCAAGAGCAGGTCCCCCGCCCCAGCCGTTCCCAACTCCTGGTCCTCGCCAAATGCGCGCCTCAGTGCTTCCACGCTCGCAGCTAACGGTCGGGTCGATGCAGAAGTCTTCGGTTCCTCCACGATCGGTGTGGGTGTCATGCGACCACGGGGTCGGCGTTGAGCTTGCCGGCGACGAGGTGGATCATTGCGATGTAGTTGCGGTTGGTTCGGTATCCGCGGGCTCTGCGCTTGGCTGCCTGGATGAGTGAGTTGAGGCCTTCGAGCAGCCCGTTGGACACGCGGCTGTGATGCCAGCCGATCACGCCGAGCCAGTACTCCTCGAGCAGTCGGGCGAACTTGATCAGGGGGCCGAGCTCGCTTCGGTGGATCTCTTCGATCCAGCGGCGCAGGTACTCCTCGGCGGCGTCGGGATCGTCAAGCTCGTAGAAGGTTTCGAACCTGAGCGCCAGTCTCGTAGGCGCGGGCAGTGTCCAGCGGCTGCTGGAGCAGCTCGTCGAGCCAGTCCTGCTAGGCGCTCGGTCAGGTTCGCAGGCCGCTTGAGCCACAGGTAGCGCGTGTTCTTCAGCACCCCCCTGTGCTCCTGGGTCTCGGCGCGGCGGACCTCGTCGATCGCCTTGGAGAGGTGCGAGCGGATGTGGTAGCGATCAAAGGTGATCTCCGCCGCCCGAAGATGCTTCAGCGTCCCGGCCAGGTAGGCCTCCGACATGTCCTGGCAGACCTCGCTGACCTGCTCGGCGCGGCCGCCGTGGGTCTCCAGGAACAGCGAGAACGCCTGCACCACCGCCTGATCGCGGCCCTCCACCGCGAACACCGCACGCCGCTGGTCCAGCTCGGCGAACACCGACACGTAGTCCTGCCCGCGCCGGGAGCTGGTCTCATCGATCCCCAACCGCTCAAGCCGCGAGAGATCCTGCGCGTCGACCGCTCGGTCGACGTAGTGATGCAGCACCCGCCAGACGCGCATATCCGACTCGCCGATCAGCGCGGCGACCGCGGCGACCGGCATCTCCTTGACCAGCGCCATCACCAGCGCCTCGAACAGCAGCGTGAACCCAGAACGCTCCCGCGCCCACGGCACCTTGACCTGATGCACCCCATGCTCCGGGCAATCCACTCTCGCCACCCGCGCGGTCAGGTACGCCTGGTGCCGGAAGAAGTCCAGATGCCGCCACGTCTTCACCTCGGTGTCACGCGCCTTCAAGCCCTCAGCGCCGCACCCCGGGCAGCAGAACACCGCCCCGCGCGGGAAGTCGATCCGCAGATCCAGACGCCGCTGCCCAACGTCGAAGCTCACCTCGACGACCTCCCACGGCTCCTCCAAACCAAGCGCCTGCTGAAAGAGATCGGCGTCGTGCATCCCAGGCTCCCATCATCGAGGATCAGAAGCCCGCCAGCCAAACAACTCACCCGGACGCTACCCACTCAGATCGTGGAGGAGCCAAGTCTTCTGACAACGGGGCAGCGCTTCTGGATTCACCAACACGGGGCAGTCTCGCCGGCGTCATGGCCTGTGCTCGATGCTCCTGCTCCCGGCCGTGAGCGGCAGTCTCAACCGACTCGCTTTCACGCGCCGTTGCTACTGGAACCCCGTACGGAAAACCAGGTTTAGGCGGCGGCCGCGTCTTGGCTCAGTGCTCGGGTCCATGTCACGAGCCGCAAGGTAGCGTCTTCTGACCAGCGTTCTGGTCGCGATGACCGGATCGTGGGCGCGGTCGGCCCTTCGTTAGTAACGAGGCTGGGCCCGGCGGGTTCGCGCTCTGGCGATTGGTCACCCGCATGGGTGTTGCGTGCGATGTGGTCGCGCCGTCGCTGATTTCCGGTCCGTGCCGGTGATCGGGTCAAGACCGATCGTCGGGACGCGAAGAAGCTCGTTGGGTTCTACCGCGGCGGGCGGCTGCGGTTCGTGGCGCCGCCCACGCCGGAGACCGAGGGGCTGCGTGATCTGCTGCGCTGCCGTGATGACATCCGCTGCTCGCGGACCGCCGCACGTCACCGGGTCGCCAAGCAGCTGCTGCGTCACGGGCTCGTGTTCGGTGAGGGCAAGAAGGCGTGGACGGTCAAGCACCAGGCATGGGTTCACCCTCAGCAGCTCGCCGACCCGCTCGCGCACGAGGCGCTTTGCCAGATGCTGATCCACCTCGATGGGATCGACCGTCAGCTCGCCGCGCTCGACGCCCAGCTCGAGCAGATCGCCGAGCGCGAGCCGTGGGGCTGGCAGGTCGGAAAGCTCCGCGCGTTCCGCGGGATCGGCACGTTGACCGCGCTCGGGCTGATCGCCGAGATCGGCGACTTCGCCCGCTTCTCGCACCCGCG
>JAABUQ010010628.1_pt1 | contig 12003 bp, 6 predicted proteins | sample 5560001 | NCBI WGS metagenome assembly JAABUQ01 (sample SAMN10711888, study PRJNA513371) | rock metagenome | isolation source: Antarctica rocks | place: Antarctica: Victoria Land, Finger Mt nord | collected 2015-12-18
GGCCGGCGCGCGCGTCTTGGACGCCGTGCCGGGCGACCAACCGCTACGCCTCGTCACCTATCACCGGGACCGGGCGGACCATCGCTTTGTTCGAACTCGCCCCCTACGACCCCGCCGACATCGCCGCCTATGACGACGCCTTTGGCCTCACGGCCGCTGTGATGTCTACAAGTGGGCGCCCGTACCGGTCGAAGCCGGTGGGGTCGGTTTGAGGGCGCGTAGTAGCTTCAACAACGCTTGCTGTTGCTTCGCACGCGCCGGCCCGGTGGGCAGCAGCCGTATTTGCGCGCCGAACTGGGTCAAGGCGTCCTGCTGTTTACCTAATTCGGCGTAGGCGACGCCCAATTTGTAGTGCGCCTCCGCGTTGTCCGGCCGCAGGCTAATGGATTTCCGCAGCGCGGCGGCGGCCTGGGGCGCACGGCCGACGGCGAGGAGCGCCGTGCCTAGTTCGGCGTAGGCGTCGGGGTTCTTGGGGTTGAGCAGGATGGCGTGGCGCAGACTGTCCATGGCGGCGTACCGCATGCCGTTGTCGATCTGTTGCAGGCCGTAATTGACATAAGCTGTATCGCTGCCGCTGACCTCCACGGCGTGACCCCACAGCGTCAGGCTGTTGTCCCAGTACCCTTGCTGTATCACACAGAGTAGGGCCAGGCAGGCGAGGACGGCCATGGCGACCTCGCGCGCCGCCCGCGGCGGGACGCGCGCTAACAAGTAGGCCAGCGCCAAGGCCGGACCGAGTAATGCGAGGTAGGCGTAGCGGTCCGCTACCGTCGAGTAGTACTGGAACACGAACGGTGCCAGCCCGAGGTTGGGCAGCAACGCGGCGAAGCTCACGGTCCCGGCGGCGAGCAGCCACGGGTACGCGGCCCGCTTCACCCACAGCGCCACGGCCAGCCCCGCCGGTAGGAGCCAGGTGAGATGTCCCCACCACGCCTGCAGCACGGCGCTCGGGGTCCGCCCGTAGACGATCGCCAGCTGGAACGGCGCGATCAGCTTCACGATGTAGAAGGCCAACGCGTCCCCCGCCACGAAGGGCCGTTGCAGCAGCGGCGGCGTGACGCTCGCGGCCACCGGCTGCGCCGCGTGGGTGAGCAGGACGATCAGCGCCCCGGGAACCACGAATAGCGCCGAGGAGCGCAGACATCGCAGGGTCGGGCGAGCGATGAGCCAGCGATCGAGCGCGAAGAGTATCAGCGGCAACGAGACCGCCGTGGGTTTGCACAGCATGGCCAGGACCCCCGCCAGCACGGCGAGCGCGTAGCGCGTGTATCGATAGCGGGCGTCTCTCCCCTCGCGCGTGGCGCGCGCGTAAGATATATACCACCAAATGGCGAGCAGGAGGAAGAACGCGCTCGACAGGCCGCGCAATTCCGGTATCCAGGCTACGCTCTCTACCTGCAAGGGGTGCAGCCCGAACAAGAACGCGCCCAGCGCCGTCGGTACGTCGCGGCCGACGAGTGTGCGCAGGATCATGTAGACGAGGACGACGTTACCGCAGTGCAGGGCGATATTGGCCAGGTGGAACGGGGCGGCCTGGAAATGGGACCCGGTCGCGGGGTCGACGGCCGCGCTATGGCCCAGCAGCGCCAGCGCCGAGAAAATGGTGTAGGCGAGCGGGATGTACAAACCCTGGTACGGTTGCGTCCAGAAATGCGCTATGTTCGCCGGTGTGACCGGATCGAGGTACGGATTGGCGTAGACCGCGATGGAGTCGTCCCACGGCGAGAAGCCTTGACCCAGCGTGCGCGCGAACACGATCGCCACGATACCGATGAGCGCCCAGACGGCTGGGCTTTGTATCGTTCGCGTCGCCGGGTGCTCCGCGGCTCGGCCGCGCGGGGCGGGATTCTGACGGCCTTGCTTCGGGGCGCCCTTGCGTGTGGGGGACGCGCCCTTACGTGTACGCGCGGGGACCGAGGTTGTCATCGTCAACCGCCTCCTCGCCGTGCAGGCCGGCCGCAATCGAAGAGTTGTGGGCCACGGGGATTGGCCGTAGCGCCGGGGGCCTGCCACAGGCGGGGCGCCACCAGCGCGCAATGCCGCGCGACCCATTGCTCGATGTCCTGACCCTGGGCTCCCGCCTGTAGCGGCAACTGCCAGAAGAAGCGCGCCTCACCCCGCGCCACCCGTCGCGCCAAATCCTCGGGCGTCAGGACGCGGTCCAGGCCCAGATAGCCGCCGTAGGTCATGACGGGCCGTCCGATAGCCAGCATGACCGGCGCGGCCACTCCGGCGTAGCGTACCGCCAGCGCGAAGCGTTCGCCGCGCTGGTTGGCCAGCAGATAGCGGGTGAATTGTGGCGGCGCGAGGTAGTCCAGCGCGCTCGCCGACGGCGCCACCGACGGATCGAGCAGGTCGGGACCCGCCACCGGCAACTCGGGGTTGCCGTAGTGCCACAGGGGGACGGACGACCACAGAGCCGGCGCGATCAACAGCGCCAAAACGCCCACGCCGGCGGCCACGAGCGGGACGCGACCGCGCGACCGCGCGTCCGGCCACCACGCGACGAGCGCCGCACCGGCCGCGACGGCCGCGACGACGATCAGCGGGATCAGCCAGGGCGCCCAGGACGGCGACTCCGCGATGATGCCGGCTTGCGCGAGGGCCGCCCCGACGATGGCCGCCGCCAGTAGCCAGCGCTCCCCACCGCGCCGGTTGTAGTCGCGCCACAGCAACACGAGACCGATCGCGGCGAGCGCGCAGATCGCCGGGGCCAGGACGACGAGATTGTAGGGGTGGAAGAAATTGGCGGCGCTGAAGACGGCGCCCTCCCACAAGAGCCAGGCGCCCCACAGCAACAGAGCTTGCCGCTGCCGGCCGAGGAACAGGCGCGCCGGAGGCGCCTCATCAGGTCGCCGGAGGGCGGCGCGTTTGTCGCGCCCCTCGGGACGGGCAGGCTGCCACAACTGTAGAGCCGCCACGACGAGGCCGAGCAGGGCCAGCGGCAGCAGCCAGCCGGCCTGCCCCCCCAGCTGCGCGTCGAAGAGCCGCAGCGGCCCCGGGTCGCCCGGTGCGTTCCCGACCTGCCCCGCGAAGGCGGAGGCCACGGCGCTGCCGCCACCCAGGCGGCTCAGGCCGCCGTACCCGAGAGCCAGATCAAGTTCCGTATTGTTGGCGCTCGATCCAACGTACGGCCGCTGGACGGGCGGCGTTAGGTCGACGACCGTGGCCCACGCCAGCGAGACCACGAGCAAGGCGCCCGTCGCGAGCGCAAGGCGCGCCAGGCGATCTCGCCGGGGCAGGACCGGGCTTAACAGGTATGGGAGCGCGAAGGCCGGCGCGACGAGCAGCGCCTGCAGCCACTTAACGTTGAAGCCCAACCCCAGGGCCAGCGCGCACAGCAACAGAGGGGCCAGGCGCCCGGTCTCGGCGGCCACGCTGATGGCCCACGCTCCGACCAGGACGGCGAGGACGACCAGGCTGTCCGAGTTGTTGCTGCGATTCATGGCCACGTCGATGGGCGTGATCGCCAGCATCAGCCCCGCCAGCAGCCCGGCGACGGGGCCGAAGGCGCGGCGCACGAGGTAGTACAGCAGGGCGACCGAGAGGACCCCGGCCAGGGCCTGCGGCAGCAAGAGGCTGAACCCGCCGAAGCCGAGCAGCTTGGCGCTGGCCGCCTGGAGCCACAGGGCCAGGGGCGGCTTATCGACCGAGATGAAGCCCGCCGGATCGAAAGAAACGTAGAAGAAAGCGTGCCAACCCGTGAGCATACTCTTGACGGCCGCCGCGAAGTAGGGGTCGGTGTACCAGTCGCGCCACAGGTTAAAAAAACTCACGGCGGCGCTCAAGGCCAGGAGCGCGGGGAAGGCCGCGCGCCGCGCCAACTCGGCCATCGCCGACGCGTCGTGCGCCGATAGGGCCTGGGACACTACCGGAACCGTCCCCGCGCCTCTCGCGCCTCTCGCGCCTCTCGCGCCTCTCGCGCCTCTCGCGCCGTCCCGACGACTATGCCCGGACCCCGGCGCGGCGCGCGTCGTCGGGGTCGTGCGCGCCTCGCGCCTCGCCTTCGCCATTATGTCGTCACCGTCCTACATCGCTCTTCGTCGCTGTCCGTTCGGTGGCAGGTGCGCCCCGCGATGGTGAGACGCGGCCCGCGATGGTGAGACGCAGCCCGCGATGGTGAGACGCAGCCCGCGACTGTGCTCCGTCCGTGCCGGGCCCGTCCTGCGCTCCGTCCGTGCCGGGCCCGTCCTGCGCCCCGTCCTGCCCCGTCCGCTGCCCGTGCAACGCCGTGCAACGCTGTGCAACGCCGTGCTCCGTCGCCCCACGACGGTCCCGCCCGCAGGGCGCGCGTCCCGTGTCCTTGCGACAGGGCTAGTGTAACATGGATCGGACGGCTGTCAAGGGACCGATAGAGCGTCTGCTATCTTGAGAAAGGGTCGCCGCGTGTATTGTCCACCGGCATTTTATGTGGTAGCCGCCATGGGGCGCAAGGGCGGCGTTAGCGTTGGCCCGAGGTAGGCCCCATGATTGTGACACGCGGCCTGGCCCTACAGGACCATGGCAGGCCACGGACCCTAAAACGCTTGTTGTGAGTTATTTGGCCAGTTTTCAGGCTGTTTTGGTCGCCAGCAGGCCGTGTTTGCAGCCACTATGCGCCTGTGTGACGAGAGGCGTCGCATAGCGGCGACGACCTTCCCTGACGAGGCGCTGTGCCTCCTCGCCAGGGCGCATCCTGACCGCAAAGTGGCCTCGCATAGCCCATTTAATTCACAACAAGCGTTAAAGGGTCGGGAGCGCCCGCGATCGGTCTGGTGGAGCACGCACGCGTCTGTCCCCACGCAGACCTTTTAAGGTCCGTGGCCTGCCATGGTCCTGTAGGGCCAGGCCCACGGTGCTTACCATCACAATCGTAGGGTACGCCCGTTGGTCCGCGCGTGAAAGCATGAGGAGTTTGGGCATGGCGAGGGATTTCATGGGGATGCGGTGTCTCGCGGCGCTAGCTATGACCATAGTGCTGATCGCGTCGCATGCCGTCGGGGGCGTGCGAGTCGGTGATGGCGCGCGTGATCGCGACGTCTCGGATCGACGCGCGGCGCTCTCAGTCGCGTCGACTGGGGGCCGGCGCGACGCCGGCGCTCTCAGTAGGCGGGATGCTGGCGCTCCCAGTGGGCAGGATGCCGGCGCTCTCAGTGGGGACGACGCCGTGGCGCGCCTCGGCGCACGAGTGTGGAGCGCCTATGCGCGAAGCCGGTCGCGCCGGAGTTGGTCTGTCGCCAGCGACATAGAAGAGTGGGCCTCGTGGGCGGGCCGGGCGGCTAGTGATCCCGTCGTCGCCGTGGCCGGCGGCTACGACCACAACCTCGCGCTGACCCGTGACGGCCGGGTCTACGCCTGGGGCGCTAACAGCAATGGGCAACTCGGCGACGGAGGTAAGAAGAGCGGTTCCGTCCCGGCGCCGGTGACCGGCTTGCCGGCGCGCGACCCCGTGGCGGCGATAGCCGCGGGGGCCTCGCACAGTCTGGCCCTCACGCGCGGAGGGCGCGTCTACGCCTGGGGCGCGAATAGGCTCGGGCAGCTGGGCGACGGGCTAAACGCCGATAGCGCCGCGCCGGTCGCCGTGCGCGGGCTGCCGCCGAACGACCCGGGCGTGGCCATCGCCGCGGGCGGTCTACACAATCTCGCGCTGACCCGTAGCGGCCGAGTCTACGCCTGGGGCGCCAACTCCTACGGGCAGATAGGCCCCGCCGGCGTCGGGTCCTACAGCGCCGTGCCCGTCCTCGTCGCCGGGCTTGCACATGGCAGCGCCGTGGTCGCCCTGGCGGCCGGCATCGCCCACAGCGCGGCCCTGACCCGAAACGGTAGCGTCGAGGCCTGGGGCGACGATAGTGTAGGCCAGCTTGGCCTCGTGGAGGACGGCAGTGCGCCGGTCGTGGCGCGCGGTCTCCCGGCGGGCGATCCGGTCGCGGCGCTGGCCGGCGGGGGCCTGCACAACCTGGCCCTCACGCGTGAGGGGCGTTTGTACGCCTGGGGCGATGACAGCGCCGGCCAGCTCGGCGTCGTGGGACAGGGCTATATCAGCAGCGTCCCGCTGGCCTGTCACCGATTTCCCCTTGGGACATCGCGGCCCCGTGCTCGCCGTGGCGGCGGGGTACAGCCATAGCCTGGCGTTGTCGCGGGGCGGCGTGGTCTACGCCTGGGGCGCCAACGACGGCGGACAGCTAGGCGACGGGGGCAGGGCCGATAGCGGCGTCCCCGTCGCGGTGCGCGGGCTCCCGCCGCGCGACCCCGTCGTCGCCCTCGCCGCGGGCCACCACGACAGCCTGGCCCTCACGCGGTCCGGGCGCGTCTACGCCTGGGGCGGGAACGCCGACGGGGAACTGGGCGACGGCGCGACCCGCGACAGCGCCCTACCCGTGGCCGTCCGCGGACTCTGATAGAGTATGGGCGTGGGGCGCGCCCCGCGATTATGCGATGTGGGCCTGAAGCCTGCGACTGCGGTCGTATGGCAGACCACGGGCACTGCGGTGCTGGAGGTGTGCCGTCGCGGCGTGTCGCGGAGGCTGCGGCGTGGCTTCATCACCCGACCACAGTCGGCGTCGTCTGCCATGCGACCGCAGTCGCAGGCTGTTAGGCTATTGGCGCGGTATGGCGCAGGCGCGACGGAGGTGACGGTCGTATGACGACGGCGGGGAAATCGGGGCGGCGGCCGGCGAGCGGCCGTGCCGCTGCGACGCGGGCCGCGGGGCGTGTCGCCGCGCCCCGCCACACGGCGCGGCGCCGGCCTCGGCCTTGGGAGTGGCGCCGCATCCTGTTCGTCGCCGCCCTTCTGCTCGCGACCCTGGTCGCGCTGCTCGCCGACTCCGGCTACCTGAGCCAATTCGACCCCATCGACGTTTTCGTCTACAAGTGCTACGCGCATGGGTTCTGGCAGGGGCAGTTGCCGGCCCACGCGGTCGACACGCAATCCTGCGCCGCCTCCTGGCCGGCCCCGCCCGCGCGCTTCCGAGCGTTCCCCGCTGAGTACCCCGCCCTCGCGCTGTCCATCTTTTCCCTGCCGCTGCTGTTGCCGTGGCTGTCCTACGGGGCCGCGTACATGGTGTGGATCGCCCTGATCCTATTGCTGGCGACCGGCCTGTTGGCGTGGCGTGGTCCGGCGGGGGTGGCGCTCGCCCTGCCCCTCTACGTCATGCTGGCCGGCTGGGGCTTCGTGCTGCAGCGCTTCGACCTCGTGCTCGGCCTTTGCGTGCTGTTCGCGCTGCTCCTGGCGCGAGGGGGCCGGGCGCGCTCCGCCGCGGTCGTCCTGGCCATCGGCACGCTGCTCAAGCTGTTCCCGATCGTGCTGTTGCCCGTGCTCCTGATCGCCTGCAAGCGCGACGGCGGGCACTGGCGCCCCGACCTCGTCGCGCTCTTCGGCGCGGTCTGTCTGGCCGGCGTACTGCCCGAGTTGGCGCTCAACGCGGCGGGGCTGCGCGGGTCGTTCGCGTTCCTGTTCGGGCGCCCGCTGGAGCTCGAGTCGCTCCCGGGCAGCCTACTGTGGATCACGAGTAACCTGGGAGCCGGCCCGGCGGCCGGCTCGGCGAACGGGCCGTATATCGCCTTCTCCTACAACTCGCTCAACGTCGCGGGCGGCGCCCAGTCGTGGTGGGGGACCGTGTGGACTCTGGGCGGTGGCGCCGGGCTGCTCGGCGCGTACTGGAGGGCCTGGCGCGGGTGGGACTCGCTTGGCCGCAGCGTCGTATTGATCCTGCTGATCCTGCTGGCCTCCGGTAAAGTCTTCAGCCCGCAATACATCCTGTGGGTCTTGCCAGTGGCGGCCGTCGTAGAGGGCGTGCGGCTGCGCTGGCTGCTGCTCGCCGCGCTCGTCTGCGCCGTCATGCTCGGCTTCTACGCCGCCTCGCTGCAGGCGCTGGCGTGGACGCCCCTGTTCCTCGCCGCCATCCTGGCGCGCAACCTCTTTGTGTGCGCCCTGGCCGTGCTCTACCTCGCCACGCGAGGCGACCGCCTGAGCGAGCGGTGGCCGGCGCGGCCCCTATCACGCCACCTCTGGCCGGGCTAAATGCTTCCAGCTTGACTGTGCGGGATACGCCTGCGACCGCAGTCGCATGGCAGCGTACGGCGACCGCAGTCGCGCGGAGTTGCGCATGAGGCGTCGCATCCCGCGACTATTGTTTGGAAGCATTTAGCGGCCCGACAGCCCTCGTATCGACGGGCGCTCCCAGTGGGGCACCGCGATCCCCGCAGCCTATCTTCGCGCGTCCCGTTGTGCGTGCCCCACCCGATTAAACCATGGCCAGTTGTGTGCGCTGTAGGGGCGTATGGCATACGCCCGTGCGGATTGGTCTCTCTCCGCTCCGCTCCGACAGCCCAACCGTGCGATCGCGGGCGCGCGGTTCGGGAGTCGTCGCTCGGTGGGCGTGGTTGCCACCACCGCCCGGTTAGGCTGTCGGCCACGGCCGAGAGCACCATCCGCGTGGGCGTATGCCATACGCCCCTACAGACGATCGTCCGCCCTCTGCGGGACAGTATTGTATCGGACAGAATTGTATATCAATGCGCCCTCTATTACCGCTTCTTAGCAATGACATGATTGCTACAGAGGCAAGTTTGCCAATCGCCAAATTGCTGTGCGATTGTTACTGAAATGTTACGCGGCTCTGCCGTATTGTGGTAGGCGTCCGGGTGCGATGGGTACCGGACGCGTGTGCTGCGCTCGGTAAGGAGGGGTAAGAGAAGGTAGAGTATCAGCCGGCGGTGAGGGAAGGCGGCTACTACCCGACGTTTCGTCACCGTTACCCGTTCGCGAGGCGGCGCGCAGGCGCGACCGTGGGGCGACCGGGGAGAGAAGAAACCGGCGCTATGTCGCGCCGTGTACAACGCTTTCGATCGGACAGACACGCAATCCCGCACGTCAAAGCATGCCTCGATCCCGCTCCGCCGCCCGTCGAAAATCGGGGACGTGAGGGGGATAAGTAACGAAAGGACCCAGCGAATCATGTTCCGGAAGAAACTGATCGTCCCCGTGCTCGCCGCCGTGGCGCTCGCGGTGATGCCCCTCATGAGCACGCACGCCGCGAGCGGTACGGTCACATACAACGGCGTCACCTTCACGGGCGCGCAGAGCGGCGGCACCAGCGGCAGTTCCAGCGGCTGCTCCGGCCCCATCATCGGCGTCTACGGCTCCTCGGCGCTCAAGAGCTACATCCAGCAGGCCGCCAAAGACTACTGCAACAACAACGCCGCCAACCCCAACCACTACGACGTCGAGTATGCCGGCGGCGGCGACTCCTGCCCCGGCGACACCTTCGCCGCCACCGACGCCAGCGACCCGATCGTCGGCGTTTCAGACGTCTTCGCCGACAGCTGCGCCAACGATCAGCAGCCTACTGTCGATCAGACGCAGATTAATGACGCGATCCTCTCGGTCAACGTCGTCGACGAGATCGCGACCTGTCCGGGCGCGACCGAGCCCAACGGCGGCGCCGTCAACCCCGCCGGGACGACTGCGTGTGGCCCGTTCAGCACCGATCCCGGCACGTCCGGCGCGACGAGTTGCTCGCCGGCCGCCCTCTCGCTCCAGCAGGCCCAGTTGCTCTACACGCAGCAGATTGGCAACGAGCGGCAGGTCGGCGGCTGCAACCACTCCAACGCGGTGCAGAACCGCGCGTTGGGCTCGGGCACACGCATCACCTTCTGCTTCAACGTCTTCGGCGTCGGCACGGATAACTGCGCCAATGAAGGCTCGGCGCAGCCCCTAGCCGGCACGACCGGCACCGAGGTCAACGACGTGTGCGGGCCGACCGCGGCCGACGGCAACTATGCACAGGGCTACGTGACACGTTCGGCCATCGTGGGCGACCCACGCAGTACCAGCAGCCCCAAGACGGCGCTGCAGGGCTGTGGTATCGTGACCGCGGGCGGCTTCAGCGGCTATAACGGCACCTGCAACCCCGTGTCCCCCACGACGAACAACTCGCCGAGCCCGGTCGACGGTGTGAACAACTGCAACGGCGACAACGACGTGGCGGCCGGCCGCTACACGATTTGGGGCTACGAGCACCTTGTCACCAACGTGTCGAACAACGCCGCCGCAGCGTCCTTCGTCACTTTTCTGACGACGAACCTTAACGGCAGCACCGAGGACAGCACGGTGACGCGGGCGCAGGGCTTCCTGCAGCAGTGCCAGATGGGCTTCAAGCGCGCGGACGACGCCGCACCTTACAACGTGCAGACCGCGACCTGCTAGCGCAAGACTATTAGTAGGGTGAGAGCGGCGGGCGACTGGACAGGCGAAGAGACCGCCTGATATCCCGACCGTCCGTCGCTCCACCGCCGCACCTATCCGGGCCACACCTTGTGTGACCCGCAACACACCAACTATGTGCGACAACAAGCACGACAAGAAGAGGAACAGCAACAACCATGCCTAGCATTTCGACCAACAGACGGACGGCCGGCCGCGCTGCACGGGCTGGCCTGGCCGCCCTGCTCGTAGCCGGCGGCGTCGGCGCCTACCAGGGCGTGACGGCGCACGCGGCTACACCGCAGCTGGCGGCGGGGAGCCCGAAGCCGGACTGGCGCGGCGACATCGGCAACTCGGGGGCCGAGGCGGTCACCGGCCCCGCCACGACGCCCACGCAGGTATTCAACGCCAACCCTGGCGCCGGCAACGGCGTGACCCAGGGCATCGAACTCGACGGGGCCGGCAACGTGCTCTTCGTCAAGGGCGACGGCTTCGTCTACTCCTACAACCCTAACGGAACCCAGAATTGGGTTTTCAATAGTGGCTCCACCTTCGGCGGCGACGTTAACGGCGCGGCCTCCAACCCGGTGGCGAGCGCCGACGGCAACGTCTACGTCGCCAGCGACAACGGCAACGTCTACCAGATCAACGCCGCGACAGGCGCGGGGACCAGGGTCATCGCCTACGGCACCGCGGTGCAGCAGACGCTCAAGGTGGACGATACCACGAACAACTTGTTCTTCGGCGGCCAGGACCACTTCATCAACAGCTACACCAAGGCCGGCGTGAACAACTACAGCACCACGGGGACGGGCTCGACCCAAGACGCTACCCTCTCCGGCTGCTCTGGGGCCACCTCGGGCAGCCCCCGGTTCTACGGTGAGGGCGCGATCGACGGCAGCGACAACTTCTACGTCGCCAGCCTCGAGCCCAAGGCGACGGGGCCGCGCTCGTGCCCCTATCTCACCTTCGGGACGCTCTACAAGGTGAGCGCGACGGGCACGATCGTGGCCAACAAGCCGCTGGCCGGGGCGGTCTCGGGGGCGGTGGCTTTGGTGCCCAACGCGGCGGTCGCAGGGGGCAGCGAGGTGGTGGTCGCCACCAAGCAGGGCTACGTGGAGGCTTTTGAGGCGGGGTCGATGAACCGGCTGTGGGTGACCAGGGTCGCCAGCGCGCCGATCAACGCGAGCCCGCTTGTGGACACGGGGCGCAACCGCGTCTACGTGGCGGACAACGCGAGCGCGCTGCACGCGCTCAACCTGACCACCGGCGCCGTGGACACCGCCTTTAACGGCGGGGCGACGACGCTGACCGGAGGCTCGAACAGTTCGCCGGTGCTCGACGCGGGCGGGAACGTGTACGCGGTGGACAGCACGGGCACGCTCTTTAGCTTTGACCCGACGGGGGCAACGCGCTACAGCTTCAACACGGGCATCGGGACGGGCTTCTTCAGCCCGGCGCTCGGGGCCGACGGCACGATCTACGCCGGCGGCAACGTCGGTCAGGTCAGCGGCTTTAACACCACGACGGGTGCGAACACGGCGACGGCGACCGCGCCTGCGGCGCCGGCCACGACGCCGGCCAACACCGCGACCAGCACGGCAGTCCCGGCGACCAACACGGCGGCGCCTCCGTCGCACACTCCCGCGCTGAGTACGGCGACCAGCACGCCAACATCGACGGCGACTGGTACCGCAACCGGCATCCCGACGAGCACGCCGGCGACCGGGACGCCGGGGCCGACCGGGACGCCCACGACCTCGCCCGGTCAGGCCCCCGGTTGGTCCAAGTTCCGCGGCGACCCGCACAACGACGGCACC
>JAABUQ010010630.1_pt1 | contig 12002 bp, 10 predicted proteins | sample 5560001 | NCBI WGS metagenome assembly JAABUQ01 (sample SAMN10711888, study PRJNA513371) | rock metagenome | isolation source: Antarctica rocks | place: Antarctica: Victoria Land, Finger Mt nord | collected 2015-12-18
CATCTGGCGCAGGTCGGTGCCGGGCAGGTTGCCGTCCGGGCGCAGCCAGGCGTTGATGCTCTGGCCGCTGATCCGCATGTGCAGACCCGTGATGTTCCCCACCGCGTCGAGGCCGCCGGTCAGCTTCGCCTGGCTGGCCGGGCGGTAGAAGCAGTGCTGCATGTCCTCCTCGCGCGACCACAGCAGCTTCACCGGGCGGCCCGGCACCTGCTTGGCCACCGCGACCGCCTGCCGCACGTAGTCCTGCTGCCCGCGCCGGCCGAAACCGCCGCCGAGGGTGAACTTGTTGACGCGCACCCGGTCCAGCCGCACGCCCGCCACCTCGGCCGCCGCCGCCAGGGTCGCGTCGCCGTTCTGCGTGCCGACCCAGACCTCCACGCCGCCATCTGCCACCCGGGCAGTGCAGTTCATCGGCTCCAGCGTGGCGTGGTTCACGAAGGGCGCGCCATAAACGCCCTCGATCCGCTTGGCCGCGCCCGCCAGCGCCGCGGCAGCGTTGCCGATCACGTTTCCCGCGCCGGCATCCGCAGCGTCCAACCCGCCGGCCATGCGTTCCGCGATCTGCTTGCTGTCGATGGTGGCGCTTGGCCCCTCGTCCCAGCGGACCGGCAATGCCTCCAGCGCGGTCTTGGCCTGCCACCAGGTGTCGGCCACCACCGCCACGGCGTTGTCGAACACCGGCACTACCTGACGCACGCCGGGCCGCTGCAGCACGGCGTTGGCATCGAAGCCCGCCAGCTTGCCGCCGAACACCGGGCACTGCGCGATCGCCGCCGAAAGCATGTCGGGCAGCACGACGTCGATGCCGTACTTCAGCGAGCCGTCCAGCTTCGGCGCGGTGTCCAGCCGGGGCAGCGGCTTGCCGATCAGGGTCCAGTCGGCCTCCGCCTTCAACGGCACGTCCTTCGGCACCGGCAGGCGGGATGCGGCCTCCGCGACTTCGCCGTAGCGCAGCGTGCGCCCGGTTGCGGCATGCGTCACGACGCCCAGCTTGGCCCGGCACTCCCCGGCGGGCACGCCCCACTGGTTGGCAGCGGCCTGCACCAGCATGGTCCGTGCCGCCGCGCCGCCTTGCATCACGTAATCGACCGAGGTCCGCAGCCCACGGCTGCCGCCCGTGAGCATGTCGCCCCAGGCGTGCTTATGGGCGAGGTTCAGGTGCGGCGGCACCAGTTCCGCGCGGACATTGGCCCAGTCGGCCTCAAGCTCCTCGGCCACCAACTGCGCCAGGCCGGTCAGGGTGCCCTGCCCCATCTCGGACCGGGCGATCCGCACCACCACGATGTCATCCGGCTGGATCATCACCCAGATGCCGACCTCGGCCGCTTGGCCCGGCGCTGCCCGTGCAACGCCGCCGGGCACGCTCCAGCCCAAGGTGAACGCGCCCGCCGCTGCCAGGAAGCCACGGCGGCGCAGCATGGCAGTGGGTGCGGGGCGGGCCATCATGCGTGCCTCAGGTCGGCGTTCTTGAGCGGCAGGGACCGGATACGCTTGCCGGTTGCGGCGAAGATCGCGTTCAGCACCGCCGGAGCGGCCACGGCGATCGTCGGCTCGCCCACGCCGCCCCAGAAGCCGCCGGTCGGCGCCAGCACCGTCTCGATCTGCGGCGTGTCCTCCATCCGTGCCACTTGGTAGGTGTCGAAGTTGCTTTCCACGACGCGCCCCTTCTCGACAGTGCTCTCGCTGTAGAGCAGCGCGCTCATGCCATAGGTGAAGCTGCCCTCGACCTGCGCCGTCACCTGGTCCGGGTTCACGACATACCCGGGGTCGGTTGCCGCGACGATGCGTAGGACCTTCAGCTCGCCCGCCTTGCTGACCGACACCTCCGCCACCGCCGCCGTGTAGCTGCCGAAGCCGCAGTTCTGGCAGATGCCGCGGAACACCCCTTCCGGCAGCGGCGTGCCCCAGCCGGCCCGGTCGGCAGCGGCGTTCATCACAGCCAGGTGCTTCGGGCTTTTCGCCAGCATCGCCCGGCGGAACTCCAGCGGGTCCTTGCCCGCCACCGCCGCCAGTTCGTCGATGAAGCACTCCATGTAGACGGCGTTCTGGTTGTGGTTCACCCCGCGCCAGAACCCCACGGGCACGCCGGTGTTGCGCATCGCGTGGTCGATCAGCAGGTTCGGGATGCCGTTGTAGCCGAACTCCGCCGGGATCAGGCCCTGGAACTGCAGCATGTCCAGCCCGTTCGTCACCCGGTTCGGCGCCAGGTAGGCGATGATGCTCTGCCCGCTGAGCCGGACGTGCAGCGCCTCCACATTGCCGGCGTCGTCCATCGCGGCCGTCAGCTTGCACTGGGTGATCGGGCGGTAGTACCCGTGCTGCATGTCCTCCTCACGCGACCAGACCAGCTTGACCGGCTGGCCCGGCACCTGCTTAGCCAGCAACACCGCCTGACGAGTGTAATCCTGCTGCCCCCGCCGCCCAAAACCGCCGCCCAGCAGGAATTTGTTCACCCTCACCCGCTCCAGTGGCACCCCGCCCGCCTCAGCCGCCGCCGCCAGGGTCGCGTCGCCGTTCTGCGTGCCGACCCAGACTTCCAGCACCCCGCCGTCCAGCTTCGCGGTGCAGTTCATCGGCTCCAACCCCGCGTGGTTCAGGAACGGGGTTCCGTAGGTGGCGGTGACGGTCCGCTTGGCCCCCGCCAGCACGCCCAGGGCATCGCCGGCCCTGTTGCCCACCGCCGTCGTCGCCGCGTCCAGCCCCTCGGCGAGGCGGGCGGCGATGGCCGGGCTGCTCTCAGTGGCGTTCTTGCCCTCGTCCCAGGTCACCGGCAGCTTTTCCAGCGCGGTTTTCGCCTGCCACCAGGTGTCGGCCACGACCGCAACGGCGTCGTCGCCCACTGGCAGGACGTAACGGACGCCAGGCATAGACTGCACGGCCGTCGCGTCGAAGCTCGCCACCTTGCCGCCGAACACCGGGCACTGCCGGATCGCGGCGAGCAGCATCCCCGGCAGCTTCACATCGATGGCGAACTGCGCGCTGCCGTTGGTCTTCTCTGCCGTGTCCAGCCGCGGCAGCGGTTTGCCGATGATGGTCCAGTCCGCCGGCGCCTTCAGGGCCACGTCCTTCGGCACCGGCAGCTTACCTGCCGTCCCGGCCAGCGCGCCATACCGCAGGCTGCGCCCGGTGGCGGCATGGGTCACGGCGCCCTCATGTCCGCGGCACTCCGACGCCGGCACGCCCCACTGCCCGGCGGCTGCCTGCTCCAGCATGGTCCGCGCCGCCGCGCCGCCCTGGCGCACGTAGTCCACCGACTGCCGGATGCCCTGGCTGCCGCCGGTCAGCATCTCGCCCCAGGCGCGCTTGCTGGCGTGGTTGGCCTCGGGTGGCACGTACTCCGTCGTCACCTTGCTCCAGTCCGCGCCCAGCTCGTCGGCAACCAGTTGCGCCAGGCCGGTCAGGGTGCCCTGCCCCATCTCGGACCGGGCGATGCGGATGACCGTCGTGTCGTCCGGTTTGATGACCACCCAGATGCCAACCGGTGTCCCGCCCGCCGAGGCCGGGGTGAGCGCCGTCTGCGCCACGGCTTCCGTCACGCCGCCGGGCAGCGCCCAGCCGAGCGCGAAGGCGCCGCCCGCGGCCGAGGCCAGGAAGCGGCGGCGGTGCATCGCCCCCACGGACCCTACGCCTTGCCGCTGGCGATGGAGTGGATCGCGGTGCGGATGCGCTGGTAGGTGCCGCAGCGGCAGATGTTGGTCATGGCCTCGTTGATGTCGGCATCGGTCGGCTGCGGCTTCTCGTTCAGCAGCGCCACGGCGGCCATGATCTGCCCGCTCTGGCAGTAGCCGCACTGCGGCACCTGGTGCGCCAGCCACGCCGCCTGCACCGGATGGGTGCTGTTCGCGGACAGGCCCTCAATGGTGACGACCTTGCCCGACACGGTGCCGACCGGCAGTTGGCAGGACCGCATCACCTGGCCGTCCACGTGCACCGAGCAGGCGCCACACTGCGCGATGCCGCAGCCGTACTTGGTGCCGGTCATCGCAAGCTGCTCGCGCAGCACCCACAGAAGCGGCGTCTCCGGGTCCACGTCGATCTCGTGCGTGCGGCCGTTCACGTCCAGCTTGACCATGCGACTACTCCCTCGAACTTTTAATGAGCCCGTTTGCGGATGACGTTGGCGCAGGCCATACCCAGGGCGCAATGGTAAACCGCACTTCAGCCGCGGTACGGGGTTGCCAGGCGCGAAACGACCGCGTGCCCTCGCACGACGCTGCCCTGCTCCGGCACCGGCACCGGCTGGACCGGAACCTGGCGGGTTCCCGGGGGTTTCCACCTGGCAAGCTGATAACCGCCGACCGTAACGGTCCGGCGGCAGGCGCAGGAGATTGACGGATGGCTGACACGAACCAACCAGCGGTGCATGCAGCGGCGGTCGGGGAAGGAGCCCCAGGCACCCAGCCGGCCCCGCTCTGCACCATGGTGATCTTCGGCGCGGGTGGCGACCTGACCAAGCGGCTGCTGATGCCGGCGCTGTATAACCTGTCCGGCACCCACCTGCTGCCGGACGGCTTCAAGGTGGTCGGCGTGGACCGCGGCGCGTCCAGCGACGCCGACTGGCGCAAGTCGCTGACCGACGCCATGCAGTCGTTCACCACGGACAAGACGGCCGAATTCTACACCCCGAAGATCGACGACACCGCCTGGGGCTGGGTGACGGACCGGCTGCACTACCTGGAGGGCGACTTCACCAAGCCGGAGACCTTTGCGCACATCAAGGACGCGGTCGGCACGGGCAGCGTCCTGTTCTATTTGGCTGTCGCCGCGCGGTTCTTCGGAACCGTGGTGGAGGGTCTGGGCAACGCCGGGCTGCTCAAGCAGGAGGGCGGCAACTTCCGGCGCGTGGTGATCGAGAAGCCGTTCGGCTCCGACCTGCCCTCGGCCAAGGCGCTGAACGCGCAGATCCTCAAGCAAGCCGAGGAGGAGCAGTACTACCGGATCGACCACTTCCTCGGCAAGGAGACGGTGCAGAGCATCATGGCCGCCCGTTTCGCCAACGGCATGTATGAGCCGCTGTGGCGCCGCGAGTACGTGGACCATGTGCAGATCACGGTCTCCGAGACGGTCGGCGTCGAGGAGCGCGGCGCGTTCTACGAGCCGACCGGGGCGTTGCGCGACATGGTGCCCAACCACCTGTTCACCCTGATGTGCATGGTGGCGATGGAGCCGCCCAACTCGTTCGACGCCGAGGACGTGCGCTCGGAGAAGGCCAAGCTGATCGAGGCCGTGCGCCCCATCCAGCCAGACGACGCCGTGCGCGGCCAGTACGGCGCCGGCGAGGAGTTCGGACAGCCCGTGCCCGCCTACCGCACGGAGCCGCATGTAGCGCCCGACAGCCGGACCGAAACGTATGTCGCGTTGCGCATCTCGATTGAGAACTGGCGCTGGGCCGGGGTGCCGTTCTACTTGCGGACCGGCAAGCGGATGACCGGGCGGCAGACGGAGATCTCGATCCACTACAAGCCCGCGCCCTACCGCATCTTCCGCGACACGCCCGTCGAGCAGACCACGCCCAACATCGTGCGCCTGCTGATCGATCCCGAGCAGGGCATCGACACGCAATACGACGTGAAGGTGCCGGGGCCGAAGATGGCGCTGGGCCGGGTCACGTCGTCAATGCGCTACAAGGACTTTTTCAAGGAAAGCGCGAACGTCGGCTATGAGACGCTGCTGTATGACGTGATGAAGGGCGACACGACGCTGTTCCAGCGCGCCGACGCGATCGAGGCGAGCTGGGCGGCGGTGCAGCCGCTGCTAGATGCCTGGACCAAGGGCGAGCCTGAGCCTTATGCCGCCGGCAGCGACGGGCCTGCCGGCGCCGACAAGCTGCTGGCCCAGGACGGACGAAGCTGGCTGCCCTTGCAGGACTGATCCCTGCACCCCCTCCCGGAGAAGGAACTGGGCTGGGTCCGTTGCGATAAAAGAGAGATAGCAGGCGAGGATGTTCCGATGAGTGAAGTCGTTGTCATCACAGGAGCCGGGGCGGGCGTCGGGCGCGCCACGGTCCGGGCCTTCGCCAAGGCCGGCTACGACGTCGGGCTGATCGGCCGCGATGCGGAGCGGCTGGAGGCAGCGGCGACCGAAGTCAGGGCTGCCGGCCGCCGAGCCTGCGTCACCCCGGCCGACGTAGCCGACGCGCACGCCGTGGACGCGGCGGCCGACAAGATCGAGCGGGAGCTGGGCCCCATCACCGTCTGGGTGAACAACGCCATGGCCACGGTGTTCGCCCCCGTCTCAGACACAACGCCCGAGGAGGTCAAGCGCGGCACGGAGGTGACCTATCTCGGCACCGTGCACGGCACCATGGCCGCCCTGCGCCACATGCGGCCTCGCAGGCACGGCGCCATCGTCAACGTCGGCTCCGCGCTCGCCTACCGCTCGGTGCCGCTGCAGGCGGTGTATTGCGGTGCGAAATCAGCCATACGCGGCTTCACCGACAGCCTCCGCTCCGAGTTGATCCACGATAAGGCCGGCATCCACCTGACCATGGTGCACCTGCCGGCGGTCAATACGCCGCAGTTCGACTGGGCGCTGAACAAGATGGGGCGAAAGGCGATGCCGGTGCCGCCCGTCTATCAGCCGGAGGTGCCCGCGGGCGCCATCGTCTTCGCGGCCCAGCACCGGCGGCGGGAAATCTGGGTCGGCCTTCCCACTGTCGTGGCGATCATGGCGAACCGCATCGCGCCGGGCTTCGCCGACCGCTACCTGGCCCGCACCGGCTACAGCGGCCAGCTCACGGACATCCCCGAGCCAGCCAACGCGCCGGCCAACCTGTTCCACACCGTCCCCGGCGACCAGGCCGCGCATGGCCGCTTCGACAAGGTGGCGCGCCGGGGCAGTTGGGAACTGTTCACCAGCGAGCAGCGCGTGGGGGTGGCGGCAGTCGCCATCGCCGGGCTGATCGGGCTTCACCTGCTGGCCAAGCGGCTGGACATCTAGGGACTTCGAATGACGCACTACGACCTGATCGTCGTCGGCTCCGGCCCTGGCGGCGCATCGCTTGCCCATCGCCTGGCGCCCACGGGCAAGCGCATCCTGCTGATCGAGCGCGGCGACTACCTGCCGCGCGAGGAGGAGAACTGGAGCAGCAAGACGGTGTTCGTCGATGGCAAGTACCAGGCCCCCGAGACCTGGCACGGCGCCAACGGCGAGACGTTCCACCCGGGCCTGCACTACTTCGTCGGCGGCAACTCCAAGGTGTACGGCGCAGCCCTGTTCCGCCTGCGCGAGCGCGACTTCGACGAGGTGCAGCACCAGCACGGCATCTCCCCTGCCTGGCCGCTCAAGTATGACACCTTTGAGCCGTTCTACACCGAGGCCGAGGCGCTTTACGCCGTGCACGGCCAGCGCGGCGAGGACCCGCTGGAGCCGCCCGCCAGCGGCCCCTACCCGCACCCCGCCGTGTCGCACGAGTCGCGCATCCAGGATTTGAACGACGCCTTGACGGGCGAGGGCCTGCACCCGTTCCACCTGCCGCTCGGCATCAAGCTGGAGGAGCGCAACGGCCGCGCGACCCCCACCAGCATCTGCATCCGCTGCTCCGCCTTCGACGGCTTCCCCTGCCTGCTGAATGGCAAGGCCGACGCTCAGGTCATGTGCGTGGACCCGGCACTGGCCGCGAACCCCAACCTGGAACTGCTGACCAACGCCCTGGTCACCAAGCTCGAGACCGATGCCGCCGGGCGCACCGTGACCGGCGTGCATGTCACGCGGCACGGCGAGCAGGAGCGCTACACCGCCGATGTCGTCGTGCTGGCCTGCGGCGCGCTGTCCACCGCCCTGCTGCTGCTGCGTTCGGCCAATGACGCCCATCCGGACGGGCTTGCCAACGGCTCCGGCCAGGTCGGGCGCAACTACATGCGGCACAACCAGTCGGTGCTGATGGCCCTGATGAAGGAGCCAAACCCGACGGTGTTCCAGAAGACGCTGGCCGTCACTGACTTCTACTTCAAGTCCGACGACTGGGACTACCCGCTGGGCTTGATCCAGATGTGCGCCACCTCGCACGCCGACCAGATCCGTGGCGAGGCGCTGCCGTCCTGGATGGACTGGCTGCCCGAGATGCCGTTCGAGAAGATGGCCGAGCACTCGATGGACTTCTGGCTGTCGTCGGAGGACCTGCCGCGCCCGGAGAACCGTATCTTCTACGAAGGCGAGAGGGTGCGGCTGGACGTGACCGAGCAGGGCATGGAGGCGCACCGGCGCCTGAAGAAGAAGCTGGAGCACTACATGAGCCGCGTCGGCGCCCACCCGATCATGGTCGAGCGCAGCCTGTACCTCGGCAAGGGCATCCCGGTCAGCGGCACCGCGCACCAGGCCGGCACAGCGCGGTTCGGCGCCGACCCGGCCAGCTCGGTGCTGGACCTCAACTGCAAGGCGCACGAGCTGGACAACCTGTATATCGCCGACGCCAGCTTCTTCCCCTCCATCGGCGCGGTGAACCCGACGCTGACCATCATCGCCAACGCCTTGCGGGTGGCCGAGCACCTCAAGGCCCGGCTGGACGGCCGCCCATGCTGACCCGCGTCGCCGTGTTCGAGGGCGCTATCACCTCAGGCGGCGAGGATGCGTTCTTCGCCGACGTGAAGGCGCGGCTGGAGCCGGTATGGCGGAGCTTCCCGCATGTGCAGGCGGTGCGCGTGCTGCGGACGACCGAGGCCGACCCCGGCGCAATCCCCGTAGTGATGGTGCTGGAGATGGACTTTGCCGGCATGGACGACATCCGGGACTGCCTGGTGTCGGACATCAAGACCAAGGCCCACGCCGCCACGCTCGAGGTGCTGCATCCGTTCACCGGGCGCTTTTTCCACTTCATCACGCAAAGCCGCACGCTGGGCGACGCATCGTGACACGCCGCCGGGGTAGGCGACCGGCATGACCCTTGGAGTGCTGGCGACGCTGGCCGTGCGCTACCTGCTGGTCATGCTGTTCTTCCCGTTCAGCGCGTTGGACAAGATCCTCAACTTTCAGGGCGCCGTGGGCCAGGCGGAGCAGATCGCGTCCCCGAATATTGCGAAGGCGATGATCGTCGCCGGGATCGGCGTAGAGCTGCTGATGCCGCTGGCGATCCTGACCGGCACCGCCGACCGCGCCGCCGGGATCGTGATGGCAGGCTACTGCATGGTGACGGCGATCATGTGGAAGCAGTTCTGGCAACCCGGCGACTTCTGGCATAAGGGCGACAGCAAGGCGCGCGACCTGTTCTGGGACTTCCTGAAGAACTTCTCCCTTGCCGGCGGCTTCCTTCTGCTCGCGGTCGGCGCGCATGGCAGCCTGGGCGCGTTCCTCACCCGGCCCCTCGCATCGTCCCACCCCTACACGCAGCAGGCCCCGTCATGAGCGATCCAGGCCCGAAGCCGTCCGTCCCCTACTGGCACATCTGGACCGACGAGCAGGGCGTCAGCCATCAGCACCGTTGCGAGCTGACCAGCTTCGACCTCAAGGGCGTCGGCCCGGCCGACCCGCAGTGGAACGACAAGCAGGCGCGCAGCGAGGCGACGGTGGTGTTCACCGTGCAGCCGGTCGGCTGGGTCGGCGACTGGCACGAGAACCCGGCGCCACAGTGGATCCTGCCGATCTCCGGCCGCTGGTGGGTCGAGTCGATGGACGGCACCCGGGTCGAGATGGGGCCGGGCGACCTGTCCCTCGGCGAGGACCAGGGCTGCACCGCCGACGCGCAGGGCCGCAAGGGCCACAAGTCCGGCACCATCGGCGACCAGCCGGCCGTGCTGATGACGGTGCAACTGCATGTCCCGCCAGTGAAACGGCCCTGTCACCTGACGTAGCCGACCCCGGAGACGCCGCATGGACGGCTTTGAAATCCTGGACCCGGCGTTCAAGGCGCTGGTGCTGCCGAATGCGCCGCTGCTGACCCTCGGCGAAGGCTACGCCTGGCTGGAAGGCCCGGTATGGTTCGCCGACGCCAACCAGTTGCTGGTCAGCGATCTGCCGAACGACCGCATCCTGCGCTGGACCGAGGACGGCGGCGTGTCGGTGTTCCGCCAGCCCTCCGGCTTCGCCAACGGCCACTTCCGGGACGCGCAGGGCCGGCTGGTCGGCTGCTCCCACCGGCACCGCTGCATCACCCGCACCGAGCTGGACGGGACGGTGACGGTGCTGGCCGACCGTTACCGGGGCAAGCGGTTGAACGGCCCGAACGACATCGTCGTGCACAGCGACGGCGGCATCTGGTTCACCGACCCGCACTACGGCATCAACACCGACTACGAGGGTGGCAAGCAGGCGCCGGAGCTGCCGGCGCTGGTGTACCGGCTCGACCCCGCGACCGGCGAGCTGGCGGTGGTGGCCGACGACTTCCAGGGGCCGAACGGGCTGTGCTTCTCTCCCGATGAGAGCCTGCTCTACATCGCCGAGAGCGGTCTGCAATTCGTGGCCGATCCCCTGCAGCACGTCCGGGTGTTCGATGTGGCCGACGGCTGCCGGCTGACCGGGGGACGCGTGTTCCACAAGGTGTCGCCGGGCTACGCCGACGGCTTCCGCTGCGACGAGGACGGCCGCATCTGGACCGGCGCGGCCGATGGCGTCCACTGCATCGACCCCGGCGGGACGGTGCTGGGCAAGGTGCTGACAGGCGGCGTCCGGGTGTCCAACCTGACGTTCGGCGGGCGCAACCGCTGCCGGCTGTTCATCTGCGCCTCGCACGCGCTGCGGGCGGTCTATACCAACGTGCGCGGCGCACAGCGGCCATGAGCCGGCGCGGAGGCCGACCGCCATGAGGGCGCTGCGGCTGCTGCGGGTCAGCCTGACGGTGAGCGACCTGACGGGGTCCGAAGCGTTCTACACCGGCGCACTCGGCTTCGCGACGCTCGGACCGGCCTACGACGCCGACCCTGCCATGGCCGGGCTGCTCGGCGCGTCCAGCCTGCGCACGGTGCGGTTGCGCCGGGGCAGCCAGGTGCTCGAGCTTGCCGCCTTCGACCCGCCCGGCAACCCTTACCCACCGGGTAGCCGCAGCAACGACCTCTGGTTCCAGCACTGCGCCTTGGCTGTGGACGACATGGCCACCGCCTATGCCCGGCTGGCTCACTACCCGTTCACCCCGATCAGCCGTAACGGCCCGCAAACCCTGCCAGGCGGCACCAGCGCCTACAAGTTCCGCGACGGCGATGGCCACCCGTTGGAGCTGATTGCCCTCGCCCAACCTGACCCGGCAACGGCCGCCGGCATCGACCACTCCGCCATCTCGGTCAGCAGCGCCGAGCGCAGCACGGCGTTCTACGCCGACACCTTCGGCCTGCAAGTGGCCGCCCGCCAAGTCAACACCGGCCCGGCACAGGACGCGCTTGGCGGTCTGGACGGTGCCCGGGTGGACGTGGTTGCGCTGACCCCGGCGCAGCCCGCCCCGCATGTCGAGCTGCTGAGCTACCATACCCCGCCCGGCCGCCTCGCGCCGCCGTTGCAGCCAAGGGACATCGCGGCGAGCCGGCTGGTATTTCAGGTGGACAGCCTCACCGACCACCCTGAAGCCGCAGTCCTGGCAGGCGGTGCCAGGGCCATGGTGATGCATGACCCTGACGGTCACGCGCTCCTTGTGCTGGACGGCGATGACCTCCACCGCTGACCGGCCAGCTCACCGCGGCTACGGTCGCGGCCAGCATAGCGGTGGCTAGCCGGTCGATGCCCGACACCCCTGCACCACCAACCAACATACGGTGCCCGAAGTGCCGGCACATCCCGAACTTGACCAATGCCGCGGCCACGGCTCCGCTATACTCAGAAACCTATGGATGGCCTGCACTTCGGCGGAGCCGTCGCCGACACTGGACGCCGCGCGCCTCGTAGTTTCCAGCCGTTCTTCATCCAGTCCGCGCCAGCCCTTACTCGGCTGCCTTGAGCTGTCCCGCCAGTCCCAGCCCCTCGGCGTCCGAAGTCCGGGTGCACTTTGTGCCAGTGCTTCAGCATCCGCTCCTGGATCTCGTGCAGCTTGGCCTCATTCGCCATGCCCATGGTTGGGTTGCTCATGCTGCCGACGATGTTCTCGA
>JAABUQ010010631.1_pt1 | contig 12001 bp, 15 predicted proteins | sample 5560001 | NCBI WGS metagenome assembly JAABUQ01 (sample SAMN10711888, study PRJNA513371) | rock metagenome | isolation source: Antarctica rocks | place: Antarctica: Victoria Land, Finger Mt nord | collected 2015-12-18
TAAGCCTTTCCCCGTGCTGGCGAAGTTTTTCTTGGCTTGCAGCGCAATCTCGGATTTTGCGGTATTTCATCGTTCCAACAAACACGAGCCGCTGAGTGTGTCCGGATCTTTGACGACTGCCGACTCCGGGATGACGAACATTCCCTACAATGTGTGTACGGTAATGGTCGCGGACACCGCGGAGTTTAAGCCGCGCCAGAGGGGCGGATACGAGCGGATGAGGTACGCGTGTCGCTTCCGGAGTCGTAATTGACCGTCTCTACTCGTCGCGGGATTGCTCGCTGCGTGCCGTTCAGCAGTAGTGGGAGAGTCCCAACGTGTATCTGCCGTTTGATCCCTCACTCAGTTGCTCTGCAACGAGCGTTTTTCCGGATTCACCTGCTCAACACTGGGGTTGTACGATCGACTGCTTCACCGGGGTTCTTTAAGCGGGCAGTAATGATGCGGCTGAAGGGCGGTCAACAGTGTTGCTTTCGTGCGCGCTGCGGGGTGGCGGGTTCGGGCGGGAAATCGTCAGCGGCGCTCGCTACGAAGATTTAGAGAATACGCCCTTCACTTCCGACGAACAGGCCGAGATCGTGGAGCAGCTCCGACGGATTAACGAGTTAATGAAAAGAAGGTACTCGCTCTCTGAGGCCCAGATGCAGTCCCTAGATGCGAAGCTCGACAGCGTCAAAACGGCCGCCGGTCGTATCGGCCGGAAGGACTGGGTGTTCCTGTTCTACGGAGTGATATTCAATATGTTCGTCACGGCGCTACTGCCCCGGGAGACTGTGTGGGACATCCTTATCAGGACACTCGACGCCTTGCGCGACCTCTTCGGAGGCGGTCTCCTTCCGCAGCTTCCGCCGATGGCGTAGCCGGGCGAGAAACCATCAACGACAGCGCCTTAGTTTCATAGGAGGCGAACTTGAACGCTACAACGACGTTCGCTGTTTTCTATGTAACGAAATACCGGGAGAAATACGCCCTGATTTCCCGGTGGTTCATTAGACTCGGAAGGCTTCCGCTGGAGTGGAAAGACACTCTGTGTTCATTGCCCATCCGTAGCGTCCCATGAAGAAATATTCTTATTGGACATCCTCCCATATCCATTGCTGGAAGCGACGACTCACGATTCCCGAGCGACCCACCGGGTAGGCTGACGAGGCTACCATTTGAAATGCGATAAGAGCAACGTCTTATACATCGTTATCTCCTAGTCAGGGCCGTGCCAGAACCCGAGTTCGACTATGTCCAAGGCAACTGCGAGGAGTACCTGCGCGCACCTAAGTAAACCGGGTGTTAGTCCATTCGCCTGCGCGCTTATCGGTTATGCGTCGGTCGCTACGGCTCGCGAAGCCGCACAGGCTCGCCTCTTAGACCAGCAACGATGACCGCGAGTGGCACAGCTATCCCCAGCACCAGCAATTCGGATGGGTCACTCGATTCAACAAGTCTTTCTGGCTGCAAAAACCCGCTTTGGCTCACGCGCCAAAAGATGGACGCGGTACAGAACGGATTTGCGTCTCGAACTTGCTCTCGGCGCGGAGCTGGCGTGCTCTAGCCGTCGTCGCCTCGAAGAGCAGCACCGAGCTGGTTCGTCGCTAATGCGAGCATGAATAACAAAGACCGTGGCCACGCGCGCCCTTGGACCACGGTCGCCAGGGCGCGACGATTCGCAACAAACCGCATCGCTGCGCTTCGCGGACTACCGAACGATCGTCTTTGGGGAACCCCATTGTGGGCGTTGTGATTGCCTGTCGTCGCGCCTCGTCAAACACTGGTCACCTGGAAAGAAATGCGGCGACGCCACCGATCACATCTTCCAGTCCGTGGGCCAGCATCCCCGGGCGCAGGCTTTTGCGCCAGCAGGCAAGCGACCCCAAGAGCCATCCGTGAAACATGATGACCACCATGACCCTGCCGTAGTACCCGTGGGCAAGTCCAAAGAGCACTCCTTGGGCGATCACAGCCAAGACGCGGCTGCCAGTCCACGCGGTGAACTGGTGGGTCAAATATCCGCGAAAGACGAGCTCTTCACAAAAGCCGGCGGTCGCGCCCATTCCGAGCCAGACCAGAAGCTCCAGCGCGGTCTTCGGCGTGACCTCAGCCAGATTTCCAGCGGCGCTGCCTCCGACGAGATGGGCCAGAAATCCCACCAGCGGTACGGTGACTACAAGAAAGCCGGCGGCGAATCCTAAGTCTCTGAAGAAAGCACCGAGTGTCTGCCAGCGGCCTGCGACCAAACTGCTTATTGCGAGGCCGCGACGTTTGAGTGCGAGCCAGATCAAAAGAACTACCAGCCACTCTTGCACCAACACAGTGATGTAGCCGGAGAGGCGCGAACTTACGCCGGGCAGATGTGCGTTCGCAAGCCCATGCTCATACCAGCTCGCGACCGAACCAATCGCCATGGGTAGCAACACCAGCACGGTATGCCACCAGGACCCGATGGGTTCTGTCGTCATATTGGCCGGCATCGTTGCTGTATTGGCTTGCGTCGTCGCTGGGTTCAATGACATTCGTCCCCGGTTCCTAACCGACTGTTCCAAAACAGGCTCCCGCGCCGTTAGTGCCAGCGTCAACCTGCTCTTAAGATCCGTTCCTCACATTAGTCCGGCGGCACAGTTGCTACAAGTTCAAAATGTTCATGTTTAACTTGCTTATGACGCAACTCCTTGACTAACCTATAGCCAAGAGGCCAAACGCATGTTCGCCGAGCTCGAAGCGCTCGTTGCCGTAGATACCATCCCGAAAGCGTTCAAAATAGCATTTTCGATCCAAACAGCGATGCGAAAGCGGTATAGTTGCTACGTGGTTCTAAATTCCATTCCACACGTTGACAGCCGCTTTATCTGCATCGTTGACAGAGAACGGGTGCAGCTCGCCGCGGCTATCTCGTCTTATCTTTATACCGACGGCACGTACTTCGCGATTTTCGGATTTCCACGAATTGGCCATCCGAGCCGACCTGAAGCGGTATTAGGCGATGACGATTACATCTCAAATATAATTGCGACCGAAGTTGCCACTCTTATTAGCAATGCACTCGCACGAATGGGTCATTGTCAGTATCTTATTTTAGCCGGATTGAGCGACGCTCAAAGGAGCTACATTCGCATCCCGGATGAGGTGAACGTCATAGAGATCGCGGGCCTCGATCGGGTGCCAGAGATGTTGTCGCCGGTTGGCATCGCGAAGCTTGGGCTTCTCAAGTGTAGACCGCAGCAAGCATTGCTAGGATTGTACACCGCTGGAAGAACTGGAAACGGTCTTCTTTTGATGATCAAGCCGATGAGTTATTCCAGCCCGTCGCTGATCGAACCGGCTTGATCATTGTAGAAGCCGATCTCTACAATGTTTCTTCCGTAGCGGCCATAAATTATGCGCTGTCCATCGACGCCACCGTTAAAGTCGTGAAACCAATTGGTCGCGATGAGGAACGCGAAGTACTGAGTTATATCGAGAAGTGGCAGGACGGAGAAAACGCCGCATTGGAGGCGGTCATTGACAAAATAAGGTCACGGATCGGAGGCGTTGATCTTTCATACTTCGAGTATGTGACGTTCTTTACAGGCGGTTTGCCGTATTCGCTGCTCACCGACAACGCTGTCCCTTGTAGCTATGTGCACCTCTTGAATCGAACAGAGCAGTTCTTAATCAATAACATATTATTCGAGAGACTAAACAGCTTCTATTCAGCGATCGTATTCTCCCTAGATAACGAATTCCACATTAATGGCGAAGGGAAATGGGCCGTTGATCTTCTTCGAACCCACAATTATCTCGTTCGTGAACTCGTGGGTAGGTCTGCAACGGTGCGAAACTTTGACTATAACTCACAGCACTTCCCCTATGGCATACTGCATATCGCAAGTCATGGAGGCGAGATTGACGGCTATGCCGTGACCCAAGAGTTCACCGATCGAGACGGTATTATTCATGTAGTCGAATATGACGAAGTTGTTAGCTTGGCTCCCGAGCCTAGCAGCGACCTTATAGCGGTATTCCGGAAGACGATATTTCGGACATTCGATGGCTTTCGATGGAGAAGTCCCGAATTAATAAATCAAGCGCTGCCAAACCACGTCTTTGAAGATATGAACAATGCGTTATCGAGCATGAAAAACTGGGATAAGCATTCGAAACGCGTAGCAAAGGACAAGATTTCCGCGGCATGTGCAATTGAATGCAGCGATAGCTTCCATCAAGGAATGTTTAGAGTGCTCGCGTCTCATAGCTCGCCGGTCATATTCAACAACACGTGTTCGTCTTGGGCCGACGTTGCTTCATTCTTCTTATCGGCCGGAGCCAGGGGCTATATAGGTACATTATGGGATGTCAGCGATTCGGCGGCCGTTGCTGCGGCAAAGGCATTCTACAAGAAGGCCTTTGGATCGACGCTAATGAGAGCGGTACATAAAGCGAACAAGCGAATTGCACATACGCAAGACCGGAACATTTATGTGTTTTGGGGGCTGCATTTCAGCACGCTGCGTCCCGGCGTTAGCTACGAACGGGGCGCCGAGTCGGTCTTTCGTGAATTGGTTGGTTCGCTGTTCCGCTGGATTGGCCAGATACGCGACTCGAAGAGCGCAGAGGTGCGGAAGAATGCCATTGAGGTTGTCGGGCGTTTACGCGACGATATTCGGACGAGCTACGATGTTGCGAATATTGAAAGCCTAGAAGCCGAGATTAGAGTGAAACTCGGCGAAGCAATCGCAGAATCAAAGGCTTACGAGGTCGAGAGAGAGTTTGATGACGGGTCGCTAAGTAATGACTAACGCGTAACCCCTAAACATTGTTGTGCGCATGGAGCAGCACGTTGTTGTCTGGCCGAGACGCACCGGGTGGGCGACAAGATCGACCTCGCAAATGTTGACGCGGCGGAGATCGTCAAGCGCGCGTGAGCCCGCAAAACAGCTCGAACCACTCGCGATCGCAAGCGGCGCCGCGCTTGCGAACAGCCTCGGCGGATTCCCCTCGCGCTGACTGTCTCTGCAAATGCCCGCAACGGCGGCGAAACTTGGCCTCGGGTGGTCGTTGCCGCGTAGCAGTGCTCATCACATCAGCGGCGGCGGACAACGACGTGGTGTTTGGTCAGCACGGCGAGCGCCAGGTCGACCGGGCGAGAAAGCGGCCGTGCCTCGCGGGGGGGTCCCGCAGATGGCACGCAACGGTGTCTCCCGCCGGCGGACGTGCGCAGCCGTCTCGCGCATTCCCGGCCGACTCGTAAGCCACCGGGATGGTTAGGTTAAAGTTGTTCGCCTGTGCACGTGAGCAAAATCTCAGTTTTGCTCACATTTTGCTCACGAGATAAGGTCTTCTTATGTCGGTTAAGCGTCAGGAGTTCCGATTCCAAGCACCTCCCGGCACTTAACGGGTCTTGTCGAGGTTAGCGGTGAGCATTTCGCGTTAGCTGATTTTCAAATGGTAGTCCTTAACTGACATGACGGATGTGGTCCGTCAAAGTGCTCCGGAAGTGCGGTTGACGCCGCGTCGTTGAGCGCGAGATGCGCTCCGCAACGGTGGGGAACTCGCGTTCCTTACGGCAGCCGCCGGAATACTTGGAGCTTCGGCTCGCAGAAATACCCCCGATTCGGAGTTGCGGCAATTCCGGTGAAGCGGAATCTGTCCCATACCTGATATACGCCGCCGTACTTAAGCTCGGATGACCTCGGCATGGAAATCGTTGTGCGTTGAGTGCAGCTCCCCAAGAACGGCCACCCGTTCGCGCTTGAGCTCGCCGCCGGCGCGCGCGTCTTCGATGGCGAATCGCAAAACGTCGCCGAAGCCGACGCGGTCGGCTTCCTCGGGCGTTAGCCGCACGAGGAGCTGCTCCGAGCGCTTGCGCTTCGAGTCATAGACGGCTTGCTGCTCCGGGGACTTCGCCGGCATCGTCTTCTCCTAGGCGGGCGAGCTTAACGCAAGCGATGCGAGCACCCTCACGTACCAGGGTGGAGCCGCCGAAGGTGGCTATCCACCCTCTAGGTTCGATGTTCGATGTAACAACCGCAGCGGCTTTGGCCCTGCCGGCGATTGTGCCAATCCGTACATTTCCGGTCCGAGTCGAACGCGAAGATATCTACGTCCGGGTATGATTGAGCTGGGAAAAAGATGACCATATTGCTCTACAAGACGGCGCACCGCCGAGACCGGCAACGACCCGAGGAAACAAATCTGCCCGCTACGCTCGTCTATGATGCGGGAGTAACTAACTTCGATTCTGCGATATCCCAGTCGATGTTTGCGAAAAAGGCCTCGATATATTTGGAGCGCTCCGCCGGCTTGTAATCGAGCATGAAAGCGTGCTCCCAGGCGTCCATCACTAGAATCGGCTTGAACCCGGCAATGTTGCCGTCCTCGTGCAGCGTGATCCAGTGATTTGAGATACGCCCTATCTTCGGATCTTGATAGGCGATCGCCCACCCGACGCCGCGCATCCCACCGATGGCGCAAAAATCTTTCTTCCAGGTCTCGAAATCACCAAAACTCCTTGCAAGTGCATCGTGGAGCCTACCCGTAGAGGGCGCTTCACCGGCGGAGTTCGTCATATTGTCGAAATAGTACTCATGCAAGACCATGCCGTTGTATTCGAAGCCGAGGCGCCGTGAGAGTTCCGAAAATGTAAGACTGGTCGACGCTTCTTGACCTTTCCGCACGAGCTCGTCGAGTTGCTCGTTAAGAAGGTTCGTATTTTTAACATACCCTTCGTACAGTCCAAAGTGCAGTTCGAGCGTCCGATCCGAAATGCCGATCAAACCGGACAGATTCCACTTTTTCGGTGTGTACGTTTGTTGAAGCAAAAGGCCCATGAATCGTTTCCTTACGACGGTCGAACTGTATGCGCTTCCTTTTGCCCGAATCACGGGACAATGAAACGCAGTGAATGCAGGGCACGATCATTTAAGTTCGCCGCCCCTGCTACAGAGGTCTCGCTTTGAAGCAGGACCTCGTAGCTCAGGCTGAATCGCATGCTGCGCGACGTAAGATAGCTTGGCGCTCCCGGACCAACGAGCTTCGCGAATTCATCCACGGGCGCGGCCGGCTCCATCTCGTACTTAGCCTTTGGCAAGAAGTTCTTGTTGCCGAGTTCTCGGTGCGTGCGTACTGTTCGACGCGCTCGGGATGACGAGCGACGGGGCCCGTTCAACAGCGAACGGGACGACACCCATGCTGTTTGGCCTTAGCTCATTCTTCCAGGGGCGGTGGGGAAGGTAGAATCGTAAGCGTAGGTGCCAAGACTGCTTTGAAAATCGGTGACCGGGAAGCTTATCCGATTGTGCAGCATGCGTTCGAGCAAATGATGGGCTCTCGGCGGGACGGGGGAGTAAGTACGGCGGCAAACGTCGATGCCCTAAAAAGCCCTATCTCAAAGATCTTTCAAAAAGACGGGCGAATGCTGTACAAAGGCAAGGACGCCTTCGTTGTCATCGATCCTAAAGAGAATAATGCAATCATTACCGTAATTCCGCAAAGCTCGAAAGGACCGCGCACTCCATGATGATGTCTGAGGAAGAACGGCAACTATCGAATGAAGAGAAAGCGATCCTAGTGCTGGTGCTGGCCAATCACGGCGAGACCGAAGCATTTAAAAAAGTCGTCAGTTATGACCCGGTGCTGCTGCCATTGGCAGATCGCAATGAAATGCGGGAAGCGATGCTGCTCGAACTGACGAACAGCGGTTTGATTCAGCGAACAACTAACTTATTGGGATTGGTACTCCATTTAAGATCTGGTCAAGAGGTTCCACGTAACACCGATCCGACTTCACGATTTACGTGACACTCAAAATGTTCCATTTGCGTCTAAATCAATGGTCCGATGCGTCGGAACCCTTATATATCACTGGCGATTTGGTAGCCCCAACGGAATTCGAATCTGTCTACATACGTTTCGCGAGCTCCCGCTAACCTCCGCAAGCCTCTTCTAAGCGCTGGGTTACTGCTCAGTGACGCCCCAGGAAACGCCTCGAAGCCCCGCCCGCCTCTGGAGGCGTTCTGTAGTTACGTTAGTATTTCGTTAGCATCCAAATTGCCGGTGTTGCCACCCCCTGCGCTTGAGGCTATGGTGAGTGGGGGGGTCGTCTCTCGTTACATGGGCCTGCTCGACGCCACAGCGCCTGCGATGGGTCGCGGTTTGGCATTCTACGCAGAAACCATCGTGGGCCAGCCATTAGTGAATCACCGCGATTTGATCGAGTCAACAGTAAAATGGAGAGCGCGGCCGCGTAAGAGACTGGAACGACGTAGCAATTGCCTTTCATGTGTTGGTTCGAAATTATTCGTTGTGTACGCTTGTGCTTGCATGTGAAGGGGCTTCTCAGCCCGTGTAGGGCACACTGCAGTAGTCCGCTAGAACGTGACGTGTTCCCCGGAACACGTCAGAATGCCGAAAGAGATCGGTTTTACTGCGAGGCGCTTTGCCTCGACCTTACCCTGTGCGCTCGTAAAATGGCTTCTTCCCCGCCGCGTGGTCCGTTGTGTCGACGATGTCCACGATCTCCGGTGCGACCCCGCGCACCATGACCTCGAACCCTTGTCGCAGAGTCACTTGAGAGGCCGCGCATCCCTGGCACCCGCCACTCATGGCGATGAAGAGGTTTCCATCCCGGACGTCGACGATCGAAATCTGTCCGCCGTGGCCGGCGATGGAACGGTTGACTTCCCTGTCCAGCAGTTCTTGAACGACCGCGCGAACCTCAGCGTCGGTCCGACCTCGCGTGCTTGCGTTGCGAGGAGTCTCGAGGATCGCCGGCACGCCCGTCAGCAGCTGCGTCCGGATGACCGTTCCGATTGCCGATTTCAGTCCCGACCATGAGGCGCTCAGCTCCTTACCGACCGTCACCACGTTCTCGGTCACGAGCACATGGGCAACGCCAGGAAGCGCGAACAACCGCTCGGCAAGGGGCGAGCCACCAGCTCGTTCCTTGTTGTCGAAGAAGAACGGGCCGCCGGGGTGCAGGGTCCGGCTCACCGTGAACTTGCACGTGTCGGGGTCGGCGAGCAAAGTCTCGGCGCGGATCGTGATCGTCGGGTCGACGGGCAGGACATCAGACATCTTCGACGATTCCAGCTGCGCCGCGCTCACCAAGAGCCCGCAGGTGCTCGAACGAGTAGATCCCGGTGCTGTGTCCGTCATTCCAGTTGATCGTGATCGCGTAATTGCCCACGCTGGTCATCGTGCGTGGGGTCACGTCCGGTCGCACGCTCTTTGGATCCAAGAGGGAGCGCCCGCTCATCTCCTCCACGCAGCGGGCGCAACGGCACGCCAGCCGAAGGTCCCGGACGTCGAAATCGTTCTGGTGGCCGTCCTCCCAGAGCACGGACAGCGTCCGAGCATCGCGCCGGCGGAAGCCAATCGCGGTAGTGCGAGAGCCCGACGGCCGAACGGCGCTCTCCACCCAGGCCGGTTCGCCCTCGCTGGTTTCCCAAGTCCACGCGAACGGCTTCAGCGCCGTTGTTGGGCGTCCCAGGACTCGGCTGGCGAGTTCCGTGGCGATAGCAAGGTAGGCCTGGGCCGCCAACGAGGTCGGCTTCTCGAGCACGATCGGACGCCCTTCGTCCCCGCCGGTTACGATCTCGGCGTCGAGAGGAATCGTACCTAGGAACGGGACGCCGAGCTGCCGGCTCATCCGCTCGCCGCCGCCATGGCGGAAGACGTCCGTGCCCTTTCCGCAGTGGGGACATGTGAAGGTGCTCATGTTCTCGATAATGCCGAGGATGGGGACGTGCACCGTCTCGAACATCCGCAACCCGCGGCGGGCGATCTTGAGGCTGACCTCTTGCGGCGTCGTCACGATAACCGCGCCCGACAAAGGGAAGCTCTGCGCGAGCGTGAGCTGGGTGTCCCCTGTCCCGGGCGGGAGATCGAGAATCAAGTAGTCCAGGCGTCCCCACTGCACGGAGTCGATGAACATGCGCAAGTACTTGCTCACCATCGGTCCGCGCAAGATAGCCGGGTTGTCGTCCCCGGTGAGCATGCCCATCGACATCACCTTCAGGCCGTGGCGATCCGCAGGAATGATCTTGCCGTCCGGGGTCATCGCTGGCGGCTGACCGATGGAAAGTCCCAGCAGCACGGGGATGCTCGGCCCTAAAATGTCCGCGTCAACGAGCCCGATCCGGCCCCCGATCTGTTGGAGCGCACACGCGAGATTCACGCTGACGGTGGACTTCCCCACGCCGCCCTTGCCGCTGCCCACCGCGATGACGTGCCCGATTCCTGGCAGCTTTTCAGGACCGGCGGAAGGCTGGGACGACGCGCTTGGCGCGTGGTCGTGGTGCGGACCGGTGGTCTGCATGCCTCAGGTTCCTTTCCTTCTGGCCACCCTTGCTGCGGTCGTTCCTATACCTCGACTTCGACGTCGGTTCCGGTCACGCGGACGCCGTAGCGCGCGACGGCTTGCTGTGCCGGCGGACTGGCGACCTCTCCTGTCCAAATGTCGAACGTCGAGCCGTGCAAAGGACAGGTCACCTCGTGGCCCGAGATCTCTCCCTCGGCCAAGGGCCCGCCTCGGTGCGTGCACGTGTTGTCGAGCGCGAAGAACTTGCCGTCGACATTGAACAGGGCGATCCGCTTGCCTTTGACGTCGACTAGTCGCGCCTGACCGGGCTCGATTTCGTTTGTCGTCGCTACCTTCACAAAGTCAGCCATGGGTCTTTCCTCTCTCCCGGTCTACGGTTTTTTAAGATCTCCCGATCTCGCGCAGCTGCGCAACCTCGCGATGCAGCTGGCGGAGCTCCTCGTCCTCCGGGCTTAGCTTGCAGTGACTCGGGGCAATCGTGTCAACGCGTCCCTGGGGGAAAGGGTTGCCTGACCTTACGAGCGCTCCATCGATGGTGTGGCGGCCTTCACACCTTCAACTCGACTTTTTCGAGCGCCGACGCCGTCGGGATGACGTGATGGTCGAGGCGCAGTTCCTCGGGCGAGTACCCGAAGGCCAGCCCCAATAACTGCGGCAGATGAAAGATCGGCACGTCGATCTTGCGCTTGAGAACGCGGCCCGCATCGGGTTGCTGGCCGTCGAGATTGAGGTGGCACAGCGGACACGGCGTCACCAGGAGATCGGCGCCCTTGTCCTTTGCTTCGATGATATGATTGCCGGCCATCGCGAGCGATCGATCGCGGTTTAACGTGAGCATTGGAAAACCGCAGCACTTTGTTGCGCCCCGATATTCGACCGGCTCTGCACCGAGCAGCGCAATCAGCTGCTCGAGATAGGTCTTGCGCTCGGGCCGTTCGATCAGACCGAGCGACTCGACGGGCCGCAAAATGTAGCATCCGTAGAACGGCGCAATCTTCAATCCCGTTAATTTCCGCTTGATCGCCGAGCGAATGCGATCGAGGCCAATATCCTCGAAAAGCATCCACAACAGATGCTTGACCTTCGTCTTGCCGCCGTAGCGAAACCCTTGGTCGCCAATCGTTGCATTGACCTTGTCCAACCGCTGCTTGTCGTTGGCGAGATGAAAACTTACGCCGGAGAGCACGCCTTGACAGGTGCTGCAGATCGTCATCAGGTCGGCGGCTTTGCTCTCGGCCATCGCGAGTGTCAAACCGTTGAGCGAGTCTGCAAGATCGGGATTCTGTTCGCTCAACACGCCGGCGCCGGTGCACGGCGCTTCGGTCAACTCTTCGAGTTCGAGTCCGAGCGGCTCGGCGATCACTCTGGCCGATGCGTACAGCTCCGGGCACGCGCCTTTCGAGACGCAGCCGGGATAAAACGCCACCTTCACTTGAACCGCCCTCCTATTCGCTCGAAGATCGTTTTGATGCGCTTCACGCCTGGTATCGCCCGATGAATCAGCGGCGGAAGTTTCCCGGCTTTGGCCATGTTGATCGCGGCCGGCAGCGATTTCAATTGCTCGACGACGTTGAGGAAGCCGATCGACTTCGGCAATAGTGTGAGCTCGTTGAGCCTGCCGCTGTGCTTGACGGAGTCGCCGAATGCATCGGCATGCCGCGTTCCCGCATTGTTGGTGAACCCCGCCTCAACCGCCATACGCCGCAGCTTCAA
>JAABUQ010010632.1_pt1 | contig 12000 bp, 10 predicted proteins | sample 5560001 | NCBI WGS metagenome assembly JAABUQ01 (sample SAMN10711888, study PRJNA513371) | rock metagenome | isolation source: Antarctica rocks | place: Antarctica: Victoria Land, Finger Mt nord | collected 2015-12-18
CACGTAATTCTGAAAGAATACGCGATCCAGGCGCTCGCTATATATGTCGAGCGGCTCCTTCTGGCGGCGCAATAGATAGTCGGCCGCGCGCGACTTGAAGGCGTGCCCACCGGTGTACAAGTCTCGGTACGTGCGCCAGATGTGCCGCTTTCGTTTAAAGTCAGGATGCTCTCGATCGATCTCAGTCATATGCTCCCCGTTTAGCCTTCTCCTCTTTAGATGAGGCGCTTATCTACTTTAGATGAGGCGCTTATCTACCTCGCCCGCCCGGACTTTTTCCCCGAATAGCTGCCAAATCGCATAACCAAGTGCATCCGAGGTGTGCGTGCGTTTGGGATCGCGAAGCTTGTCGATCACCCCGGAATCCGGCTTAAACAGAACCTCTTCCAAATCACGAATGAGCTCTTTGCAGTGCGGATCTATTTCTAGCTGCACCTCGCCTGCAGCGTTTGTAAGCAGCGCATTTACTTTCCGCACCCGGTTGATAACGGAAGGATTACTCGCCGGCACATACACTCTCACGTTTCGGAAACCGACTCTCGCCAGATACTTCTGCACTGTTGCGTAGTCGTTCGTTCCCGTTGTGTGCATATTTCGGCCGCTGGCATCGCCGTAGATCTCGAGTAAACCGGGATGCCGGCGGTATCTGTTCTCAAACTCTGCGCAGGCCTCTTCGGTAGTCGCGCGCTCGAGCACAATCTCATCGATCACGCCGAGGCGTTCGCCGCACCACTGCAACACAACAGAGCTCATCGGAGCGACGTTAAAATCCAGACACCACAGCAGCGGCCTCGCAGAATCGTAACGTTGAGGGGCAACGTGCACCGCGCGATCAAAGCAGTGGTAAACGCGGTCCGCGCGGCTGTTTAGGTATTCCCCCAGAACTTCCTGCCGATAGAACCTTGGATCGTAGCTGCTCTCCAGCCGCTCGTAGTAATCAGGCGTCCGGTCCAGCACATACCGGTTCTCGAACGGCTTAGCCAGAACGATGCCATACCCATTCACCGGCCGGTGAATGAATCTCTTGTAAATCCAGTCATGTCCCTGCGGCGTCCAGACGCCGAAGCCGCAGAGCCGGCTTGCTTTGGGGTCCCGCAGTCTTGCTTCCAGCCTCAGCCAGCCTTCTTCCCGGGTATAGGAAAGCTCGTCAACACCAAACCAAGCTAGGTTTGTCCCTCGAAGCCGCTCGGGTTCGTCAAGAGACCGCAGCAGAATAGTGCTGTCGGGCGACGCCAGGGTTAGTTCGCCATCGGACTTCCGGCTCTCGAAATCCAGGTCGTGTTCTTCGATCGCGCGGAACATCGCGGTCAGCGTCGCATCGCGCAACATGGCCAGAGTGGGGGCCGCGAGCATCCCCTGACGTCCCCCGTTAACGAACGATAGTCGCAAGGCCTCAAAGGTGAGTGCCGCCCTTTTACCGGATCCGACTGGCCCCGAAAAACCTTTCAGTCTCGATTTCAAGCCGAGAAACTTGCGTTGCGATGGAAGCGGTAAGTAGACCCAGCAGGCTCTTCGCCTAGGTCCTTCCTCGCTGAACTCAAGCTCATCCGCTCATGAGGCTAGCTGCTCAGCTTCTTCAGCTCAGTCGCAAATCACCCGTATCTCGCACATTGCAAGCCAGATTTCTTATTTCGCATCTTTGTTACCGGCTCGTCGGCATCCCTAATCTAGAACCGACATCTAGAACCGATGCTTTTTCCCCTCGCTACGGCCCCTCGGGAAGATTCGTGGAGCCGCCTACGACGGGCTGACCGGCTCCCGAGGTTTCACCTTTTTTATTGCAAAACGAGAAGGTTTATTGCCTGGGCGCAAGAACTCTCGTCAAAGAGTTATATACTCTGCATTTGGTGGATGTGAGTTCCAATGTCCGCCTTTAGCGGCAGAGCTTCTTATGGCACAACTCTTTCGACCCAGCTCGAATACGATCGCACAGGTCTCCATTGCGACCGTTATTTTTCTAGCCGGTTCCACCTTGGCGGTCGCCTATATCATGGACCGCGGCCCGTGGACAACCGCGGTTCAGCAAGCGCCTGAACAGCCCATCATGTTCAGCCACAAGCACCATGTGAAGGATGACGGGATCGATTGCCGGTATTGCCATACAAGCGTAGAAACGTCCGGCTATGCCGGCCTTCCCGCAACGGAGACTTGCATGTCCTGTCACTCGCAGATTTGGAACAATGTGAACATCACTCAGCCCATTCGTGATAGCTGGGCAAGCGGCAAGTCGATCCCCTGGACTCGCGTCCACGATCTCCCGGACTTCGTATATTTCAACCACAGCATTCACATCAATAAAGGCATGGGCTGCTCCACCTGCCACGGGCAAGTGAATGAAATGCCTCTGATGTATAAGGTCAACACTCTATACATGAATTGGTGCCTGAACTGCCATCGCGATCCTGCGAAATACATCAGGCCGAAGTCAGAAGTCTTTAACATAGATTACAAATACCCGTCAAATCAGGCGGAGTTGGGTCGCCAGCTTGTAAAGGAATATCACGTTCAGTCGTACACCGATTGCGTGACTTGCCACCGATGAAAGACTCCCTGGACAGTAAAGATTTGAACGAAGATTTGAACGATCTATCGATGCACTCGCATCACGGACATAACCACGGCGGCGCAAAGAATGGTGGCTTGATCTCTCTTGAATCGCTGCTTGAGTCACCCCCTAAGCCTGCGTTGGATATCCAGACGCTCCGGGTAAAGCTCGCGGCTGGACGGGGTCCGCAGTTTTGGAGAACTCTGGAAGAAGCAGCTGAGAGCAACGAACTAACCGAGTACGTCGAGCAGGAATTCCCCGGACTTTCGGGCCAGATCCCTCAGGGTGTAGACCGTCGGAACTTGCTGAAAGTGATGGCCGCATCGTTGGCCATGGCGGGCGCAGCGGCCTGTACGAAGCAGCCGAAGGAGTTGATCGTTCCATACGTCCGTCAGCCTGAAAACGTGATCCCGGGTGTTCCTCTGTTTTATGCCACGGCGATGACTACGGGCGGATATGCTCGTGGGCTTCTGGTCGAAAGCCATCTCAACCGCCCCACCAAAATCGAAGGGAATCCGGATCATCCGGCTAGCCTGGGTTCGACCACAATCTTCGAGCAAGCTTCTGTTCTTAACCTGTACGACCCTGATCGCTCCGAGACGGTACTGAATGAAGGTCGCCTGAGTACTTGGGGTGACTTCACTGGTCATTTCAGCACGGAGGCTCAGGCGCTCGCTGTCCGCAAAGGTGAGGGGCTTGCTGTTCTGACCGGACCCACCACCTCGCCGAGCTTCATCAGCCAGATGAAAGCGCTGGCGGCGCTGTTGCCCTCCTCCAAGTGGTACGTGTCTGATCCGACCGTCAACCCCGCAATCGGCAGCGCCGCGAGACGGATTGCTGGCCGAAGCGCCTTTGTTGCTTACGACTTGTCCAAAGCCGACGTGGTGGTCAGCCTGGAGGCCGACTTCCTCAATTGCGGGCCGGCAGCCTTGAAGTATGCGCGGCAGTTCTCGAAACGGCGCGGCGTCGATAATGGCGAGACGCCCTGCCGCTTTTACGCAGTCGAATCGAGCCCTTCAGTGAGCGGTTCGCTGGCAGATCATCGCTTTGCCGTTAAGAGCAGCGCCATTCCGTCCATTGCGTATCAGCTGGCGAAATCCTGCGGCGTGGCAGATGCCCCTGCCGCCGGTGGAACCGCCCCCGCCTGGCTCGCCCCAGTCGCCCAGGATCTGCAAAACAGCAAGGGGCGCTGCGTTGTCATCCCGGGTGAATTTCAGCCCGAGAGCGTTCATCTCGCAGCTTTCGCCATCAACACCGCACTCGGCAACGTCGGACAGACCGTAAATGTTCTCGAGGGAGTCGAACCGGACAATACCCACTCGTTAAACGAGCTCGTCGAAGATCTCAATGCCGGGCGGGTCGAGACGCTACTGATTATTAGCCAAAATCCGGTTTATACCGCACCGGCTTCTCTGAATTTTCTCGCAGCAATGCGAAAGGCACGGCTTGCCGTCAGAGTGGGGCAGTTCTTCGATGAGACTTCTCGTTGGTGCCACTGGCACATTCCTGAAGCTCACTATCTTGAAACTTGGTCCGATGCGCGAGCATTCGACGGCACCGTCACCATTCAGCAGCCCTTGATTGAGCCACTCTACAACGGCCGGTCCGGGCACGAGGTTGTCTCGATTCTGCTCGGCAAACCCGATCAAAGCGCTCACGACATTCTCCGAACCTACTGGCGCGATCAAGCCAAAGCTGGAGACTTCGACCGCTTCTGGCAGACTTCCCTTCACGATGGGTTGGTCGCCGGTTCAGCAGTAGGAAGCGTTGGAGGTAAGCCCTCAACCTTGCCCGCGCTCCAGTACCAGGAGGTAAGCGGCCTGGAGGTTGTTTTCCGGCCCGACCCGACGATAGGGGATGGCACCTATTCCAATAACGGCTGGCTGCAGGAGTGCCCTAAACCGCAAAGCAAAATGACTTGGGACAACGTCGTTTCGATCAGCCCTAAGATTGCCGGATACTTGAAGCTCGATAAAGGCGACATGTTACGGGTCAGCGTGAACGGGAAGAGCGTCGTAGGCCCGATCTGGATTTTACCCGGACATGCCGAAGACTCGGTTACCGTTCACTTCGGTTATGGACGTGAGGGTTCCGGGCGTGTAGGAAACAAAATCGGCTACAACGCATTTTCTATCCAGAATGCGGCTACGCCTTACGCGGCCAGCGGAACGATCCAAAAGACTGGCGAGCATTATCCGATCGCGAATGTCCAGGAAACGCAAACCATGGCCGGACGTGATCCGGTCCGGGCTGCCGAACTGACGGAAGCTCGCGAGCATCCCGACTTCCCGACGAGGGAAGAAAGGCCGCTTCCGAAAACCGAGAGCCTCTACAAGGATGTTCACTGGAATTACGACGGATACAAATGGGGCATGACGATCGACTTGAACGTCTGCACCGGCTGCAGCGCCTGTATCGTCGCTTGTCAGGCAGAGAACAATATTGCCGTGGTCGGAAAAGATCAGGTGGCGAAGGGCCGGCATATGCACTGGATCCGGGTGGACCGCTACTACAGTGGCGATCTTGATCATCCGGAGATGTACAACCAACCCGTTCCTTGCATGCACTGCGAGACCGCGCCGTGTGAGGTGGTTTGCCCCGTCGCTGCAACGGTCCACAGTAACGAAGGCCTGAACGAGATGGTCTACAACCGCTGCGTAGGGACACGATATTGTTCGAACAACTGCCCCTATAAAGTTCGCCGCTTTAACTTCTATTTGTATTCGGACTGGAACACCCCGAGCCTCTACGGGGCCCGTAACCCTGACGTCACGGTCCGGAGCCGGGGAGTAATGGAAAAGTGTTCGTATTGTGTCCAGCGCATTCAGGAAGCCAAGATCGCGTCCGATAAAGAAGGACGTTTCGTACGTGATGGCGAGGTTCAAACTGCCTGCCAGCAGGTCTGTCCCACACAAGCCATTACGTTTGGCAATCTCAATGACAAGGAAAGCAAAGTAGCGAAATTGCAAGCCCTACCGCGAAAATACGCCTTGCTTGACGACCTGAATACACGTCCGCGTACGCAATATCTCGGCTATGTTCGAAATTCCAATGAGGCGCTAAGAGGTCAGCGTGGCAATAGAGAAGCTTGAGTCACCCGCAGGCATAATCCCGGATCCCGGTCCGGATCGAATTCTCGGACCAGGGCACGACTATCGCTCCGTAAGCGAAAGCATAGCGGGTGTGGTTTTCCTGCCTTTAAAGAAGGCGCCCAAGAAATGGCTGGTTGGGGCATTCATCGCCTTCTGTTTCGTAAACCTTCTCATGCTGTGCATGTATCTCCTGTTTACCAGGGGCATCGGGATCTGGGGCGTTAACATCCCAATCGGCTGGGGATTCGCCATTATTAATTTCGTCTGGTGGATCGGTATCGGTCACGCAGGAACTCTCATCTCCGCTGTCTTGTTCCTGCTAAAACAGGATTGGCGAACGTCCATCAACCGTTTCTCGGAAGCGATGACCCTGTTTGCCGTGGCCTGCGCCGGTATGTTTCCAATCCTTCACCTGGGTCGTCCCTGGCTAGCCTATTGGCTCTTTCCGTATCCAAATTCTATGTGGCTCTGGCCGCAGCCTCGCAGCCCGCTCGAGTGGGACGTTTTTGCCGTATCGACTTATGGAACCGTTTCGCTCGTCTTCTGGTACATCGGTCTGGTGCCGGATTTGGCCACTATGCGCGACACAGCACCCCATCTCTGGCAGCGGCGGATTTATGGAACTCTAGCTTTAGGGTGGCGCGGTTCCGCTATTCACTGGCACCGCTACCAGAAAGCCTACTTGCTGCTCGCCGGGTTGGCGACGCCGCTGGTACTCTCGGTTCACACGATCGTCAGCTTCGACTTCGCAATTAGTATCATCCCTGGCTGGCACACAACTATATTCCCGCCCTACTTCGTCGCTGGCGCCATCTACTCCGGTTTCGCCATGGTCTTAACCCTCATCATTCCGCTCCGGGCTTGGTACAACATGCGCGACCTAATTACCCTGCGCCACATCGAATCAGCCGCAAAATTAATGCTCGGTACCGGTTTGATCGTCGCCTACGGCTATTCCATGGAGGCTTTCTTTTCCTGGTATAGCGGTGACAAATACGAGAGCTTTATGTATTGGAACCGTATGACCGGCCCGTACGGCTTTACTTACGTCTTGCTGATCTTGTGTAACATCCTTTTACCTCAGGCACTGTGGTCGCAGAAGGTGCGACGGAATGTTGTTCTCGTCTGGTTTATCTCGATCATCGTAAACCTCGGCATGTGGCTCGAGCGATTTGTAATTGTCGTCACCAGCCTGCATCGCGACTTCTTGCCTTCTTCCTGGGGTATGTACATCCCAACCAAGTGGGACTGGGGCACGTATGCCGGGACACTCGGCTTCTTCATGCTGCTCATCTTTTTGTTTGTTCGCATGCTGCCCTCCATCTCTATCTTTGAGGTCCGCGAGGTTGTGCACCACGAAGCACATGAGAGACACGAATTGACGGAGGCAGTATGAGTCACGGACACCTAGATCCGCTGCCCGATATTCACGGAGCGATGGGCGAATTCGACACGCCTGAAGAGTTGGTTGCTGCTTGCGAACGAGCCTACGCCGAAGGCTTCCGGCGTATGGACGCCTATGCACCCCTGCCCGTCGAAGGCCTGGCGGAGGCGATTGGCTACAAGAGAAATAAAGTCGCTTTCTGCGTTCTGGTTGGCGGCATCTGCGGTGTCATAGGTGGCCTCGGCCTGCTTGAGTGGATCACCGTGATTGCATACCCGCACAACGTCGGTGGCCGTCCCCGGAATAGCTGGCCGGCCTACATCCCGATCACGTTCGAGTGCATGATTCTTCTTTCAGCGCTCACCGCCATGGTCAGTATGTTTGCGATGAACGGGTTGCCTCAGCCGTACCACCCGGTCTTCAACGTTCCTGCCTTCGAAAGAGCCTCGGTCGACAAATTTTTCCTGTGTATCGAATCGTCGGATCCCAAGTTCCGGTCTGAGGATACTTTGGAATTTTTACGGAATCTAGGGGGAAAGGAGGTGTCGCTTGTTCCGGCATAGCCTCGGCCCTCTTTTGCTCGGCGCGATCGTCTGTACTCTCGGTTGCCGTCAGGATATGCATAACCAGCCAAGATACAAGCCGCTCGCGGCTACCGACTTCTTCGGTGATGGCCGCTCCGAACGGCCCTCGATTGCCGACACCGTCGCCCGCGGCCAACTGCGCATCGATCAAGCTCGATACACCGGCAAAGCAGACGGCAAAGACATTGATTATTTTCCGATCCAGATCTCGCACGGCGATATTCTGCGAGGGCAGGATCGCTTCAATGCTTATTGCACGCCTTGCCATGGGCGCTTGGGAAATGGACACGGCATGGTTGTAAGCCGCGGTTTGCGGCAGCCCCCCAGTTACCTGGAGCCCCGCCTAGTGAACGCGCCGATCGGGCACTTCTTCGACGTAATGACGAACGGATATGGAGCGATGTATAGCTACGCCTCGCGTGTCGCGCCCGATGACCGGTGGCGGATCGCGGCATACATACGTGCCCTGCAACTAAGTCAGGACGCTCCGCCGCAAGTGGCGCAGCAGTTCGGTAAGACAACGGGCGGCGACGCTGCCGGAGGAATGAAGTGACAAGTCTTGGACATACCGGCGATATTCCCGTTCCGGATATCAGACTCGGCCCGAAAGCCGCCACCATCGAGCGCATTTCGGGCGTAGTCGGAGGCCTGGGACTCCTGCTCTGTGTGGCCGGTTTCTTCGCCAACAGAGCCGAATTCTTCCAATCCTATCTTTTCGCCTTTATTTATTGGAGCGGGTTTACGTTCGGTGGGCTCTGCGTGTTGCTACTGAACAACACCGTAGGAGGTATGTGGGGCGTTACTGCAAGACGCTTTCTAGAGGCGCAAATGCGCACGCTCCCGCTTGTATTTGTATTTGTACTCATCTTGTTATTTGGCCTAAAGGACTTGTATCCCTGGACTCATGCCAATTTAGTGGCAGGCAACGACGTACTACGCCACAAGCAGCCATACCTGAATATCCCTTTCTTTATCGGCCGCGTCATCGTCTATTTCGCGGTATGGATGTTCTGGGGATTGCGGCTCAACCGCATGTCGGATGAACAAGACCGGACCGGCGATCCAACGCTCCGTGAGCGAATGAGAGCGTTTAGCGCTCCGGGTTTGCTGATCTTCACACTGACGGGCACCTTTGCTTACATTGACTGGATCTTATCCGCGGATGCTCAGTTCTTCTCGACCGTTTACGGCGCCATGATTCTGATTGGCGATGTGGTGCAGACCTTTGCGCTGACCCTTCTCGCAATGATCCTGGCTTCTCGCGAGGACCGTTTCGGTGGACGGATCAACGCTAAGATTTTGCACGATTTAGGAAATATGATGTTTGCGTTCGTGATCTTCTGGGCCTATCTGAGCGCGTCTCAACTGATTATCGTGTGGCCGGCCAACCTGCCCCAGGAACTGGTGTGGTATCTGGATCGCGTACAAGGATTCTGGAAGTGGCTTGCTTTGTTTACGGCTCTTTCCATGTTTGCCATACCGTTTCTGGCGCTTCTTTCGCAGGCCAGGAAACGCGATCCGCGGCGGTTAATCAAGGTTGCGATCTGGCTTCTGGTAGCGCGTGCTATCGACGTATTCTGGATCGTTGTACCTAGTTTCCGGAACGCCAGCAATAGTTCTTTACTGCATACAAGCCATGGTTTCGCGATTTACTGGACCGACTTTGCCGCATTTTTCGGTTTAGGAGGTGTTTGGCTCTACGTCTTCCTCGGCCAGCTACGCCGAAGACCACTACTGCCTCTCCATGACCCGCGCGTGAGTTCACCGATTCCGGAGGCGGCTTTATGAGCACCGATACATCCCGTCATAAGAGCAATGAACTTGTACACTCCGAGGGCGAGAAGCATTCAGAGCCGGTCTTAGGACACGAAGGAACAAATTACGAAGCTGTCGATGCCCGCGCTGGGCTGGTTGTCTGGTCACTGACGGTCATTGGTTTGACACTGGTTGTAGTCTTCGCAATGACCATCGGTATCCAGAAGTACATTCAGGCGCGCAATCCACAAGGGGAGCTTCCGAGTCCGTTGGCCCCAGAGCGAGTGGTTGCTCCGGCGCCGCAGCTGCAGGTCCAACCCTGGGAAGATTTGCCGCAAATGCGAGCACACGAGGACCAGGTTTTGAACAGCTCCGGAAAAGATGCGCAAGGCCACTATCATGTGCCTATTGCGAATGCGATGGAGGCCGTTGTTTCTCGCCTGAAGATCGAGCCGAATGCTCCGGTCGGCCTCACCACGCCCGGCGGCGGAGGGCGTGGATTTTCCGGCAGTCTCACCGATATGCCGGCCCAGTATCAGGCGCCTGCCATTCAGGGAGAGATACAGAAACATGCTAAGTAAGTCGTTTGTCATTCTGGGCGCGGTTGTGGCTGCAGCGGGATCGCTGGGCGCGCAGTATGCCCGTCCCAAAATCACAAACGGTGTCACTATCGAGCAAAAGCTCAATGCCCCGGTTCCGCTCGATCTGGTGTTCCACGATGAAAAGAATCGGACGGTGCCGCTCTGGAGATATTTTCGCGACAAGCCGGTAGTCATTTCGCTGGTCTACTTCAACTGCCCAAGTCTTTGCCCTATGAGCCTGCACGAGACGGTGACCAGCCTGCGGCGCGTGGCACTCGAACCCGGACGCGATTACAACGTGGTAGTTGTAAGCTTTGATCCGAAAGATACAGCCCGCGAAGCAGATCTGACGAAAACCAAATACAAGGCTCAGTTCGGAAACCGCGCCGGATTTGACGAAGGCTGGCATTTTCTGACGGGCGACCAGCGGTCAATCACCTCGCTGGCCAATGCAACCGGATTCCGTTACCGTTGGGACGATCGCACGAAGCAGTTCATCCACGCCGGAGGAATCATGGTAGCCACTCCGGACGGTAAGCTTTCGCGCTATTTCTATGGGATCGACTACGCCCCGGCCGACCTTCGGATGGCTTTGGTCGATGCCTCCCAACAGAAGATCGGCTCACCCGTTGATTACGTCCTCCTATTCTGCTTCCACTATGATGCGGCTCAGGGCAAATATACGTTGGCTATCGTGAACCTTCTCAAAATCGCCGGCTGTCTGACATTGATGGTCTTGGCGATCGGACTTTATTTCCTCATGCGAGACGACAAGAATAAAAATCCACGCACGCCGTGGAAGGAGGCGCATCATGTGGGCTAATGCGCCTTTCCTAGCTCAGCTGCAGCTCTTTCCAGTAGCCGCTTCCGAGCAGGCCGGACCGATCGATTCTCTTTTCTGGTTCCTAACCATTGTTTCCGCGATTATGACGCTCGTAATTTTCGTGGGCGTCATAGCCTTTGCCTGGAAATATCAGAAGCGGCCAGGCGTAAAACCCACCCAAATTGAGGGCTCCACCGCACTCGAATTGACGTGGTCGATTGTTCCGTTCCTGGTTATGCTGATCATGTTCTGGTGGGGAGCGAAGATCTATTTCGCCGCCCAGAATCCGCCCAAGGACGCAATGGAAGTATTTGTTACTGGCAAGCAGTGGATGTGGAAGGTGCAGTATCCTGACGGCTCGCGTGAAATCAATGCATTGCACGTCTCAGTAGGGCAACCGGTGAAACTCACCATGGCATCCGAGGATGTCATCCACAGCTTCTCGATTCCCGCCTTCCGCGTACGGCATGATGTAGTCCCCGGACATTACGATAACCTCTGGTTCACGCCGACCAAGCCCGGGCGATATCACCTGTTCTGCACCGAGTATTGTGGTAATCAGCATGCCGGGATGATCGGTTGGGTCGATGTCATGGAACCCCGCGAGTACGCTAATTGGGCAAGCGGCGGCGGTGGTGGTGGTGGTCTTGCTACTCAAGGACAGGAACTGTTCGCGCAGAACGGCTGCTCGACCTGCCACCTGCTGGATCAACAGGGCCGCTGCCCAAATCTACGAGGCTTATACAACAAAGCTGTTCAATTGAACGACGGGCGTACCATCACGGCGGACGATGCCTACCTACGGGAGTCGATCCTTGAGCCGAACGCGAAAATCGTCGCGGGCTTCGAGCCCAACATTATGCCCAACTTTAAAGGACAGTTGAGTGAAGAAAACGTGATTCAACTAATCGCCTACATCAAATCGCTCTCCCCGACCACCCCAGCTTCACAGCAAGGCAGCCAGCAGCCGCCGGTCGTTTTGGCCCCGGCCGGGAAGACGACCGGCGCTAAGGCGGCTCCGCAAGTACAGCAGTAAGGAAACGCAACCATGGCAACAATCGCACAAGTACACGGAACACCGGAGATTGCAGCGCCTGAGGTGAATTACCTCAACGTGGAGCATGGCTGGAAAAGCTGGCTCTTTACGACCGACCATAAGCGGATCGCCATTCTCTATTTGATTTCGATCACCCTGATGTTCTTCGTCGGCGGATCGATGGCTGTCCTCTTTCGCAT
>JAABUQ010010633.1_pt1 | contig 12000 bp, 8 predicted proteins | sample 5560001 | NCBI WGS metagenome assembly JAABUQ01 (sample SAMN10711888, study PRJNA513371) | rock metagenome | isolation source: Antarctica rocks | place: Antarctica: Victoria Land, Finger Mt nord | collected 2015-12-18
TCATCTGTCGGCCACCGAAGGGGCGGAACGATCCCTCACCCATGAACTCGCCAACGATGAGAATTAACGATCCATTACCTGTCTGCCCATAGATTTCGTAGTTGTCGCCGTGCCGTTTGATTAGGGTTTTAGGCTCCTCGTCATCCGATCCAAAGATGATTTCCTCGACGTCTTCCGGCGTTATGTCAGATTCGGCCAAATGCGTGACCGCGTGATCTTCCCAGTATAAATCTTGAATTTGCTGCACGAGGTCGGCTCCTGTATTACAGCGTATTACGATGGCCAAAAACAGGGTTATGTGGCAACTCTATCTCTAGGCTGTTCCAAAGAGCATAGCATAAAAAAAACCTACAAATAACCCTCATAAAAGAGGCATTGACCATCAGTATAATGCCATGGTATTGTCTCAAGGTGGTTTAGTTCTCAGGTTAGGTTTTTATGGATGAAGTTCAATTAGAAGCCACTCTCCGTAGTATTAAACTGGAAGTGGCTGACCTTAAACGCGAGAAGGCGCGGCTTGACCAACAACGCGCCTCAGTGGACGCCCGTATCGCTAAACGAGAAAGCTACCTACAACTGACCGAAGATTTGTTGATGGAAAGAAAACCACGCGTGTTGGTCGCCCCATCGAGTCAACGGGAGCCAATGCTAATAGAGCATGCCGTAATGAAGGTCGTGACAGATCCAGATTTGGCGCTTCTGAACTACCCAAGGTACGGCTACGGAGCAGTTACTCGAGCGGTGGAGCGGCTCTTGGAAACTACCACTGACGGCTACACTGCCCGAGAAATCGCGGCGATCTTGCAGCGGCTTCGGTTTGTCGTAAAAGACTCGCATGAATCCACTGTCCGAAGCGCCTTGAAAAATCTTCGAAACAAAAAGCGCGTCTTGCACAACGACCAGACCGGGCGCTATCAGCTTATAATTTCAGACAAAGCCCAGGTATCGGGCTGAGCCTCGTCTTGGTACCCTGTAATTATCACCGCCGGTGGAGATGACGAACTCGAAGGATCGCTCCGGTCAGAGTCCCGATTCACTGGAATCCAAAAAACCAGGATGTGCGGAGCCGCGAAAAGCGAGGCTCCTGTTAAGAACCGCCAGCCCTCCGTGTCGTCGCGCTCATTAAGCCGGAATAGCTGTGCGTACAGGAACGTTAAAGAAGGCCGGCTGACTTAAATATACGTCCCGCCGAGCCCTGGAAAGCAGTGTGTTCCTACGCGCGCTGAGTGCCCTTGCTGGTTCTCACACGCTTTAAAAGGAACCCGCTCGCGTTTGATTCGAACGAAGAGAGCGGCTCCATCAAGAGACCGCTCTACCATTCATGACAACCGAGCGGATGAAAGACGATCGCTACCAGATCTGGCACCGCTTCTCGGACGGCCGGACCATTGCCGCGTTGAGCTTGCAGAACCACGCCGAGGCGAAGTCCGGCAGGTTTGCGAGCGTCGCATTCACGCGAAATTTATCGAACGCGTGGACGTCGGTCTTCGCCCGCAGTGCGATCGCTTCGGGACGGTCGTTGCCGGCCCACACCTGCGCCCAGCCCATGAAGAAGCGCTGCTCCGGCGAGAAGCCGTCGATCGTGCGGCGCGGGTGTTTCGCCTGCCATTTTTCGAACGCTTTGTAGGCGATCGTCATGCCGCCGATGTCGGCGATCGCCTCGCCCTGCACGAGCTTGCCGTTCTCCATCACGCCCGGTTCCGGCGAGAGCGCATCGTATTGCTGCACGACGCAGTTCGCGCGCGCGTTGAAGCGCACCGCATCTTCGGGTTGCCACGTATCGGTCAGGTTACCGACCGCATCATACTTGCGGCCTTGATCGTCGAAGCCGTGCGTCGCTTCATGCCCGATCACCGCGCCGATGCCACCGTAGTTGACCGCCATATCCGCGTTCGCGTCGAAGAACGGTGGCTGTAAGATGCCCGCGGGGAAAACGATCTCGTTGATGCTCGGATTGTAATACGCGTTGACGGTCGGCGGTGTCATGCCCCAGCGCGCGCGATCGACCGGTTTACCGATCCGTGAAACGTTATCGACGCGCCGGAAAGCGGCTGCGGCCGCGAGGTCGGCCGCGTAGGCGTGCGGGGCGATCGCGAGCGCGTCGTAGTTTTGCCACGCATCGGGATAGCCGATCTTCACTTGAAACGCGGCGAGCTTCGCGATCGCTTTCTCGCGCGTTGCGGGCGACATCCATTGCAACGTCGCGAAGTCGTCGCGGAACGTGTCGCGCAGGTTGCCGACGAGCTCGAGCGCCGCGGCTTTCGCCGAAGCCGGGAAGGCTTTCGCGACGTAGAGTTGGCCGAGCGCTTCGCCGAGATTGCGATCGGTCGCGTTGACGCAGCGCTTCCAACGCGGCTGCTGCTCTTTCGTGCCGCTCAACGTCTTGCCGTAGAAGGCGAAATCTTCGTCGTCGATTGCCGGCGTGAGCGCGGAGGCGAACGCGCGCGTCGTCTGCCAGCGCAGGTACGCGGCGACGTCCGATGCGGGCAGCGTCGCGAGCGACTTCGCGAGCGCGGCGACGTACGTCGGTTGACCGACGTTCACCGGAACCGTCGTCGGGATGCCCGCCGTCGCGAAGTACGCGGCCCAATCGATCGACGGCGCGAGCGCCCGAAGATCGGCGAAGCGCATCTTGTGGTCGCTCGCCGCGGGATCGCGCAATTCGACGCGGCCGATCTGCGCGGTCGCGAGCGTCGTCTCGAGGGCGAGCACGCGACGCGCATCCGATGTCGCGACATCGGGCGCGTCCCCGACGAGTGCGAACGTTTTTGTGAGATGATCGAGATAGGCGGCGCGTAACGTCGTTGTTTTTGCGTCGTCCTTGAGGTAGTCGTCGCGATCAGGCATGCCGAGACCGGCCTGACGAATTTGGACGATCGTCGTTCGGCTGTCGTGTTGATCCGAGCCGCCGCCGACACTGAAGAACGCCGTTACGCCGACGCGCGCGAGTTCAGCGAGCGGCTCGGCGAGCGACGATGCGCCACGCACCTTGGCTATCTGCGCGAACTCCGGCGCCAGCGGCGTAATGCCGGCGGCCGCGACGCCCGACGTATCCATGCAGCTATCGTAGAAATCCGCAAGTTTACGCGCGTTCGTTCCGGGCGCCGCGGCGCGTAAGCCCGGATCCTCGATCAGACCGTGCAGCACGTCGAGGTTGCGATCGTGCAGCACGCTGAAATTACCGATGCTCGATTCGCTCGGCGGTACCGGATGCTTCGCGATCCACCCGCCGTTTGCGAATTGATAGAAATCGTCGCACGCCTTACACGTCCGATCGATATTGGAGAGGTCGATGCCGCTGGCCGTGCCGGTCACCGCGCCGGTGTCGGCGAGGGCCGCGCCGCTCGCACCGAGCGCGAGGACGAATGCGAGGACGAAACGTTTGAACGACGTGATGTTGAATCTCCGTTTGCAGACTGCGCCGCGCGCGAGGGGCGGACGAGGCTTTTCGCTACTCCGGCTTTTTTATCATCGGCTTCGCCGGGTTGCCCACCACGCGCGCGCCGACAGCGACGTCGCGCGTGACGACCGCGCCGGCGCCGGTCAACGCGCCGTCGCCGATCGAGACGGGCGCGACGAGCGTCGAGTTCGAGCCGATCGATACGTCGCGACCGATCGTCGTCGGATGCTTCCTCGTACCGTCGAAATTCGCCGTGATCGTGCCCGCGCCGATGTTCGAGCGTTCGCCGACTGTCGCATCGCCCACGTAGGCGAGATGATTCGCCTTGACCCCCGGCGCGAGCTGCGACTTTTTCACTTCGACAAAATTGCCCAGGCGTACGCTCGTGCCGATATCGGCGCCGCCGCGGACGTGCGCGAACGGCCCGATGCTCGCGAGATCGCCAATCGTGCTGTCGACCACGATACTGTCCGTGATGACGGCGTGCTCGCCGACCCGCGCGTTTTGCAAACGCGTGTTCGGTCCGATCTCGCTATGCGCCCCGATCGACGACCCGCGGCCGATCGTCGTGTTCGGCAAAATCGTGACGTCGGCGGCGATGTGAAGCCCGGGCTCGAGATACGTGGATGCCGGATCGATCAGCGTGACGCCCTTGCGCATGTAGTGTTCGCAAATGCGCGCACGCAGCAACGCCGTTGCTGCTGCGAGTTCGACGCGGTCGTTCACGCCGAGAACGCTGCGGTAGTCTCCGGCGAGCACGGGTACGATCGTCTCGCTGCGGTTGCGGAAATTGCCGATCGTATCGGTGAGATAGTATTCGCTCTGCGAATTTTCGTTGCGCAGCTCCGCGATCGCCGAGCGCAGCTTCGTCTCGTCATACGCGTAGAGACCGGCATTCATCTCATCGATGAGCAGTTCGTCCTCGTCCGCGTCGCGCGCCTCGACGATCTTCTGCACGTGCTCGCCGCGACGGACGATGCGGCCGAAATTCGATGGGAGCGGCATGCGCGCGGTCACGAGCGCGAGGGCGTTGCCCGCGCGTGCCATCGCGGACCGTACGAGGTCGACTTCGACGAGCGGCATGTCACCATTGAGCACGAGCAACGTGCCTTCCCGCGGTTCCATGTGCGCGAGCGCGATCTGCACCGCGTGACCCGTCCCGAGTTGCGGCTCCTGCAGCACCGCGCGCGACGCGGCGTGCCCCGCCGAGGTCGCGATCGCATCGACGTGCGGCGCGACGTCGGAATTCGTCACGACGGTCACGTCGTCGACCCCCGCTTCGTGCAGCGCGCGAAGCACGAACCACAGCATCGGACGGCCGATGAGTTCGTGCAGCACTTTGGGGCGCACGCTGTTCATGCGCGTCCCCTTGCCCGCCGCGAGGACGACGGCGCGAACGTGCGCGCTCACGCCGGGCTCCCGATGACGTCGCTCGGACGCAGCTCCGGGATGTCGGGCACAGTCGCTTTAGGAGTCAACGTTTTCCAGGCCTCCAGCTCGGCTTTGGTCGCGCCGCCGAGCGCTTCGAGTGCGCCGCGTGTGCGTTCGCGCACGAGATCGCGGCCGAGAATCACCATCGAGTCGAACAGCGGCACCGATTGTGCGCTGCCGGTCACGGCGAGGTAGAACGGACGAACGACATCTTTGAGTTTGAGACCGAGCGTCGCCGTTATCGTTCGAATCGCCGCTTCCGCCGTCGCCTTGTCCCACTCCGGCGACGCATCGAAGAGCGCGAGCGCCGTCACGAACGCTTGACGCAATTGCGTGTCGTCGAGCTTCCCCGAGCGCAAGTCCTCCGCGCTCGGCGCGAGCCGACCCGCGAAGAAAAACCACAACAGCGGTCCGAGATCGGAGAGCCGTTCGATACGCTGGTGGGCGAGCGGCGCGATCGCGCCGAGATAGGCCGAGTTGAACGCCCACGCGCTCGCGCGCGCCATCAGTTGCGACACGTCGAGCTTTTCGCGCAGATAGCGCGCGTTGAGCCAATCGAGTTTCTTGACATCGAAAACCGGCCCCGCGAGCGCCATGTGATCGAGACCGAAGCGCTCGACCATCGTCCCCAGATCCATGATCTCTTCACCATCGACCGGCGGCACCGAGAAGAGGCCGAGAAAGTTGAGCAGGGCTTCGGGCAAGTAGCCCATGCGCTCGTAGAAGAGAATGCTCGTCGGATTCTTGCGCTTGGAGAGCTTCGACTTATCGGCGTTGCGCAGCAGCGGCGTGTGTCCGATCGCGGGCATCTCCCAGCCGAACGCACGATAGAGCAGAAAATGCTTCGGTGCGGAACTAATCCACTCTTCGCCGCGGAAGACGTGCGTGATCTCCATGAGGTGATCGTCGACGACGTTCGCGAGGTGGTACGTCGGCCAGCCGTCGCTCTTCACGAGCACTTGCATATCGACCACGCTCCACTCGAAGTGGATCGGCCCGCGCAGCAGGTCGTCGATCGTGACGCCGCCCTCGCGTGGGACGCGCAGCCGCACGACGGACGCCATGCCTTCGCTTTCGCTTCGAGCGACGTCTCCGGGCGAGAGGCGCAGGCACCGGCCGTCGTACGCGGGCGGCACGTTGCGGCGGCGCTGTTCGTCGCGCATGGCATCGAGCCGCTCGGGGGTGCAGAAACAGCGAAACGCATGGCCGTTCGCGAGCAGTTGCCGGGCGTGTTCGTCGTAGATGTCGAGACGTTCACTCTGTCGGTAGGGTCCATGCGCGCCGCCACGATCGGGGCCTTCATCCCAAGTGAGGCCGAGCCAGCGAAGCGACTGAAGCACGACCGCTTCCGACGCCGTGGTGCTGCGCGCGCGATCGGTATCCTCGATGCGCAGGATAAAGTCGCCACCAAACTTCTTGGCATAGCAGTAGTTGATGAGCGCGACGTAGGCCGTGCCGACGTGCGGATCGCCCGTCGGAGACGGTGCGACGCGGGTCCGAACCTTCATGCCCGAGACCGGTTCAGCCGACGAGTTCGCGACGCGCGCCGCACTCGCGTTCGACGAAAGCGATGATGCTCGAGAGCGGTGCGCCGGGCGTGAAGATCTCGCGAACGCCCAGGTCCTTCAGTTCCTTCGCATCGTCGGCCGGTATCGTGCCGCCGCCGAAAAAGACGATGTCGCCCGCACCTTGGGCGCGCAACTGCTCGATGACGGCTGGGAAGAGCGTCATGTGCGCGCCGGAGAGGATAGAAAGCCCGATCCCATCGGCATCTTCCTGAATCGCGGTCTGCACGATCTGTTCGGGCGATTGGAAGAGACCGGTGTAGATCACTTCCATCCCCGCATCGCGCAGCGCGCGCGCGATGACTTTCGCGCCGCGGTCGTGGCCGTCGAGGCCGGCCTTCGCGACGATCACGCGGAGTGGTCTATCGGTTGACATCGTTCGTTTCGTTTCGCGAACGACGCAACGCATATCCCGCTGGGACGCGGCGTCGCGGGTTTCGCGCGGCTAGAGCGTCGGGCTTACCGAAGGTCGCGCCGTCGGCGAGCCCGGCGAAGGCGTGGAATCCGCGGGCGCTGCCGTCGGCGCCGAGGTGGCCTGCGCCGTCGCCGTCGGCGTCGGTTGCGGCGACGCCGTCAACAGCGGCGCGGGCACCGTGCGCGGCAACGTCGTGAGCACGGCGAAGGTCGCTCCCGGATCGAGCACGAGGTTGCCGCTGCGCGACGAGCGGATGATCGGCACGATGCCGATCGGGATCGGCAAGACGGTGAAGTGCGTGTGTTTATCCGAGAGATACCCGCGGATCGGTTTTGACGTATCGATGTTCACCGAGATGGTGCGGCCGTCGGGAAGATCGAGGCTATCGGCCTGAAGCGCCATCTGGCCTTGCGCGCGATCGTGCGCGGGCGCCGCGACCGCGACGCGGCCGTGGCCAGGCGTCCCCGCGGGCACGACGATCGTCCCGAGCGTTTCGTCCTTGAGCGTTCGAAACGCGAACGTATCGCCCACGTGCGCGGTTAGTGAGGACACTTGCTGCGTGAGTTCGGTCGGAATCTTTACGTTGACCGGAACCGCGACCGCAACGAATGCGGGCGTTCCGGTCGGTGCGGCCGGTGCAGTCGCACCGGACGCTGGAATGACCGACGCCGTCCCGATTCCGAAAATTGCAACAAACGCGATCGCGGTGAAACCGACGCGCGAAGATAACTGAAACATACAGCAATGAACCTCCGGTGATGAACTTTCGCCACCGCAAGGATGTGGCCCGCTCTTTAGAACGCGGCCCGTTCGACGTAGCGCCCGTACACCTCGACCATAGCCGCCACGATCTCGCCTTCGGTCGCGAGCGCCTTGACCGCATCGATGAGCGGCGGCATCACGTTGATCGCCTCATCGGCGCACGCTCGCTTTAGCGCTCCAAGGGTCGAATCGACGCGGCCACCATCGCGCGTCGCTCGCACCTCGCGTACCGAGCGCGCTTGGCCCGCTTCGATCTCTCGACCGATCTTGAGGAGACCGAGCGCTTGCGCTTCGTCCGGCTTCTCGAAGACGTTGACGCCGACGATCACGCGATCCTTGACCTCGAGCGAGCGTTGATAGCGGTACGACGCATCGGCGATTTCGTGCTGGAAGAACCCCGCTTCGATCGCCTCGACGACGCCGCCGAACTCCGTGATCTGCTCGAAGTAGGCTTCGGCCTGGCGTTCCAATTCGTCGGTCAGCGATTCGACGAAGTACGATCCGCCAAGCGGATCGACGACGTTCGTCACGCCGGTCTCGTAGGCGAGAACCTGCTGCGTCCGCAGCGCGATTTCGACGGACTTCTCACTCGGGAGGGCGAGCACTTCATCCATCGAGTTCGTATGCAGCGATTGCGTCCCGCCCAGAACCGCGGCGAGCGCCTCGTACGCGACGCGCACGATGTTGTTTTCCGGTTGTTGCGCCGTCGCGCTGCAACCCGCGGTCTGCGTGTGGAAGCGCAGCATCCACGATTTGGGATCCTTCGCACCATAGCGTTCGCGCATACGCCGCGCGTAGATGCGGCGTGCGGCGCGGAATTTGCAGATCTCTTCGAAGAAATCGCTATGGGCATTAAAGAAAAACGAGAGTCGCGGTGCGAACGAATCGACGTCCATGCCCGCCGCCATGGCGGCTTCCACGTACGCGAAACCGTCGGCGAGGGTGAAGGCGAGTTCTTGCGCCGCCGTCGAACCCGCCTCGCGAATGTGGTAACCGCTGACCGAGATCGTGTTCCACTTCGGCATCTCCACCGTGCAGAATTTCATCATGTCGACGATGAGCCGCACGTGCGGCCGCGGCGGAAAGATCCATTCTTTCTGCGCGATGTATTCTTTGAGAATGTCGGCCTGTAGCGTACCGCCGAGCGCCGCGCGTGGGATACCCTTGCCTTCCGCGACCGCGACGTACTGCGCGAGCGCGATCGCAGCCGGACCGTTGATCGTCATCGACGTCGTGATCTTGCCGAGATCGATCCCGTCGAAGAGCACTTCCATGTCGCGTAGCGAGTCGATGGCGACGCCGCACTTGCCCACTTCGCCGAGCGCCTGCGGTTGATCGGAATCGTAGCCCATCAACGTCGGCATATCGAAGGCGACGGAGAGCCCGGCCTGACCCTGCGAGAGGAGGAAATGGTAGCGCTCGTTCGTCTGCTTTGCGTTCCCGAAGCCGGCGAATTGGCGCATCGTCCAGAGGCGATCGCGATAACCGTTTGCGTGGATGCCGCGCGTGTAGGGATAGTCGCCGGGACGTTCCGTCCGAGCGGCGTGGTCCCGCGCATCGTCCGGGCCGTACACCGCATCGAGCGGAACGTCGGAGATCGTACGGTCCATCGCGCCCGAGCCCGGATCGTTGCGTTTGCCGCCGGCAATTGGACGATCGATCATTCTAGCCACGCGCCATCCTCCTGACTTGCGAGAACGCCATACTTTCGCCGTACGCGCGGCTCGCGCCCCGTTAACACGATGGAGCGGTCGAACGTGATTGAGCCGTATGACCACCGGGCATCACGTCGTGCGGTATGGACACGGAAAACGCACTGGAACATTTGCAGCGTGCATGGGAATCGAACCCCTTCGATAGCGACCTCGCTCGAGCGAACAGCAGCTACGCCGCCTTCGATCGCGGATCGCTCGTGCGGCTGCTCGAGACGGCGAAGCCGAAATTGTTCGAACGCGTCGCGCACGCATCGTTTCGCGATTTCGTGCTCGACGACGCCTTCTCGTGTCTGGGTGCGAAAGCGGCGCTCCGTGCGGGCACCTATCGCTTCGGAACCTACGGGACGCTGGACGATGCGGCGTCGTCCGCCGGTCTCGCACGCGATCTCTACGCGTTCGCAAACGAGCGGCGCGGGTTCGAGAGCCTCTACACGACCTACGTCGCGGTCTTCGCCGACTTCGAACGCACGAGCGATCCCGATCTCGCCTTCGAAGGCGCCCTCTGGCGTCAACTGACGCGCCTGCACGAGATCGATCGCGAACGCCACGCATGGGATTCGAAGGTTTCGAGCGACCCGAACGATCCCAATTTTTCGTACAGCTTCGCCGGAACCGGCTTCTTCGTGGTCGGGTTACATCCCGAAAGTACGCGTTCGGCGCGTCGATTCGCGTGGCCGACGCTCGTCTTCAACGCTCACGAACAATTCGAAACGTTGCGAGACCGCGGACAATTCGCGCGACTGCAAGATCGCATTCGCACGCGCGAGATCGCACTCGACGGATCGATCAACCCGAATCTCGCCGACTTCGGCGCGCACTCAGAAGCGCGACAATACGCGGGACGGCCGCTGGCGAAGGAGTGGACGTGTCCGTTTCGACGCTAACGACGCGCATCGAGCCGCAATCCGGCGTCGCCTTCGAGATGCGCGCGGGCCAACAGCTCACCGTCGTCGATCTCGAGGGTGAACAGGTGAGCGACCTCTTCGCCTTCGCGAGCGCCGACCGCCACGAATCGCTTTCGTCGGGCCGCTCGCTCGATTATGCGGAGACGCTCTTCCTCACCCGCGGCAACAAACTGTATTCCAATCGCAGCAACGCGATGTTTACGATCCTCGAGGACGCCGTCGGCCGGCACGATTTCCTCCTGACGCCATGCAGTCAAGAGACCTTCGAAATCATCTACGGCATCAAAGACCCGCATCCGAGTTGCTTCGCGAATTTGCTTACGGCGTTCGCGCCCTACGGAATTTCTGCGGATGCGATCGGCACGACGTTCAACATCTTCATGAACGTCGAAGTCTCGCCCGACGGATCGCTCGATGTGTGTCCGCCGCGTAGCGTCGCCGGCGATCGCATCGTCTTGCGTGCGGAGATGGACCTCATCGTCGGCCTCACCGCGTGTTCGGCCGAACTCTCCAATAACTACGCGTTCAAACCGATCGGCTGGCGCGTCGATCCGTCGCCCGGCGCCGCTTAATGCGAGCGACCGCGACACGAGCGGGCATCGCGCTAGGCTAAAGCTACGAGGGCGCTCGCGAACGCGCAGGCCGAGCGGTGCAGATTATGACCTTCGTGTTCGAATACGGGACGGTTGTTCCAGCGTTGCGATTGACATGTCGGTCATCGCGTGGAGCTGGCATCGACGTCGATCGTATCGAGCCCCGTATACATGTCGCGGATTACCGGTTCGCGCGCTGCGGGATCGTGCGCGAAGAGGTCGCGCAAAATCGTCCACGTATTCACGCTCGAACGTTCCTGCCATCACGCGAACCATCGGATCGACGGCGACGACGCGCGCCGGCTTCAGCGCGAGTCCGCCGAGAAGTGCGACGGCGCCGCCCCACGAATGTCCGACGAGGAGGCGCACCGGTTCCGGGAGCGTTACCGCGACGGCCTCGAGATCCGCGACGCTGCGTTCGAGCGTCATCGGTCCCGGCATGTCCGCGCTCTCGCCGTGTCCGCGTTGGTCGTACGCGAAGACGCGATGCGTTGCCGCGAGCCGTTCGCCGAGCTTCGTCCAGAAACGGCGCGAACTCGTGATCCGTGAACGCAGAGCACGACCGGCCCCCGCGTACCCATGATTCGACGATCGTCTCGCGCCCATCACCCAGCGCGACGCGCGACTCGGTCCGCGATGACGACAACGCTAGCGGCGATCGCGATCGCGATCGCGTTCGCGCTGCGAGCCCGCCCGCGAAGCGAACGTCAGCTCCGCCACGCCCGATTTATCGAGCCCGCCGATGCCGAGTTCGATCATCTTGTCGAACTGCGAGGCGCTAGCCTCAGCGACGGGAACCTGCACTCCCGCGCCCTTCGCCAGGTCGATCGCGATGTGCGAGTCTTTGGCCGCGTGAGCTCCCGAAAAGTACACGTCGTGCTCGCGGTTCTGCATGTCGAGACCGTCCGTCTCGAGCACGCGCGAGTTGGCGCCGGTCTGTGAGAAGACTTCGCGCAACATCATGAGGTCGAGGCCGAGCGCGTCACCGATGCCGAGCCCCTCGGCCAGTCCCGCCGTGTTGATGTTCATGACCATATTGACGAGCGCTTTCACTTGCGCGGCCGAACCCTTGGGCCCGATGTAGCGGAGCGACTTGGCCATCTTTTCGAACATCGGGGCGAGTCGATCGAAAACGGCCCGGTCGCCGCCGATCATGAGATAGAGCGATCCGTCCCGCGCCTGCGGGATCGAACTCGCCATCAACGCTTCGACGG
>JAABUQ010010634.1_pt1 | contig 11999 bp, 9 predicted proteins | sample 5560001 | NCBI WGS metagenome assembly JAABUQ01 (sample SAMN10711888, study PRJNA513371) | rock metagenome | isolation source: Antarctica rocks | place: Antarctica: Victoria Land, Finger Mt nord | collected 2015-12-18
CGGCCCGACTTCCTTATCTAGCTGCTAGCTAGCCTTATAATATATCTGGCCGCTAGCTAGCTTCATGCTATGTTGCATCTGTGACAGCAGTGATCGCCTTTGTCAGCCAAAAGGGAGGCGTTGGAAAATCGACGCTCGCTCGCGCCCTCGCGCGCGAGGCGGCGGCCAGCGGACTCAAGGTGAAGGTCGCTGACCTTGATCCCGACCAAGCCACCATCGTCGACTGGCATAAAATCCGAATGCAACGCGCCCTGGAGCCTTCGTTGTCCGTCGAGTTGTTCCGGACCGTTGCCCAGGCCCTTGCCAGCGCGGACGGGCACGATTTGCTGGTCATCGACGGTCCCGCGAAGGCAAGCGGCGGCACGACTGAGATCGCCAAGAAGGCAGACCTAATCGTGCAGCCCACGGGCGCGGCACGCGATGACCTAAACCCGGCCGTCCGGGTCTTTCATGGCCTTGTCCGGCTTGGGGTGCCGCACGACCGGCTCATTTTCGCGCTGAACCATATCGGGACGGAGAGCGAGGCAGAGGCAGCCCGCGCCTTCATCACGGAAGCGGGCTACTCGGTGCTGCCGGGTTATCTGCCCGAGCGCCCGGCCTATCGGCTGGCGCAGAACGAAGGGTGTGCCGTCACGGAAACCCGTTTCCATGGCCTCAAGGAACGCGCCGACGCGCTGATCCAGGCGCTGATTGACAAGGTCGCAGGAGGCGAGGTGGGTCATGGCTGACGCATCGAAACTCAAGGGGCTGCGGCGTTCCGGATTGGGCGCGCCGCCGTCACAGGACGAGGCACGCACAGACCTCTCGCCGGAGCCGCCGCGAACGGTACACTCTACCAGCGAGTCCGCGGCTGCTACGCAGCAGTCGCGACGCATCGATGCGGCACCGATTCAAGCTGGACGAATGGACGGCCGGACAATGCGCCGATCCGGGCGCACGGTACAGTTCGCGACGCGCGTCAGCCCGGAGTTTGATGAGCGCATACGGCAGATCGCCATGCGGGATGGAATGCTTCTGGTGGAGGTGCTTGAGCGTGCCCTCGATGCCTACGAAACTGGCCAGCAAAAAGCCAAGACCTAGCCGCTAGGTGACAGCTAGATAGCGATGCTTAGAGGTCGCCCCAAAACTAATAGTTGGCCAGCATCCCATTCAGCCGGGAGCCTCGACGGCCCCGTTTAGGCGCGCGCGGCGGCCGACACGATGGCGTCTCACTTCGGCGAAGACCGCCCGCAGCTCGTCTTCGTTCTTCCGCCACCACGCCAGTTGAACACCCGTGACCTTCCGCCCGGTCTTGACCGGGAGGAAGGCGACGGAGAAATCAGCCAAACCGTTAACTTCGGTGGCCGCAGGCTTGAGGCACCAGGCGTTGAAGTTACCGAAGGTCGTCAGTTCGTCGGACTTGACGCCCAGAAGTTCCCTTAGCTCACCAAGATCGAAAATTTCCGTCCAACGGAACTGTAAGTTACGGCGCTTCTCGCCAATCTCGTACAGCGCGAGGGCGTATTTGCTGGTGAAGGCAAACATAACCTCCTTGCGAAGCCGCCCGAAGACCCGGCTATCCAGGATGATTTGCCGCAAGTCGGCATCGAAGCGGTAGTAGAGCAGTCCGGCCGCGTCGTCGTGCTCCGTGGTCTGGGACAGCAGCGTGACCTTCATGACCGCCGAACGCTGGTCCTGCATCACGCGCACGCGCACAATCGTACGCATAAGCCGATCGATGCTGTCGGCTAAGCGTTCCCCGCCTTCGTGGGTCCCGCGCAGGTCGGCCTTGGCGATGCAATGGGTCGTGTCGTCACCGATCTTGTCCCAGGCGTTGGCGATGAGGAGGTTGTAGATACGTCGGTCGCTGAGGGTGAGCGCCATGTCGAGCACGTCGATGAGTTCACCGGGCTTGATCATCGAGCCAGGTGCGGGGCGTTGATCGATCGTGCGGACAACGGCAGCGGACATTGCGAATCGTTCGATTAGGTCGCGAGCACGTTAACCTAAGAGTTGCGGCACCCAAAACCTAAGAGTTGGCCGGCATAAAAGCGTTGCGATTCGCGGACTTCCCGGACACCCACCCCAAAACTAAGAGGACACTGGTGGCGAATTCACCGGATCCACCCCCAGCGGTCCCCGGGTGGCCGCCAAGGGGCCAAGAGTGGCCGTGAACAAGAGTGGCCGTGAAAGCGAGACTGCCGACCTTGGCCGCCCGTGAACAAACGGCCACCTCCGAATTCGCCACCAGTGTCCTAAGAGTTTGGCGGTGACTGCGTTCTAACGGCCACCCAATCCCTAATCGTAGGCCACCCGATTCCTAATTCTAGGCCACCCAATCCCTAATCGGGACTCGCCCGATTCCTAATAGATGGAGCCGATTGCTTCTTAGATTCAGACGCTTACAGCTTACGAACATAGAACAAAGAGAACAAAGAGAATCTTCCGATGTGGATAACTTCGGTTGTGGACAACTCTCAAGACTTAGCCACACAAGGCTCCGCAAAGTTCATTCACCCCTCACGATGCAGCAAATCGCTTCCAGTGACGGGCCGCAGGTTCAGCTCGGAAGGAGCCTTCAGAAGCAGCTCGGAGGTGGTGGTCACGCTGACTGGAGCCGTGCAAGCGGTCCAGACGCGCAGCCGGTAGATGCCGGGCTGTAGCTCGGCACCCAGCACGAGCGAGGCCTTCCGCGTTGTTGCTGGCAGGATGGCTGACAAGGACGCTACGCTGATCGAGGCTGTGCCCCTCCAGCCACGCTTGCAGGAAGCAGGTCGGGGCGAACATGGTCCCGACGCCGAAATGCGCCGTGAGATCGGTTCCGATCTGGTAGCGCCCTGCTTCCTTGGCCTTCAACCAACCTTGGAGTTCCACCCCGACCGGCCCTGCAAACCGCACGCCCCGCGTCTGGATGTCGGTGAACGCAATCGGGCCGCCCTGGTAAAGAAAGCCGCCCACAGTGTCGGCCGGCATCTCGGACAAGCTGTTGACGTCCTTGGGCGCGGCATGGGCTATGGCTAGCACGCCCAGCTTATACGCCTCAGCAGACGCGCCTGGAGCAGTATTGGGGGCAGGGGAGGGGATTGCTCCTCCGGACGGTGCTGGCTGGCCCTGAGTGGCCTCAAGAGGCTGCGGGCGAGGCTGATCCAGCTTGCGCAGCACCTCATCGAGCTTCTGCTCGATTCGATCGAGTTGGCTTGCCGGCGCGGCCGGGGTGGGCGCCGGCGTTTGCGCGTGCGCAACCGAGGTAGCAAGCAAAGAGGCCGACAGAAGAAGGGCAGGACAACTCATGGATGCCTTCCAGGGGTGAACGTGCCGAAGCGGTCGCCGTCCGGCGCAGGGGTACTGGTAACGTCGCTTAAGGCATGACCAGGCGCGATCCTGGGAATTTCGGCGGATGGCATCGGGGCCGCTGGACTCATGCCCGGCCCGGCAGGGTTTAGGACAGCCGGCATCCCAGCCGAGGAGGTTCCCAACGATGGAAGCTGCACGTCCTGTCGCGACGCGCTTGGCCGGATGACGAGGACGGCCAGGGTGATGCCGGCGCCGATCGCGGCGTAGCGGAACACCCGGTCCTCGTGCCAGGCAACCGGGACGGCATCGGCCAGACGCCGAAGCATACCCCGCGCGGTCGCAAGCGTGCTCATGCCGCCGCGCCCACGGCCGCCGCTGCGTCGATATCGGCGGCCTCGACCGTCACCAGGTCGTCGGCGATGCGGTCCGCCTGGCGCATCACCCGGCCGGCCTGCGCCTCGCGGGTGCGCTCCCACAGAGTCCGCATATCGCGGCCGTTGCCGAATGTCTCCGCCCGCGCGCGCAGCATGATGTCGCACGCCTCCATCAGCGCCTCCTCCGCCTCCGGTGCCAGGTGGAACCGGGAGGCGACGACCAGGCTGCGGTAGATCGCGGCCAGTTCGGGGGCGCTGTAGTCGGCGAAGTCGATGGTGCGGGTGAAGCGCGAGCGCAGGCCGGGGTTGCTGTCCAGGAAGCGGCGCATCTCCCCGGTGTAGCCAGCGACGACGACGCAGAGCCGGCCGCGATGGTCCTCCATCAGCTTGAGCAGGGTGTCGATCGCCTCGCGGCCGAAGTCGTTGTTGCTACCGCCGGCGCCGGTGCTGGCGAGACTGTACGCCTCGTCGATGAACAGCACGCCGTCCAATGCCGCCTGGACGGTCTCGCGCACCCGGATGGCGGTGTGGCCGATGTAGCCGGCGACCAGGGTGGAGCGGTCCGCTTCGACCAGGTGGCCACGTTTGAGATAGCCGAGCCCGTGCAGGATTTCGCCCATCAGCCGGGCGACCGTGGTCTTGCCGGTACCAGGATTGCCCAGGAACACGCAGTGCAACGCTGGCGGTTCGGCCCGATGGCCGAGGCGGGCACGCTCGCGCTCCGCTGCCAGCACGTCGATCAGCTTGCGTATCTCCGCCTTGACCGAGGCCAGGCCGACCATGCCGTCCAACTCGGCCAAGGCACGGTCCAGCGAGCGCGAGTTGCGCAGGACCGGCGCCACGGCCGGGGCAGGGGAGTTTTCCTCCCCGTCCTGCTGCCGTGGCTTGTGCGACGGCGGGCGATTGAACACTGGCGCGCGTTGTCCCGGCATGGCGGTGCACCAGAGGCGCCAGCCGGCCACGCTGGCGCAGGCCAGGAACAGCGTGCCGGCAAAGTCGGTGAGCAGCGCCCAGGCGACATACGCCGCTACCAGCACGCCCAGAACGCGGAATAGCGACCACTGCATGGTCAGTCCGCCGCGTCCCGATTGTCGCGATGGAAGCGGTTGGCGCCGACCAGGCCGAGCCACTCGGGCCGGCGGAACCAGGCCGCCCGGCCACAGCGCAGCGGCTTGCTGCCGCGCACCAGCACGAAGGCCTCGTCGGTGCGGGTGTCCTGGGTCAGCTCGTCCGGCTTGATCAGGGCGCGCTTGACCTCGGAGCGGTTCTCCGAGCGTCCCGAGCTGGAGGAGGCAATCCCCGAGCGGGCCTGGCTGCCCTCGTTATCGCCCTGGCTGGTGGCGACGACGCCGTACTCGCCGCACATGGCGGACAACTCGCGCGCGGTGTCCGGGTCCTGCACAGCGGCGAACAGCCGCCAGGAAGTGCTGTCGTACCAGGCCTGCTTGCCCTCCTTGCCCCATTGCGACACGAGCTGGCCGAGCGACTGGTAGAGCAGCAGCAGGGTAATGCCGTATTTGCGTCCGGCGTCGCGAGCCTGCTCAAGGACCTGCATGTAGCCGAGCCGGGCGACCTCATCGAGCAGGAACAGCACACGCCCCTTGACCTTGCCGTCGGCCTGGTAGGCGGCGTTGAGCAGGGCGCCGACCAGCACCCGGCCCACGGCTGGGGTGGTCTGCAGCACGGTGAGCGGGATTTGTAGGAAGGCCGTCGTCTTGCCGAGGGCCAGGTCGCCGGTGCGCATGGCCGGCAGGACGCCTTCGGCGCCGCCGGAGACCAGGTCGGCATAAGCGGCGGTGGACAGCCAGCGCGCGTCGCGCTGGGCGTTGGTGTAGATGCCGGAAAAGGTCTCCGCGACCACGTCCTTGAGGGTGCCAGCGAGATCGCGCGCCATGCTGGAGGCGGATTCCTCGTGGATGACGCCGAGCAGCTCCTTCATCTGCTTCTCCGGCGTGACCAGCCGGCGCTGCAAGGTGCGCAGGGTCTTGCGCTCCGGCGGCAGGGCCGGGTTCCAGAGCATATCGGCGAGCAGGCAGGCGATCAGGTCCTGGCCGCTACCCTTGAAGAACTCGCCGCTGCCGGACGTGCCCGGGCGAACCTCGCCGGTGATCCAGCCGACAACGGCGGCGACGTGGCTTTCCGCGAGCGGGGAGGCGGTGTCGATCCAGTCCAGCACGTTGACGCCGACCGTCTTGGCCGTGGCGGGGTCGAGGACGACGACGTTGTGCGTCATCGTCTGTCGCCGGTACTCGCCCACCATGGGGCCGATCTCCTGCGAGGGATCGAGCACGATGGCGGAGCCGGTCCAGGTCAGCATGGTGGGCACGCCGACCGAGGTGGTCTTCAGGCCGCCGGAGCCGGCCAGGACAAGGACGTGGGTGGGGCCAGTGCGGCAGGGATCGATCAGCAGCGGGGCGGTGCCGCCGCGGCCCCAGGTACGCCGGTCCTCTGGCTTGAAGCCATGCTTGCCGGCGCTGCGGTCCTCGTCGACCCGGTAGGCTTCACCGACAACGATGCCGCCGTAAGCCGGGTCCGGACCCGGAAACAGCCTTTGCGCGTCGCGCATGGACAGCCAGGCGGCATGGCCGAAATTGTCGGAGCGTGCGCGCAGCAGCAGCGGCGTGTTGCGGGTGCCGACGGGAAAGGGACGGGTCAACGCGGCGATGCCGGCGACCACCAGGAAAATGCCGAACAGGCCGGCCGCAACGATGGAGGCGTTGGCATTCCCGAGCACGATGTTGGCCGCGTAGCCTTGGCCGAGCAGGCCGGCCAGGCGCGACACCTCGGGCTGGACGGTGATGACCGTCGCCACGGCCATGCCAGCAACGCCGGCAATGCCCATCAAGCGGCCGAGCAGCCGGGCACGATAGACGACGATGCCGGCGACCATCAGCACGGCCGGTCCGAGCAGGGAGGCCACGGGCCAAGCGCGCCAGAGGAGATACTGCGTCCGATTGAACTGGTCCGGTGTCAAGCCGCCGACATGGGCGTAACCCACCAGGACGGTGTCCCGGTAGAAGTCCTGGGCAAAATCCCAGGCCCACCAGAACAGCCAGATCGGCCAGAGCTGGAGGGCGATCCGCAAGGTCACGCGAAGCACGTCATAGCCGGCGCGTTGGATCATTCTGCGGCCTCCGCCGTCTTCGATCCTCCCGACAAGACGGGCGTGCCGCCCACCTGGCGGGCGGTGCCGCCGTGCGCCTTGGCGAGGGCGTTGGCCTCGTCGTAGCGGGCCAGACCCTCCCAGTGCTGCATGACGCGGCTGTAGCGGAAGCCGGCCTTGCGCAGGGCCGTGGTGGCGTCCTTGGCCAGCGGCGTGGCGAAGGTCAGCAGAAAAGCTTCCTTGCCTTCGTCGCGGGCGCGGGCCTCACGCAGGAAGGTCCGGCCGCCCAGGGCGGACCACTTCTCGACTTGCGCGGTGTCGTCGGCATCGTCGCGCAAGGAGAGCAGGGCGCCGTAGAGGGCGTTGGTTTCCAATTCGAGTAGGCCGACCTTCTCGACCAGAGCGCCGGCCTCAACCAAGCGGCGGGTGCGCTGCTTGCGCTCGTCGAGCTTCAGCTTGGCCTCCGCTTCGGCGAGTTTGGCTTTCTGTTGTTCGTGCGCGCGCAGGCGTTCGCTGAGAGTGCGGGCCATGGCGTGTTCTCCCCGGTTGCTCCTGTCGTCAGCGCCGGCCGTCACGCGTCCGACGTGGGAGAGGAGAACCACGGGACGACGGACGAATGCAATCGGAACGCCAGGACTTTCCGCACTGGAATCGAGCGGTCGGAAGAACCTGTGCTAAGTGCCCCGCCGTGAGCTTCCATGCAGCAGCAATCCCTCGATCACCACTACATCCCGCAATTTTATCTCCGGCCATGGGCGGGTGCTGACGGCCTGATCTGTGTCTTCAGCCGGCCATACGCGCGGGTCGAAGCCCGGCGCAAATCGCCGAGGGCAACGGGCTTCGAGCGCCATCTCTATACGGTCCCCGGCCTTCCTCCCGAGCAGCAAAGCGTCCTGGAGGAAAAGTTTTTCCGTATCACGGATCAGGCCGCTTACGACGCCCTTCAATTCATGCTGGCCAACCAAGACGGAAGCGCTGATATGCCCTCCAAGCTCCGGAGTGGTTGGTCGCGCTTCATACTTTCCTTGACGCATCGCAGCCCGGAAAGGGTGGCGCTGCTGAAGGAGAAGTGCCGGGTAGGGCTGATCGAGAGGCTGGCCGAGATCGAGCCGATCTACGCCGAGATCCGATTTCCGTCTGACCCGCCGACATTCGAAGAGATGAAGGCCAGCCTCCAGCACGACATCGAACACACGACATGGGCTGTCCTCTTGCAAGAGGTGATCGACAGCCCGACCGTGGGCAAGTTCCTGAATGCCATGCGCTGGAGCATCGTCACGATCAGGAACCCGGCCCATTCGCTCCTAACTTCCGACCGCCCGATCTACATGACCAATGGCCTAGACCACCCAGAGGCGCAGATCATCCTGCCGGTTGGCCCCGCCCATCTCTTCGTCGCGGTAAACACGTCAGAGATGGAGGAGGTTCTCCGGACCTTTGATCCTCGTAACTTGCTGCAACAGATGAATAACAAGGTTGCAATCCAGGCACGCAGGTTCGTCTACGACACTGACGATCGGCAGCTTCGGTTCGTTGAGAATCGCCTTGGCCGGACCGGTTAGGGTGTGTGAGGGATTGTCCAGAACCCGCAGTCCAACCGCGACAGCGGGTTCTGGACGCAAGTGCAGCGAAGTGGTGCAGACGCAATATGCGTTGCCCCTGGCAACGCTGCTTGAAGGCAGCCAGAAAGGCAGGTTAACCTCCCCGCACGCCATGGCCATCCCATTTGCCCGTGCCCGTTATCTGTCCCGCAGCTCCGGCGGCAACGCCGTGCGCTCGGCGGCCTACAACGCCCGCGATGCAATCCAGGCCGAGCGGACCGGCGAGCTGTTCTACTTCAAGAACCGCGACGCCCCCGAGCATCACGAGGTGCTGCTGCCTGAGGGGGCCGACGCTCGTTTGGCCGACGCGGCGGTGTTGTGGAACGCGGCCGAGGCGGCGGAGCGGCGCAAGGACGCCCAGGTTGCCCGCGAGATCGTGCTGGCGCTGCCGGCCGACCGGGTGCTCACGACCGAGGACCGGATCGAGCTGGCCCGCACGTTTGCCGAGCAGCATTTCGTCGCCAAAGGGCTGGCCGTGCAGCTCGATGTCCACGCACCACACAAGGAGCGCGGGGAAGGGGAGGGCGGGTGGGCCGAGGGCACCGGCGGCGACCATACCAACTGGCACGCGCACCTGCTGATCACCACCCGGCGCATCGAGGGCGGAGAACTCTCGGCCAAGAAGGCGCGCGACCTGGACCCCGAGGTGCGCCGCGCCGGCACTCGTACCCTGGTGACGGACGCCGAGGCCTGGGGCGAGACGTGGCGGGTTCACCAGGACCGCTACTTCCAGGAGCACGGCATCGAACTGCGGGTGGACGCGACCGCGGCACACCCGGGCGAGCACATCGGCCCGGTGCGGATGCGCAAGGTAGACAGCCCGGCCGCCGAGCGCGCCGAGGCACTGCGCCAATCGAACGAGGCGGCCGCGCGCGACCCGGAGCAGGTGCTAACGGCGCTCACCAGGAACAACGCCACCTTCACCGAACGCGAGCTGGACCGCTACCTGACCAAGCACCTCGGAGCCGGGCCGGACCGGACGCCCGATGCTGCCGCGGCGCAGGGCATCGCCGCGGCCAAGGCGGCGGTGATGACGCATCCGAGCGTGCGAGGGCTGCACGATCGCGAGACGGGCGAGGCGGCCGAGCGGTTCACCACCACCACGGTCCGCGAGCAGGAGCGCGCCGCGCTGGCGGATGGGGTGGTTGTCGCCGGTGGGCCCCACCACCAGGGCGTGAAAGCCCGACACCAGGAGGCGGCGCTTGCCACCCGCACCTTGCGCGAGGATCAGCGTGTGGCATTCGAGCACGCGGTCGGCGCCGGTGGGCTGAAACTGATCGAGGGCCGGGCAGGCACGGGCAAGAGCTACACCCTCGCGGCCGTCCGCGAAGCGCACGAGGCGGCCGGCGACCGTATTGTGGGATTGGCCCCGACCAATGCCGTAGCGCAGGACCTGAAAGGGGACGGGTTCCGCGAGGCCGGCACGGTCCATGCGGCGCTGTTCGCGATCAAGAACGGGCGGTCACCGGGCTGGGACAAGCGGACCGTGCTGGTGGTGGATGAGGCGGCCATGCTGGACAGCCGGGTCACCGGCGAGCTGTTGGCGGAGGCGAAGTCCGCCGGCGCCAAGGTCATCCTGGCCGGCGACGACCGCCAGCTCGCCAGCATCAAGCGGGGCGGGCTGTTCACCGAGCTGCGCCGGCAGCACGGGGCGGCCGAGATCACCGAGGTGACGCGGCAAAAGGTGGACTGGCAGCGCCAGGCGGCGCGTGACCTGGCCGAGGGCCGGTTCGACGCGGCGGTGCAGGCGTTTGACCGCCACGGCGCGGTGACGTGGGCGCCGGACCAGGAGGCGGCACGGGCCGCCCTGGTCACGCGCTGGAAGGCGGATACGGCAGCGGACCCGCAGGCGAGCCGCTTCGTGTTCGCGTACACCAACGTCGAGGTGGACCGGCTGAATGCCGAGCTGCGCCAGGTGCGGCGGGAGCGGGGCGAGCTGGGATCGCCCGACGTGGTGCTGGCCACCAAGCACGGCGAGGCGGCGTTCGCGGTCGGCGACCGGGTGCAGTTCACCGACACCGCCAAGAAGCTTGGGGTCTACAACGGCAACGCCGGGACCATCACCGGGCTAGACACCCGCACCGGCCAGGTCGCGGTGCGGCTGGATGCCCCGGCCGGGAAAGAGGGCCGCACCGTCACTTGGTCGGCAGCCGACGAGTTCGAGGGCTTCCGGCACGGCTACGCGGGAACGATCTACAAGGGCCAGGGCAAGACGCTGGACCACACGTATCTGCTGCACACGCATCACTGGCGCGCGGCTGCGAGCTACGTGGCGCTGACCCGGCAGCGCGAGAGCGCGCAGGTGTTCGTGGCCGAGGACACGGCGCGCGACGTTCACCAGCTCGCGCGCCAGATGGCGCGCGGCGAGGTGCGCGCCGCGTCCGTGGCATGGGCCACGACCAACGAGATGCGGCCGGAGCTGCGGCAGCGTGCTGGGGAAGCGCAGCGATCTCCCAAGCCTGTACAGCAGGACGAACCGCTTGCCGCTCGGGCTGGACAGCGCGAGGCGGCGCGGGATTACTGGGGTCGGACAGCGGCATCCGGTGCCGCAGCCCCCCGCCAATCCGCGACGGCAGAGTCGGATCACCTCAAAGCCAAGGCGGGGCAGGGCACCCGGGCCGAATCCTGGCTGATTCCGCCTTTTGTGTCTCCAGACGGCCAGGACAGCCTTGGGCGAGGGCTGGACGTCGGCAGCGTCACCGCCACCGTTGCAGCCGACGCGGCTGTGCAGCGCGAGCGGGAGGCACGGTGGAGCTACCTGCAAGGTGCCTACCGCGACCCATACGCTGCCCGGGCGGCGCTGGACGAGATGGTCAAGCGCGAGGGGTGGACAAGCGCCGCGGCTCGGCTTGCTCGGGAGCCGGAGCAGCTCGGAGAACTGCGCGGCAAGGTCGGATGGCTAGCGTCCGCCGCCGTCAAGCGGGAGCGGGTCGGGGCAGAACGCGCCGCTGCCGCGCTGCCGGCAAGCTTGGAGCGCATCGGCGAGGCCGAGGGCCGGGCCGAACGGGGCTACCGCGCCAGCGTAGAAGGGCAGCACGCCGCGGACGCGACCGGCGTCCCGAAACTGTCCGCAGCGGCCGAGGCGGCGATCGGCACCTTGCGTGCCGCACCGGACGAGAAGGCGCGCGGCGAAGCGTGGCGGGCCGTACAGAAGGATAAGTGCATCGCGGCCGAATTCGGCGCGTTCCGGGCGGCGGTGACGCAGCGGTTCAGTGACGAGGGCGTGCGCCAGATGCTGCGGGCGGGTGGCCAGCCTGGGATGGTCAACGCGCCGTCAATTGCAGCCCAGCAACAGCCGGCGCTGGACCGGATAGCCGAGCTGACTGCAACGATGAAGCAGGGGGAGCGGGCCGGCGCCAGCCTGACCCAGCGCGAGGCGGAGAATGAACGGCATGTGAACCGGCGAGGGTTGCGGATATAGGGCAGTGTTCGCCCAGGTGTCGCTGCATGTGATAAGCAGGGTTTGCCATTCCCGTCCGCTAATCAAAGTATCCGTCTTGGCGTCCGTAACATGGGTTTCCGGTCAGGGGCGACACGGCCGGTCCGGGTTCGGTTGGTTTGACGGACACCCCTTGTCCTGCCGCCGATGCGCGCTGCTATCTTTACGAACCCTGGAGGCTTTGCTCATGCGCGTGTTTGTCACTGGCG